>Ga0209754_1003756_pt1 | contig 9934 bp, 6 predicted proteins | sample MesohylBB_FD_187295 | JGI IMG/M metagenome (GOLD analysis project Ga0209754, IMG submission 187295) | Host-associated microbial community of the marine sponge Aplysina aerophoba from Gulf of Piran - sponge mesohyl, lysed by bead beating... | ecosystem: Host-associated > Porifera > Sponge >... | reverse complement strand
CCCATCTTCCCCGCCACCCTCAACCGATATCGACAACGTCACCTCATCGCCATCCTCAAGATCAAGCGATTCCGAAGGCTTCAAAACCCCGTCCTCATAAGTTGCCTTCACAGATTGAACCATCGTTACTCCTCCATCTCACCAACCATCACTACCGAACATTGTACGACGCATGATCAACAAGCCCCCTTTGCTGGCGACAAGGACGGTAGGGGCAGGTTTCAAACCTGCCCAGCGAGCGGGGGATGCCCAGGGAAGAGACGCGCGGCCCACACCAAACAACTCGACCACCAATTCCGAAAAATATAATCAGAAACGCGGCAATCTACCACCGCCGCTACAAAATCAACTACTTGAACCTAGCAAAAGGAGACTGATAGTTTGACTGGAAGAAACGACGACAACCACGCAAACCAGATGAATTCCAACAACGATGCATTCTGGCAAAGCCGTGGTTACGACGAGCGTCCCGACGATTGGGAAGAGCCATCTGATCCGGCAAACGCCGACGCAGGCGCCGGTTCCGACGGCGGGCCGTTGTCCGTCGACTACTACTAAAAACAAACACAGACCAACGTTTCACCTGCGGCACCAATCTTCGGTGTCGCAGGTTTTCTTTTATGCTCCTTTCGCGCAGCGAAGGGGGCGCGAGCAATCGAAGCGACGCGAGCGAGGGATGCCCGAGGCAGTCCGCTGTCATTCCGGCGAAAGCCGGAATCTAGAAGTTAACTTGAAACAAACGTCTCTATCCCTCATGAGAGAGGGTACGAGATCTGATCGCCGCGTCGCTCAAAATAGATTTTGGCACACACGATCCTATTCGCCATTTTTTCTCTACGACGAGATTGATGCCACCTAACGCCATCATCCCGTACATCGCTAGTGCCATAGCACCCGCTGAAATCAGCATTGTTTTAATGGCCCATCCAGGATCGTAAGGCACGGCAATCCAAGCCAACAATGGCAACAAAAACATCGGTGTAATGCCACCTTCAAAACTCCCGATAAGTTTCGGATTTATGTTTATCGGTTCACCCGAGAAAGTCGAAATCGCGACATCAACTGGAACTAATACATGAGTCTCAAACCAAGGTAGAGGCGCATCTAACAACCAACCCAAAGAAAGTCTGAAATTCACCGCCGGCGCGACGTTGAATATGACAATCCAAAACTCACCTAGGGAAATCACCACGATCAAGAACACGGCAAAAGCAAACAACGTCCAGGTCGCACCCTTGATGGATTCTGAAGTGGCTGGATTTGCCCGAAAGACATCGCCGAGATTTTTCGCCGCATTGACCTCGACCATAGCCAACCCGAAAATCGGGTATTGTGTCAAGAACCCGGCTAGCGCGGCAATTGTCAAAACCGAAACCGTGATCGATGAACGAGACAGTCTTTTCGAGTACTCACGCGCGACTGTGCACGAAAACTTGACGCTATCTTCTAAACCTCGCAAATCTATCATGCCAAAATCTTATCTTTGTCGTTACAACCTGTCAACGTCGCGAACTTGTGCGAGAGGTTGCTAGCACGCCCTACAAATTCAATCTAGACCGCCTAAGCAACACTTTTAGTCCTTGCAAAAATCAGCGCAATCAGCGGTTCAACCCCCTTCCGAACCACCACGGCCGCCCCTCGCGACGAAACGACCAGTCGAAAACCCCACGATCGCACCAATCGCCAACTTAACCATCCAGTCCGCAGTCGTCCGCACAATGGCATACGTGCTGTTCAACTCTCCATCGCCTTGAATGTCGCCAAGCCAGATCAACAGCCCGAGTCCCGTCCCCGCTACACTCATCAGTGCCAAGTAGGCCCCAAAAGGCTCGACTCAAGATCGATTCATCGACTTCTCTATCCCAACCCGACCATGCACAATCAAACAGGGCGTCCTCGAAATATCATCACCATCCCTATCACTATCCCCACCAACCCGACAAACGTCAAAAGCGGACCGATCAACTGTGTAAAGAAATCCATCTCGTCCTACCTTTCGTCTTAAACGGCATCCGAGACCAACAACGTTACTTACAAGATACCACGCCCCGGCATCCCATCCCTTATCAAAAACCGCGCAATCCCCAGTTCACACTATCCCCGCCAACAATTCCCCACAACCTCTTCCACACGCTGCCCGTCAGCCGACTCCCGCAACCGCGTCATTCCAGCGATCAAACAGGAGTTTTCAGCGTCTCTTCGAACTCTTCTGGACTGGACCAACGAGCTATCGCTGACACATTCTCCAAGAGTACGAAATCCTCATCGCGCCACACGTCGATTGTGTCATCGAACAACGATACCAGCTGCCATCTAGAATTTCGCGGCCGTGATGCTTTGAGATCAGAACATCCGGTATAAATTCGATCCGTAATCCTGTGAACTGCACCGCGCGAACCCGTTGCCAACAAGAAAACTAAAGAAGTGTGTGTAGGAGCGGTGGTTTTGTAATCTACTGTCCAGTTTCGTCCCGATTTCCCAACCGTTGACACTCTTCGCTCGAAAGTGATTTCCCTGTTTTGAAGCCACTCGTTGACCTCGTCGCCGACCGTTTCCCATCCTTGAGTACGGAATGTGAACCACAAATCCGTCACTCGTACTACCGATTGCCCTATACGATGGACGGCTTCGGCAATCTCATTGAGTTCGCCGACTCGCAACAACAGCTGGCCCCTTTCCAACTCGATGCCCAGTGTCATGCAGATGTCCTTCAACAAATCCCTTTGTCTTGGAGTCAGCTTTCCCCGGATCGACTGAGTGCGCAACCATCCCAGCGCATCTCCAAAGTCTGTGACGACATAACCGCCGCTTCGCTCAACGACGAATACATCCACGATATCGCCGTCGGGCAACGCGAACGGTGTCCTTATCTTGACACCTTCGATCGGTGCTGGCGAACACTCGAAAAGGGCAGAGGTCGACTCCCTTAAACTTGTGCACAGTTCCTGGGTATTCATATCGGTAGATTTAGTCGTACTGGCGGGTCGTGTAGCATTCCTTGATGATCGATGCGGGCCTCTGCACAGAACTGATGCCAAACCTCAACTGGACGGTCAACTGGTGCTGTGATGTCGGGAGGCTCGTAGATATCTTTGTCCTTCCTCGCTTCGCTCCAGCGGTGCTTATGTTTGGCGTACATCCCAGTAGGATTCTGTCTGCCGTGACTTACCCCGAGGTCAAGACCATAGATCCTGCCCGTGCCCTGTCTCAACAACGTGAAAGAAAGCTTGCCGGAGTACGCGTTGTAGCGACCGTTGATCTGGAGCGGTTCACCAGTATACGAGTGCACCGCAACACGAAACTCGCGGGCATGTGAGTAGTATTCATCCTCAGACCACGAGATGTCGCCCTCAATCCGCTTGCTATCATCGTCGATGATCGCTTGAAACTCCTGGTCAGTGATCATTTCAACTAGATGTTAACAAGACGCACCGATTCCGTTAACCGACTCTGGCGAAGCGCCATCCAATCCACAAAACCTAATCTTGTACCCCACCCCCCAACAACGCCCCCACAACCTCCTCCACCCGCTGCCCCTCCGCCGACTCCCGCAACCACTTCCGAACCTCACGACGCGCAATCGTAACTGTGAACCCCGGACGCTCCTCTCCCAACCTCTCCAACTCCCGCTCAACACCAACCGCCGTCTGTCGACCGGCATCCGCTATCGACACATGCAACGAATTCCCACCATCAAACTCCGGTATCGGCAATCGCCAAAGATGCTTTTGCAGGTGCCGTGAGCCAAACTGACCTTTTGGCATCAAAGGCTTAACCGCGGCGAACAACTGATCGCTGTTGATGATTGCCGCCAAGTAATGCGCTTCAGATAAGTCTCTACAACCGACCCAGTACAGCGTGTAATCCACGATTGCTTCATCGTCGCCCAAGATTGCGGCCGTCGGTGCACCCGATTGGTTATAGACGATCCTGACCGGGCGATCGCCTTTATCGCGTTGCCAACCAAGTTGCGACGACAAATTCCCGTAGTAATCGATTCGTTCGATTGAGGAGAGTTCATTGCCCGATCGTTTGTGGTTCTCCCATGCCCGATTGATTTCGCTCCACCTAGTGCGCATTCGCCGTTCCAACGAGGTGCCAGCAACGCCGTAACGCGTTCCAGATTCGTACTCAATAGCCTCTGAACCACGTTTGAACGGCATTATGACCTTCAACGGATCCAGCGTTGCGTACGGGGTCAACGTTTCGCCTAGATGTGCATCGAACATGTGGTTTTTCTCGATCGTGTTACCGTTCAATGCTGGCAAGTCCAAAGATTTCCAAGGTTCTTTGTCGTAAACACCGCGCCGTGGACTCGTAGTAATCGTGTTGCCTAACCTGACAGTTGTCGGATTGGGAATTTCATTTACGAAGAAAAGCACCCGAGGAACCATTGTCGACCCTTGTCGAGTCTGGCTCGCATAGGAAGATAGGATTCCTTGACTAGTATCCGATATCTCCATATCCACACGCCGAACATTCGCCGAACCAGTTGCCCCAACCCACTGCCTGACCGTCCCCGCCAACGCACGCGCCTTACCTTCCTCCCCTAGTCGCTTGGCAAACACAACCGACGATGGTACTGGGAAGAAATCGTTAGGCTCCAACCGTTCCAAGTCCCAAGCCTTCCGCACTCGAAAATCCACATGCAAAGTCCCAGGCCCGCGGCGTGACTTCCACTCTCCCGTCCGCCACTTCGTGTGCTGACCAGCCTGCAACGCACTGTGCGGCATCACCATCCCAATCAAACCACCATCTCGCAGATACAGATCGACGCTCCGCGCGTAAAACAATGACGCCACATCCTGATGTGTCGCGTATCGCCCTCCAGCCCAAATCCCATATTCGTTCCGACTCTGATTCACCAGCTCGTCGCGCAGAACATCGGTCGTCTGGTTGTAGTTGATCCAAGGCGGATTGCCCACGATTACATCGACCTTGTTCCGTGCCAGCGTGATCGGTCGCACCAAGTTTCGTATGTAGTAAGCCCAGATGTGGTCCCGGCCCTGCGCATGGAGATCTACAAGCTTGTCAATCGTCGTCGACAGCGTTTGCGTCTCATCGTCCGTCAGCGGCACAGTATCCATCGCGACCTTAGGATCCTCACCGCGCTCAATGTAATCGGCTATATCAACCATCATCTGGTCGAAATTCTCTGCATGATTGACCAGCGCAACCGGAAACAATAACTGCGTGTTTTTATCGTCTCCGACGTCAATAGGAACGTTGTTCGTCGCGAAAAGATCCCGGCTCTGGTACCGCAACTGCAACGAATCCCCGAGGTAGATCGGCACCGTGACCGTCGTGCTAGCGCTCTTCTCAATCGCCGGCCGCGCTGCTATAACCCACGCCGCGCGCGCCAAGTGCGTCGCTACTGGATGCACATCGATGCCCGTAACCGACTCCCGCAACAACTCGAACAACTTCGTCTCGGGTACCTTCTGATTCTTAGCTGCTTCGATGAAATGCTCAACACACTCAGCGATAAACGCTCCAGAACCACACGCCGGGTCCAGTACCCGTTGATGCACTGGATCAGTAACGATCTCTTCCACAATCGCCTTCGTCAACCAGCGCGGCGTGTAGTACTCCCCGAGGTCACGACGCTCCTGCGCCGGTATAACTGTCTGATACAGCGTCGCCGCAACGTCGGTCGGTGGCGATGACCAGTCGAATCTCGCAATCCGACGCGCAATCGTCTTGATCAACGACGTCGCACCTACCTCGATCGGCCAAGCGAAGAAATCCGTCTCAATCACACCATGCAAACCAGTCGCCTCCGAAAACTGACGACCTTTCAACAAGTCCTCAGGATCGTTCTCCGCGATCTGATTCACATCTAACCCAAACGTCGCCTGCACTACAATCCCGATCACCATCGTCAGATATGTGTGCCGCACGAAAAGATCATCGAATTCATCCCCCTGCACAACCTCCCCCAACGCCGTCCGAAGCAAATCCTCCCACAACCGACGCTTCACCGCCACCGTCTCATACTCCGAATACTCCTCGTACTTCCCCCGCAACGTGTCGATCTCACGCTCGTACAACGGATTCGTCGGGCTGAACTGGTTCTCTAACTCCTCTCTGCTAGGTTCAATATCGCGCCGAACCACGAGCGCATTGTCCCTCAACCACTCGAACAGCGAATACCACTTATCCGCATCCGTCAAGATGAATGCGTACGGCGGAGTCGTGTGGATCATGACCGCGTCCGGCCACCGCAACAACCAGTGCTTCCCATCCGTCAAAATCCCGATCCGCACACCCTTGCTCGCATCCATCGCCGCCGTCAGATAACCATCCAGCTGCGCGACATGGGCAACGTCCGGAAAAATCCCGTTTCCGATCCTCCGCTTCACCTCGATCAACGTGTCCAGCGCCGCCAAATCCACCGAGTTGCCCGAGCCCTCCGCCGGCGAAATCTCCTCCCGAATATCACTCGACTCCACCAACCCCGTCCGCACCAGAAACTCCCGAATCCCAGACGTGATATTCGCCTCCGCCTGCAACTCCCCATGCCGCCGCAAAAGCTCCGACGCCACCGCGCCGCATTCGGGATCGTCAGGCCGTAAAGTCATCACCTCAATTATCCTACCCCCACCCATCAACCACCAAACCGCGCCCTCTCCTGATCGATGCGAAACTCGATCGCATCGACAGGTTCCGGCGGCGGGATCGGATACCTCACCACCTCCCAAGCCTCCACCAATCCCACCAACACCTCAAGCTCCTCCCCTTCCGCCGACCCAACCGGCGCGTCAAAAATCTCATCGATGCGAGCCATAGCCGCATCGTGCTCCTCATCACTCCGTATCTTCTCGATTTTCAACATAGCCATAATCCCCCAAATCGCCAACGAAACGCCAGTACCACAACCCCACCCTCCATTATCCCGCAACTCCCCGCCATCACCGCAGCACCCCAAAACAACGACACCGATCATTCCAATCCTTCAAAATCATTCCCATCATAGTTCAAACCCCACATCCCCTCCATCCCGTCCATCCATGTAAATTCCCCCCCACCCATATAATCGCAACCACTACCGAAACATTCTCAACCCACCCTTCCACCCATGACAACCCCAACCACCCGCGAACCCCTCATCCTCGTCGTCGACGGCCACTCGATGGTCTTTCGAGCTTGGTTCGCGCTCTCGCGTGGCGGCGGCTTGACCAACAGCGCGGGTCAGCAGACGCATGGCGCTTACGGCTTCCTCCGAAACCTCATCGCAACCATCCGAGAATACAGCCCAACCCACATCGCCGTAACTTTCGACACCCGAGCGCCCACCTTCCGCGACGAACTATTCGACGAATACAAGGCCCAACGGCCACCTATCGATCCGGAACTCCACGAGCAGATACCCATGGTCGAGAGCGTTCTCGCCGCCATGAAGGTCCCAGTCTTCGCGATTGATGGCTTCGAAGCCGACGATGTCGTCGGAACCATCGTCCGCAAAGCCGAAGACGCCGGCATCCAATCCCTGATCCTCACCGGCGACGCCGACCAGCTCCAACTCGTAAACGACGATACCAACCTCCTCATGTACTCCGGCTTCGGCGACACCCGGGTCTACGACATCGAGGGTGTGCGCGACCGCTACGACGGCCTCGGCCCCGAGTTCGTCGCTGAGATCAAGGCGCTCGAAGGCGATCCGTCCGACAACATTCCGGGCATTCCCAAGATCGGACCCAAGGCCGCTCGAACCGTCCTCAACCGCTTCGGTCATTTCGACGCGCTCTACGCCAATCTCGACGCCGTCGGTGAGATCCCATCCAAGGAACTCCGCGGCTCCAAGGGCATCATGACGCGCCTCCGCGACGGCGAAAAGATCGCCTACGACGGTCTCAAACTCACCACCACCGTCACCGATGTCCCGATCGACATCGACTTCAACGAATGCCGCATCGGTGGCTACGACCGCACCGAAGTCGTGGGAGCACTCACCGGCCTCGGCTTCGGCGACACCATCGTTCGCAGCATACCCTCAGCCGAAGACGCCGAACGTGGCGTATTCCCTCTACCAACAACGGGCCGAGCACAAGGCGATCTCTTCAGCAACAGCAACACCGCCGTAGACGCCAAATCGAACGCCAAATCCGCAAGTGCCGACGGTCCCCTCGGCAACTACGCCATCGTCACCACCGACGCCGAGCTGCAAGACCTGGTCACCCGCCTCGGCAATGCCGACGGTTTCGCATATGACACCGAGACCAACGGCACGCGCGCGATGCAGGACGAGATGGTCGGAATGTCCTTCTCGAACGCCGAGGGCGAAGCCTGTTACGTACCCGTCGGTCACCGCTCCGGCGAACAAATCGACCGCACCCGCGCGCTCGAGATCGTCGCCCCGCTCTTCGCCGATGCCAAAGTTCCCAAAGCCGCCCACAATGCAAACTTCGACATGATGGTCCTGCAACAGGCCGGCATCGATGTCAACAACGCCAACTTCGACACCATGATCGCCGCATCTCTTTGCGGTCACAATCGATACGGACTCAAAGACCTAGCGCTGGAGCTCTTCAGCTCCGAGATGACACCGATAACCGACCTCATCGGCACCGGGCGCAAGCAGATAACTATGTCCGAAGTCGACATCGAGTTGGCCGGTCCATACGCCGCGGCCGACGCCGATTTCACATATCGACTATGGCGACACTTCGACGGCGAACTCGACGGACACAACGCGCGCGGAGCCTTCGAAAACATCGAGATGCCCCTCCTTCCAGTCATCGTCGAGATGCAGCGCACCGGAATGGTGGTCGAGACCGATGTCCTCAAGAAATTCTCCGCCGCCCTCGGCGAGGAGATCGCTCAAATCAAACAGGCCGCCAACGCCCTTTTAGGCGGTCGCGAATTCAACATCGCATCCAACCGGCAGATCGGTACCATCCTCATCGACGAGTGGAACGCGCCGCCGACCCGCAAACTCAAGACCGGCTGGTCGATGAACGCCGACGCCCTCGACCGCATGAGGAACACCTCTGGTCTCGACGACCGCGTCTACCAGCTCATCGACGCAGTTCTCAAATACCGCGAACTCGCAAAGTTGAAGTCCACCTACGCCGACGCGCTCCCCAAGATGGTCAACCCGGCCACCGGACGCGTCCACAGCACCTTCAACCAAGCTGGATCCGCCACCGGACGACTCGCATCGAACGACCCAAACGTCCAGAACATCCCCGTCCGGACACCTCTCGGTCGACGAGTCCGCGACGCCTTTACAACCATCTACGAATCGGGCTGGCAGCTCCTCTCCGCCGACTACTCCCAAATCGAGCTCCGCATCCTCGCTCACATGTCCCGCGAGCCCGGCCTCCTGGAATCCTTCCGCAACGGCGAAGACATCCACGACGCTACTGCGCGCTCCATGTACGACGTCCAAGACGTTACCGGCGACCAGCGACGTATCGCCAAGATCCTCAACTTCGGAGTCATCTACGGCCTCGGACCCCAAGGCGTCGCGCGCCAGACTGACCTCACACAGCAACAAGGTCGTGAATTCATCGACCTCTACTTTGGCAGGTATCCCGGCATCCGCGATTTCATCGAGCACCAAAAGCAGGTCGCAAAGATGCGCGGCTACGCCGAGACATTGAAGGGCAGACGTCGCTACCTCCCCGACCTCCGCTCCGCCAACCAAGGCTACCGGGCCGCAGCCGAACGCGTCGCCGTGAACATGCCCATCCAAGGAACCGCCGCCGACGTCATCAAGATCGCAATGATCAACATCGCCGACGAACTTCACCGCCGCGGTCTCGAATCCCGAATGACCGCCCAAGTCCACGACGAACTCATCTTCGAAGTGGCACCCGGTGAACTCGAAGAGATCACTTCCTTGGCGCACGACATGATGCCCGCCGCAATGTCCCTGGAAGTCCCCCTCCTGGTAGACACCAAGACCGGCATCCGCTGGGGCGAACTCGAG
>Ga0209754_1003752_pt1 | contig 9941 bp, 11 predicted proteins | sample MesohylBB_FD_187295 | JGI IMG/M metagenome (GOLD analysis project Ga0209754, IMG submission 187295) | Host-associated microbial community of the marine sponge Aplysina aerophoba from Gulf of Piran - sponge mesohyl, lysed by bead beating... | ecosystem: Host-associated > Porifera > Sponge >... | reverse complement strand
TCATCCTTGGAACCATTCAGGCTCTTGGTGACGCAACTGGTGTACAGCCGCCGCCATGCTCGCCAGCCGACAGGTTGCGAAGAATGCACACGGTCGGTGAGGGATGGTTTTGTAGGGGGGCGTTGCGGGGGCGCGGAACTGCAGGGGTCAGGGGCCAGGGGCCAGGGGTCAGTAACTTCTGCGGTTGGAGGTCGGTGGGTGGTGGGTTGAGGCGGCAAGTGGGGGAGTAGACTCCGTTCGCCAGACACGATGCTGGGGAAGTGTAAACACGGTCGGTGAGGGATGGTTTTGTAGGGGGGCGTTGCGGGGGCGCAGCCCCTGCACAAGGGAGGCCGCTTGCGGCCGACCGCCAAAAATGCAACAATGAGGGGAGAAAGGACGCCTTTGCTCGCCTCGTTCAGGGTTGCGTATCAGTTACGGCTGAGTAGTTACAAGCGCAAGTTAATGGAGGATGCTTTCCGAGAGTCGTCCGGACAGACCGATCTGGGCGTTCGGTATAGATGGCGGGAGGCAGTCGGACGTATATTCCCCACTTTGATTCGCGCCCAGCAGGGTTTTGTGGTGGACAAACGGGGCCTCGTATGGGATAATAGTTCTCAGGAGGCAAATTGAATGGCGAAAGATAGACAATATCCCAGCTATTTCACCTGTGTTGCCGAAATTCTGAGCAACTCCAAGACACCCCTCAGTGTCGATACTCTGGTTTCCCGCATTGCGAAAAAGAGACCGGTCGGGAACGGCGCACGCAGCGCCGCTTATCAGGCGATCAGCAAATTGTATCAGGCAGTTCCGGTGGGGCCCGGGCGTTTCGGGTGGCTCTCCTGTTTGCTGAGAGATCAGTATTTTCGACATCCTCTCGTCCGTAACGAAATCAAGAAAGGGACGCTGCTGCTGGATGAACTGGAGCACGCAGTCTTCTTTCCGCAGTTCTTCCAGACCCATCGACCCGATACGCGTCTGATATCAGTTGAGTTGATGGGCGGGCCGACTCTGCAGGTGCATGCGGAGGTTGAACGGGGCACTTGGGCTTTGCGGCTTGGACCGGCGTTTGTGAAGTGGGTTGATCAGGCGGGCGGCACAACCGAGGACGATCTGCTTATTCAAGTGAAGGATGCGGTCAGCGGAGAATACGGGATGCGGCTGCAGCCGAAGGAGTCCCGACAGGAAGACCTGATTCGGAAACGCAACGTGGTGCTATCGCGGGCTGCGGAGCAGATTGTGGGCAAGGACAAGAAATCGCGGACGGCGATGCCGGTGTGGGAGCTGGCCGGCGCCCTGATCGGGCAGAATGTGTACAGCGAAGAGATACCGCCCGACGATATGCACTTTGTGTTGCATAAATATAGTGGTCTGCGGTTGCTGGATGATGCCGGATATACGACAGGCAGCGGGGATGACAGCGCGGACGACGCTGCGTCGCAAGACCGCGACAAGCCTTCTGAAACAGAAAAATCGCCCAGGGACCGGTACGGGTTTATGATGGAGAACTGGGACGGGGCCGGATTGGACCAGATTTTCCATGGAATGGGGCACCCCGGAACTCCCTCGTTGGAAACGGGGCGAGGGGATCTTTGGTCGGTGGATTCTGAAGGGGAGGACTGTGAAGCGTATCAGGCATATTTGAGTGAACTCAAAGAAGTCGCTGCGGATGCGACGCCTCTCAATCATATAGAGTTCCATCTTCTGGAAGCCGAGTTGGAGATGCTAGTCAGTCTGGAGCACGAGTTTGGGTATCTAATGCCGGAACAGGAAAAGCGAAAGATGGAATTGGCTGACCGCCTCTTTATCGATCCTGATATTCTTATGGGCGGCGACTGGGATCAGGACGACTACGGTGACGTACCATTCTGGAATAATTAGGCGTCTGTGCACGTTAAATAGACAGTCAGGCCAGAGGGCCGCCGGTAGGTGTCGGCGGTTCTGTTTTTTGACTCTTTCTCACAATGGCTGCCACATCTTCCGAGAGTGTTGAGAAGAAAGCCTTACGCGACAAGAATCGATGCCACAGCCGGTTAACTGCCGTTATTTTTATGGGGATTATCACCGCGGCACCGAGCGGGAGACCTGCCGTTTGCTGGAATCAAGCCCCGGCAATGCACGGCCGTGGAAGCGGAAGTTATGCAATAGCTGTCCGGTGCCCGCTCTTTTGTTGACGAGCAATTCCCGCAATCTTCTACTTGAAGTTGAGGTGAAGAAGCGCTTTTTGTCTGAGCGGGTGGAAGTTACGTTCTCGGTCTGCAGCCGACACCTGATCGAGTTAGAGGATCCCCAGTTCTGCCCCCAGTGCGCGGCCGAGGAAACAGAATAGTAATCGTAAGTGGGATGTTCCTGTATGTCCGTTACGGACTGGAACACCCCACTTTTTGGTGTTGCTGAATTAGCCGGTTTGGCGGGGTCTGGCCGGCGCCCGCCTCACGGGCGGGCCTGACTGCCCGCGCGATTTGGATTTGGAGCGCCATCTGGCGATGCGTTTGCGGACGACGGGGACGCGCACGAGCAGGAAGAATCCAAGTAGCACGCCCCAGGCGATCGGTTCGCGGTAGTCGGCCTTTACGACCCAGATATAGTGAAAGACTGCAAGAACGCCGGCGACGTAGACCCACTGGTGCAACTTCTTCCACAATTTGCCCAAACGGCGCATCCATCCTTTGGACGAGGTGAGGGCAAGGGGAAGCAGGATCAGCAGGGCGGAAAACCCGACGATGATATAGAGTTTGGTACCGACGTCCTGCCAAATGTAAATCCACTGAAAACCGTAGTCTTCACCGATGAAGATATAGAAGTGGACGGCGGCGTAGGCGAAGGCATAGAGGCCCAGCCATTTGCGGGCCGGGATAATGTTTCGCCAGCCGAGCACGACATTGAGAGGCGTGCAGGAAAGAGAAAGGATGAGCAGAACGAGCGCCGGTTTGCCGGTGCGAAGGGTCCAGTCCTGGATTGGATTTACGCTAAGTCCACTCGTAAAGTCTTCGTTCAATAGCGACGCCAGGGGAGTATAGTCTTCGTACAAGAGCCAGACCAGCGGAATCAGGGCTCCTATATGCGTCAGCCAAAGTATCTGCCCTTTGGTCAGCAGTTTATCGATATTCATGCGTCACCTTCTACAGATGCAGAAGCAGTGGCTAGCGGCCGGCGTGGTTGATGACCGCCGGCCACCAACCGCTGCAGTCTTGACGGCACTCTAGTAGTTCGCAACCAGGTCCATGCCTTCATAGAGATAGGCCACCTGCTCTTCATAACCGTTAAACATCAGGGTTGGGCGGCGGCCTCTTTCGCCGATGCGCCGCTCAGTAGCCTGGGACCAGCGGGGGTGGTTGACTTCCGGGTTCACATTGGCATAGAAGCCGTATTCATTGCCCGCTGCGGCCATCCACAGGGAGGTTGGCTGCTCTTCGACGAGATCGATTCTTACGATTGACTTGATGCTCTTAAAGCCGTACTTCCAGGGGGCAACGAGGCGAATCGGCGCGCCGTTCTGCGGCAGAAGGTCTTTGCCATAGAGGCCGGTGGCCAGGATGGCAAGTGGGTTCATGGCTTCGTCGATGCGGAGGCCTTCGACATAGGGCCATTGGTACCAACTGCTACTGCGCTGGCCTGGCATCCCCTCCATGTCGAGAATTGTCTCAAAGCGCACATATTTCGCTTCTGATTTCGGTTCGATGACTGCGAGCAGGTCGGAGATTGGGAACCCCATCCAGGGGATCACCATCGACCAGGCTTCCACGCAGCGCAGCCGGTAGATGCGCTCTTCGATGTCGAACATCTGGCGCAGCTCGTCGACATCGTAGGTGCCGGGATTATTGACCAGCCCGCCGATCTCAACGGTCCAGGGGGAGGTGGAGTAGCCTTCGGCCAGACGGGCCACCGCCTGCTTGTCGGTGGAGAATTCGTAATAGTTGTTATAGTTGGTAATCTGCTCGAATGTGTTGAACGGGTCGCCAAGTTCGTCGGTACCGCTAAGCTCGGCAGGGGCCGCCTCTGGTTGCGCGGCGGTCGTCTCGTCATCACCGCTGGCCACTTCCTCCATTTCGGGCATTGAACATGCAGCCAGGGCTGTTGAACCCAGCGCCAGTCCTGCGCCTTTCATGAAGCTGCGCCGGTTAAGGAATACCTCTTCCGGTGTGATTTCTTGCCAAGGGATCTTGGGAATCTCTATGCGTGCCATTTTCTTCATCCTTTCGCCATGCCTGACCATTTGGAGTGGTTTCGGATGTCCGAATTCACTTACAGAATCAGTATAACTCGCAGTTATTATGTAACTATTGCCTAGAATCTTATCAGATGGTTATAGAAAAAAGAAACCGTATGTGAAGCTTATTACCGCTCCAAGGTGCAGGTAACAGGTTGGCGCAGAGTTGCGGAGACAGCGAGTTGAGGAGTAGAGTACTGTTTACTGGGCATGCTAGTGGCTGGCGTGTTCAGGCGGCCTCGCATTCAGCGGGGCCAGCGAATGGCAGCCGCCGGTGTGAAGACATGGCGCACCCAGATTGGCTACAATGATGACCGCTCTCGTCCATGCCGCTCTTGTCCATTTTCCGATCGCGCTGCTGATTTGCGGCAGCCTGGCGATCCTGGGGACGCTTCACCGCTGGCCTCGTGTGGAACTGGGGATCATAGGCTGGGGTTTGCTCTTGCCAGGATGGCTGGCTTTGCTGGCGGCGATCGTAAGCGGCATCGTCGCGCAGGGGGCGCTGCCGCCGGAGGCGCCGTACCGGCCCCTTCTCAACTGGCATACGGGGAGCGGTCTGGCTCTGGCAGTTCTTTACGGTGACCTGATTTACCGCGGCTGGCTGCATTGGAGGCGGTCGAAGAGAGGGGAGGGGGAGGGATGGTTTTCGGAGGCGGATCTCATTACCGAACGCGGGCCGAAATGGCGGTTGACCGTGCAGCTGCTATTGGGCATCGGGCTGGTAGTTTTCAGTGGCTGGCTGGGGGGACAGCTGGTCTATGAGTTCGGCGTGGGTGTGCGCTGACGATCGGGGGGAAGTGAAAGGCGTTCCTTTTGCGCTCCTCACTCTTGCTGAGAAGGATTTGGTACACTTTGGTTCTCTATGACGACAATACTTGTGGTTGATGACGATCTACTTATGCGGCGCAGCGTCTCAATCGGCTTGCAGAATGCCGGCTACAGTACGGAGACGGCCGGCAGCGGTGAGGAGGCGCTGGCAAAGGCACTGGAAGCGCAGCCGCAACTGGTGCTGCTGGACATCGGCTTGCCGGGGATGGACGGGTTGGAGACTTTGCGCGCGCTGCAGCAGTCGGTTGACGCGCCTGTTATCTTTGTCACGGCCCGGCGGCGGGAGTTGGACGAAATTGTCGGGCTGGAGCTGGGCGCGGACGATTATGTGACGAAACCGTTCGATATCGATGTGCTGCTGGCGAGGGTGAAGGCTGTTTTGCGGCGCGCGGCGGTGAGCGGGGATCGCGGCGACGGGGCCGACCCGCTCAGTCATGTTGTCGGCGATTTGGCGTTAGACCGTTCTGCGCATCTGGCCACTGTCGGCGGGCGGGCGGTGGCACTGACGCCCAAGGAGTTCCAGCTACTTGCCTATCTGGCGAGCCGGGCTGGTGAAGCCGTGCCTATCGCCGACATTATGGAGAATGTATGGGGGACGGAGTGGATCGGCGAAACGCAGACGGTATATGTGCACATACGCTGGTTGCGCACAAAGATTGAGGAGGATCCGGCCCGGCCCCGCCGTATTCACACGGTGCGGGGGGTGGGCTACCGGTTGACCCCCGCAGAAGAGGATGAATTGCATGTGGCGTAATCTACGAAGCCGGTTGACGATCAGTCATCTGCTTCCTCTGCTGGTGATTGTTCCGTTGCTCAGCTTTCTGCTTTTCTACTTGATCGAGGCCCGCTTTGTGTTGGATGAAGCGACCGCGGAACTGGCTGGACAGGGGGAGTTGATTTCGAGGCTTTATCAGGCCGAGCTAGAGGCGCAGGAGGACCCAGAGCAGGCGCGGTCACTATTCGCCCGGCTGCAGGTACGGGTGCCGACTCTGTTCTATCTGGTGGATCGGGACGGCAAAATCGTGGTGAGACCGGGCCTGGCCACGGCTTCGACGCAGGTGCCTATACGGCCTCCCGACCCGGAGCTTTTGCAGCGGGCTCTGGCTGGCGAGATAGCACGGCAGGTGAGCCTGGGCAATGCGGACGTGGCGGTTCCGGTGCGGAATGAGGATCAGGAGGTGGTCGGCGCGGTACATCTGTCGCAGCAGCTGACGCAGGTGACGAGACGATTGACGATCCTGCGTTGGACCGTTTGGGGAGCCGTAAGCGCAGGCCTGCTGGTGTCGGTAACTCTGAGCTTCGCTCTCAGCCGCTCGCTTAATCAGCCCCTGGAGAGATTGACAAAGGCAAGCCGGGCAGTTAGTTTCGATGCCCCTCCGAGCCGGGTGGCGGAAGAAGGGCCGACCGAAGTGCGAACGCTGGCCCGCACGTTCAACGAGATGTCCGAGCGGCTTTATGAGCTGGAGCAGGGGAGAAGGCGGCTGCTGAGCGCGGTGGTGCATGAGTTGGGACGCCCTTTGGGCGCGATCAAGGCGGCGGCGCAGGTTATGGGGCAGAACGGTACGGATACTGATGTGGTAGTCGAACTTTCTTCGGGCATTGACGACCAGGTGGATCAGTTGCGCCGCCTGTTGGACGATCTGGCTATACTGGCCCGGAATGATCTTCAGAATATGGCGCTTGATATCGTCACCACCGATGTTGAAGCGTTGGTTCTGGAAGAGTGCCGCCGTTATGATCCGCGCATGAGCGAGAAGGATATCGAACTTATCACGGACTTTTCGCCGACGATGACGCAAGCGGCAGCTGACCCGATGCGTTTGGGGCAGATAGTCGGCAATCTGTTGGACAACGCGATCAAGTACACGCCGAACAGCGGGCAGATCCGAATTGCGGTTGGTACGGAGGCGGACCGGATGGTGCTGACGATCGAGGACTCCGGGCCGGGCATTGACCCGTCCGAATTGGAGCGCATATTCGACTTTCTCTATCGCTCTCCGCGGCAGGAGCGGGTGCGGGAAGGGATGGGAATTGGACTGGCGCTTTCGCGCCGGCTGGCAGAGGCCCAAGGCGGCACGCTGACTGCGCATAATCGCGCCAGGGATACGGGCGCAAAATTGGTACTTTCTCTTCCTAAGAATCTTCCCCAGACTCCAGTGGCTGGCGACCTCTAACACCTGTTGCCTGGACTGTTCACTTCTCTTCATTGCGATTTAAGGTTGCTTTAAAGTTGCCATAGGATTCTGATAAGGACTCCAGCGGCGGATCCTGCTATGCTATCTTCTGAAGGAGGAGTCGATGCGGAACATCCTCTCAGACGTTGGAGAGGAGATGTGTTGCAGATCAAGGAAGACATACAGTGCAACCAAAGACCGTTAGTTTGCGAACTTTTATAATTGTGGTTGGTACCCTGGCGATGGCATTTGTCATTGGACTGGCTGGCATAGGGAGGATTGAGATTGCGCCGGCCACTGTGGATGCCACTACACCAGAGTACCGGCCGCAGACGTACACATACATTACGCAGGAGGAAGGACCCGATCACCCCGACCAGGAATTGCTGTCCCGCATATATGAAGGGGCAACCCAGTCAGTAGTCAGCATTCAGGTGCGGCATTCAGAGTCCCGTTCCTCCGATCCGACTCAGGGACAGTGGGGACAGGGCAGCGGTTGGGTTTGGGATGAAGAAGGGCATATCGTGACCAACAGCCACGTCGTTGAAGACGCGGCTGACATATTCGTTAGCTTTTACGATGGGACGTGGGCAGAGGCCGAGCTAGTGGCAAGGGATGCGCAGTCGGACCTGGCCGTGCTTCGGGTGGAGGCTCCTGGAGGCATGAGCCTGCAGCCGCTCGAGCGAGCGCCGGGGCTGCCTAGAGTCGGCCATTATACGATCGCATTGGGCAGTCCCTTCGGCCTTGAGAACTCGATGACTTTGGGCATCGTCAGCGCGCTGGGGCGGAGCTTACCCGTGGGGGATCCGGGCCGGACTGGCCGGTACTCGCTGCCGGAGGTAGTTCAGACCGACGCGGCGATCAATCCCGGCAATTCGGGCGGGCCGCTGCTGAACCTCAGTGGTCGGGTCGTGGGTATCAACTTCGCGATTCGTACACAGGAGCGTTCTGTAATGGGCGCAAGCGTCAATTCAGGTGTGGGCTTTGCGATACCGATTACGGTGGCCGAGAGGGTCATACCGGCTCTGATCAGCGAGGGAGAGTATCTCTATCCATTTCTTGGTGTCTCCGGCAGAACGATTTCGGCGCCGCTGGCCCAGTCAATGAACCTGGACTCTGATATTCTCGGGGTTGTGGTGGGTCAAGTGATGCGCGGCGGCCCATCGGCAGATGCAGGCCTGCGCAACGGCGACATTATCGTCAGCATCGACGGGGCGGAGGTGCGCAATTTCGAAGACGTGATCAGCTACCTGGTTATGCAGAAGTCGCCCGGCGACACGGTGGAGATTGGTGTGCTGCGCAGAGGCAGAAACCGCACCTATGACGTGGAGTTGGGCACGCGGCCCCCGATTGAAAGCAGCGGCGCCGCTGTGCAGGTGATAAGCAGTGGTGTAGCAATCGGGATTGCGGTTGATGAAGTGTCAGACGAGATAGGAGACATCGCGAAGAGTTCCGCCCGCAGCGGGATCCGCGGGGGCGTCAGGGTCTGGATCGTCACGTTAGAGGGAGACGAGAAGACGGCGACGGTGTTGGTTGACGCTTCGAGCGGCGAAGTACTGAGCCTGGAAGTGGAAAGCGGCAATTGAGAGTGTGGGGTTGAGCGCGCCCCTGATGTGACGGGGGCGCGTGCCGCATTCCCAGTCAGTTGACATATACCTCCTCCAATAAAGTAGGCGGGGAGCCGGGCAAGGACGCCCGGCTCCTCACTTTTTATGGAGAGCCTCTATGACTGTCAGATGCGTTGTGATTTGGCTGAACTGTGAAGTATGTGATTATGTGATCGGGAGAGTTGACGGCGCCGGCGCGAATTGCGGCGCTCATTTGCAGTCCATCAAGTCAATCGCAGACCGGAAGGAAGATCGATGACTGAAGTCGTTGGCGCGATACATCAGTTCCACGAGGCCGACTACGCTGAGGATTGGGCGCGACGGTTCAAGCCGACGCCGGAGCGGCTGCACCTGTTCGAAACAGTTTTACAACAGCTGGATAGCGCAATACCGGCAGAAGGCCATGTCGTCGAACTGGGAATCGGGCCTGCTTATCTGGCCGAATATCTGTTGACGCGGCTGCCGCAGATCTCGTACGAAGGGGTCGACTTTTCGGAGCCGATGCTGAAGCAGGCGGCGTCGCGGCTGGAACGGTTTGGGGCGCGCGTGCATCTGCAACAGGCTGACCTGCTGCAAGACAGTTGGACGGCCAACTTGTCGCGCCAGCCGGCAGCGATCGTGTCGACCTGGGCGCTGCACGATTTGGGTGGTCAGGCGCAGACGTCTCAGGTCTATCGGGCCTGCGCGCCGGCGCTGCCTGAGGGTGGAATACTGCTTAACGGAGATTTTATCAAGCCGGACGGCACACGGCATCCTTTTGAAGCGGGCCGGTTCCCTATCAGTAGACATCTGGAACTGCTCGAGGAGGCCGGCTTTTCTGCCACGCGCTGTCTGCATTTGTGGGAAGAGGAGATCGAGGCGCCAACATCGGCCCACAACTATGCCTGTTTGGTGGGTATTGTCTGACCAGAGCACGGGGACGTGTGACGAGAGCGCGTGGCTATGACACTGTTAGCCGTGCATCCAAGTCGACATACACAGGTTTTCTGGCGCCGATTTGATCCGGTTCTCCCAGGTGGCTGGCAAGACCATTACTGCTTGGAAAGTAACTACTAAGCCACAGCAGTTGACCAGCCAGTCATCCTTGGAATCATTCAGGCTCTTGGTGACGCAACTGGTGTACAGCCGCCGCCATGCTCGCCA
>Ga0209754_1003743_pt1 | contig 9964 bp, 10 predicted proteins | sample MesohylBB_FD_187295 | JGI IMG/M metagenome (GOLD analysis project Ga0209754, IMG submission 187295) | Host-associated microbial community of the marine sponge Aplysina aerophoba from Gulf of Piran - sponge mesohyl, lysed by bead beating... | ecosystem: Host-associated > Porifera > Sponge >... | reverse complement strand
CTTCTGCGTCGGCTTCATCGAAATCATCCGCGGCGTCCCTCTCATCACCCTCCTCTTCATGTCCCGACACCTCCTACCGCTCACATTCCCTGAAAACGTATCGATCGACGAGCTATACCTCGCCATGATCACCATCACCCTCTTCAGTTCCGCCTACATGGCCGAAAACGTCCGCGGCGGAATGGCCGCAGTCGCCACCGGACAGACCGAAGCCGCAAGAGCACTCGGACTCCGCGGATGGCAGACCACCATCATGATCACCCTCCCGCAGGGGCTCCGCAACATCATCCCAGCAATCGTGGGGCAGGCCATATCCCTCTTCAAAGACACCTCCCTAGTATTCATCATCGGCATGCTCGACCTCGTCGAAATGGGCCGAGTGACCATCCAAGGAAACCTAGAATTCGTCGACGACGGACACGAAGTCTACATCTTCATCGCCGCCGTATTCTGGATCTTCACCTTCTCAATGTCATACATCTCAAGACGAATAGAAAGAGCCCTAGGAGTAGGCCAACGCTAACCAAAACCCACCGTAGGGGCGACCCTTGTGGTCGCCCTAACACTCGTGGTCGCCCAACAACGCAAACAAAAACCAAAACACCACAACCCACCAACAACCGTCCCCTCTTCCGCTCAGCGGGAGAGGGCTAGAGCCTGCCCCGGACTTGATCCGGGGGTGAGGGCAACCGGGGCGGACAAAGGGCAGGGAAACCCCAATCATCCACAACCAAACCTGAAAACCAATACCCCAAACAACCACCATCCTTCCCCATCCTGTCCATCCTAGTTCAAGGAATCCACCATGACCACCGAATCCATCTCCGTAACCAACCCCGACATCCGCAACGTCCCCCTCGAAGAACGCGACGACATAATCGTCTGTGAAAACGTCTACAAATGGTTCGGAAACTTCTGCGCCGTAAACGACGTCACCATGTCCGTAAAGAGGGGAGAGGTAGTCGTCATCTTCGGACCCTCCGGCTCCGGCAAATCAACCTTCATCCGCATGATCAACCGCCTCGAAGAGCACCAGCAAGGCAAAATCATCGTCGACGGCATCGAGATGACCAACGACCTCCGCAACCTCGACGCCATCCGCCGCGAAGTCGGCATGGTCTTCCAACAATTCAACCTCTTCCCCCACATCTCCGTCCTCGGCAACATCACCCTCGCGCCACAACGCGTCCGACACCTACCCAAAGCCGAAGCCGACGACCTCGCAATGTCCCTCCTCGAACGCGTCGGTATCCCCGAACAAGCCGAAAAATACCCCGCCGAACTCTCCGGCGGCCAACAGCAACGGGTAGCCATCGCAAGAGCCCTCGCCATGCAACCCGAAATAATGCTCTTCGACGAACCCACATCAGCACTCGACCCCGAAATGATCAAAGAAGTTCTCGACGTCATGCGAGAACTCGCCGACACCGGCATGACCATGCTCTGCGTAACCCACGAAATGGGCTTCGCAAGAGAAGTAGCCGACCGCATGGCCATGTTCGACGAAGGCCAACTAGTAGAAATAAACACCCCCAACCACATCTTCACCAACCCCACCGAAGACCGAACCCAACTCTTCTTGGATCAGATTCTGTAGTCAACATCCCTCCCCATCTCCGAGGGGGAACTAAAGGGGGTGCGCGCCAGTGAACAGCCCGTCATTCCCGCGCACGCGGGAATCCAGAATCGACAACACATCCATTTTCCTCCCCCTCTCTGAGGGGAAACTAAAGGGGGTGCGCGCCAGCGAACCCCCACGTCATTCCGGCGAAAGCCGGCGCTTCAGCGGACGGAACGTCCATCCAGAGGGGCAGGCCAGCGCAAGCGCAATCCCCTCTCCCTCCGATGGTAAAGTAACTACAAGGGACATTAAGGCGAAATCATGGTCCGAACCCAAGAAGAAAGATCACACGTCGGCGAACTCGGCACCAAGCTCTACCACGAACGCATCAAGCATCAGCTGACCGAAGACCAACTCGGGATGATGCTCGCCGTCGACGTCAACTCCGGCGAGTACGAGATCGGCGGTGACTACATAGATCTGTTCGAACGGCTCACCCAACGAATCCCAGATGCCGAAATCGTATTCTTGCGACACGGGCCTGTCACCGTCGGTTACTGGGGTGGACAACCAGAGGAAGACGATTCGTGGATCAAGGTGTAGTCGCCTCATTGGGCGAGTCGCTCCGAATTTACGTCAACATCGCGATTTACGGCATCGACGGACAACGTCGGCCCTTAAGAGCGACGCTCGATACTGGCTTCACCGAATTCCTCACCCTATCTGGCAGAGCAATCGACGGTTTAGGCCTCCGGCAGGCTGGGAGCAGCCGAATGGAACTGGGTGACAGTAGCGTCGTTTACTTCGAATCCTACTTGGCCAACGTCGATTGGTTCGGAGAACGTCGCCAAATCACAGTTCATCGCTCGGAGAGCGTACCAACAATCGGAATGAAGTTGCTCGCACACAACGATATCCACATCCGAGCCATCCACAACGGCACAGTTAGTATCAAACCGATAACAAACGAGGATTGAAACACCCCCTTCGGGTGCTATGCATAACCTCCGTCATTCCGGCGAAAGCCGGAATCCAGAGCGGCAGGGCGGTGCAATCCCCTCTCCCTCGATGGGAGAGGGCTAGGGTGAGGGTGATCAGGGAGAGGTCGTTCTTCGCACCGCCACATCTAAGCATTTCTTGGCAGCAACGTCACCACGGCAAACCCTCATCCTGAGTTGCATTGTCGCTCGAATCTTTTTGCACATCGTTAAGCACATTCTCTGAGACTTCCAATAAATAGGTCGCTAAGGTGATTGCGGCATTCACGACCAAACGCGCATGGACGATTTCCAACTCCTTCGATTTATAACGTCCGTGACCCGTTCCGTAAAGATTACGAACTTCCGAAACGCCTTGTACGATCTGACCAAGATTGCTGAGTGTCCGCCTGATGGTTTCACGACCAGGCGCGCCTTGCAATACCCCATCCGCATCTAGATCCAGTTTCTGCCACGCTTCTTTTACGAGTGCAGTTGTCTCTTGATTTGCTTTTTCGCCTTCTACACTCACAATTGATTTGAACACCGTTTCCAGCAGTTCCTTTGAGGAACCGATCGCTTGTTCCGGGTCTTCGCGCAATCCACGCCGAATCCTACCGGCATGCCTATTCAATTCCCAAATGTCGAGTCGAGTCGCTACTTCTTCGATCACTTCTAGTTCAGGCGATGTATTGTTGCCGTACATCGCTCGCCAGGTGTCCGGTTCTTCTTTCTTCAACCACTCTTCAACGCCCACAAACTCTTCAATCGAATTCAGGACGGTGTCGTCATCGCCAACTATCTTTCTAAGGGTTCTTAAAGAGTGGCCAGAGTAGTCGTCATCTCCCCAACGTAAACTCCTCAGCAAATATCGATGATTCTCGATCATTGGAAGCTCGTTCGTCAAGATACCCAATTCTTGCCATCTATAATCGTCAAAGGTATCGATGACGACGCGGTTCAGCGTCAAGATTCTTTGTTTGAACTTCAGACTATTTGCAGCCACCTGATTGGACCCTCCAAGCCGGTTGTTTCAAGGCAGGATAACGCTTCGTCAGCACATAAGTTTCATTTTATCTCAGGTTGTATCGACCACGATTCACTCACCCGCACACACCAGCACCACAACCTCTCGCACTCTAATCCCTCATCCCATCAACCAACAGCCTCCCCCCTCACAACCCCACATTACAAACCACCGGCTCCGAAGCTAACAAAACCCTCAACCCCCGCAAATCCGGCAACCCCAGAATCTCCGACAATCCCTCATCCAATGCTGTCCGAGCAGGGCAATCCGCCATGCCCGGCAACCGTTCAAACTCCGCATCCGCTAGCTCGTCGAATAGGTCAGACAAACCCTTGAGTTGAGCGTCCGTCAATCGGCGGGGATCGAGAATTGGCAGATACCTGAGGTCTGCCTTCTTCAGTTGAACCCAACTTCCCATCGTAGTGTTACGCGTCGCCATTAGAGTTAGAAGGCCTAAGCTGCTATTGAACCATAGTGCTGATACCTTCTCAAGGTCTGCGTCTTCAATTCGTATTGGCCACCACATACTGGCCAATACAAGACTCTCAGACCGCATGGCAACAACTCTCGTTGTGTTAAGTCGGAATCGTGCGCCTAGTAACAAACGACCTGATTTCGGCCACAGTTGACCGACTGACTTTAGTCTGCGACCCGGACGCGGCGCAACTAGCGGCGCCAAATATCTGTCAGGCGCAGTTGTCAAACTGCGTCTCTTGTTAGTGTCGTGATTAGCAACCATCGGGTAGGCCGTTACCGCGTCTGTTGGTTCAAATCCGTCGCGTACATCCCTGATGTCCGGCCCTATCTTTCCGATTTCATCGAGCCTACACATCGGTACACGGCCGATAAGAGGCTCGCCGGGTATCCCCACTTCCCCACCTTCCAAAAGCTTGAGCGCGCTCCGAACGATATCTGCACGGGCGAACTGCACACCGGCCCACTGCTTGCTCCTGAGTATCGATTCCGGAATCGAAAACACTTCACCCACATGTTCGCCATCAACTTCTAAAAGGGCAGTGCCCGTATCCTCGATCCTCGCCGGTTGTGTCGTGTTGACAGCTTCTGCTACGAGATGCGCATCCAATACCCCTTTCGGATTCCGCCAAAGATTCGCAAAAGTGGTCCGATATTCCACGTCATTACCATTCTCAGGTCGCCGCGTTGCGACCAGTAACGCCTCCGACAGGTCGGTGCTGTCTGAAAAGTTCCAACGCGTAGGATCGTGAGAAGCCACCACCACGTCAAGCACATAGTCGTTCTCTATTAACGCGCGCGTCTGCAACCAAGACGGGCCGGTACAAACAGTAACCGGTAACACCAACGCCAAACGGCCTTCGCCCGGGCGGAGTTTGGGTGATGCAGCCGCTACAAAAGCCGCGCCAAGACCGGCTGTCGATGACGCCTGCATCGTCTTTAGTCGCCGCGATAGTTCGTCTTGTAGCTTTCGACGCTCCGATTGCGGTAGGCTGCCAAACAACAGATTGCCGATCACTGACCGCGTAAAAGGAGGGTTCATTATTGCCAGATCAAGATCCGGTAGTTTCGCGGTTTCACCCACTTCGACGCCCCGTGAACCCCGGCCGGAAACTCTCCTAGCATCTCGCGTGGCCACGCCAGTCTCCTCGGAAGACAAAGCGTATTGCACAGCAGCTTCGTCTTGGTTTAGGAACTCCAATGACCCTAGCAAGATGTTCGAGCCCTGAGCACCCAGCGCCATCTCGTATAGACTCATGCGATCGAACTTGATATCAGGATTGAGCATCGCCAAACTGGTAGCCGCGAAATGCAATGCCGACAATTGCACGTCGTATCCATGCAATGCTTGCTCAACCATAGCTTTGTGAAGCGCCGCGGCCTCCGTTCCCCCAGCCGCCGTATGTCGGCGCTCTACCTCGACGGCAACCGCCATCAACAAAGTTCCGGTTCCGCACGCGAGGTCAGCTACATTGAGCGAACCCGGGAATTCATGGTCCGACCAGTCAACACCATTTGGCCAGCCTTCGAACACCAGCTGAACCAACATGGTAGCTGCCGGAACAGATGTGTAGTAAGCGCCCGTGAACTTAGCGTCCGTCAAAAGAGTGTGGAACAATCGGCCGGCTAGGTCATGTCCTTCAAGTGTCCGAGTGTCCTTCACGGCCTTCGCTAAAGGATCGACAACCGGCATTTGGACTTCTGGCGGACCGTCTTTGAGCACATCCACGATGTGACCGGCCAATTCGAACACTGGCACATAATCGATCTCATCCATCACGTAAAGCCAAACGTCGTGCAGTCCATCGAGTCCGTTTCTAATCGCTTCGGTAACGGTGGCAACATTCTTGTCAACCGCAGCCAATCGATCTTGAAACGCCAATGCGTTGAAAAGCACCAGACACGCTATTCTCAGTGCAGCTGCTTCATCCTCCTCCTTGTCCGAATCTGCAACGATGTCCGATATCCGGCGTGCAATTCGGGCATGCCCAGCGATTTTCTGCGCCGATTCTTCGAGCGCGTAACCTACTACAGCGGCTGCAGCATCTACCCGATCAACACCTTCGATCTCCAATGGGAGAACTCGCAAGTGATCTGCAAGATCAACCACCGACCCGGTCCGGACTCGACGATCGTGTTCTGCCTTACCTCTAACCCCGTGCAACCACCACTCGATATCATTGGCGTTCGCGAGGCTGGCATCAACATCCGGAGCGCCGCGAAAACGATCAGGGTATACGATTCCCAAAATCCCCAAATGATCCGGGAACGAACCCAATCGTTCATCGAGTTGGTTTTCCAAAGCGCTTACGGAACCAGCATACTTGCATTCCAAAATCACGTCGTCGCCAGTCCTCAATTCGACTCGAACGTCAGGGATGCCTTGCCGACTCCGACGCTCAGCGCGTGCGGTAATACCGCGATCCCTGAGCATTCGTGCGAGTTCGACGTTGAACGCCTCTTCGCGGTTGGTTTCGCTGTTGTTTCGTCTAGGCATGGTCGACTTACCAGTTCTCAAACTTGCTGGCTTCAAATCATTCGTGGTACTTGAAAGGTGCTGAACAGAGATTCTATTCGCTGATGACCGTTTCCTTAAAACGAAATGGCGAACCGGACTTAGCCCCGCCTCTTCACCCGCGCCCAAGTCCAAAACCTCTCCCAAGACCTACAGGGCGTCTACGCCATCTGGGAATCGCCCGAATACGGCGAATCATCTGATACCTACATCTACGTCGGAATGTCCACCACCTGCATCCGACGCCGAATCCTAGATCACATCAACCAAAAGAAACCAACCCCCAACAAACCGCCGCCAACCCAAACAGGGCACACCCCATCATTCCAATCCTTCAAAATCATTCTCATCATAGTTCACACTTGACAACCAACACATCCGTGCTATCATAGAACATGAATTCAAAAACATCGCCGCGCCGACGGGTGCGGATACGACCTCAACTAGACCCTGCCGACAAAAACCCGAGGCCCAGCCCAAGACCGTGAACGCAACACCACAAGAGCAACACAGTCAAAGACTGATCTCGGCATCCTTGAGCAAACAAGATGCAACGTCGGGAGGGACCGTTAGAAACGAACGCTGCTACAAGGTCCAGTCGCGTCGCCTATGGCGGGCGCCGCAAAACGAGCCAGACATCAGTACCACGCACGTGGTACCGACGTCCAAGGGCTGGGCGAACGTTCGTGAATCCGGCAGACGTCGGCCCTCAACAACAAACAGGGCGCGGCTACAGCACCAGCTCGGGACTAACCGAGCGATGGAGGGCGGCACAGCTCAAGCAGCCGAACTCCGGGCCCACGGTCTGGCAACGTGGTCAGACGCTGGAACTAAAGGACGGGCCCACGTCCAATCCCCGCAAGCGCGGCGATGAATAACCATTCGGCTTGTCCCCGTTAATCAGGGACAACGTCCGAGAACCATTCGGGTTGCCCCCGCTCGCGGGGGAAATGTCCGAAGGACAAAGGGGGCATACCCCCCACCAACCACCCAAAAACCTGCACTACCCAGCAGGCCATACCAACATACCCATCTCCAGCGTTCCCCGAAAACACCATGCTCACCAAAACCCGACCCGACCGATGGACCAAGATGTCGCAACTCGGCAAAATGGCCACCGACGACATCCTATTGCCCTCGAACGCCACACAACGGCCACGCGTCGAGGAACGGGCACCCTACAACGCACAGAAAAACAATCCCATGCCCGGCGTCTACCGCTCAAGGCTCCCAAACGGCAAGTTCACCAACCTCATGCAGGTCATGTTCACCGACTTCTGCAAGATGGACTGCCATTTCTGTCCGAACAGCCACTGGGTCCCGCGCAAACGCTTCGGATTCAAGGTCGACGAACTCGCCAAAACCTTCAACGAGCTAGTCGAAAGACAGACCGTCCAAGGCCTCTTCCTAAGCTCCGGAGTCGCCGGAACCGGATCCAAGACCACCGAGCGAATGGTCCAAGTCGTCGACCTCATCCGCAACAAATACAAATTCAACGGCTACATCCACCTCAAAGTCATGCCCGGCACCGAGCGCAACATCGTCGAAGCCGCACACCTCCTCGGAACCCGACTCTCGGTAAACCTCGAAACCACCACCGTCGAACAAATGAACAAACTCTCCAAGATGAAGCACTACCAACGCGACATCATGGACCCCATGGCCTGGATCGACGAACTTCAACGCGGCCCCACAAACGGCGCCATCGGACAAGCCACCCAATTCGTCGTCGGAGCAGCCGACGAGACTGACCTCGACATCCTCAACCGCATCTCCCAACTCTACGCCGACTGGGAACTTAAACGTGTCTATTTCTCGCCATTCCGACCCGTGCGATACACGCCGCTCGAAGAGCATCCCGCAACCCCCATGCAGCGCACCAACCGCCTCTACCAGCTCGACTGGCTCAAACGCGTCTACAAATTCTCCGACAGCGAAATCAAACTCGGATTCGACCAAGGCGGCTTCCTGCCCCTCGAACTCGACCCCAAACAGACCATCGCCCTCGAAAACCTCGACGCATTTCCGGTCGACATCAACGTCGCCAATCGCGACCAACTCATGCGAACCCCCGGCCTCGGCCCCGTCAGCGTCCAACGCATCCTCCAAAACCGACGCCGAGCCAAGATTTCACGCTGGCAAGACCTCGCACTCATGGGCGTAGTCCGCAAACGCGCCTGGCCATTCATCACCTTCCCCGGCCACCGACCCGAACCCGCAAAACAGCTTCGCCTAGACAACCTTCTCAACCAAGAGCGCAAAACCCGCACCGACGGCGGCACCGAACATCTGACCAAGAACAGGGCAGAGGTCACCCGCGAAACGCAAGCATCCATCCTAGCCGACCCCGGCGAACCCTTCGGCACTCAAACAACCCTCACCCCCACGCCCTGCGGAATCCGATCAAACTGCGACGGCTGCGCCCTCTACAACACCCCCGGACATCCCGGATCCACCAAAGGCAAAGTCAGATACACCCCCTCAACCACCTTCCAAAAAGCAAAACAACCCGCCTAACAATCCTCCCCTTCGCATCGCGAAGGGGACGCGAGCGAGCGAAGTGAGAACGCAGGGGATGCCCGAGCGTCAAGGCGGCCCGAATCCCCCATTCACCAAGCAAATGGCCGAGCATCAGGGTTTCCCCCGCTCGCGGGGGAAATGGCCGCAGGACAAAGGGGGCACTACCGCCGCAAAGCCCGCGCCATATCCCGCTCCTGATCCCGACGCTTAATCGTCTCCCGACGATCCTCATGTCGCTTGCCACGAGCCAACGAAATCGCAACCTTCGCAACACCCCGAACGATATAGACCCGCTGAACCACAACCGTCAACCGTTCCTGCTCGATCCGCCCCCGCAAAAACTCGATCTCCCGACGATGCAACAACAGCTTCCGTTCACGCAACGGCTCGTGCTGACTCCATACCCCGGCAGCCTGGTACGGAGCAATATACGCATTCACCAGCCAAGCCTCACCATTCGTAACCCGAACATACGCATTCGAGATATCAATCTTCCCATCCCGAATCGACTTGATCTCCGATCCCTTCAGCACCAATCCCGCCTCGAAATCATCCAGCAGATGGTAATCAAACCGGACGCGCCGATTCGTAGCCATCGTTCCCGACGTGGCCGCACCATTGGCAGAAACCTTCTTCTTGCGATTCTTACGTGCCATAACCAGAATCCAACGTCATCCCTCCGATCAACGTCATTCCCGCAAAAACTACCATCAATCCCGCATAATCCACCGTCATTCCAGCAACATTCGCCGTCATTCCCGCGTACGCGGGCATCCAGAGGGGCGCAGGGCAGAGGTCAACACCCCCGCCTACCTCAATTATCCGCACAATCCATGGGTTTCCCTCGCTCGCGGGGGAAATGTCCGCAGGACAAAGGGGGCGGGCCCCTA
>Ga0209754_1003738_pt1 | contig 9969 bp, 10 predicted proteins | sample MesohylBB_FD_187295 | JGI IMG/M metagenome (GOLD analysis project Ga0209754, IMG submission 187295) | Host-associated microbial community of the marine sponge Aplysina aerophoba from Gulf of Piran - sponge mesohyl, lysed by bead beating... | ecosystem: Host-associated > Porifera > Sponge >... | reverse complement strand
CCACCCGGCATCGAGGCACACGAGCTGCGCATCCGGCTGCGCGAAAGGGAGGCGGTGACCCTTGGACTTCGGCTGGACCGACGAGGAGCAGGACTTCCGCGACGAGGTGCGCACGTTCATGAGCGCGCACTGGGAGGTCGACCCGAGCGCCGCCGACGCCGAGGGCGCCGACACCCATCGCAAGGTCGTCGAGGTGAACCTCGCGGCCGGCCGGGAGGGCTGGGTCACGATGGCCTGGCCCCGTGAGTACGGGGGCCGGGAGGCCAGCCACGTCCAGCAGCTCATCTTCAACGAGGAGACCGCGTTCCACGGTGTACCGCTCGCCACCATCGGCAGCCTGATCGGCCCCACGCTGATGGTGCACGGCACGGAGGAGCAGCGCCGCGAGCATCTGCCGTACATCGCCAACGCGGAGCGCATCTGGGCCCAGGGCTTCAGCGAGCCGGGCGCGGGGTCGGACCTCGCGTCGCTCGTCACCCGGGCCGAGCGCGACGGCGACCACTTCGTCGTGAACGGGCAGAAGATCTGGACGTCGAGGGCGCACCGCGCCGACTGGATCTTCATGCTCGTCCGGACGGACCCGGAGGCGCCCAAACACCGCGGGATCACGTTCCTCATGGCGGACATGCGCACGCCGGGCATCACCCCGCAGCAGATCGTGCAGATGCACGGCGACGCCGAGTTCAACGAGACGTTCTTCGAGGACGTGCGCGTGCCCGTCGAGAACGTCGTGGGCGAGGTCAACCGCGGCTGGTATGTGGCGACAACAACCCTCGACTTCGAACGCTCCGGGGTGCACGTCGTCCAGTCGGCCCGACGCCAGCTCGGTCGCCTGATCGACGCGCTGCGTGCGCGGGACGTCGTGGTGACGAAGGAGCGCGCGGCAGTCCGTGAAGCGCTCGCCGACACCGCGATCGAGGCCGAGGTCGGGACATGGCTCGCGTACCGCGTCGCCTGGATGCAGTCGCACGGGCTGGTCCCGAACTACGAGGCCTCAATGTCGAAGGTGCTGGGGTCGGAAGTGGCGCAGCGCAACGCCCGGCGGGGTATCAATGTGCTCGGCCTGTACGGGGCGCTGAAGCCGGAATCGCCGCACGCGCCGCTCCACGGGGTCTACTCGCAGCTCTACATGTGGACGGTCTCACGCACGATCGCGGGGGGCACCAGCGAAGTGCAGCGCAACATCATCGCGACGCGCGGCCTCGGCCTGCCCCGAGCGTGACGACGCGGCTCGTACCGCTCGCGCCGGCGAGCCCTCGGTGCGGTCGGACGGTCAGTTCGTCGCGGGGTCGCCCGGTCCGGGCGCGAACGTCGAGAAGTCGCCGCCCTGGCGGCGCAGCACCTGCTCCCACAGGTCCGTCGGCTCCGGGTCGAACGGGTCGGCCGGCGCCGAGTCGAGCACGAACCACGCCTGCTCGGCGATCTCGTCCTCGAGCTGCCCGGCCCCCCACCCCGCGTAGCCACTGAACACACGCAACCCGACCAGGTCGCCCCAGAAGTCGGCCGGGCTGGCGTCCAGGTCGACAATGCCGAGCGTGTCGGTGATCGGTATCCAGCCCGCCGCCGGCGGCGTCTCATCACGCAGCCGGCCGACGGCGAGCGCGCCCTCGCGGGCCACCGGGCCGCCCTCGAAGACGCGCGCGGGCGGCGAGGCCAGCGGGCCCCACTCCGGTGCGTACGTCGCGACCTCGACGCGGAACGGGCGGTTGAGGATGATCCCGAGCTTCCCGTGCTCGTTCTCGTCGCAAATCAGCACCACGGTGCGCGCGAAGTTCGGGTCGAGCAGCGCCGGGGTGGCGACCAGCAGCTTGCCGAGGAGGGGTTCTGCCATGCTCGACTCCAGGCCCGTCGCTCCGGTCGGGCGCAGCACGGGCCGCCGCCGGATTACGCGCCGGCGTCCTCGGTGTAGACGGTGCCGATGACCTGGTCGCGCTCGAGCTCGTCGTAGCGCTCACGGCTGATGCCGAGGATGCCGAGCAGGACCTCCTCGTTGTGCTGGCCGAGCGTCGGCGCCGGGCCGCGCACGGGCGTGAGCGGCATCCGCTCGAACTTCGCCATGGGTCCGGGATGGCGACGCACGCCGGCAACCGGGTGCTCGACCTCGATGAAGAAGCCGCGTGCGAGCAGGTGCGGGTCGTCGAACATCTCCGCCTGGTGGGCCACCACCGCGGCCGGGACGCCCGCCGCCTGCAACTGATGCATGAGATCGTCGTCGCCGTGCTGCGAGGTCCACGCCTCGACCAGTGGCTCGAGCTCGTCCTGGTGGCCGTAGCGCGCGGCCGTGTCGGCGAAGCGCTCGTCGGTCGCGAGTTCGGGCTGACCCATCGCTTCGCACAGGCTCGCGAAGACCTCGTCGGATGGGACGGCGAGGGCGAGCCAGCGGTCGTCTCCCGCACAGCGGAAGACGCCGTACGGCGCCATCGAGGGGTGGCGGTTCCCCCAGTGCGCGTGCGTGCGCTGGTTCATCTGGTAGTCGATGAGGTCGTACGAGGTGTGGTGGATCACCGCCTCGGCCTGCGACATCTCGATCAACTGACCCTCGCCGGTCCGCTCGCGGGCGATCAGCGCGATCTGGACCGCGGTCGCCACGTGCGCGCCTGCGTTGGGGTCGCCGTGGTAGATGGCCGGCGTCTGCGAGGGGTCGGAGTCGCGGTAGCCGCGCAGCATCGTGTGGCCGATGACGGACTCCATGGTCGCGCCGAAGCCCTTGAAGTGCTCGTACGGCCCACTGATCCCGAAGCCCGGGAAGCGCACCATGATCAGCCGCGGGTTGATCTCCGAGAGCGTCTCCCACGAGATCCCGAGGTTGTCGACGACGTCGGCGGCGTTGTTCTCGACGAACACGTCGGCCTCGCGCACGAGGCCGAAGAACAACTCACGGCCCTCGTCGCTCGCGAGGTCGACCGTGACGCTCTTGTGGCCGCGCTTGGCGAAGTTGAAGCCCGAGTTGCGGTCCCAGAACCCCTCGGAGCCGTCGCGGTCGAGGTAGATCGCGCCGGCCGGGCCGTCCATCAACTGCGGCGGCATGTGCCGGTACGAGCCGCGCGTCGGGCTGATGTGGTGGATCGACTCGACCTCGATCACTTCAGCGCCGAGGTCGGCGAGGATCATCGAGCCGAACGGTCCGGCCCACACGATCGCCTGCGCGAGGACGCGCACGCCGTCGAGGGGGAGCTGTCGGGGCTGCTCGGTGGTCATGGTTCCGCCCCCCTACACCACGCCGCGCTGCGCCAGCACGGCGACGTCTTGATTCGAGTAGCCGAGGCGCTCCGTGAGTACCTCGGTGGTGTGTTCGCCCAGGGCGGGCGCTGGGCGCATCTCGCCCGGCGTGCCGAACATGCGGAAGGGGAAGCCGGGCAGGCCGACCGTGCCGCCCCCGGGCATATCGAGGTGCTGGAAGAAGTCACGCTCGGCGAGGTGGGGGTCGTTGGCGACGTCGGCGGTAGTGTTGATCGCGCTCACCGGCAGGCCCTGCGCCTGCCCGGCCTCCATGACCTGCTGCTTGGTGCGCTCCAGCAGCCACGGGTAGAACACCGCGTCGATCTCCGGCGCGTAGTCGACGTTCAGCAGGTTCGGTACGAGATGCTCATCCTCGATGAGGTCCGGGCGGTCGATCATGTTGCAGAAACGGTCCCACCACTGGGGCGCGCAGATCACGTGCACGTAGCCGTCCGTCGCCGGGTAGACACCCATCGGCAATGCCGTCGAGCGCGACGACTCCTGGCGCTGGAAGAACAGCGACCCTGAGTACTCGTAGGCGGCGAGGTTCGTCCCCCCTCGATCCATCGAGGTCGCGAGGATGTCGTGCAGCGAGATGTCGACTCGCTCCCCGGCGCCCGAGGCCTGCGAGCCGCGCAGCGCGCCGAGCGTGAACGCCGCGACGACGCCGCCGGCGAGGAAGAGCGGCGCGTAGGTGGCGATCTTGAGTGGCTCGCGGCCCCACTCGGCCGTGATCGCCAGCACCCCGCCCATCGCGTACGCGAGCATGTCGTCGACCTCGAAGTCCCGGTACGGGCCCTCCTGCCCGAAGCTCGAGACCGAGACCAGCGCAGCGCGCGGGTTGAGCTCCTCGAGCCGTGCTGACCCCAGCCCGAGGCGCTCGATCACGCCCGGGCGGAAGCTCTCGATGACGAGGTCGGTCTGCTGCGCGAGGCGGCCCAGGATATCGCGGCCGGTGGCGGCCTTGAGGTTCAGCGTCACGCTGCGCTTGCTGGTGTTGAGCTCCAGGAACATGCCGCTGCGGTCGCGGTGCGGGATGTCGCCGGGGAACGGCCCCATGCGGCGCGACACGTCGCCGCGCCCGGGCTGCTCCACCTTGACGACGTCGGCGCCGTGGTCGGAGAGGAGCTTGGTGGCGTACGGCCCCGCAACGCCCTGCGTCAGGTCGAGGACGCGAATCCCTTCGAGCGGTCCCATCGGCGGCTCCCCCGTGTCGCACACCTGCGAGCCGTGTGCCGCTGCAACGTAGGGCCGCGCCCGCCGCCGGTCAACGCCGTCCCGCCGTCCTCGATGTTGCGACGCGGGCCGCGAGCCCGAAACGCCGCCGCGCGCTATCCTGCTCGGCACCCACCACCAACCGCTGCGCAGCCGCACTCACCGGAATGGTCAGACACGGTCTTGGACCGTGTCCGCGCTCATGGGGTGAATGCCGTGGTAGCCGATCAGCCCTCGGAGCCGGTCGAGGAGTTCCCGGGTCTCGACCTCGCATACGAACGGGCGATGGCCTCGTACCAGGAGATCGCGGCACGCTACGACGCGGCGAACCGCCGCATCGACGGCCTACTCACACTGGCATCGACAGTCACGCTGGCCGCGCCGCTCATCGTGGCCGCAACTGGCACCGGCACTGCGCTCCGATCTCCGATCCTGGTGGTCGTGGCCGGATCGTTCGCAGTCGTGCTGTTACTCGGAGTAGCGGGACGCAGCCTCGCTGGCACATTGAGATTCGTAGATCCGTTCGATCTCTACGAATCGTGGCTTGGCCTGGGTGAGACTGACTTCAAGCTCGAAGGAGTCTACTGGGCCGGGGAACACGTCGATCACGGTATGAGAGTCGTGTGGCGGAAGTCCGTGGCCGCGCATGCGATGACGGTATTGTTCGCTGTGGAGGTAGTCGCACTCCTCGTGTGGATTGGCGTCACCTTCGGGGCATGAACGCCCTACCCGGAACGGTTCCTACGCGGTGGCCGCGGGCGACGCTTGGGCGGCCGAAACCCCTCACTGAGTTCCCGTCCCGGATCCGGAACGTGACGGCGTGGCGGGCGCGTGCCTTCCTTCGTGTCCGCGCCGGGAGCCGGCGCGCGGGCTGGCTTGCGTGTGGGCATGCTCGCCTCCTGCCGCCCCCAGTGTAGCCCAGGCACAAGGCGACGGGCCGCCCCGGCGAGCCCGAAACGCCGCGGGCCCGTATGCTGCGAGGCGGCCATGAGGCCGCATCACGACAGACAGGGGACACATGGCCGACAACGCACTGAGCGCCATCGACGAGTTCATCACCGCGCAGTCAGTCGACACCGCGGTCGACCGCTGGCGCACGCGCCTGGCGCAGCCGCCGCAGGCCGACTTCGACGCCGGCAGCACCTACTTCTGGGACCTCGAGACGAACGTCGGGAGTCTGCACGTCCAGCTCATGCCCGATGTCGCGCCGATGCATGTGTCGAGCACGATCTACCTCACGCGCCTGGGCTTCTACGACGGGCTCAGCTTCCACCGCGTGATCATGGGCTTCATGGCCCAGGGCGGGTGCCCCCTCGGCTCCGGCACCGGCGGCCCGGGTTACGAGTACGGTGGCGAGTTCGACCCGGGTGTGCGGCACGACCGACCCGGCCTGCTCAGCATGGCGAACGCGGGACCCGGCACGGACGGCAGCCAGTTCTTCCTCACGTTCGTCCCGACGCCGTGGCTGGACGACAACCACACCATCTTCGGCGAGGTCATCGACGGCAAGGACACGCTGCTGGAGCTGGAGCGAGGCGGCTCGCAGGGCGGACAGACCAAGCGCCCCCTCGAGATCACCACGGCCGCCATCCGCATCGAGTAGCCTGAGCGCGGCCAGTAGCGTACGACTGCGACGGGGTTAGCCCGCCGCTTGCGTCGTGCGCCTCCTTGACGGTGTTGCTACGCTTCACCAGAACGCTACGCTCCCACCTGTAGCGAAGACGAGGGTCATGGCAACGTTCGACGCACATCGCAAGTTGACTGGTGCTCTGGGTGACGAGGGCGCCGAAGCAGTTGCCCAGTACACGGAGGAGTCGACTCGCGGTCTGGCCACTCGCGCTGACCTTGCCGCGCTCCGAGCCGACTTCTCCGAACTCCGTGGCGACGTGTACCGGGCGCTCTGGATACAGGCCGGCGCAATCGTGATGATCAACGGCACGGTCGTAGCCTCGGCAATCGCTCTGGCGGCTGCGCTGGACTAGACCTTCTCCACGAGGCGCACTCGGCCCGAACGCCCTTAGCAGGCACGAGCAAGGGCCGCGCCCTCGACGGCTCCGGGGAGCCATCGAAGCGCGCGGCCCTGTTGCGCTTCGCGTGATGCGGCCCGCGGGGTATCCCCCGCGTGCTGAGTGCTACTGCGGCTAGCCGCGAGGCAGCCCCAGCCCGCGCGTGGCGATGATGTTGCGCTGAATCTCAGAACTGCCACCGGCGATCGTGCTCGGGATCAGGTGGAAGTAGTTCTGGATGAAGCGCGCGCCGTACGGCGTGTACTCCGCGTCCGGGTCCCAGAGGTTCGAGTACAGCCCGAACAGCTTGATGCCCGTGCGCGCGATGCGCTGGCCCAGCTCGGACGCGAACATCTTCGACGTCGACGCCTCGTAGTTGGGAATCACGCCCGCCGCCTGCATCGAGATGATGCGGAACGCGAAGTTGAATCCCACCTCGGTCTCGACGTAGCGGTCCGCGAGCTCCGCACGCACCGACGGGAGGTTCCGCGCCTTCGCGGAGCCTTCGTCGCTAGCGGCGTACTCGAACACGTCATCGAGCTCACGCCGTGAGGCGACAGCGCCGCTGATGTTCGAGCGCTCGTAGTCGAGCAGCGTCATGCCGACGTACCAGCCGCGGTCGATCTCACCGACGACCTGGCTGACCGGCACACGCACGTCCTCGTAGAACGTCTCGTTGGAGAAGTGCTGCCACGCGCCGCTGACCAGCGGGCGCACCTCGATGCCGGGGGTCTTCATGTCCATCAGCATGAAGCTGATGCCGCGGTGCTTCGGCGCGTCCGGGTTGGTGCGGACGAGCGCGAAGATCCAGTCGGCGCGGTGCGCGTTCGACGTCCAGATCTTCTGGCCGTTGATGACGAACTCGTCGCCGTCGCGGACGGCGCGCGTCTGCAGCGACGCGAGGTCCGACCCGGCGCTCGGCTCGGAGTAGCCCTGCGCCCAGGCGATCTCGTTCGCCAGGGTGGCGGAGAGGAACTTGCTCTTCTGCTCGTCGGTGCCGTGGGCGATCAGCGTCGGCCCCAGCATCGAGACGCCCTGGCCGCCGACGTCGGGCGCCAGCGCGCCGGCCATCTCCTGCTTGAGGATGAACTGCTCCATCGGCGTCATGCCGGCGCCGCCATACTCGGTCGGCCAGTGCGGCGCGACCCAGTTACGGGACGCGACAGCCTGCTCCCACTCAGTCGCGGCGGCCTTCGCCTCGTCCGAGCCGAGGAAGCGGTCGTGCTGCCAGCCACCCTCGTGGCCCAACTCGCCGCCCCGGTCAGCGATGTCCTTGTAATACTGCGGCAGGTTCTCCTGGATGAAGGAGCTTACGTCCTCGCGGAACGCCGCCTGCTCTTCGTTGTCGGCCCAGTCCATCCGTACCTCCTCGATATGCCCACACGGGCGCGCCCATCGTGGGCACTCCGACGCGTCGCGTCAACGCCGCGCTTTCAGCCATGCACCACCGCGCCGGGCATACGAGAGCCCGACCCCGGATGCGCCCATTCTAGACACATTCCCGTCCGCTGTGGTCTATCGGGTGGGAATCTTCTAGCGGCCCTGCGCCGCGAGGGCCGCCTCGACCTGATCGAGGTGCCCGCCCAGATGTGCCGCGGCGCCGCGGACGTGCTGCACAATCGATCGTCGGCCCATCCCGGGGTGCAGCCCTGCCCGGCCCCACGACGAGTCCGGGAGATACTTCAGCAGCTCCTCGATCGCCTCGACCTCTTCGGTCAGCGACGCCAGGAGCCGCTCGGGCTCCTGCGAGGTCCATGCGTTGGCTTCCGCCTCCGCCTCGTCATCGACGACCGGGAGCACGGGATCCGTCATCCAGGCCATGCGCGTGACCTGGTCACGCAGGGCGCGCAGGTACGCGATCATGTGGCCGAGCGCGCGCGACGCCGACCACTCGCCCTCGCCGGGCTCGTGGTGCAGTGCGGCGGCGCGCTTGCCCTCCAGCAGCTCGGCGGCGCGTACGCCGAGGCGCGCCACGGCGTCGACATCGTCGACGTAGCGGCGCACCGCCCCCGTCACGAAGTCGATGCGGTTCTGCACGATGATGCGGTCGGGCTCGTTCGTCATCTCTTGCCTGCCCTCGATAGCTACGACGCGGGGATACCCCGCTGGGCGCCGCCGCTCGCCCTGTTACGACCCGTCGACGACCTCGAGCTCCAGCGCGAGCTCGACCGGCGACTGCAACGGCAGCGAGGATACGCCGAGCGCGAGCCGCGTGCCTACGCCGTGCTCTTCGCCGAACGCGTCGCGCAGCAGCTCGCTGGCCGCGTTGATCACCTGCGGATGCTCGCCGAAGTCCGGAGTCGCGGCCACATACCCTGTCAGCCGCACCACGCGCAGCCCCACGAGGCTGCCATGGAGCGCCTTCACCGCGGCGAGTGCGTTGAGTGTCGCCACCTGCGTCGCCTCGCGCGCGGTCTCGACCGTCTGCTGCGCGCCGACTACACCCGGATGCACGATCGCGCCGTCCCGCATCGCGACCTGGCCGGAGACGAGCACGTACGGGCCTGACCGGAGCGCGGGCCGGTACATGGCGAGGGCGCCCGGCGGGTCGGGCAGCGTGAACCCCAGCTCGCTCAGTCGCTCCTCGACGCTTGCCATCGCCCTCGCCTCACGTTGCCGGTCGTCAGATTCGCGCGCGCCGAGGCTCGCGCCTGGGCGGCGTCCGGTCAAGGACGGGCCCTACGACAGCGCGTCCTCCGGTAGCAGGCGGTCGAGGACGCCGTTCAGCTCCTCGTTTCCGCCGAAGTGGATCGTGAGCGTGCCGCGGCCGCGCGAGCCGCGCCGCATCGTTACCTTCGTCCCCAGTTCGCGCCGCAGGGCCTCCACGACCGCCTCGACCTCCGAGTCGGGCGTCGCCGCGCGGTGCGGCTTCGGGCCGCTGTCGGCCAGGCGCTGCGCGAGGCGCTCCGTGTCGCGTACCGATAAGCCCTCGCGCTGCACGCGCGCGAGTGCGTCGAGTTGGTCAGCGGGCTCGCGCAGCGCGAGTAGCGCGCGGGCGTGGCCTTCGCTGATCGCGCCGCCGGCGAGCGCCTGCTGCGCCTGCGGCGACAGTTCGAGCAGGCGCAGGCGGTTGGTCACCGCTGCCCGCGAGCGGCCGACGCGTTCCGCCACCTGCTGCTGCGTCAGGCCGTAGTCCTCGACGAGCCGCTTGTAGGCGCGCGACTCCTCGAGGGGGTTGAGGTCTTCGCGCTGCACGTTCTCGATGAGCGCGAGCACCAGTTGCTCGCGCGGCACGCTCTCGCGGACCGTCACCGGGACGCGCTCGAGGCCGGCTGCCTGGGCCGCCCGCAGCCGCCGCTCACCGGCGATGAGCTGGTAGCGCGGTTCGCCCGCGCCGGGTTCGGCGGGCAGCTCCGTCACGAGCAGCGGCTGGATCACGCCGTGCTCGCGCACCGACGCGGTGAGATCCTCGAGCGCATCGTCGTCGAAGGCCGTGCGAGGCTGCTCCGGGTTCGGCGTGATCGAGTCGACCGGCGCCTCGTGGACGGTGCCGAGCGCGGCCTGCTCCGCCCCGGCAGTCGTGTCGGGG
>Ga0209754_1003733_pt1 | contig 9983 bp, 9 predicted proteins | sample MesohylBB_FD_187295 | JGI IMG/M metagenome (GOLD analysis project Ga0209754, IMG submission 187295) | Host-associated microbial community of the marine sponge Aplysina aerophoba from Gulf of Piran - sponge mesohyl, lysed by bead beating... | ecosystem: Host-associated > Porifera > Sponge >... | reverse complement strand
CGCATCGCGATCTCAGGGCGATGGTCGAGGCCGGTGAGTTCAGAGAGGATCTCTACTACCGGCTTCGGGTGGCGAGTGTGGAAGCGCCTGCGCTGCGTGATCGCGATGAGGACATCATGTTGCTGGCGCACCATTTTCTCGGATCGTTCAGTGGCGACCGGGAAGAACGTCATTTCAGCGAGGACGCCCGCAGGGGAATCCGCGAATATCAATGGCCCGGGAACGTAAGAGAACTTCGAAACGCGATCGAGAGCGCGGTGGCGCTCGGTGAAGGCCCGGAGATCACGGCCGAGATGCTGAAACTCCCGATGGAACGAATGAGCCCGCCGAGGAGAGACCGGGACAGCTATCACCGAAAGCTCGAACGGTACCGGCGAGGCCTGATACGAAAGGCGCTCATGGAGGCTGGTGGGAACCAGGCGCGTGCGGCGCGCTCTCTCGGCATGAGCCGGCAGGCACTGTCGTACCTGGTGAGGAAGCTGAACTACTCTCTCTGAGAAGTTGGTATGCGACTTGGGTCTACGGCGCTTCTGCTAAGGTCCGGCGAACCCTTTCCATAGAGGAACAGGGGAAGCGAAACCAGTTCGACGAGGGGAGTACCGACGTGAGTGCAGCGGCTGCTGGAAGACAGAAGATGTTGACATTGAGTGAGGTTGCCCGCCGAGCGGGCGTCTCGATGGCCACGGCGCAGCGTTACAAGAAGCTGCACCAGGATCGAATCCCGTCGGAGGGCGAGGGACGCAGGCAGCGATACGCGATCCCTGCGGTCAAGATGTTCAGGGATTGGAAGAAGGAAGGCGTTTTGAAGCGTGGAGCGTCGGGTCGCAAGCGGAGCCCCGCGAAGCCGGCGAAGGCTGCTGCCGGCGGGGCGCTTCTGACGCTTTCGAGCATCAGCTCGCAGACGGGCATTTCCTATCCGACCCTGCAGCGCTACGTGAAGCTGTTTGGTGACCGGATCCCGCACGAGGGTGAGGGCCGCAAGCGTCGCTACCATCCGGACTCGGTTGCCGTCTTCCGGCAGCTTCGGGCGGAGAGCAAGCCGGGGCGCAAAGCGAAGGCAAAGCCGGCCAAGGCGCCCAAGGCTCCGGCCAGGAAGGCTCCGGCGAAGGCCGCTCCGAAGAGCGCCCCGGCGCCGAAGCTCTTGACGCTCACTGCAATTGGCAAGCAGACGGGAATCTCCGGTCCGACGCTTCAGCGCTACATCAAGTTGCACCTGGACCGGATTCCGCACGAGGGCGAGGGCCGCAAGCGTCGCTACCGCCCGGAAGCCGTGGCGGTGTTCCGTGAGATCCGGTCGCAGAGCAAGCGGGGCCGCAAGCCGAAGGCGAAGGCCGCCGCGGCGCCCAGGAAGGCCGCTGCTCCGGCAGGGAAGCGGCAAACGCGGGCCGCGAAGGTTCGAAGGAAGGCTCCCGCCAGGGCTCGGGGCAGCGTCGAGGCCCGGCTGGCCGCGCTCGAGGCCCAGGTGAGTCAGGTGCTGAAGAAGCTCGAAGAACCGATCACGATCACCCTTCGGACTGACCGCTAGTCGTCGCCTCCAGATGATCCCAGCCCCTGGGGTACAGGGGTTCGAGGGCTCCGCCTTCTCGCAGCAGGCTCATGCCGGCCCGGCTGGTCACTCGGCCGACTGGCCGGCAGCCGGGGTGGTTGAAGCCTGCGTTGGGTGGCAGGGTGAAGAGGAGGACGTAGTCCTCGCCGCCGCCGAGTACGGAGGCGACGGGGTCGAGCTCCAGGTAGGCGGCCAGCCGGCGGGCGTCCGGGCGGAGGACAAGTTCCCGCTCGTGCAGGACGCAGCCGGTGCCGCTGGAGCGGCAGAGGCGTGCGGCGTCGACGGCCAGACCGTCCGAGATGTCGATTGCCGCTCCGGGTGGAGACCGCTTTCCCAGGGCCAGTCCAAGCTCGAGCTGAGGTCGAGGCTCGAGGTGCCGGCGCACGACCCGGCTCGCGGCGCGCACGAGGTCGGATGGCAGATCGGCCGGCAACCGGGGTTTGCGCCCGGCAATCCGGGCGCCGCGCAGGACCAGCTCGAGTCCCAGCGCGGATTCACCGACGGCGCCGCCGACCCAGAGGTCGTCGCCGGGGCGGGCGGCGCCGCGGGCGAGAGGAGAGCCGTCTGCCGGCACTTCCCCGATCACCGTCAGGCTGGCGTCGAGGTGCCCCGGCGCCCCGGGGCGGGCGGTATCGCCGCCGATCAGCTCGATTCCGTAGCTCCGGCCGCGGCGCACCAGGGCGGCGAGAAACCGTCGCGCCGTCCTGTCGTCGTCGACGCCGAGGGCCAGGAGGGCCCAGCGCGGTTCGGCGCCGGTCGCGGCGAGGTCGGAGAGGCTGACCGCGAGGAGCCGGCGCGCGGCCGCCGCGGGGTCAAGATCGATTGGAAAGTGGACATTCGCGCGCTGGGTGTCCACGCTGACGGCGAGCGTCCGACCGCCCCACTCAAGCAGGGCCGCGTCGTCGCCGATCCGTTCGCCGGAACCCGCGAGGTTCGCCAGCCAGGCGGTCAGCCCGTCTTCGCCGCCGGCCATGACTGCGGTTGCTCCGGGTCGAGCAGCGCGGCCTCGAGAACCTGATCGAAGTGGTCGACGAAGAGCAGTTCGAGGCCGCGCGTTACCGCGGCCGGGATCTCCGACAGATCCCGCCGGTTCCGTTCGGGAAGGACCACCTTGCGAATGCCCGCCCCGCGCGCGGCGAGCAGCTTCTCTTTCAGGCCGCCGACCGGGAGGACCTCGCCTCTCAGGGTGATCTCTCCCGTCATCGCGATCGTGTGGTCGATGGGCCGCCCGCTCTGGACGGAGACGATTGCGGCGGCAATCGTGATGCCTGCCGACGGACCGTCCTTTGGTACCGATCCGGCCGGGACGTGAATGTGCAGGTCGTGGCGACGCAGGTAGTCGGAATCCGCGCCTGCCGGCCCCGCGGACGCCGCGGACCGTGCGCAACTCAGAGCGGCCTGCGCCGATTCCTTCATCACCTCGCCCAGTTGACCGGTCAGGACCAGCCTGCCCTTGCCCCGGGAGGCCGCGACTTCGATCAACAGGAGATCGCCTCCGGCCGCGGTCCAGGCGAGTCCGGTCGCGACACCGATGCGGTCGCGGTCGAGCAGTTCTTCGCTGAAGTGACGCGGCTGACCCAGCAGACCCTTCAGCCGGGCCGGCGTGACCCGCAACTTGCGGTCGTCGCCGCGGGCGACGCGCACGGCGGCCTTGCGGCAAAGGGTTGCGATCTCGCGCTCCAGGTTGCGCACGCCGGCTTCCTTCGTGTAGCCGCGGATCAGGCCGCGCAACGCGGCGGAGGTGATCTCGAGAACATCCTCCGGCAGACCATTTTCGGCAATCGCTTTCGGAATCAGGTGGCGGCGCGCGATCAACACCTTTTCGTCCTCGGTGTAGCCGGAGAGGCGTAGCACTTCGAGTCGATCGAGAAAGGCCGGCGGAATGGGTTCGAGCATGTTCGCGGTGGCAATGAAGAGCACTCGCGACAGGTCGTACTCGACCCCCAGGTAGTGGTCCCTGAACGTGGAGTTCTGTTCGGGATCGAGCACTTCGAGCAGAGCCGCGGCGGGATCGCCGCGATAGTCGGCGCCGAGCTTGTCGATCTCGTCCAGCATGAAGACGGGATTGCTGGTCCCGGCTTGGTTCAGTCCCTGAATGATGCGTCCCGGCAGCGAACCGACGTAGGTGCGGCGGTGGCCGCGAATCTCGCCCTCGTCGCGGACGCCGCCGAGGGCGATGCGGACGAACTTGCGGTCGATCGCCCGCGCCACGGAACGGCCGAGCGAGGTCTTGCCGACGCCCGGGGGACCGACCAGGCAGAGGATCGGCCCCTTGGCATCGGGTTTGAGGCGTCTCACCGCCAGGTACTCGAGAACCCGTTCCTTGATCTTGTCGAGGTCGTAATGGTCTTCGTCGAGCACGGTGCGGGCGTGGTCCAGGTCGATCCGGTCGTCGCTCACCTTCGACCAGGGCAGTCCGGTCAACCAGTCCAGGTGGCCCCGGATGGTCGCGTTCTCCGCGCTGTCGGGGGAGCTTCGCTCGAGCCTGCGGACCTGGCGTTCCACCTCGGTCGCCGCTTCTTCGGTCAGGCCGCGCTCTTCGACCGCCCGCAGGTAGCGGTCGATGTCCCCGTGGAGGTCGTCGCCCTCTCCGAGTTCGTCCAGGAGCGCCCGTAGCTGCTGGCGCAGGAAGTACTCGCGCTGGCTCCGGTCCATCTCGCTCCTGGCCTGGGCCGAGATGCGCTGCTGCATGCTGAGCAGTTCGATCTCGCGCGTCAGCAGGTCCCCCACCCGTCGTAGCCGCTCGGTCGGCGGGATCGTCGCCAGTACGCTCTGGGCCTCCTCGGGCTTGAGGCCCAGGTTGCTCGCGGCGAGATCGGCGAGCCGGCCGGGACGGTCCAGGTTGGCCGCGATCACCATGACCTCGGAGGAGATGTCCTTGCCGAGGTTGACCGCGGTCTCCAGGCCCTCCTTGACGCTCCGGACCAGAGCCTCGGCCTCGAGCTGGTCCTGGGCCTCCTGGTCCTCGTCGACTTCGACCACGCGGGCGCGCAGGAAGGGCTCGGTCTGGCTCACGTGCCTCAGTCGTGCCCTCGCCAGACCCTGGATCAGGATCCGGACGCGGCCATCGGGCAGCTTCAGCATCCGCATGATCAGCGCGGCGGTGCCGATCTCGTGGAGATCGTCCTGTCCGGGTTCTTCGATCGAGCCGTCGCGTTGAGGCGCGAGGAGGATGATGCGGTCGTTGTTCAGCGCGTCCTCGACCGCGAGCATGCTGGGGTCGCGGCTGATCGAAAGCGGCAGGATGATGTAGGGAAAGATGACCGCGTCCTTGAGCGGCAGAACCGGCAGGACATCGGGCAGGGCGATGACGTCCGACTGCTCGTTGTCCAGCGGCTCGGCCATACCGCCACGCTAGCAGCGTGCGCCCGAGAACGCAGCGGGCGAGTGCCCGATTGCGGGGGCTCAGTCCTTGCGCGACGCCTCGAGCAGCGAGCGGAGTTCGTCCATGAAGGCGTCCACGTCCTCGAACTGCCGGTAGACGGAGGCGAAGCGGACGTAGGCGACCTGGTCGAGGTTCCTCAGGCGGTCGATCACGAAGTTCCCCAGCTCGGTCGTCGCGATCTCCCGGTCCTCCTTGCGGTGAAGCAGGGCCTCGGCCTGATCCACGATCTCCTCGAGTGCGAGCAGGGCCACCGGCCGCTTCTCGCAGGCCTTGAGGAGTCCGCCCAGGAGCTTCTGCCGGTCGAAGTCCTGCCGCCGCCCGTCCGACTTGACGACCCGGTAGGCGATGTTCTCGATCTGCTCGTAGGACGTGAACCTGCGGTTGCAGTTCAGGCACTCCCGGCGGCGCCTGACGGTCTCGCCACCGCGGACGTCTCGCGAATCGACCACGCGGTCATGGTTGGCGGCGCAGAAAGGACATCTCATGGCCGGGTGCCGGTTGCCAGCGCGTGAACGCTACCACCCGGCGCTTCGGCGAACGCCGCGGCCGCCCGTCGAGGGGCCCGAACCTGACTCCTGGCAGGGTCCGCTGGACCTCGCGCCGTTGTAACATGCGGCTCCCATGAACCGTGCATGCGACGAGCTCAGCGAGCGCGACCGGGAGATCCTGCGCGAGGTGATCGCCACCTACCTCTCTTCCGGCGAGCCGGTTTCTTCGCGGCGGGTCGCGAAGGACCGGCAGATCCAGCTCTCCGCGGCCACGATCCGCAACGTGATGGCCGACCTGGAGGACATGGGATACCTCCGCCAGCCGCACGTTTCGGCGGGGCGCCTGCCGACCGAGGCCGGTTTCCACCTCTTCATCGACGACCTGATGCCGGCGGAGAAGGTGAGCGACGACGATCGCCGGTTGATCGACGATCGGTTGCAGACCGCCGGCGGCACGGGACAGGAACTCACGGAAGAGACCTCCAAGCTGCTCTCCGAGCTTTCCCACCACGTCGGCGTCGTGCTTACGCCGGCCCTCGGATCCGCGGTGTTGCGGGCGATCGACTTCGTGCCGCTCAGCGGCCGCAAGGTGCTCTGCGTGGTCGTTGCCGAGAGCGGGTTCGTGGAGAACAAGCTCGTGGTCACGGACGAGTTGATCCCGCGCGAAGACCTGGTGCGCATTTCGAACTACCTGACCCACAACTACGCCGGGCGGACCCTGTTGGAGATCCGCGAGGAACTGCTCCGCATGATGAGCGACGAGCGGGCGCGCCTGGACGAGTTGCTGCACCGCGCGATCGAACTGGCCCGGGACGGCATGAACATGGGCCACGCGCCCTCGCTGGTCGCATCGGGGACGCACAGCCTGTTCGAAGCGTCGCCGAACATCTCGCGCATCGAGGGCATGTTCCAGATGTTCGCGGAGCGTGCCCGCCTGGCGGGTCTGCTGAACCGTTGTCTCGACGCGGATGGCGTCCGCGTGGTGCTCGGTCAGGATTCGCGGCTGACGGAGGAACTCGGCTTCGGCCTCGTCGTGCGCGGCTACCGGGCCGGGAACGGCGTCAGCGGGTCGGTGGCCGTGGTCGGGCCGGCGCGCATGGAGTATCCGCGCATGGTGCCCCTGGTGAACTACCTGGGTGAGCGCCTCTCCGAGGCCCTGGCCGGCGGTGTCTAGCAGCCAACCGGGAGCGTGAAGCATGACAGTGGAGCCGAAGGAGCGACCTGAAGGTCAGGTCGCCGGACAGGACAGCCCCGAGGCGGAAGTCCGTGCGGCCGCCGCCGGCGAGCCGCTCGACGCGGCCGCGGAGGAGGGTGTCGGGACGCCCGACGCCCTTGAGCAGCTCCGCGACGAACTCACGGCGACCCAGGATCGGCTGCTGCGGGCACTGGCCGATCTGGACAACCAGCGCAAGAGGATGGACCGCGAGCGGCAACAGTTGCGCACGAGCTACGTCTCGGCGCCGCTGCGCGAGTTTCTGAACGTCGTCGACAATCTGGATCGGGCGCTTCAGGCCGAGGCCTCGGCGGACGACTTCCGTGCCGGCGTGGAGATGATCCGGCGGCAGATGACGGATCTCCTGCGCCGCTTCGACGTCGAACCGGTCGAGAGCCTGGACGCCGCCTTCGACCCGAATCTCCATGAGGCGGTCGCGCGAGAAGAGAGCACGGACGTCGACCAGCCCACCGTCGTGCAGGAACTCCAGAAGGGCTACACGATGCGGTCGACCCTGCTGCGAGCGGCGATGGTCCGGGTCGCGATGCCCGCGCCGGCCAGTGCGCCGCCGGACGGAGTCGAGACGCCGGACGGTGCCGGGGCCGAATCGGACGCCGCTGCCGGCGGCGGCTAGATCGACATGCCGCGCGACTACTACGAGGTGCTGGGCCTCGAACGATCCGCCACTCTGCAGCAGATCAAGTCGGCCTATCGCAAGCTGGCGGTGCGGCACCATCCGGACCGGAATCCCGGCGACAGCGGGGCCGAGGAGAAGTTCAAGGAGGCGGCCGCGGCCTACGCCGTGCTCTCCGATCCCGAGAAGCGGCGCCGGTACGACCGCTTCGGTCACCAGGCCGCGCCGTCGGGCGGCGGCTTCGACCCGTCCACCTTCGCCGACTTCTCGGACATCCTGGGCGATGTCTTCGGCGACATCTTCGGAAACCGGGCCGGCGGCAGGCGCCATCGAGCCGGAGCGGACCTGCGCTACGACCTTCCGCTCTCCTTCGAGGAGGCCGCTTTCGGCGTCGCCCCGAAGCTGCGCATTCCCCGACTCGAGCACTGCGACACGTGCGGCGGCGACGGCGCGGCGCCGGGGTCCGGTCCGACCACCTGCCGCGTGTGCCATGGGCGCGGCCAGGTCCAGTTCAGCCAGGGCTTCTTCTCGGTCGCCCGCACGTGCCCCGACTGCCGGGGCACCGGAACCGTGATCCGGGATCCCTGTGTCGACTGCGGGGGTCGGGGACTGACCGAGCGCCAACGCTCGATCCAGGTCCGCGTTCCGGCCGGTGTGGATAGCGGTTCCCGCCTCCGCCTGCCGGGCGAGGGGGAGCACGGCCGGCACGGCGGCCCGCCGGGAGACCTGTTCGTCGTGATCGATGTCGAACCCCACGAGCGGTTCGTGCGCCGCGGCGCCGATGTCCTCAGCTCGGTGACCGTGGGTTACCCGCAGGCCGTGCTGGGTTGCACGATGGAGGTCGAGACGATCCACGGTACGTCGAGCCTGAAGGTGCCGCCGGCCACGGAGCACGGCTCGACCTTCCTTCTCAGGTCCCAGGGCATCCCCCGCGTCGACGGCCGCGGCCGCGGCAACCACATCGTCGAAGTGCGGCTCGAGGTGCCGGCGCCCAGGGATCTCTCGGAGCGGGAACTCGAGCATGTCCGCGCGCTCGCCGAGTTGAACGAGGACGGCCACGGCACGACGGGCGCCGCGACCCGGGAAGCGCGGAGCGTGCTCGACCGCGTGATTGCATTCTTTGCGGGATCCGGCCAGAAGACCGGGCCGGCGGACGGCGCGAAGAGGGCGGAACGGAGTTCCGAGGCCAGTTCCGAGGCCTAGGCCGCTAGCTCGTGATCCACCTGCTGGTCGACGGCGCCGACCTCGACCGCGACTCGGTCGAGGTCGAGGGCGCCGACTACCGGCACCTGTTTCGCGCCCGTCGCCTGAAGATCGGCGATCCCGTGCGTCTCGTCGACGGCCGGGGCGGGGCCCGTTGGTCGACTGTCGCCGGCGTCACCGCGGAACGGGCCCGGCTGGACGTCGAGGGGCCGGCGCCGACCTTCGAGCCGGCCCGGCGGGTGGCGCTCTTTGTGTCCGTGGTGCGTCCCGAGCGTGCGGCGTGGCTGGTGGAGAAGGCGACCGAACTCGGCGTGAGGGAGTTGCAGTGGTTCGTCTCTGAGCGCACGAGCCGTTCGTTCACGGAGCGCGCGGTGGCTCGGCAGGCACGGGTCGCGAAGTCCGCCCTCGAACAGAGCGGGGGCGCCTGGTTGCCGGGGATCGGCGCGCCGGTTGCCCCCGAGCAGGCGGGGATTCCTGCCGGAGCGGTCGTTCTGCATCCGGGCGCCGGGACCTCCCTGGCGGCGGTCCGCGACGTCCGAACCCTGGTCATCGGCCCCGAAGGCGGGTTCAGCGAACGGGAGATCGAGTGGTTCGTCGACCGGGGGGCGACGCTCGCGGGCCTCGGCCCGCGTGTCCTGCGCGCGGAGACGGCAGCGGTCGCGGCGCTTGCCGTGGTCCTGGCCGGGTCGTGACGGCGCTAGTCTCCGAACCGCTGGAGGACCGGGTGCGCAAGTCCAAATCGAAACGAGAGCGGAGTCCCAAGTCGGCCTACGACCGGGGGCTGGATCTGCTCGCGCGGCGCATGCACTTCGCGGCCGAGTTGCGGACGAAGCTCGCTCGCCGTGACTATCCGGAGGAGGAGGTCGACGGTGCGATCGAGCGCCTGGCCGCGGACGGCTACCTGAACGAGCACGAGGCCGCGCGGATGCTGGTCCGTTCGCTCAAGCGCCGTGGCTACGGCCGGCGGCGGTTCGAACTCGACCTGCGGCGACGGGGGGCGGAGGAGACGGCCGCGGCCGCCGCCCTCGAGGATGTGGACGACGAGGACGAACTGGAGCGGGCAGGGTCGGTCGCCGCGCGCTGGCGCGCGGCGCACCCGGGGCGGGACGTCCCCGCCCTGGCCCGGCATCTCGAGCGCCGCGGCTTCACTCCCCGTACTATTGGCGCCGTGCTGTTCGACTCACCCGATGAGGCGGTCGAAACGGCAGGAATGCGGGGACACAGCTCATGTTGAGTCGGGATATCAGGCGGAGCTTCATCGACTTCTACGCCGGCCGCGGGCACGCGGAGGTGGCGAGCTCGCCCCTCGTCCCGAGGGACGACCCGACTCTGCTGTTCGTCAACGCCGGCATGGTCCAGTTCAAGAACTACTTCCTCGGGGTGGAGAAGCCGGACTCGCCGCGCGCGGTGACCTCCCAGAAGTGCCTGCGCGTGTCCGGCAAGCACAACGACCTGGAGAACGTCGGTCCAAGTCCCCGGCACCACACGTTCTTCGAGATGCTCGGGAACTTCTC
>Ga0209754_1003729_pt1 | contig 9997 bp, 6 predicted proteins | sample MesohylBB_FD_187295 | JGI IMG/M metagenome (GOLD analysis project Ga0209754, IMG submission 187295) | Host-associated microbial community of the marine sponge Aplysina aerophoba from Gulf of Piran - sponge mesohyl, lysed by bead beating... | ecosystem: Host-associated > Porifera > Sponge >... | reverse complement strand
GGAACTGAGCATTCGCAAGCCGTCCGGGAACGCACCCCACCTGCCGGTGGCGAAGCACCCGTACTTCGACGAATAGCCGCCTGCTCAGCGATCCAGGCCCCAAAGGGCCGCCGTCGCGAACTCGAGACTGTTCCCGTCCGGGTCGCGGAAGTAGATGGATCGGCCCCGGCTGCCGCCCCACTCGACCTCCTGCTCGATCTCGATCCCGTGGCTCTCGAGGTGAGCCCGCCAGATATCGATCTCGGGGGCCTCCACTCTGAACGCGAGATGCCCGGGACCGTGGGCGCCATGGGAGCCGAGGCCCCTCGGAGTCAAGTCGGGATCGGCCGTAGCCTCCGGGTTGAAGAGGAGGACCATCTGGTCTCCACAACGGAAGAAGGCGTGCCTCCCCTCCAGCCTGGAGTGGAGGGGGAGCCTCAGAACCACGCCGTAGAATGCCTCCGCCGCGGCGAGGTCACTAACGTAGAGTGACGACTCGAGCACCTGGCTCAGTTTCTTCGGCCGGAGCCCCTCTTTTCTTACTGCGACCGCGTCATGCACTTGACTGCATTGAGCGTATCTCGCCGAACCCGGAGCGAATCGCTTCACCACAGAGGAGTCCCGCGCATGGAGACGACGACCGGCTACCTGGAACGAACCGAAGGCACCTGGGCGCGATGGCTGACCCCAGCAGTTGTCCTCCTGCCACTGCTCCTTGGAGTGAGTGGTTGCGAACCGGTCCACGGCGCGGAGACTTCGAACGGTGAAACCGGGAAGGCCGCGACCGCAGAGGCCGGCGCCGACTGGGCAACCGTTCAGGAGTACCTCGACTGGCACAGGGCGTTGCTGGAACGCGCCCGGAATGACGCAACGGGCGAAGAGGCCGACGGTGAAGCCGAAGCTTCCGAAGAAGAACCGCTCGAGCGCATCCCCATCCAGCCCGCGGTGGCCGCAGCCAGGGCGATCGTGGATCAGGACAGCGCGCACGAGAAGACGATTCAAGCCGCGGAGTTCCTCATGGAGCTGGCGCGGTACGAACGGTTCGCGGGCCTCACACCAGCGAACGAAGAACACATGTACGCGGGAGCGAAGGCCCTGCTGGCCCATGCACCGGAGTACTGGGGCTGGCCCCGCCTGCTCCGTGGACTGGACGCATCAAGAAGGTTCACCGTGGACGGCAAGTCCTCCCGTCCCAAGGTCGACGAGCTGCTTGAGGACCTGGCGTCCAGCGACGAGAACCCGAGCCTGCGAGCCGCAGCCCGCTACTACGTCGCGGCCGGAATCATGCGGTCCGTGAACGGTATCCGGGTGTCGGCCGAGGATCGCCAGGTCAGGCGCAACCTCGCCCTTGAGGCGGCGACCGGGCTGAGCTCCGGTGTGGAGGGAGAGCGGTTTCGCGGATCCTTCCCCGGTTCAGAAAGCACGCAGACGTACGCGGATGTCGAGGCGGCCCTGATCCGGCGGATCCGCCATTCGACCGTCGGCGGAACACTGCCTGACGTGACAGGCGTGAGGCTGGACGGCGTCGAGGAGAGCCTCGCCGACTACAGGGGCCGCGTCGTGTTACTCGACTTCTGGGCAACCTGGTGTCCACCGTGCATCGCGGCACTGCCCAAGCTTCGGGAACTCGTCGCCGAGACTCCTGAAGATCGGTTCGTCCTCCTTTCGATCAGCGTCGACACGGAACTGGAGACAGTGACCGAGTTCCAAAAGGAACGGCCGATGCCCTGGGCCAACTGGTTCGACGGCTCCCCACGCGAAAGCGAGGTCGTCCGGGCTCTGGACGTTCGCGGCTTTCCGACCTACATCCTGGTCAATGAAGACGGGGAGATCCTGGCAACGACCAACTTCCTCAACCTGGAGTTCATGGCCCTCCTGAGGGAGGCGGTTGGGGCCGAGTAGGCAAGGCTGAAACCCATCCCACCCGGCAATCAGCCAGAGTTGGTCGCCTTCCTCGTTGCTGAAACAGCACTGGCGCTGTCTGCCGCCAGCTTCATCAGAAGCCGGGCCGCATCCCCCGCTCGTCGCGCCAGCAATCGGGATGTCTCCCCCAAGAGACCTTGGCGCCGCCGGTGAGCGAGTTCTTCGCGAGCGGCCAGGGCGGCCAGGGCGGCCAGCGTCGCCTGCGAGTCCTGACCGAGCAGGCCTTCCAGGGCGAATCGACGCTCACCGGCACGCAGCCCGAGGCCGTGTTCGCGCGCGATCGTGCCGAGCGCCGCCCGAGTCAGGATGACGCCGGACCGGACGGGCGCCAGCAGGCCCTTCAGGAAGGCCTCGCCACCCTCTGACCGCGGGTCCGGAAGTCCGGATGCCGCGCGTAGGTGAACGGGCAGGGTAGCCGGCGGCCCGAGCCGCTCGGCCTCGCGGGCGAGCGTCTCCCGCAGCAACTCCGCCCAGCGTTTGTAGCCGCCCACCGCCAGGTCCCCGGCATGGTCGAGGTACGCGAAGACCCACGGCGCCAGGTGCTCGTGCAGAAGGGCGCCGCAGGCTTCCGCCGCCAGGGCGGCGGTCGGACCGGTCGCCTGCTCGTGTTCCTCGCTCAGGGCGGCGTACAGACCGAGCAGAACGCTCAGGTGGTCCGGCTCGGCGGAAGGGGTCCGGCCCACCGCGCGCCAGAACCCGGCAATCCGCTCCCGGGCCTCGCCGCCCATCCAGCCCTCGGGACCCACGTAGATCGAGGCATACGGAGGCAACTGGAAGACGAAGAGCTCCGCGTACGCCGAGCCGTCGATGCCGTCGCCCAGGTCGAGCAGACCGGCGACCCGGGCGTGCTCCGGTTCCGGCGGTTCAGCGAAGATGGACAGCGCGCGCAGCAACTCGGCCGGGATCATCGCGGGCCTCCTGCTGCTAGAACCGGTAGGCCTCGCGGGCGGGCCTCACCGGACGCAGCATCCACCAGGGTCGCCGCAACCCACCCGGCGAGTGCCGGTCGGCCGGCCGCACGAGTTCCAGCCAGCGCTCGAACTGCGCGCGCGAGCCATCCGTGTCGACCGACACGTCGCCGCGCCGGTCGCCTGCTGCTGCGGGCGTCACGCGGACCGCCTGGTGCCAGCAGTGCTGCCCCGAGACCGGGTCCGGGTGCACCGCGTGGGTCAGGTTCTGGTGCACGCCGACGTCGGTCCACCAGACCCGCATCGTGTCCGGGTCGTTCGAGCGAAACGGGCCGCCGCTCTGCTTCGGCGTCAGCGACCACTCCGAGCCGCTCCGCGCGAGCGCGACGGTCATCATGCCGAGCCGTTGACCGGCCTGGCCTTCCGGTTTCCAGCGGCCCATGTGGTGGCTGCAGGCGACGACGCCGGGCCGGATCCCCTCGGTCACCCACGCCTTGACCACGAAGTAGCCGAGGTCGGTCGTGACCCGGACCAGGCTGCCCGTGCCGCCGATGCCGAGATGCTCGGCGTCGGTCGGGTGAATCCAGAGCGGGTTCGTGTGCGCGATCTCGTCGAGCCACTTCGAGTTCGCGCTCCGGGTGTGGATCTGCACCGGAAGCCGGAAGGTCGAGATCAGCGGCATCTGTCCGGGTTCGAGCCGGCTTGGATGGACGTGGCTCTTGATGTAGGTCGGCGCGGCCAGCTCCGGCCATCCCCACTCGGCCAACGTGCTCGACCAGAACTCCAGCTTGCCGGAGGGCGTCGGCCAGCCCCTGAGCATCTCGCCATCCACGCGCACACCGACCCGGCGGCGGCCGTCTTCGTCCGGCTCGAGCGCGGTGCCTCCCTGCGCCTGCGGGCTCGCTGGAACCGGCGCGCGCGTGTAGACGCGGTCCCGTTCGTCGACGTGCGCATCCTCCAGCTCATCGTCCGGAACGGGTTGCTCGAAGACCTTTCCGACCTTGCTCGCCACCTCGAACGCGCCGTAGCGGCGCATGTACTCCAAGGGCGTCAGGCCTTCCCGCGCGGCGACTTCAGGCAGCCCGGGCACTGTGTTCGCGAAGATCCAGCCGTAGTACTCGTCGACGGTCATCTTCTCGCCGGGCCGTTCGACCGACTCGAAGAACTCGCGGATCCCAAGGGAGCCGTCCGGATCGATTCGCCAGGTGAGTTCGATCCAGAACTCGTTCTCCTCCCACACTTCGCCGGGATTCACCTCGCGGGTGTCGCCGACCTGTTCGCCCAGGCGGTTCCTGGCCGCCCTCAGGACCGGTTGACGAAAGCCGAGCCACTGGCCGTCGTACTGCTCATACGAGGTCAGATCGTGCCGCTCGGATGAATGCCCCATCGGCAGGACGTAGTCGGCGAAGTACGCGGTCTCGTTCCACGTCGGCGTCAGCGCCACGTGCAGACCGATCCGTTCCGGGTCGCTCAGCATCTCGATCCAACTGAAACCGTCCGGGTTCGTCCACACCGGGTTGTGAACGCGCGTGAAGTAGACGTCGAGACAGGCGTCCTGCGCTCGCATCAGGTGCGGCATCAGGAACGACATCTCGTTCAGGGCCAGCGGGTACTCGCGCGGCCACTGCACCTCGTTCCACCGGCCCGGATGGCGCTTCGGAAGACGCGGCGGCTTCGGCACGAACTTGTTCCAGGCGTTGGGGAAGGTCCCGCCCTCCGTGGCCAAGGCACCGAGCAGAGCGCTCAGGAGCGTGAGGGTGCGGGCCACCTGCCAGCCGCCGAGATTCCCCGCGCCGGCGCTGCGCCAGTTGTGCGTGGCGAGACGGGTGCCGGCCGCCCCGATGACTTCCGCGACGGCGCGCAGCTCACCGGCATCGATCCCCGATTCGTTCGCCGCGTACTCGAAGGTGTACTCGGCGTACATCTGGCGCAGCAGCTCCTCGAAGCGCTCAAACGGCGCGCCGGCAACGCCTTTGGCGGCCAGGAAGTCCGGCCAGTTCCACCACCGGCGCACGAAGTCCCGGTCGTACCGGCCCTCCCGGATCATCCAGTTCGCGACCGCCAGGAAGATCGCGGCTTCCGAGCCCGGATAGGGCGACAGCCAGTGGTCGGCGTGGGTCGCGGTGTTCGAGAGGCGCGTGTCCAGGACGATCAGCTTGGCGCCGTTCTTCTTGCCCTCCATGATCCGCTGCGCGTGGGGGTTGAAGTAGTGGCCGGTCTCGAGATGGCTGCTGACGAGCACGATGACCTTTGCGTTCGCGTGGTCCGGGCTCGGGCGGTCCATTCCCATCCACCAGTGGTACCCGGAGCGCGCGCCGCTCGAACAGACGTTCGTGTGCGAGTTGTGCCCGTCGACGCCCCAGGCCGCGAGCATGCGTTCGGTGTAGCCGTCCTCGCCCGGGCGGCCGACGTGGTACATCACCTCGTTGTGCCGGTCTTCCTCCAGGGCCTTGCGGATGCGCGCCGCGATGTCGTCGAGCGCGTCGTCCCACGACACGCGCTCCCACTTCCCTTCTCCCCGGCCCCCGGCCCGCTTGAGCGGATGAAGAATGCGGTCGGGATCGGTGATCTGATTCAGCGTGGCCGGCCCCTTGGCGCAGTTGCGACCCCGTGAGCCCGGGTGCTCCGGGTTGCCCTCGAACTTGCGTACCTGCAGCGTGTCGCGGTCGACGTAGGCCAGGAGTCCGCACGCGGACTCGCAGTTGAAACACGTCGTCGGAACCAGCATGTAGCGCTTCTCGACGCGCCGTGGCCATGCCCTGGAATCGAGCTCGACCCAGTCGTTCCAACGCTCCTTCGGCGGATAGGACGCGAGGTGGACGCGGCTGGCGCCGGGATAGAAGGTCTCGCCGCGGGCTTCGGCGTCGGCCCGCGCCGCCGAGACCAGGCGTTCCAGCTTCGCCAGGCTCTCCAGGTTGTCCCGCTCGGTCACGAGTCGCTTCAGGAGAGGGGCACCGACTGACCGGCTTGCAGGTACGCGTGCTCGTAGAGCAACAGGGCCGCCAATCCGGCGGCCACGCCAATGTGGACGCCCATGGCCACAAGCGCGAGCGCGGCTGCGGCAAAGAAGAAGCCGGTCCAGTAGGGGCCCGCGTAGCGACCGCGGAGCATGCCCCGGGCAGCCAGGGCGGCGTGGGCGGTCGGGTGCGTCATCGTCGCCTCGCCGAGAGCCAGGGCCACGTGAACGGCCAGCGAGGCCTGGAAAATCCACGCGGCGCCGACGCCGAGCGCCAGAGCCCCTCCCGTCGCCAGGTCAGCGAGCATCAGCGCACCCGAGCCCGCCAGCAACGCCTGGACGAGAAAGTGCGGCGGCAGGAGCGGGCTCTGCCAGAGGTCGCGCGCGCGCGCCTGGGCCAGGAGGTACGCGGTGTAGACGGCGGTCGCGACCGCGAGCGGGCCCCCGGCCCACGCCAACGTCAACGTCCACTCGGGCCGGCCAGCGACAACCGCAGCGATGTGAGCCGCCAGTAGCGCGCCGTAGGCCGTGATGGCGAAGCCTCCGCGCACCAGCCAACTGCGCCATTGCGGCCTCGCGAGCACCATCCAGAATCGCTCCGGATGCTCCAGATCCCAAACGAGGAGCGTGCCCGTCAGCACCAGAAAAGCGAGCGCCACCAGGGGCCCGACGAGCGTCCACACCGGCGACGACCAGGGGATCATGCCGGCGACCGCAAGGAGCAACGGCACCAGATAGGCACCCGCGGCGATCGACTTGGTGAAGGTGTAGAGGCTCACCCGGAAGTCCCAGGGAATCTCGTGCGGGACGTCGTAGCTGAGCAGTGCCGCCGCGGAGCTGTTTCGGGGACCGGTGTGGCCGGACGACACCTTCCCGTGGCCATTGTCCTGCTCGCTCCACATGAACAGTCCGCCCTCGGGTTGCCGCGCTGCAAGGGGATCGAGCGTTGCCCGGTCTGCTCCCTTGTAGAACACCTTCGGCCGCGTCTCCTTCTCCGGCCGGCGTACCGCCACCGGCTCCTGGTGGACGATCCCGGCGACTTCCGAGAGCGGATCGTTCATGTCGCCGACGATCAGCGCCTCGGTCGGACAGACGACGACGCACGCCGGCTCGAGGCCGATGTCGAGTCGATGCGCGCAGAAGTTGCACTTCTCCGCCGAGTGGTCGTCGGGATTGATGAAGATCGCGTCGTACGGGCACGCCGCGATGCACGCCTTGCATCCGATGCATGCCGACTTGTCGAAGTCGACGATGCCGTCCTCCCGGCTGTACATCGCGGCGGTCGGGCAGGCCGCGACGCAGGGTGCGTCCTCACACTGGTTGCAGCGGGTGACCTGGAAGGCGCGCCGCGCACGCGGGTGGCGCCCCACGTCGACGGACTTCACGTACGTGCGCGTGACCGACAGCGGCACCTCGTTCTCCGACTTGCACGCGGTGGTGCACGCGTGGCACCCGATACAGCGGGTCTGGTCGATCACCTTGGCCCAAAGCGGCTGCGGCGCGGTTGACGCCTCGCTGATAGTGGGCACGTAGGAGTTGGTCGCCGGGGAATGTCCGTCTGTGAGGACGGACAATCACGCTAGCACCCGACTCGTTGCCAATCCTGACCGCAGTCCTAGCTCTTCTTGATTCCACGGCCGGTCGCGCCTTCAGGCGGCGTGTCGCGCAGCATTCCGGCGCGTTCCAGCTCGTCCACGCGCGACGGCGGGAACCCGAGGACCTCGACGAGTACCTCCCGGTTGTGCTCACCGAGACAGGGGGCGCCTCTGCGGTACGTCGGCGGCGTCGCGCTCAGGCGGATCGGCAGCCCCGGGTACCGGCGCCGGCCGACTTCCAGGTGATCGACTTCGGCCCAGAAGCCGCGCGCATCGAGGAACGGGTCTTCGGCCATGTCGCGTGCGTCGGCCACCGGCGCCGCCGCGACGCCGGCGCGGCACAATCGGGACACCAGGTCGTCCCGCTCCCGACTGCTGGTCCACTCGGACAGCAACCCGTCGATCCGGTCTTCATCCGCCTGTCGAGCAGGCAGCGACATCGAGGCGAACGTTTCCGGCAAGCCGGCGACGCCGCAAAGCGCCCGCCATTCCTGGTCGCTCTCCACGCTGATCGCGATCCATCGGTCCTCGCCCAGGCACGGGTAGCAGCCCTGGGGCGCCCGCTCCGGATCGCGGTTGCCGCGCCGAGGAGCGGCCGCTCCGCGAAGCTGGGCCGCCAGGATGTGGTCGCCGAACATCGTCGCCATCGCCTCGACCATCGGGGTTTCCACCGTACCGCCCCGGCCCTCCGGCGACTGCGCTCGGCCGTACAGCATGGCCAGCGTCCCAACGGCGGTGTGCAGAGCGGTCATCGGATCCGGCCAGGCAATACCCGACCGGTGCGGCCCGCCGTCCCGGTAGCCGAGCGCGGACGTCAGCCCCACCGTCGACTCGATCAACGGTCCGTATGCGAGCCGATCACGGTACGGACCCGAGTTGCCGAAGCCGGGCATCGAGACCGCGATCACACCGGGATTCACCTCGCGCAGTCGCTCCGGGTCCAGCCCCAGCTTCGGCATGACCCGCGGGCTGAAGTTGTCGCAGACGACGTCCGAGCGCTCGACCAGAGCCTCGAAGATGCGTCGCCCCTCGGGATCGGCCAAGTCGAGCGTCACGGAGCGCTTGCTCCGGTTCATCTTGTTGAAAGCCGCGCCGCGATTGAAAGGACGTTCGCCGGCGTCGTTCTCCGGGAACAGGTGGGTGAGGCGAGCGATTCTCGCGGCTTGGGTCGCCGGACCCCGGGCCCAGGCGGCCTCGACCTTGATCACGTCGGCGCCGAGATCGCCCAGGATCCTGGTCGCCAGCGGCCCGGCCCAGACCCTGGTGAGATCGAGAACGCGGACGCCCTGAAGCGGACCGTCGACCAGCTCCGGAGCCTCCGAACTGCCGCCGTCGGTCCTTGGGCGAGCCCGCCAACCCGCCGAGCCGCCGACTGGCGGCGGTGCCCCCGCGACCGAGGAATCGATCAACGGCGGCGCCGCCTCGCCGTTCAGCAGGAACGGCCCGCGCGGAACGAGCGGCCCTTCGCCACCGTCGATCGGCACGAAGAAACCGCGAGCCTGCAAGTGCGGATCGTCCAGCACCTCCAGCGCGTCGAGCACCGGACCGATCGGCACCCTGACTCGCTCGCCCAGCTCGACGATCTCGGCCGCCGTGTGGGCCATCATCCACGGATCGATCGCGGAATCGAATTCCTTCCGATGCTCCGCCCGATCGGCATCTTCGGCGAAGCGTGGATCCTCCAGGACGTGGGCCAGACCCGCCGCTTCGAGGAAGGGTTGGAGCATCTCCCGACTCGGCATCGAGAGGGCCACATGGCCGTCTTTGCAGCGGTGGACGCCGACCGGATGCCACGGCCCGCCCTGAGAGTTGCCGACCCGGCCGAGGATGTAACCGGCCTGGGTCCACATCACCGTCGTGTACTGGTGCAGAGCCGCCAGCGCCTCAACGTGGGAGACATCGACCGTCTGGCCTCGCCCAATCACGGGCCTCGCGTGGAGCGCGGCCAGACCGCCGATCACCGCGTGAGCACCCGCCTGGCAGCACGAATGAAGGCCCGGCCGCCCTATCGGCTCCCGGTCGGGAGCACCGTTCAGGTAGAGATGGCCGGACCAGGCGTCGTCCGTGAAGCCGTTCGAACGCGGCGAACCCATCTCTCCCCAGACCTCGCGCGTCCCGGCGCCCAGACCGAAGGGCGAGATCCGCAGCAGCACGGCCTGCGGCGCATCCGCCTCTTCAACCAGCGGTTCAAGCGGCCCCGGCGCGGAACTCTCGATCACGACATCGACACCGCCGCGCTCGACCAACTCCAGGATCTGCGCCCGGCCCCCGTCGGTGTTCGGCCGCAACCGCGCGGCGCGCTTGCCAACATTCAAGTACGCGTACTCCGCTCCCACGCCCCGCCAGCGCTCGCCGACCTCACGCCACGGGTCGGCTCCGGGCGGCTCGATCCGCAACACGTCGGCCCCGCAAGCCGCCAGCAGCCGCCCCGCATAGGCACCCGCCGGCGAGCCCGCGACCTCGATCACGCGCAGGCTGGCACAGGGCGGATCGGTCACAGCCGCGCGACGCTAGCAGTCTGTCGGACTTGGGCTGTCGCGGAGACGCTCGGTTAGGCCTGTTAGGCGGTTCGGGCGAGTGGCGTGAGCGAGGGTGGGGCGGACTGAGCGGCCGCCCGTCCGCATTCGGCGGCTGGC
>Ga0209754_1003726_pt1 | contig 10001 bp, 14 predicted proteins | sample MesohylBB_FD_187295 | JGI IMG/M metagenome (GOLD analysis project Ga0209754, IMG submission 187295) | Host-associated microbial community of the marine sponge Aplysina aerophoba from Gulf of Piran - sponge mesohyl, lysed by bead beating... | ecosystem: Host-associated > Porifera > Sponge >... | reverse complement strand
TTCAATCCATGTCGCTGCCTCCACGAACCGCCCGGCTGCTACTAGCTGGAGCGATAGTTACTAGGCGGGATTCGCACCCGCTAGAAGAAAGCGCCTTTACACGGCGCACGCTCGACCGAACGCTTACGATCCGAGGCTGGTTCGCAAGAGTTGGAATCCCATCACTTGCCGATGCGTTGCGATAACTGGCCGATAGGGAACAAAGGTCGCTGAGCGGTCGGACCCTGGGCGTCGAGCTGGTCTGTGGTCGTCTGTGTTGGTGCGAATTAGGGGTTACGGTGTTGATCCCATGTGTCAGCCGACGATTTCGACATCTCGGATCGCCGCCGGCCAGATGGTCGAGTCAGATTCGTAAGGCCATTCCCAGCCATGGCACAAGGAGTTGATCTCATCACCCGAGCTTTTACATCGGCATGCGCATGGATTGAGCCCTTTCACCGAGTGTGGTGGCGGCGTTGAGTGCCTGCAGCAGGGCAGTGACAACGAGTTGGTCCAGGGCCGTGAGTTCGATTCGGTGTTGCATTCTCCCCATCCTTTAGGCTGGCGGTATTGGGCCAAAAAAAGATCAGGGCGAAGACATACTACGTAGGTCGGGCCAATACTAATGTCATGTCGAGCCTGACAGGATCGCCGAAACCAGGTCGCGGGTGACGGAGCCTTCCTGCCGCCATGCCACGTAGAGGTGCGTCGGCGAACTCGTGAGCCTCGGCGAGAGCCTGTAAGCTTGAAAGTGGCCGAAAGTTTGGAGGTCACCGTGCGCACCCTGGACCCAGTCAGCGGATTGCGGCGCATCGTCCGTCAACAAGCGGGCGGATGACATGCCGAAGTCCCGCAAGCAGCGAAACCGCGCTGCTTGCGGGACCGGTTCCATCATGGCGGCCGTTGCCAGGATAGCTTGAGCGTCCGTTGAGGATCACGTCGAGTTCCTTGTGCGAAAACATGTTTGTCAGGTGTGTTGCAAGATCCTAAGCGATCAGCCATGTAGTGACACCGCAGTCGTCGGTGAGCAACCTCCGCACTATGGAATACACCGGGCCTAGGTAGCCTCCATTTGCAACCTAGCAGCGGTAGAGGGCTTGGCACCGTACAAGGAAGTGGCACTACATTGAAATGAAACAGAAATGGCTAGAAACAAGATTATATTTATTGCATTTGCAATTGAAGACGAATGGGCAAGAGATTTTCTAAAGGGACAATCTTTAAACACGCTTTCGCCGTTCGAATACACGGATATGTCAGTGAAGCAGGCTTACGACAGAGATTGGAAGGAACGAGTTCGCACGCGAATTCGGCGATCAAATGGTGTAATCGTCACTGTTAGCAAGTATTCTCTTTCGTCTTCGGGACAAAAGTGGGAAATTCAATGCGCGAAGGAAGAAAGAAAACGAATGCTCGGAATCCGTGTGAACGAAGATGGTCGTACAAACATCGTTGGGGTAAATACCAAGGTATGGACGTGGTCTAACATCACGACATTCATTGATTCACTGTGATTGCACGATGGCGAGTAAGTAGGAATGAGAAGAGCTCTCGTCGTCGGTATCGACCACTATGCAGCGATTTCCCCGTTGAACGGTTGCGTGAATGATGCCTACGCCGTGAAGGCGATGCTGGACCGAAACTCCGACGGTTCCGTCAATTTCGGCTGCAGGCTGATGACTGGAACGGGGACAGGAAACCTGATTACAAGGACAGCACTGAAGGAAGCGGTGCGGGAGCTCTTTGCTGGAGATGGCGAGGTGGCCATGTTCTATTTTGCTGGACACGGCTTCATTGAAACGACGGGCGGATACCTTTGCGCGGGAGATTGTCGAACAGGGGACGACGGTTTGTCGCTCGCAGAGGTGATCACCTTGGCCAACAAATCCTACATTCTGAATCGCGTCATCGTGCTGGACAGTTGCCACAGTGGTATTGCGGGAACACACCCGACACACGACCGTTTGGCGGAACTGGCAGATGGAGTGACCATTCTCTCAGCATCGACGGCGGAGCAGTATGCGAGTGAGGCGAACGGTTCGGGCGCCTTTACCGGCCTATTTGTCGACGCATTGGAGGGGGCGGCTGCAAATCTCGTGGGGGATGTGACACCCGGTGGCGCCTATGCCCACGTGGATCAATCTCTCGGTCCCTGGTCGCAGCGACCGGTGTTCAAGACGAACGTGAAGAGTTTTGTGTCACTGCGAAAAGTCGCTCCACCCTTGGACTTAGCAGATCTCCGGAGAATTGCTGATTTCTTTCCGGTGCCGGGCTATGAATATCAATTGGATCCGACATATGAGCCGGAACGTCAGGCAGCGTCCGATCCGGACATTTCGCCGCCAGACCCTGACAAGAATGCAATATTCGCGATCCTGCAGAGATATAATCGGGTCAATCTAGTGGTGCCAAATGGAGTGCCCCATATGTGGCATGCCGCCATGCAGAGTAAGTCCGTTCGACTCACGGCGCTGGGGGAACACTATCGGAGGTTGGCTGAACAAGGCGTTCTTTAGGCAGATAAACGGAATGTCACTATAGGGTCCGCGTGGCGGCAAGGGCGCATCTTTCGGAGGCAGCGCGAATGAGTGCCCACAAACGACATGCGGGAGAATTCCATAGGTCGCTGAAGGCGGCGTTGGCGAGGACAAGACGCTGAGTGAGCGAGGACACCCTGCTAAAGGGAGTGCTGAGGGGATGGGGAAAGAGTGCCGCAGGTCTACTCGACGGCAGTGCCGAGGGCGTGTTCAAAACTGTGCTCGGGGAGCCGGAAGCGTCAGGCGTGGGAGGATTCGGTGAGTTTGGCCAGCGACCAAGGAGCCATTCGGAAGCCACCGGTTAGGGAAGCGGTCGACGATATGCTAGACCTTTCTTCGCGCCGACCCGATGAGCAGCGGGTCAACGCGTTTCTCAGTTTTTCAACTGATGATCATCGCTCGGCTTCGGCAATTGATCAAGAGATGTACGCGGCGTTCGTTAACCTAGAGTTGCTCGGACAGCCGTTGACTAACGCATATGACAAAGATTGGCAGAGGCGGTGCAACGAGAAGTTGCAGGACTGCGATTTTCTTATTTGCCTGATCGGAGAAACAACGTACAGGAGTGCCGCGGTGGCGTGGGAGGTTGGCCGAGCCATTGAGCTTGCGAAGCCAGTTCTCCCAGTTGTGCTTCATGCGTGCACAGAACATCTTATGCCGATCTTGCGGCATAATTCAATTATTCCGTATTCTACAGGCATGTGTTCGACACATTCGAATGTTTGCTTGCGAATATCTGAGCTTACGAAATGACTCGAGAGAACGAAGAGAATCTGGAACGAAGGCTTTTCCCTTTGGGAAAGCCAACTGAGCCGATATCGAATGATTCGATTGTGTTTGAGCAATACAAGATGTTTGTCGATACGTCTGAATGGCTTGTGGCGCGCCGGCAAACGGAGAATCGCTTCTATTTCTCCGTCAATGCCTTAACAATGTCGGCAATGGGTGTAGGGATTAGTCTAGTTGACGGTGATGAAAGCAGAATTGGCCTTATTGCCTTCGGTATTTTTGTGCTTTCAATTGTAGGTATATTGCTTTGCGTTGCGTGGGGTAGATTGGTGAACTCGTTTGTGCAGCTCAACAAAGGAAAGTTCAGAGTTATACATGAAATAGAGAAGATACTGCCGATCGCGCTTTTTGAGGCAGAGTGGTATGTGCTGGGTGAAGGCAAGGATCCCGATAAGTACAAATCGTCCACGAATGTCGAAAAGGTGGTGCCCCAGATTTTCATGGCATTATATGTTCTAATTGCCGCATGTTCCCTTGTGCCTGGGTTGATTTGGTTGTCGCGGACGTATTTCTGAATGTCAGATGAGTGAATGACCGTAGAAAGCCGCTGGGCAGATCGAGCTAGTAGATGGGGATAATGTTCCGAATGTTCGGGTAAGCAGAAAGGAAGAGAAGTCAGTCGGCTGGTGAGTAGCCTATATTCCGAATTCGAAGGAGGTTGCGACAACCTTCATGAAAGTCTTGCGAGAAGTCGACAAATTGCAATGAAGACAGGGGCCAGGACAATTCATCGTGAGCACATTTTTGATACAGTAATGGAATAATGCGTCCCTTAAAGCGATCCTGTTGGAGCGAAAAAATCAATTCGCATTTGACCCATGTGGACAGAACTGCGTCAGGTGAAAGAACCAGAACAAACCAGTCGCAGCGGGTCAACGCTTTCCCATTTTCATCATGCCACATCTTTGCACCGACTATGTTGGTGTCGCTAAACCAAAACGGGACTCCATGTAGACGCAGAACATCATCCAATCGTCGACGAATGGACGGTTCGCGCTCGAATGTGAGAGAAAGACTTCGTTGGGCATGGGGCGAGAGTGACTGGAGACGAAACTAGGAGTGGCTGCGAATTGCCGATGCAATTCGTTCGACTTCAGCATCTCCACCGCCTGTTTCGTCCAAGTAAAACCAAGGGAGGCGACGAACGATCCACGGGATTTCATGTTCGGGGATTTGAGACCTGTCGCCGAAGAAAACCGGGATCAGGCGATGGCTGTATCTTTTGGAGCCGAGCGCAAACTCCATCTCGCGCATTACGTGCTTTGATTGAACAGCTTGTGGTGTCAACAGGACGACCATTGCTTGGGATTGATCGAGTGCACGAGCAACTCCGGCAGCCCAGTTATCGCTAGGCAATAGCTGGACATCGGGGTCCAAGACGTCCAGCCCGCGAGTGCTCAACGCCGAGGCGACCTTGGCTGCCGAGGGGGCGTCGGCATGGGAATGGCTCAGAAATACTTGCGTGAAGCGCGATAAACTCCTGCTAGCCTTGTTACCGTGCCCTACAACACAATAGCAAGAAGAATACGAAAGCGACGATCGATGGTTACGCATGGATTTCGTGTATCGGGGAGAATGAGCAATCTATTCCGGCGGGGTCTGTCGGACGATCTGTTCGAGGATCTCATGGACGGGCCCGTGCGCAACATTGTTCCGAGCCTGCGTGCAAGTGTAGCATGACGTCCGCCTAGGAGCCAACACAATGAACATGTATTTCCGCGGGCGTTCCAAGGCCCGGATCGTCGGACGCAGCCGCTTTCCTCACAGACTGGAGATCCACCCGAAGTATGTAGTGGGGGATTGAATCGTCGAATTCGGCGGACGGCGGAGCGGGAGCCACCTGATCTTCGACGTCAACGCCAGCTTCGCGGACACCTATGCAGCGGAACTGTCCGCGCAATACTTGAAGGCCGGCAAGCACGTCGGGCAAGAGAAGAACGTGGAACTGCGCCTGCTTCAACGAAACGATGACGCGGCCGACTTATGCTGCTTCGATCGGCAGGTCCAGTTGCCCGGAACGCGGCGCACGTTCGACATCGTCGCCTTGATCTCGAAGGGCGCCCCACTTTGGTTGCGGTAGAGATGAAATGCTCCCCCGACAATCGGATACAGGAGGTTCCCGGGCAGCTTCACCTTCGGTGTTGCGTTCGAGGGCATGCATCGATCAACGACAATTCCGCCCGAATTGTCAACACGTTGCGTTCGATGGATGCGCCCCGCGGGGGCGCATCCGTCCACCCTCCCGGAGAGCTGGTTTTAGGCCTGTTGACAAGGGCATTTCCGGCAACGGACATGTGGGGTCGTACGGGGTCCAAGTGTGCCCTTGGATGGCTTGAGCAATGACACTTTCAGCTTGATCCTCGATCAATTTCATCATCGCTTCAGCATGCCGGACCTTGCATGCATGGCCTTTGCCACCTGCGCCCGGAGCCAGGTCGCCTAACACGTGATGACATGGTCCAGCAGCATGAGCGGCTTCGGACCGCTGCGTGAAAGCGTCTGACCACGACCATGGACGCCCAGGACAAGGTAGCTTCTGCTAAAGGCTTGACCGAAGCCCTACTCGAAACGCTTCTGGTGGATATAGCCTGGGCGTCGTTCCAGGCACCCCAGTTCTGGTCGATGCAGCGTGTTTCTTGCAAGGGCGCCCAGGCACGATTCACGACGCAGTGCGGGAGGAGTGCGCCGTGCTGCCGTTTTTCGACGAGACGTTCGACGAGTGGCGAACGCGGTTGTTTCTGCCGAAGCTTGAAGCCGGTCATGCCCCTCTCCTTGGTCTTCGCGGCATGGGTGCACGGAGTGCATTGACGTTTCGTGATGCCTCCCTGTATGACCGGGCTCCAGTCAGTTTAAGTCAGGAAATTACGGGAATGAGCGATACGCTGTTCAAGCAAGTCAACTACGACCTCGACTCACTCGTGAAGTTCATCGAGCTTGGCCAGATTGGCTTGCCCGACATACAGCGTCCCTTTGTATGGCCCAACAAGAAGGTGCGTGACCTGTTCGACTCCATGTACAGGGGCTATCCGGTGGGGTACTTGCTCTTGTGGCAGAACGGCTTTGGCAGCGAGACGAAACAGATAGGTACAGACCACAAGCAGAAGGTTCCCGACCTGCTCATCGTCGATGGGCAGCAGCGCCTGACTTCGCTTTTTGCCGTGACCAAGGGCATCGACATTTTGCGCCCGACGGGCAAGTCGGAGGCGATCCAGATTGCCTTCAACCCGCTGCAGGACCAGTTCGAGGTGGCTGATGCCGCGGTACGCCGAGACAGGGCGTTCATTCCCAGCATTTCCGTCCTTTGGGCCTCTGATGCGAGCCTGTTCGAAATTGTCGGGAAATACTTGCGGAGCCTTCGAGAATCCCGGGAGGTGACGTCGGAGCAGCAACAGCAGGTGGAAAGATCCATTACCCGCCTGTTCAATCTGCTCAAGTTCCCTTTCACCGCACTCGAACTCTCCAAGGATCTTGATGAAGAGCAAGTGGCCGAAGTGTTCGTCCGGATCAACAGCGCCGGGAAGCCCCTGAACCAGGCAGACTTCATCTTGACCCTGATGTCCGTCTTCTGGGACGAAGGTCGAAAGGAACTTGAGAGCTTCTGCTTGAATGCCTGCCAACCCTCGACTGGTACGCCTTCCCCTTTCAACCACTTCATACGGCCTGAGCCGGACCAACTGCTTCGCGTAAGCATCGCGCTCGGCTTCAAACGCGCACGTCTCCAGTACGTCTATTCCATTCTGCGGGGGAAGGACTTGGAGACCGGGGAGTTCAGCGATGCGCGACGTGAGCAACAGTTCGGAATCTTGAAAGACGCCCAGGCGAAAGTACTCGACCTTTCGGCCTGGCACGATTTCTTCAGTGCCCTTAGAACCGCCGGCTATCTCGGTGGGCGAATGATCACCTCTAACAACAACCTGCTGTTTTCGTATGCGTTTTTCCTGATCGGTCGGACCGAGTACGCGGTGCCCGCCAAGGATCTGCGAAAGGTCATCGCGCGCTGGTTCTTCATGTGCAGCCTGACCGGACGCTACACGGGATCTCCGGAGTCCGATCTGGAGTTCGATCTAGCTCGCCTGCGCGACGTGAGGGATGCCGCCGGATTCGTGCGTGCGCTGGATCAGGTCTGTGATGCGGCGCTAACGAGAGATTTTTGGTCGATCACGTTGCCGAACGACCTGGCTACATCGTCTCCGCGGAGTCCTTCCCTGTTCGCGCATTACGCCGCGCTTGTGCTTGACGAGGCGCGGGCACTCTTCTCCGACCAGAAGGTGGAGACCCTGCTTGATCCTTCAGTTCACTCCACTCGTTCCGCGGCGGAACGTCATCATCTGTTCCCCAAGGAATTCTTGAAGGGCATGGGGGTTACCGACCAGCGCGAGACCAATCAGATCGCGAACTACGCTCTCCTCGAGTGGGGTGACAACAACAGGATCGGCGCAGCGGGCCCGGCTGAGTATGTGCCCTCGATGTTGGGGTCGCTCAAGCCGGAGGAGGCCGTACGCCAGTATCGGTGGCACGCCTTGCCTGATGGCTGGGAAAACATGGACTACAAAGCGTTTCTGGCGGCTCGGCGCGAGCGGATTGCCCGTTTCGTTGCCGAAACGTACGGCAGCCTCAGGGAGGAAAGCGGCCCAGAGGCACCTGACAGCATGGACATTGGGAAGCTCATTGCGGACGGCGAAGGGGTGCACGTAGAGTTCAAGTCCAGTCTCAGGGTCAATCTGCACACAGGAGAAAGGGATCCAAGGATGGAGCTGGCCTGCCTCAAGACGATTGCGGGATTTCTCAATGCGCGGGGTGGAACCCTGATTGTCGGTTTGTCGGACGATGGCGAGACGGTGGGTGCCAAGGTCGACGGGTTTCCAAACGAAGACAAGATGCACCTGCATTTAGTGAATCTTCTCAAGGATCGCATAGGCGCGCAGCACTCGATGTACATCCATCCGAGATTCGAGGATCGTGACGAGGCACGGGTACTCGTAATTGAGTGCTGGCCTTCCAGTTCGCCTGCCTACGTGAAGGACGGTGGCAGCGAGCGCTTCTACACGAGAACCGGTGCCGCGACGACCGAGCTCAGTGCCAGTCAGATACAGCAATACGTCGCGCAGAGGTTCTGAAATGCATGAGTTGAAACGCATGCGCGCAACCCTGGCCGAGCGGCGGCGAGTACAGAAACACTGCCTCGACCCGCTCCTTTCCTCGGTGAGAGAGCGGAATCCGACTCCTCCCCTTTGGGGCACTCAAGCCCGTCCGTGAGCACAAGCGCCCATCCGACTCCTTGACGCCCGCGGACAACGTGCAACGCACGCAGCCGGCCTGCAGGCCATGGGCTTTCAAGAATGGAGTATTTGGATCCCGCAGCCTCAGCCTTGGCAACAGGAAACGACTGCGTTTGTTCGGTTCTCGCATTGCGACAGATTTCAGCCAGTTTCGGGTGCCGCGCGTGGGGCAGATTTGAATTCCCTGTCTGGAGGAATGACCGGCTGCGTGGCCTGATCGCCCCTGTCACCGCGGTGACAGGAGACCTGTGCTTGAATGGTGGTCCCTGAATTGCGAACGAGGACCCGAAGCCCATGAAGAGAACGGCCGTGAATCCCTAACCGTGGTCGCTGAACTTTGACAACAATTGAGCCGAATTGCTCGTTGGAGCAAACCGGCACCTGATCTGCGCAGGCCAGACCTCCGTTGACGCTGACGGGAACCCGCAGCACCCGGGGGACATGCGCAATCAGGTCGCGCTTGCCCTGGACAATCTGGAAGCCGTCCTGAACGCCGCCGGCATGGGTCTTGCCAACGTTATCCGGCTCAACGTCTACACCACCGACGTGGACGAAGCCGTGAGTCACTTCGATGTTCTGGGTTCACGATTCGGGCACGCCGAGGTTGTTCCTCCGATGACCCTTCTCGGCGTTGCCCGCACGCCCTGCCTCCGCTGATGTTAGAGCTGGAGGCCACGGCTGCTGGCTGACCACGAGGGCAGGTCCCGGAACGCTCCAGTGCCTCTCCTTGCATTCCACCAAGCATCCCGGGAGACGCCGAACGGCTCAATGATCGGAATCATCGGGCCTGGCCCAATCAGAAATACAACAAACGGCTGCACCGCAAGTCCTGGTCCACCGAGCCGTCGCCCTAGCGTGCGCGCCACCAGACACTGACGCGAACCCGCGAGCCGTCCTTGCCAGGATTCGGAACGTTGTTCCCGAAAACCCGTTCGGCCGGGTGCCGGCGTGGCCCGGATTCCGCTCGCTCGAGGCGGACAACCGATACATTGTTCCGATTTTGCGTCTCCCAGGCCGGCGCCTGCGGATCCTAGCACGCCTGACCGGGCACGAGCGGCGCCAGGGAGCCCGTTTCGCATCCTGACTCCGGCCGTTTTCGTCGCTGGTCCGAGGATGCGAACCGGCTTTCGCAATCAATCGTCCCCTCGCCCCCGCGTTCCGGGCGGACGGCGCGGGAAGACCAATGCCTCGACGCCGCGTACCGTCATCGCGCACCCGGTATTCCGGATCCAGCGCAATTCGGCGCCCGCCTTTGACAGGTCCGGGGACGGCGACCGGGACGACGCGACGGTGGTTGTCGAGCCGGGCGAGGACGCGATCCGAGATCTGCGCCGGAAGCATCCCGGACGGGAGTTCGGCCCGCTCCGGGTCCGTCTGGTCCGATACGAGGCCGGCGGCAGCGAATACTGCCTCGCCA
>Ga0209754_1003725_pt1 | contig 10001 bp, 7 predicted proteins | sample MesohylBB_FD_187295 | JGI IMG/M metagenome (GOLD analysis project Ga0209754, IMG submission 187295) | Host-associated microbial community of the marine sponge Aplysina aerophoba from Gulf of Piran - sponge mesohyl, lysed by bead beating... | ecosystem: Host-associated > Porifera > Sponge >... | reverse complement strand
CCATCACCCGCTCCGCCAGGCCCGCGTTCTCCTTCGGATAGATGCCGTCGATGCCGCCCGCCAGCACCGCCACCGTGGGCGCCCCCTCGTCCACTGCCACCCGGTGCGCGATCGAGTCGATTCCCCGCGCCAGCCCGCTCACGATCGCGACCCCCGCCCGCGCCACCGCCCCGCAGTACTGCTCGCACACTTCCCGCCCGTACGGCGTCACCCGCCTTGTTCCCACCACCGCCAGCGCCTGCTCGAACTGTGGCCCCGAGCTTCCCCGCACGAACAGCACCGGCGGGCTCTGCGGGATCTCCTGCAGCAGCGACGGGTAAGCCTCGTCCTCCCAGGTCAGGGTGCGAACGCCGTGCTGCTCGAGCGCCTCCAACTCCTGCTCGGGCGCGAACTCCCGCCGCGCCCGCTCGAATCCGCGCACGTATTGCGCCCGCAACCCCGCCTCCCGCCCCGCCCCCGACGGCGCCTCCCATGCCTCCGCGATGCTCCCGAAGTACGCGATCAGGCTGCGGAAGCTCTCCGACCCCAGCCCCGCGCGCCGCAGGGCCACCCACTGCGCTCTCTCTGTGTTCGCCTCAACCATTGCGAGCGAGACTCTAGCACGCTCCGTCGAATCAGGCGCTCACGCTCTCCCGCGCCACCCGCAACCGCCGCAATCGCCGCCCCGACATGCTCAGCACGCGCAGCCGCAGCCCGTCCACCTCCACCTCATCCCCCACCGCCGGCAGCCGCCCCAGCTCGTGGATCACGAAGCCCCCGACCGTGTCGAAGTCTTCGCTCTCCGCCGTGTAGTCGAACAGCTCCTCGAGCACTTCCGCCGGCATGCTCGCATCGAGCAGCACCTCGTCCTCCGAGATCTGCTCCATCGCCGGGCCCGCCACGTCGTACTCGTCCTCGATCTCCCCCACGATCTCCTCGATCAGATCCTCGATCGTGACCAGCCCCGCCGTCCCCCCGTACTCGTCCACCACGATTGCCAGGTGCGTGCGGTTCGCCCGCATCTCTGTCAGCAGCTGGTCCGCCCGCTTCGTCTCCGGGATGAACACCGCCTCCCGCAGCAGCGACCGCAGCGAGCCGTCCCCACCCGAGAGCAGCGCATCGAGCAGGTCCTTCGCGTAGGCCAGCCCCGCAATGTCATCGATGCTCTCGCCGTAGGCGGGGATACGGCTGAAGCCGCGCTCGGTCGCCAGTTGCGCCGCCTCCGTGATGCTCGCCTCCACCTCCGTCGCCACGATGTCGATGCGCGGCACCATCACCTCGCGCGCCGTCTTGTCTTCCAGCCCGATGATCCCGCGAATCATCCGCTCCTCCTCCTCCTCCACGCCCCCGGTCGCCTCCTCCCGTTCGAGCAGCGCCAGGATGTCCTCGTTCTGCGACCCCGGCCCGACTCCTTGCAGCGGCGCCGCGATCAGCCGCGCTGGCACGCTCAGCGCCCACGCCGGCGCGGCGAACACGCGCCGGGCCGCCACGATCACGCGGTGCAACTGCAGCACCGAGTACTCCGGCCGACGCGCCGCCAGCGTGCCCACGGTCATCTGCACGAGCGCCGCGTAGGCGCCCCCTCCGATGCCGATCCACGCGGCCCCGCCCGTCCCCAGCTCCACCGCCCCGATGTAGGCGAAGGCCGAAACGACCGCGGCTGCCGCCAGTATCCGCGCCGTCGTCAGCGGCCCCAGCGGTTCCAGCGGACGCTCCACCGTCCCCACGATGCGCAGTGCCGCCTCGTTCCCCTGGCGCGCCAGCGCCTGGATGCGCGCCACGTTGGTGCGTTCCAGCGCCGTCTCCGCCCCTGCCACCAATGCCAGCACCACCGTCGCTGCGACGATCACCACGATCGCGATAATCTCCCCGAGCTCCATCGCTACGCCTCCCCCTCCTCTTTTTCAGGAAGCTCACGGGCGGGAACCCCGGCCACCCGTATGCCCGCTCCCACATCGCGCGTCACCACCGCCCCCGCTGCTGTGAAGGCGCCGTCCCCCACCGAGACCGGCGCGATCAGCATCGTGTCGCACCCCACGAACGCTCTTTCCCCGATGTGCGTCCGGTGCTTGTCCTTCCCGTCGAAGTTCACCGTCACCGCACCCGCCCCGATGTTCGCCCCCTCGCCCACGTCCGCGTCCCCGAGGTAGCTGAAGTGATGCATCTTCACCCCATCCCCAACCACCGAGTTCTTGACCTCCGCGTAGTTGTGAATCTCGCAGCCGTCGCCGATGGCCGCGCCCCCCCGTACGTGTGCGTATGGCCCCACCGTTGTCCCCGTCCCCACCGAAGAGTCCTCGACCACCGAATGCTCAACGCGGCTGTTCGCCCCGATGCTCGCATTCCGCAGGGTCGCGCCCGGCCCGATCACCGCGCCCGTCGCCACCGATGTCTCGCCGTACAGGTAGCAGTTCGGCTCGACCACGACGTCCGCCTCCAGCCGCACGTCGCGGTCCACGTAGACCGACCACGGGTCGCGGAAGCTCACGCCCGCCGCCTGGAGGCGGGCAACGAGCTGTTCCCGCACGAGCCCCTCCGCCAGCGCCAGCGCCTGGCGGTTCACGAGCCGCAGGCTCGCCTGGTCTCCCGCCTTCACCGTCGCCGCGGGGCTCCTGTCCGACTGGGCCCGCTCAACCAGCCATGCCGCGAAGCTCTGGCCCCGCGGGTCCTGCTCCACGAGCCAGGCGGTCTCTACGCACACCCCCACATCGTCCCCATCCTCGCTGGTGAGGTAGGCCCGCCGCGCCCGTGTCTCCTCGCGCCGTTTCACCACGGCCAGCATGGCGGAAGGATCCAGCAGGGGCGTGTCGCCCCAGACGAACAGGGTCACCTCGCATCCCCCCAGGGAGTGAAACAGTTCGCGCGGTCCGGCTAGAAACGTGTCCGCGCCGGCAAGGGCTTCCTGCCCCTGTCCCCGCTCGTCTCCCACGACCACCACGGTCGCCGGGTCGAGCCTCCGCGCGGCGTCGATCACGTACTGCGCAGCAGGCGTTCCCGCCACGCGGTGCAACGCCGGCGCGACGTCCGACACCATGGCCTCGCTGTGCTCCCCGGCGAGCACGACCACGCCCAGCCTGTCGCTCATCGCGCGCAAGGCGCTGCCCGGCGTCGGGCGCGCGCGGTCAGGCCGGCTAGTGGAATGGGCTTGCGTTCGTGGGGATCGGAATCGTCGCTCATAGGCGTCTTTGGCGGTGTGCGCGGCCCATGCTAGAGCGCCATAAGGCGATGTCAAGCTGCCCGCACCCGCTCCCGCTCGACACCCGGCGGGTTGCGCTCGTAGCATCCGAAGGCGCCATGCCTTCCCCCCCACGAAGTTCCGACGAGATTCGCGCTGCGTTCGTGGACTTCTTCGCGGAACGCGATCACCGCCAGCTTCCCCCCTGGCCGCTCGTCCCCGTGGGCGACCCCACCACCCTCTTCACCACCGCCGGCATGCAGCAGTTCAAGCCCTACTTCACCGGACAGGCCGAGCCCCCCGTCCCCCGCGCCACCACCGTGCAACGCGCCTTCCGTGTGACCGACATCGAGGAGGTCGGCGACTTCAGCCACTGCACCGCCTTCGAGATGCTCGGCAACTTCAGCTTTGGCGACTACTTCAAGGCCGAGGCCATCGCCTGGGCCTGGGATCTCAGCACCCGCGTCTACCAGCTCCCGCCCGAGCGCATCCACGTCAGCATCTACGACGACGACGACGAGGCCTACCAGGCCTGGCGCGATACCGGCCTCCCCCACGAGCGCATCCACCGTTACGACGAATCCGAGAACTACTGGTACAGCGGCCCCGTCGGTCCCTGCGGCCCCGACACCGAGATCTTCTACGACTACTTCCCCGAGCGTGGCCTCGAGGGCGCCGACCCGGCCGCCGACGGTGAGCGCTTCCTCGAGTACTGGAACCTCGTCCTCATGCAGAACTTCCGCCACGAGGACGGATCCCTCACCGATCTCCCCCGGAAGAACATCGACACGGGCAGCGGCCTCGAGCGCGTCGCCGCCATCCAGCAGGGCAAGAGCTCCATCTTCGAGACCGACATCTTTCTCTCCATCCTCGAAGAGGCCGCCGGCGTCGTCGGCGTCGACTACCTGGGCGGGCGCGCCAGCGCCTCCGAGGGTCGCGCCATCCGCGCCATGTCCGACCACGCCCGCGCCGCCACACTCCTCGTGGGCGACGGCGTCGTGCCCAGCAACGAGGGCCGCGGCTACGTCCTCCGCCGCATCCTCCGCCGCGCCGTCTACCTGGCCCGCCGTGAGGGCGTTGGCGAACCCTTCCTCCACCGCCTCGTCGAGGCCTCCATTCGCAAGCTCGGCCCCGCCTACCCCCACCTCGAACAGGAGCGCGACTTCATCCTGCGCGCCATCGGCGGCGAAGAAGACCGCTTCCTCCGCACCCTCACCGCCGCCTCCCAGCGCCTCGACCTCGTCCTCGACCGTCTTGAGAAAGCCGGCCAAAGCATCCTCCCCGGCGAGGAGGCTTTCTCCCTGTACGACACCTTCGGGCTCCCCATCGAGCTCACGCACGAGATCGCCGGCGCGCGCGGCTTCACTGTCGATACCGAAGGCTTCGAGACAGCCCTCGAAGCGCAGCGCCGCAGCGCGCGCGAGGCGGCTGCCCTCCTCGGTGGCGAGGACCGCCCCGCCCTCGCCGCGATCGGCGGTGATCACAGCGCCTTCGTCGGCTGGCGCCACGTCGATGCCGACGCCCGTGTCGTCGCCCTCCTCCACGATGGCCGCCCCGCCGACATCGTCCCCGCCGGCAGCGAAGCTGAGGTCATCCTCGACTCGACCCCCTTCTACCCCGAGGGCGGCGGCCAGCTCGGCGATCGCGGCCTCCTGCGCGCGCCCAGCGGCCTCTTCGCCGTCGAGGACACGCAGGCCGCCAGCGGCGCCATCGTCCATTCCGGCAAGGTCACCGAGGGCGAGCTTCGCGTCGACGACCCCCTCCGCGCCGAGGTCGATCTCCCCTGGCGTGGCGGCGTCACGCGCAACCACACCGCCACCCACCTCCTCCACGCCGGCCTCCGCGGCACGCTCGGCCAGCACGTGCGCCAGCAGGGCTCCCTCGTCGCCGACGAACGCCTGCGCTTCGACTTCACCCACCTCGAGAGCGCCCCCCGCGAGACCCTCGACGAGGTCGAAGCCCTTGTGAACGGCGTCATCCGCCGCAACCTGCCTGTCGAGTGGCGCATGACCACCTACCAGCAGGCCATCGACGATGGCGCTCTCGCCTTCTTCGGCGACAAGTACGGCGCCGAGGTGCGCGTCGTCGAGATCGGCGGCGACGGCTCCCCCTTCAGCGCCGAACTCTGCGGCGGCACGCACGTGCAAAGCACGGGCGAGCTGGGCCTCGTCCATATCCTCCGCGAGTCGGCCGTCGCGGCCGGAACCCGCCGCATCGAGGCGCTCTCCGGCGCCTCCGCCGAGCGCTTCCTCCTTGACCAGCACGCCCGCCTCCAGCGCCTCGCCGAGCGCCTCTCCACCCCGCCCGCCGACCTTGAGGCCCGCATCGAGAGCATCCAGGAGGAGCTTGCAGGGCTCCGTTCCCAGGTCGCCAACCTGCAGCGCGCCCAGGCCGCCGAGCAGAGCGTCGAGCTGGCCGATGCCGCCGAGCGCATCGGCGATGCCCACCTCGTCGTGGCCCGCGTCCAGGCCGCCTCCCGCGAGGCCCTCAAGGAGCTCGCCGACGACCTCCGCCGCCGGCTCTCCCCCTCTCTCCTCGTCCTCGCCGCCGTTATCGACGACCGTCCCGCCTTCGTTGTCGCCGCCACCCCCGACCTCGTCGATGCGGGCGTTCACGCCGGCAACATCGTGCGTGAGGTCGCGAAGGCCGCCGGCGGTGGCGGCGGTGGCCGCCCCGACCTCGCCGAGGCGGGCGCCCGCGACCCTGGTGGCATCGACGCCGCCCTTGCCGAGGGCCACAGCCGCGCCAGCGCCGCCCTCGCGGACCGGTGAGCGACATGGAGGGCTCCCCCGAGTCCGAAACCCCCGGACCGGCGACCCCGCAGCCGCCCCCGCCCCCGGCCCCCGAATCCCCGCCCGCTGCCGAGATCGGCGGCCCCCCTTCCGAGCGCGCCCTCGCGTCCGTCGTCCCCATCGGTCGCCACGAGCCTATCGATGGCATCTGCGGCCGCATCGACGCCGCCCCTTCGCTTGCCGTCGTGCTCCACGCCCCCAGCGGCAACCGCGCCATGTCGCAAGAGCTCGGCATGCGCCGCGTCGCCCGCCACGTCGAGGCCTCGGGGCGCCTCTTCGCCGTCGCCACGCGCTCCGGCGTGCTCGCCCGCCGCGCTCGCGCCCAGGGCGTCCCCGTCTCCTCCAACCCGCGCAACGTGCACTGGGGCTCCGGCGGCAGGGTGGTCGTCCGCCTCGGCTTCACCACCCTGCTCGTGCCACCCCTCGGGCGCTACTCCCAGTACATCGCGCTTACCGTCTTCATCCTCGCCGTCGCCGCTCTCCTCTACACGGCGGGGCCGTCCGCCACCGTCAGGGTGTATCCCCCCACAACGACCGTCGAGGGACTCACCGTCGTGCGCGCCTCCGTCCGCGTCGAGGAGCTGGACCTCGAACGGCGCACCATCCCCGCCACCGTCATCACCGTTGAACGGGAGGTGCTGCTCGCCGTCCCCACAACCGGCGAGGTCATTCAGGGCGTCACCCCCGCCACCGCCACCCTCCGGCTCGGAAACTCCACCGCGAGCGCCATTACCGTGCCTGCCGGCGCCGTCATCTTCGCCGTGCCCGACTTCATCGCCTTCGAAGTCGACATTCCCGTCATCGTCCCTGCGGGCGGTAACGCCTTCGCCCCCGTCACCGCCCGCTCCCCCGGCTCCGAGGGCAACGTTCCCGCTGACGCGATAAGCCAGTGGCGCAGCACCGAGCTCGCCGTCCTCACCGCCACCAACCAGGACCCCGCCACCGGCGGCGCCGACGAACCCCGCCGCGCCGTCGCCCCCGCCGACCTCCGCGCCCTGGAGTCACTCGCCAATGACATCGGCGCCGGACCTCCTCCCGCTTCCCTCCTTACGAGCGCGCGTCCGGGCTACGGGATCATCGCCCGCAGCGCCACGGTCAAGGTCACGCTGGGTGAACCAAGCGCCCGCTCCGGCACGGCCGCCGACGTGGTCTTCATGCAGGTTCAGACCACGATCGAAGCGCTGGCTATCGCCCCTGACGTGCTCGAAGCCCTTGGCCGCTCCCTCCTCACCGTCCCCGAAGGCATGGGCGAGCTCATCACCGGAACCGTCCTCGGCGTCGAGACCGGCAGTCGTCAGATCGACCATCCCGACGGCTCTTTCACGTCCGAGCTCAGGCTCACCGGCGAATTCCCCGAAGGCCCCTCCCCCGCCGAGATCGAGGACGCCGTCGGTGGCCGCGGCGCCGACGCGGCGGTAGCTGAGTTGGGAACGCGCTATGGTATTGACGATGTCGAGATCGACCTCACCCCGGGCTGGGCGCCGCGGCTCCCCCGCTTCGGGTTCCGCCTCGATGTCCAGTTCGGAAGCCGCGCCTTCGAGCCCCCAGAACCCGAGCCAGATGCCGATGCCAGTCCGTCTGATGGCCCTTGACGTGGGCTCCCGCCGCACGGGCGTTGCCGTAAGCGACGAGCTCGGCCTCTACGCCCATGCGCGCCCCGCCCTCAAGGGCGGCACGCGCGCCCTCCTCCACGCCCTCCCCCCGCTCGTCGAGGCTGATGGCATCGATGAGGTCATCGTCGGCCTGCCCCTCACCCTGGCCGGCGAGGACTCCGCCCAGACCGCCGCCACGCGCGCCTTCGTCGAGCGCCTCCGGGAACGCCTCGATGTGCCCGTGACCACCTGGGACGAACGCCTCACCACCGTCGAGGCGGCCCGCTACGTGCCCTCCGACCGGCACCGCGACGGCGCCCTCGATTCCGCCGCCGCCGCCCTCCTCCTCCAGGCAGTCCTCGATCACCGCGCCGGTGCCGGCGAATGATGCCGCTCCTCCGCTGGCTGTTCAGCGGGCGCTCCCTGCTCATGGCACTCGGTTTCGGGTTGGTCATCGCCGGCGTCATCGTCGGAGCCGCCCTGCTCGCCGGCACGCCCCGCGCCACCCTCGAAGGTGACATCCTCGAGCCCGAGCCCACCTGCACCGGCTCCCCCCAGCGCTACATCCTCTCCGAAGGCATCGCCGCCGAAGACGTCGCCGACCAGCTCGAGGAGCTGGGCGTCATCCGCTCCTCCGTCCAGTTCAACGTCCTCGCCTCCTTCCTGGGCCTGCAGAACCGCCTTGTCTCCGGCGTCTACACGCTCCATCCCTGCGAATCCACGATCGCCATCCTTCGCCGCATCACCGTCGTCGGCGAGGACGTCCCCACCATCCGCGTCACCTTCCCCGAGGGCCTGCGTATCGAGGAGATGGCCGAGATCGCCCAGCAGGCCGGATTCGGCCCCGCCGAGGAGTTCATCGCCGCCGCCCGCGATGTCGAGCTGCCCCTCACCCTCGCCGTCGAGCTCCCCGAGGGCGTGGGCCACGAGGGTTACCTCTTCCCCGACACCTACATCGTCCCCCTCGGCTCCACCGCCGCCGAGCTTGTCGCCCTCATGGCAGAGACGCTCCATCTGCGCTTCTCCGCCGACCTGCGGGAGGCTGCGGCCAGGCGCGGGCTCACCCCGCACGAGGTGCTCACGCTCGCTTCCATCGTCGAACGCGAGGTCCTCGTCCCCGAGGAGCGCGCCGTCGTCGCGGGGGTCTTCTTTAATCGCATCGAAGCCTTCGACCGCCTCGGCGCCGATGCCACCACCCAGTACTGCATCGCCAGCGACCCTGCCAGCGTCGAGGCCTACGGCTGGTGGAAGCCTGGCGACGAGCTCACGTTCGCCGATCTCGACTGCGATTCGCCCTACAACACCCGCCGCTACGCCGGCCTGCCCCCCGGCCCCATCGCCAGCCCCGGACTCGCCTCGATCGAGGCCGTCGTCTACGCCGAGGACACGGACTACTACTACTACGCCGTCGACATCTTCAGCGACGACGGTTCGCACTGCTTCGCCATCTCCTTCGAGGAGCACGACAACCCCAACCGCTGCCAGAGGATCGACCGGTGACTGCCCGTCTCGGCATTGTCGGCTCGCCGGTCGCCCACTCCCTCTCGCCTGCCATCCAGGGCGCAGCCCTCCGCGCCGCCGGCGTCGATGCGACTTACGAGCGCTGGGAAACCCCCCTCGACGACCTGCCCGCCCGCGTCGCCTCCCTGCGCGAACGCGACTGCCTCGGCGCGAACGTCACCATCCCCCACAAGCAGGCCGTCCTCTCCCTCCTCGACGATGTCGCCCCCCTTGCCGCCGGGATCGGCGCCGTCAACACGATCGTCAACGACGGCGGCCGCCTCGCCGGTCACAACACCGACGGCGGCGGCTTCGTCGCGGCCCTGGAAGAGGCGGGATTCACCCCCTCCGGCAAGCGCTTCCTCCTCGTGGGCGCGGGCGGAGCCGCCCGCGGCATCGCCTTCGCCCTCCGCCACGCCGGCGCGGACATCGCCATATCCAACCGCACGCCGGAGCGCGCGCAGGCCCTTGCCGGCGCCGTCCGCGCTCGCGCCGTCCCATTCGCCGCGTCCCCCGCTCCCTACGACTGCGTCGTGAACTGCACCTCCGCCGGGATGCACGGCTCCGGTGCCGAGACCGTCCTCCCCGTCGACCCCGCCGCCTCCGACCCCGGCGCCCTCATCGTCGACATCGTCTACGCTCCCGAGGAGACCCCCCTCCTCCGCGCCGCCCGCGCGGCAGGCCGCCCCGTCCTCCGCGGCTTGCCCATGCTCATCCACCAGGGCGCCCTCGCCTTCGAACTGTGGACGGGCCGCCCCGCCCCCCTCGACGCTATGCGCGAGGCCGCCCGTGCCGCCCTTTCCCGGAATGAACCATGATCATCCTCGGCACGGTCCTCGGGCTCGCCTTCTTCCTGTTCGTCGGCTGGATCATCTCGACCGAGATGTTTCAGCAGCGTGCGTGGCGCAGGCGCGTCGCCTCCGGTGACCACGAGATCGTCGAGGCGCTCATCCTCGAGGCGAT
>Ga0209754_1003702_pt1 | contig 10056 bp, 6 predicted proteins | sample MesohylBB_FD_187295 | JGI IMG/M metagenome (GOLD analysis project Ga0209754, IMG submission 187295) | Host-associated microbial community of the marine sponge Aplysina aerophoba from Gulf of Piran - sponge mesohyl, lysed by bead beating... | ecosystem: Host-associated > Porifera > Sponge >... | reverse complement strand
GTTTCACCTCGGAGATGCCCCCCTGAACTCGAAGATGCGTGCTTCCAACACATGCATCGTCGCAGGTCAGAGGGGCTTTTCCGCGGACCCTTACAGACCAGTCAACCCGACTCGTGAATAATCAGGGCTAGAGCGAACGCTGAATGGTATGGCATCCGGGTGGCTTCAGCGTCACGTCAATGATTGTCTGGCCTTAGCTTCTCTGGCTACAGGCATCGAAACGGAGGAATCGGGCGCGATGCTCACAAGCGCCACGCAAGTGCACCAATCTATGCTCAGCGAGCACGGGGTCAAGCTCCACGAGTATCACGAGCACCTTCTGCGCATTCAGCACGCGAGTCGGCTCGAGATCGTCGCCAAGGCACCTGGCTACCCGACGATCGACATTGAGGGTTTGCGGCAGGTGCTCGTAAGTCGGCAGAAGAGTGCATCTCTAGAACGGGCCGGATCATTTCCTGACCCTTGCGGTGTCATACTCAATGTCGGCGGAGACGCATGGGTGCAGTCAGGTGACGTTCTCGCAACCGTTCGAGATAGAGATGACCGACATTCCCTCGCCAAGTCACTTGAGACCTGTATTAGCACCACCAAGACCCCCTCGGCACTGGCAAGTGACGAAACCATTAGGATAATAAAATGAATCGATCGCTGTGCTGTTTTCTCCACCCAAAGTTCAACCACGAACGACGATCATTTGAGGACCGTTGCCCCGACTGTGGGAGAACGTACGGGTTTCCACTAACGCAGGCGCCAGATACTATCGGCGATTTTCGCGTGAGAAAGCCCATAAGCAGAGGATTTTATGCTGCTGTCTATCACGTGACATACGGAAGGCTCGAGACACCTTATGTTCTCAAGGTATCGCCTAAGAAGATCTATGAAGAGTTTAAGGATTATGGCAAGAATTTTGAGCACGAATGCAATGTTCACAGCGCCGTCGCTCAGGGCTCAGATCACCTGGTAAGGATATATGACTTCTTCGACACGAACGTGGACTTCGGTGATATAACAATACCTTGCCACGTAGCCCAGCTCGACTATATCGAAGGAACTCCGCTCGAAGAGGTTCTGAACGATGAATCACTTCCATCAGCAAGGACAGTTGCCCAGATTGTCCTAGACCTACTACAGCTTCTGGAGGAGCTTCAGGCGAAGGAGTCCTTCCACAACGACCTCCATGACAGTAACATAATTGTCGAAACACTGCCGCCGAACGCACGTCGGGCCGAAGCTCTCGACAACTCGATTCGTGCAATTGCGGTGGATCTAGGTTCCGTTACTGACGGCAGTAGGAGCGATAGTAGGCGCCTAGGAGATCTGCACGCTATAGCTAAACACATCGAGGCCTTCGCTTCGCGTCTCATCCAGCGACCGGGTGAAACTGCCGATATCGACTATCGCCTGGCGGGACAACTTCAAGAAACTGCGGCGTTACTTGCGCCGGAGGCAGTGAACCAGCGTCCTGCCGAATTTGGAGTACTACGCGACCGAATTCGGCATTCTTATGAATTCGTATCATCTCCCTGGAAGGAGCCACCACCGTTACGCAGCTTCGGCGACTCCTACAATGCACAAACGCTACATCCTTGGTTCGTTCCAAAGCTCCTCGTCGATCCCGACGGCGACTGGCTAAATGAGATTAGCGTCCAGGGCCCACAGATTATCTCGGGTATGCGCGGATGTGGCAAGACATTGCTGCTCCGTTCACTAATGTTTCATTCACGTGCTGCCGCCCTAAGTGATACAGATGACCCTCGTAGAATCGGCGAACGTTTAGCGGAGGACCATTTTATTGGCCTCTATGTTTCCTGCAACCGCCTTCTCGATCCACTTGGAAAGACCGGACCACTCCATCCACCGGAGGCGCGTCTGTTTGTTGCCTTCGTTCGCGAGGCACTCCGGGCCATTCGACACCTACGTGAAATCGATCCGTCACTACCCTCAGTCGGAGCCGCTAGACGCGTCGGGGAAGTACTTGCTTCCTATATCAATGATCTACCACCAGGACTTCCCGATGATGAATTGGCTCTGGAGCGGATCCTTCTCCAGGCTCTTGCATCGTTACAGCGTGGCGAAAGTAGGCACCGGCTGGCCACGGATCCATCTGCAGCATTTATCGCTCTAGCAGAAGCCATGCGCGATTGCTCCGAAGCGTGGGCTAACTCGCCGACGTTCTTTCTGCTTGATGATGTTTCGACACGACATCTAGACGAAGAGAGTATTCGATTACTCGTATCACGGCTCATCTTCTCAAGTGACGTTTGTGCCTTCAAGATGACGACAGAACAACAAACGCTAGAGTATGTACTGAGGTCGCCGGGGTTGATCGAGAAGGCTATGCCGGGCCGCGATTACAAGGAGTTCGATCTCGGTGCAAGAGTGAACGAACGTATGAAGATGCCCCTGCACAGAGGTGGGAATACTAACTTCATCCGCGATATTCTGGCATTTCGGGCTGCTCAATATACAACACATCCGCCCAACGCTTCACCGGCGGAATTACTCGGCAATACGCAGCTACAGTCAATCGCCCTGAATATCGCGAATACTTCTGCTTCAGCAAGCGAACGGAAGCAGGTCTACCACGGCCTCCGTGCGCTAACCGCTGTATGCGTCGGCGACATTGGAGACATCCTGACGATCTACGAGTCGATGCTACGTCGCTCGGGTGGAGATGTAGTACCAATTCCGCCTAGAATCCAGCACCAAGCGTTCCAAGACTACTGTGCACAACGCCTCTATCATGTGAATCACAGAAGCGGTAGATTCAAAGATTTTGCTATTGGGTTTGCTCAGGCGGCGCGAGATCTTCTTATGGAGTCGGCTACGAAGGACCGCTTGCGCCAGTACTCAAGCGTATACGTACGGGTAACTACCGAAGACAATGAATGGCAGTTCGAGAAGTTGCGAGAACTGATCGACGCTGGTGTGTTTGTTCTCGATGGCGGCGCACCAAGAGCAAAAGCCCGTGACGGCGATCCGGTTCTTCAGTTCATTCTAAAATACCGTAAGCTATTTGGCTTATCAAGTTACATCGGTCTATCAGATCGCGACAGATTTGAACTTAGCGGTGACGATCTGCGCGAATGGCTTTCAGAACCCAAACGTAGCAGAGAAATACTCATGCGTAATCTCGGAAGTCCAAATGAAAACGCCACGCAACCAGAAGCTCCCTTGGACGACGGGGCGGCCAGCCTGCACAGAGATACTGATGGAGATGAAGGACTACCGAGGTCACCGACGCTCTTCGATTCGCCGCAGGAAGATGACAATTCCCAGCGGACGCAAGTGAGGACTAGCCTTTCGACGAATCGGACACCAATTGTACGAGAACTGACGCCCACAGAATTGAGCGAAACTGAAGTGCGATCGCTGGTGTTAGGATTGGGTTTTGAGGATAGAACCTTGGAGTCCGTTAAGCGAGTTCTCGATACCATCGTTCCGGAGAGCGCCTTGGCGATTCGATACCCAGAACCCGGCCATGGGGTTCAGATCTCCGCACTACTTGCAGATACAGTCCAAGATGTCGAGACTATCGATTACACTACACTGGAGCCAGATACTCAGCCTACTCCCCCAACAGGTCCTGCATTAATTGATATCACGGGTTTGGCCAAACCCGTGATCTTTCAGACGATTCGCCGCGCGTTAGTACGAGATGCGCGTGTGCTTATAGCGCATACCCAAGCTGATACACACTACCCACTTGACGAAAATATTGCGCCGGTACTAAATGCGGAAGCCGAAGACAATGTTTGGGCGGTATTGGACAGTCTTGATGACGTCTGGCTTGGTGAAAAAGGACCTTACACGTTTGAAGCGCTCTTGTTGACTGATGCAGATGAGTCACGACGTCGGTGTCTGCTCGCATCCGCTTCCCCGAAGCACCAACGGCTCTTGTCTCTAGTTCAAGCACGTGAATTCGACCGAATTGATGTTCTGGCGCCTCTCGAGGGAACGCCGCGATCTGACCTAGCTCGTCGCGCAGCTCAGGTCGCTGCGCGCGTTGCAGAGAGTTCGAACATAATCGATGTCGACACGGATGACCTCGCAAGTGCACTGCGTGCCACGGCGTCGGCATATTACGACTACTACATTGATGGCAACTACAACTTTGAGTTGGGCCTAACGGGATCGAAACTACATGCAGTCGCCTTTGCCGCTGCGTCGGCATCGATGCGGATGTCGCAGGCGTGGTACATCAAACCAACCGAGTTCGACCCGACCCGCTTTAGCCTCGGCGTCGGCCACACGCGCTATTTCGAAATAGCTACACCAATGTCACCGTGAGTGTTGAACTGTACGGGCTTCACTGGAACGCACGCACCGCTGATTTTATTTTCTGCATGAAGACCGTTACACGCAATGAGTCCCTCAGTGATTCGGGCTCGCTGCCTCCCCCTGGTTGCTTGCCATCTGAACTAGGATGAAGTCATGTCAACGAGACCCGAAGATCGGCCGGGGCTAGTGTTCCCGCCTGGCAGTGTTCGATAGAGGGGCCACAGCATTGCGTCGGTGGCTCATTCGTGGAGATCGCGGCCACGAATCTAGGTGTCGGTTCGCGTGAGGTTGTGTGCTCGTGATGCGGGCGGGCCGCCGACGGCGGTGTGGTGTCGGTGGCAGTTGTAGTCGTGAACCCAGCGGGCCTGGCGGACCCTGCGGTCGGTCTCTGATTTGAATTTGCGGGCGTAGAGGAACTCGTCGGCCAGGGTGCGGTTGAACCGCTCTGCTTTGCCGTTCGTTTGGCGCCGGTAGGGCTGGGTGCGGCGGTGTTTGATGCGGCGTTCGGCCAACAGCTCGGCGAACTTCGTCGAGGTGAAGTTCGCGCCGTTGTCGGTGAGGACCTCGTCGACGGCCATGTTGTTGGACCAGAACCAGTCCTGGGCTCGCCGCCAGAACCCCACCAGCGTGTCAGCCTTCTCGTCGTCGAGCGCCTCGACATAGGCGACGCGGCTGTAGTCGTCGATCGCGACGTGCAGATAGGTGTAGCCGCGGCGTTTGCGGCGCCGCCGCTTGGTCTTGGGCGATCCGCGGCCATGCACCCGCCAGCCCCCACCGGGCGGGACCTTGCCGACTTTCTTGACATCGAGATGGACCAGCTCACCCGGAGACGACCGCTCATAGCGTCGGATCACCTGACCCGTGGGCCGATCCAGCCAGCTGAGCCGGTTCAGCCCATGACGCTTGAGGACCCGCCAGATCGTTGCCTGGGGCACCCCGGTGCGCGCAGACAGATACGCCGGACCGCGCTTGGTGCTGCGACGCAGACGGCAGATCCGCTCCTCCACCTTGGAGTCGGTGCGGCGAGGGGACCGATGGGGCCGGCTGGACCGATCCCGAAGCCCCGCCTCGCCCTCAGCCCGATAGCGATGCCACCACTTCGCGACCGTGCCCCGCGAAAGATGCATCTGGCGGGCCACCTCGGCCTGGGTCGTCCCGGCCTCGATCCGCTCGACCAAGATCAGCCGCCAAGCGGGCGTCAAGCGAGCATTAGCGTGAGACATCGAGCCTCCTTGTGCGTTCGTGGTTGTTCTCTCAAACACCACGCTCGCACAGGAGGCTCAACCCATCACCCTGTTACCAACCTCTATGTCCACGACATCTAGCTCGAAGCGGCCGAGGCAAGAACCCGCAATTGGATCAAGCGAATCAGAGCAGCCGCCTCGCAATGCGGAAGCAGCTCACGGCATACCGGCGGCAGCTCTCTACGCCCACACACAGATTTGATTCCCAACGGTGAAGTCCTGGAACATTGGTGTTGCCATTCAGAGTTTGAACTTCGCCCACGGCTAAGCTAGGGTCTCCCCGGGTCACAGCGTGACTCCAGACTTCGCTCTCGGGAGACCAAGTGACATTTCACGAACGACTCGCCGCCGCCATGGATCGCCAGGAGGTCAGCCAAGCGATCCTCGCGCAGCACCTCGGCGTCTCACCCGCTTCAGTGTCCTCGTGGTGTTCCGGAGCCAAGCGGCCGACGGATGTTGGGCGATTGCAGGAGATCGCGGAGTTCCTGGGCATCTCGCCGGGTCATCTCCAGTTTGGCGAGGACGACGTTCGAGCCCCGAATTCGGAGGAATCGGAAGCAGAGCGGCTTGCGTACCGCAGGGAGCTCTGTTGGTACTGGCGGCCCGCCCCGCGCGACCGCGGGCGACAGTTCGGCAATGCAGCGGCCTACGCATTTGAGTCGGACATCCCCACACTTGCGCGAGAGTCCGCTCAGAACATCAGTGACGAGCGGCTCGAGACGGCCCTCACGGTTGATGCGCGGTACGTCGTTGGAGAGCTAACCGGCATCGCGCTTGACGATTTCTTGAGCGCCATCAAGTTCGATGAGATACGTCCTCACCTCGAATCAGCGAGCAGGGCAAACAGAAAAGCTGGCTCGGTCATCGAGCGCGGTCTCGATGAGGTCAGCAACGGACGCCTTCGCTACATCCGAATCGAAGATTACGACGCCAGCGGCCTAACGGGGCCCGAATTCGAAGAAGGACGGTATATGGCCGTCGTCCGAAATGTCCTCGACTCCCAAAAGGGTGACACGGCCGGCGGAAGCTACGGATTGGGATGGGCGACACTCCCCGCTACAAGTCAGTTTGGACTCGTTATCTGCAACAGCCAACTGTCAATACCTCTCGACGGCCGAGCCGAGAACCGATTCATGGGAGTCATTGACTTGCCATGGCACCAGCTTGGAAAAGACGAGTTCGCTGGCCGAGGGTGGTATGGCATCCCTGACCCTGCAGATGAGGACACTGAGTTCCGACCGACCGTATCTTGCTGGGGCAACAGGGCCTTGGCTGCGGATGCTCTGGTGCAACGACCGAATCACCGCCCAGGAACGTCATTTCTCATCGTCGGGGCGTACGACGCATCGGGTGTTGTTGACGAGATCGACGAGATGGCCGCACTCCTGTCAGAGAGTCTCGCTGGCAGCTTTTGGCCGGCAATGGTGGACGCGCCCGACGCAGACGTCGCAGCGCGTTTACGCGTAATGGTTCGCGCCGAACGCAATGGCGACCGTGTCTCGGAGAATTACGTCAACCCACTCCGCTACCAGCCTTCAAAGACCAAGGCACTTCTTAAGCACTTGGCAGACGATGTCGTCGACACACTTGAAGAGCCCGGTGACGTTGTTCGTCGACCTGTAACGCTGCGCGTTCCTAGTCGGCATGATGAGCCAAAGCACGAGGCGCAGAACCATGACGCGGTTCTATTGGTCTCAGAGGTTGGAGAGGACGAGGCCGCGCTTCCGCACGCCGTTTCTGATCGAATTACAAAGCTGAGGGGAAGTCACATGGTGGTCAGTGTCACGAGTGCCGGAACACTTCCACTCGGCGCACGTCCTTTCCATGCGATCGTATTAGCAGGAGAAGCGGCGGGGGATTCCCCCGCCGGTCGAGCTGCAGACCGGTTCTTACGCGCGGCTGAGCCGCCAGCCCACAACAGGTGGATTGGCACACCGGAGATTAAGGCCAGCTATGCCCGAGGCGCAGTCACCGCCCTCAGCGAGTTCGACGAGAAGATCAAACTAGCAGTGCGCGAAATCATCCGCCAGCCCAACAGGAGCTCCTCCGATGGACCCGAAGCACTAAAGGAACTTATCCGCATTCAGCCGCCGTCCGTCACCGGTCGGCGACCACGGGTCAGAGATGTTCTGGAACACCACATCAACGATGAAGGTGCCTGGGTAATCACCGAGGCCACAGTTCGCTTGCCTCCTCGGGCTAATGGACGTGGATGGACATTCTCACCGGTTCTTAGGTTCGGCACTGAGTCGGGAGCGCCTATCCCAGTCGGGTGGGCCTCGATTGAAGCTGTCAAGCGCTGCCAACTTGACGACGTCGGCAGATTCGCGAGCCATCCCTCTGCGCGGACCGCCACCTTCTCGGCAGTCACAGACCCCGAGACTCATCCTGTCGGCGCATGGCGCGCCAAGATCCTGCTCGATGTCCGCATACATGACGATGAGGCCTCCCGATGAAAGCGCTGTTTCCCTATCGGACCCTCGTCGGCGATGTCACGCTCACCGTGGAGCACATACGCATCGATGACAAAGTAGCTGAGCACACTGTTCAACTGGACGAGCGGACTATCGACCTACGTGATCTCGAAGAGACGGATTGGGAAGTCGCAGTCATCACATTGATTGCCAAGGCGCCACCTTCCGAAATTGCGGACAGATCAGAGACGAAATGCGTTGCGCAGGTCGAATGCGGGCCAGCCAATAATAGGGTCTCCGTGCTGCTCGCCGAGGATCCGTCGATTCGCGGGCTGTGGAAGGGATATCTCGAACTTGAGAGGGGCTATTGGTACGCGAGTGCCGAACTCCGAGTCCACATCACAGGTACAGTCGAAGGAGTAGCTGATCGAATCATCGGCTCAAGCGAGATGTGGTCGATTCAGTTCAATGATCTAACTAACCGCCCGGTCAATGGGGCGATCAAGATAACTTGGGTCGACTTCGGTGACCCTGATGACGACAAAGCGTTTCTGCGCAAGCACCAGGACAACTATGCATATCTGTCGATTGATCCTGATGAACCGCAGCTGTTTCTAAATCGTGGATTCGCCGGCCTAGAACAGCTGCTCGCCGATCGGCGACGACGGGGACTCGAGAAGGCGCTACACGACCAAACGCGTACCTCAATTGCAGACAAGACCTGGTCAGCACTCTTCAATGCTGCACTTGCGGCTGTCGACATCAACGACGACTCCGAGACACCGGAATGGCCAGCAGTTGACTGGCAACGTAGAGTCCTGGAGTCATTGCTTGCCCGGATGTACCCGGAGAAGGACCCGGAAGAGGCTCTCGTAGAGGCCTGGGCCTCATACCGATCGTCCGACACCTCGGCAGCACTGCAGGAACAGCTTGGACCAGCTGCCAATGCACACGTGCGTGCACCCCGTCTGCTGAGAGAGGGAATTCGTTCGTTCGCCAACGGACAAGACGAGGCTGGAGAAGACAGATGAATGAGTTGCGAAGTCTCGATCACAGCGCTAACGGGCTATTGACATCGGCCTTTCGCGCAGGCACTTCCAATCCTGATTTTACTGAGTACGAACAGGCAGTTCGGTATGATCACAAGGTCGACACGGAGGCCGCAAGAACGTTTCTCGATCAAGCTATGACTAGGTTTTCGCAGGCTGAGAGAACCGATTCGGATGTCTGGCTAGGGCCGCGACTTCACTATTCGTTAAGAATGACCAGAAGAGAAGCTGCCGATCGAGGACTTTGGCGCTGGTTCGGCGTCGTCTTCGCCCCCGACTACGTTCGGTGGCGGTGGGCGTCAACTGATAGACAGCCTGAAGACGAGGCTGGAGCAGCGAATCTTGAACGATTCGTAGGCGCTGAGTCCAAGCATGCGGTGGCGCGCTTGTGGTGGATGGCGGAACTCTTCCGTGACGGACCGGACTACACACCCGCCTCGGCCGCCCTAAGCAATCAGGACATCGTAAACAACTTGTTCCGCATGAACATCGCTCATCATCGCCCGACAGTCCAGGCGGCCGTCAGGGTGCTCGAAGGCAAGAGCGGGCGCGACGCAAATGCGCTTGCCAAGGCCGTAAATGCGGCGGCATCAACCTTGAAGATCGATGTCATCGGCGTCGACGTGCCACTCGATCCAGCTGCCTCAGATGCTTGGCTCAATGGCGACATCGATCCTGTTCAGTTCTTCGAGAGTATGCCTGAAGGTCCCAACGATCCGAGGACGCCGCCCGGGGCTATCAATTTGATGGTTGAACTGCTCGAGGAGCTGTACGTCGAAGCGCCCGTCCGCGGTTTTCACGAGTAGTCCGAACGATTCACTGAGCTCTCCAACTCAGGCTCAGCGAGATTGTGACCAAAGCCTCCTCTTGCGTCAGTAGAGGCGCCTCAGCCGCTCCAGCGACCGCGCACGAGCCCCTCACAATGGGCAAACGACTCCTAGCCCTGATTATTCACGAGTCGGGTTGACTGGTCTGTAAGGGTCCGCGGAAAAGCCCCTCTGACCTGCGACGATGCATGTGTTGGAAGCACGCATCTTCGAGTTCAGGGGGGCATCTCCGAGGTGAAAC
>Ga0209754_1003701_pt1 | contig 10056 bp, 7 predicted proteins | sample MesohylBB_FD_187295 | JGI IMG/M metagenome (GOLD analysis project Ga0209754, IMG submission 187295) | Host-associated microbial community of the marine sponge Aplysina aerophoba from Gulf of Piran - sponge mesohyl, lysed by bead beating... | ecosystem: Host-associated > Porifera > Sponge >... | reverse complement strand
TCGTCGATGAGCACCGGCGGCTCGTACCGCTGCAAGAAGAGCGCGGGATCGTCATTCACCAGATCGCGCAGCACCGGATTGTCGAGGGAGACATAACGACGAGCGTCTTCCGCAAGGTGCCGCAGAAGCGTGGTCTTCCCGACTTGGCGTGGGCCGGTCAGCAGCAGCACGGGGAATTGCCGCGAAACCTCCAGCCAATACGATTCGAGAGTGCGTGCGTAGTACATCGGCCAATTTGCAATCATATAACAAACTGGCCGGAATTACACCTAACGGCTACGGAATCAGGCGGGCGGGTTTGAAACTTGCGGTTTGGCGCCGGTTCTGCCAGACGCCTCCGCAAATCCTCGGTCGCCGGTCTACGACAGATTTCGGCCAAAGTTGGAGATCGTCAAACGACTGCACTCAGGCCATTCTTGGCGACCAACGTCAACAGCTTCAACGATGCGCCCCTGGGCCGCTTCTCTCCCCGCTCCCACTGGCTTACCAAACTCGTGGTCACGTTGAGGTGCCGGGCGAAGACCGCCTGGCTCGTGTTCTCACGAATCCGGATTTCGCGGATCTTCTCAGCCGTCATCTGCTCGACCGATTACCTCAGACAACTGGCCCGTGATTTCCGGAAAGGATCGGTGTGGAGAATGGGGCCAACGCAGAGTCTCGCACCGTTTTGTTGACACGCTCGCCATGACTGAGTACCCTCATCCTAGTGAGGTATACACCCGTGAACGGACCCGTCTGTGTTTCCGTGATAAATATGAAGGGCGGTGTCGGTAAGACCACCATCGCTGCACTGCTCGCGGAATACGCCTCAGTGGATCTCGGTCTGGAGGTGCTTGCAGTTGACCTGGATCCTCAGGCAAATCTTTCCCAGGCCCTGATGCGGGACTACCAAGAATTCCTTGACGAGAAGCGTCCGTCGATTGTCGAACTATTCGCCGGTTACTCGCCGCCCCGTCCCAACAAGTCCTCACCTTCATCGTTGAACCTCGATGACGTCCTGGTCCGAACGACCTCGTTTGGGGGTTCCCGTCTTGCGCTTATTCCATCACGGTTCGACTTCTCCGACAATCTAATAGAGTCTGTCAAGCCGGACGCTCAAGTCCTTGCCACCCTTATCGCGAATGAGTTCCAAGATCGTGACTTGGTCATTATCGACTGCGCACCTACGGAATCCATCTTCACCCAAGCCGCTTATCACGCTTCTCGTTATGTGTTGGTTCCCGTTAAACCGGAGTACTTCGCAACCATCGGCTTCCCTTTGCTGAAAGACTCCTTGGACAACTTCCGAGCTCACAACCGCGGACATTCAATTGATGTAGCGGGAATCGTGATCAACAACTCGACGTACCACTACAGCGGGAATGGCGGCCCGGAACGGGCAAGGGCAATCGTCGAACTCGAAAGAGAAGCAGAGCGAAACCACTGGCGCATCTTTGATCGCCAGATTCCTCTTTCTCGTGGCTTTCCAAAAATGATGCGCGGGGATTTCACGTATCGTGGCGACGCTGTTCAGTTCGATTATTTTGCGGAAGAGTTCTTCGAGCACATTCTGGGTGAATCGACTCACGATGGAAAACAACGAGAAACTTGAGAACGCCCTGCGCATCATGGTTTCCCGGTACGGCATGGGAAGGGTCCAGGATACACTGCGTCAAATTGATGGATCCGTTCGTGCTCGTAGGAAGGAAAAAGAACTCTCGGCTCGAGACATGGTGCACAGGGCTAACGGAGTTGCCCAACTACGTCTCCGCAATCCGGCGCGGGCTTATGTGTCCAAACTAGAGTCGCCGGTTGAGGTCCACAGAGCCCTGGTGGAACTCGCACAGAAGTTCGACGACAAAGCCTTCTTGCCTACTTTCGGGGATGTCAGGAATTTTTGCCGGTTTTATGGCATCGACCTACCAGCATCGCCGTCCCGCGGATCGGCCATACCGAGGATTTTTAAGCGGCTTTCGCAACTGCCACCAGTAGATCTTAGGGCAATACTTCGCACAGGCGCTTTTTCCGGCCCGTCACAACTTGCACCCATTGCTGACGCCATTCGGCGTAGATCTAGGAGGGAGGAGAAGGTGAAACGTGATCCGGAGTTGTTGAGGTCGCTACTGTTCGAAATGGAGCATTCGCACACCCATATTACGGTAGTGACTATGGATAGGAGTGCGGACGAGTACCACCACTTTCAACTGCTGTGCGATGAAGGGCTTGTGGAGCAGACTGGTCAGGCCACTTTTCGCCTGACGAGTTCTGGTCACGACTTCCTTGATACCATTCGTGACGATTCTCGATGGCAGAAGGTGATGGGCCATATCAAGCAAAATGGCGGCGATTGGACCTTGGGCATTCTCAAGGAGTTGGCTTCCCAGCTTCTCAGAGACACTCTGCTTCGCTGACACCTCGGAGAGATTTCATGACGTGGAGAATTCGGATGGTGTAGGGAGCAAGGAGCGGTGTCAAAGGCAAGACAGAAACCCCTGACCTGTGGATTGGAGGCAGAGGGAATCGAATTCTCGGCTGTGGAATCTCAACACCTCAGCCGGGCCCCCGCTAGGTTTGCGCCGACGGAGTGAGTCGCGGGTTCTCACTAACACCGTAATTGGGCTGAACCCTTTACAGAGGAGTCGAAGACAATGAGAGCCGTGTCCAAGAACATCGGCATTCGAAGAGAGGTCGCTAATCTCGTCATGAGGTACAACTGGCTGTCACCAGAGGATGGCAAGCGTATGCTTGGCTGGCTCGCCTGCGCACTACTCGGTAGCTCACTGAAACACCGCCCGCATGTGTGGCTGTCCGGTTATCCTGGCAAGTCTTGGTTCATGGAACACGTACAGGGTGTGCTCCACCAGCACCGTTACGACTTCCATGATTCTCCGGCTCGGTACAAGGCTCGCAAAGGAGTTTTACCTCCTCAAGTAATCGACATGGCCGATTATCGGGATACCGACAACCAGATCATTGTGCACGATCATCGGCAAGTGAAGAAAGTGATCGATGCGTGTCGGGCCGCAAGCGGACACTTTCAGCATTGCGGGATTTACGGACCTCTTTGCTTTTCTGCATGTCTCATATCGTGGAACCAGCCAGATTTGACGCGGTACCAAACCAGACAATTCGCCCCGGTCCGGCTGCGTGATGAATGGCCTTACGACGAGTTTTCGCGCTATGAAGCTGAGACCAAGAGTATACTTGGCGACATGGGATTGGCTTTGGACTTGCAGAACTCGATTCTCCACTGTGCAGAAGAAATTGCTGAACTCGCGGTCAGACTTGAGCACAAGGCGGCACTCGATGGCAGCGATGGTCCGCATCAAGTTGAGATAAATGCCATTAGAGGGTCGCTCAGTGCCGGGTGGCAATGGTGGTCTGGTACAGATGAATTGCTCGGATATTGGAAAGGCGAACGACTGATTTGCGGAGATCCGGAGTGACGATCTCAACCCCGCCGCCACGTTCCGCGCGAAGTCAGGGCGCAACGGGAAAGGGGATGTGACTATACGCTATAATTCCCGTCCACTATGGCGTGAGGACGACGGTATCCTCCGATCGTCCCTCCACATGTCCGACCAGCCTCCGTGGCCGAATTCAAGCGCTTCGCCGCCGCGTTAGCTCCGCACTCACTGTGAGGTCGTCCCGGTTTGTAGACAGATTCGCGGCAGCCGGCGGGTCGCCCCTGCGGACCGATACCACGCACCGCTGAGGAAAAGCCCCGACCCCCCTACCCCGGCTGCGCCCCCGCGGCCGCGATCTCCGAATCGAGCAGCACGCCGCATCCGGGGCAATACCAACGCTGGAACTCGTACTGGTCCAACAGCAGGTCCATCAGGGGACCGGCCTCGGTGGGCGGAGCCGCGCCCAGGGAGCAGGCTTCCCGCCAGTCGATGTCGCTCTCGCACAGGATATGGTCGCACCGGGCGCATTGGACCCAGGTGCGTTCGCCGAGGTCACACAGAACGAGAGACTCCTGGAGAGGATGGCGGACGGCGCCCGTTCCCGTGCCGGGAGGCTCGGCAACGGCCGTCGCGCGGGTGACCGCCGCCTGCCGCTCACGCTTGAGGGACTCGCGCTTCTCCCGGGTGCCGGCGCCGTCCACGCCATCAGTCCCGGCGAACACGACGCCGTAGATGGACTCCGCCGCTTCCCGCGACACAAGACCGTCCACCACGTCCTCGGCCACGCTGTCCGGCTCCCGCTCCAAGGGGTCGCCGTAACCGCCGCCGTTGGCGCATCTGAGGTAGAGCAGGTCGTCGGCGCTCAGCCGCAGGTCGCGGTAGCCCAGCAGGTTGTGGCTGCCGCCGGCTTCTTCGAGCTCGTCGGGAAGGGTCTTGGCGGCGACCGCCTGGCGCACGTCGCTGTCCTCCACGTGCACCAGGATGCTGGGGGCGCCGGGGTGGCCGCCGTAGATGCCGAACCCCGAATTCCTCAGTCCGGCGACGCCCAGGGCGACGATCTGGATGTTCGCCTCCGGGGCGTCGTGGGGCATGATGAGGGATTCCTCGCCGGCACCGCCGCGGAACTTGCCCGCGCCCGCGCCGTCCTGGAGGTGGCGCCGGTAGAGGTACATCAGCGGGAAGTTGGCCTCGACCCATTCGACGTTGTGGACGGTGGAGGGCCGGCCCATCTCGATGCCGGCGGTGTTGATGCCGTCGCCCCAGGAACGCGCGCCGATGCCGCCCAGGCCCACCAGCGTGGACACGTAGTAGCCGCCGGTCTGGTTCACCCCGGCGTGCCGCGCCAATCGGGTGCCCAGGGTCTGGGCGGTGACTTCTTTCGACCACTTCTCGCTGGTGCCGATCATCTGGATCAGGGTGCTGCCGGCCAGGAAACGGGCCACCGCCCCGCCGGAGGTGGTGTTGAGCGATACCGGCGCCGGATAGGTGGGGTTCACGATCGTGCCCTCGGGCGCGATCACCTCCATGACCCGGAACAGGCCGTGGTTCTTGGGGAGGTCGTAGCCGAGGGTCTGGAGCAGCGACTCGAAGCACGCGCCAACCGTGGCGTGGTAGGGCAGGTTGATGCCCACCGGCGCCTGCCTGTCGGTGCCGGTGAAGTCGAAGGTGAGCAAGTCCGCCTTCTTCGTGAGCTGCACCTCCATGTTCCAGAGCTTGTCGCCCGCTTCAATGTTGCCCTGGGCACGCCAGACCCCGTCGGGCACCTCCAGGAGACGCTTCCGCAACAGGCTGGCGGTGTGGTCGAGCATCTCGCCGGTGACCTTCTCCATGAGCTCGACGCCGTAGTGCCGGTACAGCTCCTGCATCCTGGCCCGGCCGACGTTGTTGGCGGCGATCTCGCACTTGAAGTCCAGCCCCACCATCACCGGCTGCCGTGTCATGTTGGTGATGGTGTCGAACACGTCCCGGCGGATCTTGCCGCGCTCGATGAGCTTGATGCCGGGGATGCGGATGCCCTCGTGGCAGATCTCGGTGGCCCCCGGCGAGTTCCCGCCCGGGGACATGGCGCCGACGTCGGCCACGTGCACGAACGTGGCGCTCCAGCCGATCAGGCGCTCGTCCACGTGGATCGGCGAGACCACGTACATGTCCGGCTGGTGGATGGCGGCCAGGTAGGGGTCGTTGATGAGGAACATGTCACCGGGGAAGATCCCGCCCTCGTCGGTGAAGCGCTCGATGATGCGGCGCACCGCCACGCCGGCGCAGCCCACGTGCCAGGCCATGGCGTCGCCGGCGCACAGGACGTCGCCGTTGGGCTGGTAGAGGCCCGCCAAGTAGTCCCGCATCTGGGTGGTGTTGACGGTCCCGCCGACCCGCTCCAGGGTGGTGCCGATCTCCTGGGTGATCTGATAGAGCCGGTGCGAGAGGATCTCGAAGGTCACCGGATCGACGGACAGCTTGGGTTCAGACATGGAACGCTCCTTGTTCACGGTCCGGCGCGGGCAGGCTATGGTGCATCCCCATGGGGCGACCGCCGATCGCCCCTACAGTCGATTGACCGGACGGGCTCCCATGGCGCTGCGCCATACACTGCGCCGGCGGTCAGACCTGCACGTGCATCCTGATGTTGCGGTACTCGTCCATCTCCGCGGTGTCGCCCGGCCCCACGACGATGGTGGTCACCGAGCTCTCGACGATGCAGGGCCCCTGGATCGCCATTCCCGGCGCGAGCCGGTCAAAATCGTAGATGTCGGCGGGCCGGAAATCCCGTTCCTGCTCGAAGTAGGCGTCTCGCTTGCCCTTGCGGGCATCCCCGGGATCCGCGGGCCCCCTGGCGTACCGCTTGATGTTGGGGTGCTGGATCTTGCCCACCGCGCGCAGCCGGAAGGTGATGATCTCCTTGCCCGCCTCCCGGTAGCCCGATCCCGGGCCGTAGGACTGCTCGTAGAGCTCGTCGAAGGCCTGGTCGAGCCACTGGAAGTCCTCCATGTCCAGCTCGGCGGTGCCTTGCGGCAACTCGGCGTTGAGCTCGTGGCACTGGAAGCGGTAGCGCATGTCCAGGCTGCGGATGACGGCGATCTCCTCGCCCGCGAACCCCATCTTCTCCAGGTCCGCGCGGGCCTTGTGCAGGAGCCCCGCGAAGGTGGCGTTGACGACCTTGGGATCGGGCGGATACACCAGCCGCTGCGCCTTGCCGTACTCGAACACCACGTCGGAGGCCAGCAGGCCCAGACCGCCGTGAACCGAGGAGGTCATGGGCACCACCACCTCCTTGATCCCCAGCTCCGCGGCGTACCGGCCGCAGTGCACCGGACCGGCCCCGCCTTCCACGAACAGCACGAAGCTCCGGGGATCATGGCCGCGCTCCACCGTCGCCCGCCGGATCAGGTCCGCCATCTGCGCGTTGGTGATGCGGTAGAGTCCGCTGGCCGCCTCGGTCAGGCTCATTCCCAGGGGGTCCGCGACCTTCTCCTGGATCGCCCGCACCGCCGCCTCCCGGTCCAGCCGCATGCGCCCGCCCAGGAAGTAGTCCGGGTTCAGGTACCCCAGCACCAGGTCGACGTCCGACACGGTGGGCTCGGTGCCGCCGAGACCGTAGCTCGCCGGCCCGGGCTTGGCGCCCGCCCCCTGGGGCCCGATCTTCAGAAGTCCCTTCTCCTCGTCCACCCAGCCGATGCTGCCGCCGCCGGCGCCGATGGACTCCACCCAGATCTTGGTGGCCAGCACGGCGTGGCGCAGGATCACCGGGCTGTAGTTCTTCTCGATGCGGCCGTCCCGCACCAGGCCCACCTTGAATGTGGTGCCGCCCATGTCGGTGACCAGAATGTTGGGTTCGTCGATCTTGTCGCAGAAATACTGGCCGCCCACCACGCCCGCCGCCGGACCCGACTCCACCAGGCCCACGCCGCGCCGCACGCAGGCGTCGCTGTCCAGCACGCCGCCGTAGGCCTGCATGATGAGCGGCGCGTTGGGCAGTCCCTTGGCCGCCAGCGACCCGCCCAGATCGGCGAGGTACGAGGAGATGGTGGGGCCGATGTAGGCGTTGAAGATGGTGGTAATGGTGCGTTCGTACTCGCCCAGGTAGGGCGCCACCTCCGACGACAGGCTCACGAACAGGTCCGGATGGCGCGACTTGATGAGTTCCTCCAGGGCCCTCTCGTGGCCGTCGTTGGCGATGGACCACAGCAGCGAGACGGCCACCGCGGTGACGCCCTCGGCCACCAGCCGGTCCACCACGGCCGCCGCCTCGTCGAGGTCCAGCTCCACCACCACCGCGCCCTTGTAGTCCACGCGCTCCTTCACCTCCCCGATCAGCCTCCTCGGCACCAGCGGGTCGGGTTTGGTCAGGGCGTAGAAGTGGGCGGTCTCGGCCTCGGTGAGCCCCTCGGTCATCCGCCCCCGCATCATGTAGATGCTGTCGGCGAAGCCCTTGGTGGTGATGAGCCCGGTCCTGGCTCCCGAGCGGGTGAGCAGCGTGTTGTCTCCCACCGTGCAGCCGTGGAAGAACAGCTTGGCGGCGTGCAGCAGTGCCTCTTCGCCGGTCATGCCCAGATGCTCCGCGGCATTGCGCACCGCGTTGAGGACGCCCATGGCGAAGTTGTCCGGCGTGGACAACGCCTTGCCCACGGTGAGCTCGCCGGCCTCGTCCACCACCACGCAGTCGGTGAACGTGCCGCCGATATCCACCCCCAGATTGTACTCCATATGGTTCTCCGTGACGTATGGAACTCCGATTGGCTGCGATGGCGCCCTTCGACTTCGCTCGGCAGACCTCACTACGCCTGTCCTGAGCCTGGTCGAAGGGCTCAGGACGAACGGGACCTCTGTTGGCGACAGGCTCGCGCCCCGGGCCGCCCGCTCACCGCCTGATGGCAGTGTATTGGTCGGGCCTCCGGTCCGCGAAGAAGAGCCAGTTCTTACGCTGGCGCTCCAACAGGTCGAGGTCCAGGTCGGCCCACACCACGTCTTCCTCGGTGGCGCTGGCGTGGGCGACCACCTCGCCCCGCGGGTTGATGATCAGGCTCTCGCCGAAATAGAACTCCTCCGCCCCGCCCTGATCCACGCCGACGCGGTTGGGGGCGGCCACGTACATGACGTTCTCCACCGCCCTTGCGCACAGCAGCATCTCCCAGCGCGAGCGCGCCCGCTGGGTGCTGGTCACCGGCACGCACAACAGCTCGGCGCCGTTCAGGGCGGCGCACCGGGCCGGTTCCGGCAGGTTTCGGTCGTAGCAGATGTTCAGACCCAGCTTGACCCCCAAGTCCGTCTGGACGACAGGGAACCCAAGGTCGCCGGGCCGGAAGTAGTACTCCTCGCTGCCGCTGGTGCCCACCAGCCGTCCCAGGCCGCGGGGAATCGTGTTCTTGCGGTACTTGGTAAGCCGCCCACCATCGCGCCCGAACACCACGGCGCTGTTGTAGAAATGGTCTCCCTCCCGCTCGAAGAACGGATAGACCAGCGCCAGGCCCGCCTCCCGCGCGATCTCCCGGGCCGCCGTCACCGACGGACCCTCCTCCGGCTCGGCCAGCCGGAAGAAGTCAGGGTCGTTGGTGAACGCGGGATAGATGGTGCTGGCCACCTCGTGGAAGCCGACGAGGTCCGCGCCCGCCCCGGCCGCGCGGAGCGCCAGACGGCGGACCGCGGCGATGTTTTCCCGCCAATCCACGTTCCCGCTGAACTGTGCCACCGCCACACGCGGCATGGTCACCTCCCGGCCCCCGGTGTCGCGTCCCGCAGGTCCGGTTTCCTCTCGTACCACCCGGCGGCACGCTCGTAGGCATGACCGACCCGCAGGACCGTCTCCTCGTCAAAGGGCCTGCCGACGATCTGCATGCCGATGGGCAGCCCCGACGGGGAAAAGCCGCAGCACACGCTCAGGGCGGGCAGCCCGGTCTGATTGAACGGGATGGTGCACAGCGTGAACAGGTTGCCGCGGTGGTCCGAAAGCCTGACCTCCCGGCCGTCGATGACGGTGCGGCCGCGGTCCAGATCCTCCAGCGCGGGGGCGGGAAAGGAGATGGTGGGGACCACGATCACCTGGACGCGCTCGAAGGCCCGCTCGAACCCCTCGTAGACCAGGCGCCGGACCCGGTGCGCGGCGTTGACCGCGCTGCCCGGTATCAGCAGCGAGCCGATGAGGTTCCTGAGCATCCCCGGACTGTAGTCCCGGGGCCGGGTGCGCAGGTAGCGGTCGTGATCCGGCATGTCCTCCACCCGGGCGATGCAGGCCTGGGCCGCCGGCAGCAACTCCATGTGCGGGACCGCCACCTCCTCGGTCTCGATACCGAGGGAACCGAGAAAACCCACCGCCTCGGCGAATACCTGCCGGACTTCGTCGAACATCAACTCGTCGAAGTAGTCCTGGACGAGCCCGACCCTCATGCCGCCGATGCCGCCGGCGAGCGCCCGCGTGTAATCCGGCACCGCCACGTCGGCGCTGTAGGGATCCTCCGGATCCGCTCCCGCGATGCAGTTCAGCACCAGCGCCGAGTCCTCCACGGTTTTGGCGAGTACGCCGAAGTGGTTGATGGCGCCGGGCCCGGTTCCGGGCACGCCGCCGGACAGGCTCACGCGCCCGTGGGTCGGCTTCAGACCCGCAATGCCGCAAAGCGCCGCGGGATTCCGTACCGAGCCGGCGCTGTCGGTGCCGATGGAGGCCAGGCACAGGCTC
>Ga0209754_1003686_pt1 | contig 10105 bp, 9 predicted proteins | sample MesohylBB_FD_187295 | JGI IMG/M metagenome (GOLD analysis project Ga0209754, IMG submission 187295) | Host-associated microbial community of the marine sponge Aplysina aerophoba from Gulf of Piran - sponge mesohyl, lysed by bead beating... | ecosystem: Host-associated > Porifera > Sponge >... | reverse complement strand
CCCTTACAAAGGGAATTATCAAGAATAGTTGACAAACCGTCCTGAACCTGCTAGATTCCTTTTCAACGCTGAACATACCGAAAAGGAGTGACGCATGGCAAAGAAACGAGTTGCAAAAACCATTGGAGTCTTAGAATTCAACAAGCTGTTTCCGAATGAAGATACTGCCGTCCAGTACTTTGAAACCATTCGATGGGGCCAGACGCCCACCTGTCCACGGTGTAATCAGTCTGACAGAGTCGGTCCTGGACAGAAACAGTATCAACGTCGGTGCGGGCATTGCCGGAAATACTTTTCAGCCAAGACCGGCACCGTCATGGAAGCCAGCAATAAGCCGATTCAAATGTGGGTGCTCGCCATGTATTTTCTGGTGACGGCACGGAAAGGAATCTCTTCATTGGAACTATCCAAGAAATTATCGACGAGCCAACAGACCGCCTGGTTTCTCTTGCACCGTATCCGAGAAGCCTGTGGGTCTGAACTGGAAGCCTTATCCGGCCACGTGGAAATTGACGAGACATACTTGGGTGGCAAGGATAAGAACCGACATGAGTCCAAGAAACAGAAGGCTGGTCGCGGGACGGCAGGGAAGCAAGCGGTCTTTGGTATGAGAGAGCGTGGCGGACCCGTCAAGGCGACGCCAGTAGACCGGACGGATCGGGAGACATTGATTCCCATGATTCAAGGCGCGGTCGAGCCAGGGTCTACGTTGTACACGGACGATCATGGAGCCTATCGTCACTTGGAAGCCGTAGGGTACGACCACCAAGCCGTCAATCATTCAGCCAAGCAATACGTGGACGGCATGGCCCATACGAACGGCGTGGAGTCAGTGTGGGCCGTCTTGAAGCGTGGATACTACGGCACCTATCACAACTGGAGCATGAAGCATACGCATCGGTACGTGAACGAGTTCACCTTCCGGTTGAATGATGGGGACGTGCAACGGGATACCATCGACCGGATTGCGTCGTTGTCTCAGGCCTTGTGTGGGAAGCGGCTCCGCTATCGGGAGTTGGTGGCCTAGTGGCGCGTCACAATCCTCCACGAAGGACCGTTCTGGATGCCCTGGGTACTACTGCGAAGAATGTCTATTGTCAGTTGTCCGACCTGAGCAACGAAGCCTCCGTCGAAAATTTTTTCGTGTCTCGTTTCTTGATGGACCTTCGTTACCGTGACAGCCAGATCAAAACGAAACAAAGCCTTGAAAAATTAACGGTCGGTCGTGGAAGTCGTCGAGAAAAGTATAAGCCGGATTATGCCCTCCTGTTTCGTCGTGAACCTCGCTGCATTATAGATGCAAAAGGGACGGATGAACATTTGGATGATTGGATTGAACAGTGCAGTGGGTATTGTCTGGCCCTGAACAGGAAATATGGGGAGCGAAATCCTGTCAAATATTTTGTCCTGACAAACGGCGTACGGACGGTTTTGTATGGGGAATTATATACTAGGGTTGATTGATAAGGGCAGGCCTACTCCTTACAGCCCTTTCCCTTCGGTCGGTATCGGAGTAGGGCTTGAGCCACTTGTCGTGGGGTGGCTCCCCGATAATCGGCTTTGAGCACAGGCTTCGCGGCTTCCCCCGTTCCCTCATACAGATGTTCGATCCCCGCCAGTGCGGACTCTAATTCAGCCGATTGCTGCTGTTCTGCGTCCACTCGTTGTCGTGTCACGTCCCTCGCCTCCTGTATGCGTTCCCATTGTGCCGACAAGGACAACTTGGGAATGGGAAAATCGGCAATGTGTTCCAGGTACACGTGGGGCTGTCCTGTGCCTTGTTGCCGAGCATAAATCTCTTCCTGTTTCGCCTTCATGCAGAGGAACAGATAGAAGGTCAGATAGTCCTCTTCATCCAGGCTACGGACGATCATGCAATCGGACGCCCACACGGGATATTCATGCCACCAGACAAAGCCGGAATAGGCCCCCGACTTGCTGACGGTGAAGCATTCTCCTGGCGCGTTCGATTTGTTATGGAAACATTGGGGAACTCGCCCGCCACCAATGACAGGAACCGGGCCCGCCTTCGCTTGGGCTTTGGTCAGCACTTTCCCATTGGCAATCGACGCGACTTCACCAAGCGGCACCGTCTGACTGCCCGCACGGACGCTCCATGAGTGACCCTGACCAGTGCCCACCTTGATCACCTCGACACCTGCCGGGCACTCCGCCAGCGGGTCTTCTGAGTCTTGGTAAAAGAAGAGAAACTCGTCCTTGTCAATCGTCACGCCCTTCGCCTTGTCCCCGCTCAGGGTCGCTCGATAGTACCAGTCTGTACTCCGAGTGCCTTTGTCCGTGAGATACAGCACATTGGTTCCGGCCTCCGTATAGGGCGCAAACGTCCCTCCTAGGTAAACTGGCAATCACCCGAATGCGGGACTCTCGTCTGAGCCGTTGCCACAAGGCTTCATGCTCCTTGTTCACCACCAACCCTTGAGGAATGACCACGGCCATGGCCCCGCCTGTCTTGAGGCCATTAAAGCACTGCAAGAGACAGGCTTCGTCGGCGTCCTTCGCTGAGGGATCGGCCACGCGAAGCGTTTTTTCCTCGACATCAAGCGAGAAGGGAATATTGGAGAAGACATAGTCATAACAGGTCCGGCGATCCAGTTTCCCCAGGCTGTTGCCTTGCACCACGCCAGAATGTCCATCCCCAAAGAGAATCATGTTCATCTTGGCAATCCGGGCCGTCGTCGTCAGTTCCCTGCCGTACAACGATTCCTGGTGGAGGATGCGGACAGCCCGTTGCGACGGTGGTGTTTGCTGTCCGAGATGCCTGAAGGCTTCGATTAGGAAGCCCCCGGTGCCACAGAAGGGGTCACAGACGGTCTTGCCAAATTGCGGATTCACCAGTTGCACCATGAAGCGCACCACGGCCCGAGGCGTGAAATATTCGCCGAGATCGTTGTTCACTAAGGTCGTTCGGCTCAAGAAATGCTCAAACGCGACGCCCTTCACATCTTCATCAACGCTCATCAAGTGCAACGGATTCAACTCGACAATCAGACGTTTCAGGGCGGCACCCCCTACGTGGGTTTGAGAGAGCACATCGCTCCGATATTGTCGTCGGAGTTTCTTCACGACAAAGCCATTGAGATAGTCCGGGAGTTCCGCGTCCTTCTTCATCAACAGGTCATGCCAAATCCGGTTGTCAGGGTCTCGCTCGCTCAAGAGTTTGAGGAAGAGCAGGTTGGCAAATTCCGTGAAGCGTTCCAGGCCAGCCCGAATGCCTTCCTGCCGGAGGACATTGTTCAGACTCTTGAACAACTCAATCAGTTGATCCCGTGACTTAATCACTTGTTGGGGAATCGTGACGACACGATGACTCTGATCTTCCCAAAACCGGCGCAAGCGGATCGGGGCCAAGGGTTCCGTCACTTCGATATTATTCAAGAACATGGGTTGGCCGCTCGGGACATGCAGGGACTTAAAGGTCGGACCATTGCACGCAAACACGAAGGGAACGCCGAGGCACTCCGCATACGCTCTCCCCTGATCAAGGGCTTCATGGATCGAGGTTTTGGGCTTTTTGGCTTCCAGGACGGCGACCGGCACCCCATTCGTGACAAACGTATAATCCGGGGCGAGGCTCCCCAATTTGCGACGGGGAATCGGGCCTAACTGTGGGACCACCGCCCGCTCCACAAACACGTCACGATCCGCGCGCTCGGGGTCAAGAATCCACCCCTGAGCCAAGAGGCGTCGGTCGATTTGTTGACGAACCTCTGCCTCAACCATCGCCACTAGGCCCTCGCTCCCGACTCCAGCCCATTGGCCGCAATCAAGTGACGATACGGAAGCGACCGCCCAACCAACCCTGACGCGACAATCGCCATTTGATGCAGCGTGTCAAGGTCTCGGATATTGTGGCGACCCGCGAACTCATTGACGTAGCGTTGGAGATGCTTCGGGGACATCTTGTGGAACGTGCCTTTATAGGCCCGCTTGAGCATCGACCAGAAGGATTCCACGCCGTTGGTGTGAATTTGGTCACGCACATATTCGCCGACACTGTGCTTGACCGTTTCATGATTCGGGAGACCCTGATAGGCAGAGGCGTCATCGGTATAGATCGTGGTGCCGACAGAAGCATTCGATTGGACAAACGACACCAGGACCGGAGCCGTGGTTTCGTGAACCACCTTCGCGGCGACACGATTACTCGCCCGATCCTTGGCTCCCACAACGGCCGTTTTCCCCATGGGGCCGCGTCCCGTATCGGCCAAGGCTTTCCGCTTGGCATTCGACATATTCTTCCGGCGACCGCCGACATACGTTTCATCGACTTCGACGGGGCCATCAAACGGACCCGCTCCTTCATGCGCAAACGCTTCCCGAATGCGTTGCTGCATGAACCAGGCAGTCTTTTGGGTGATACCCAGGTCACGGTGCACCTTCATGCTCGCCACACCTTTGAGAGACGTGGTGTCGAGATAGATCGCATAGACCCACTTGAGCAAGGGCAAGGGAGAACCCGTCATCACGGTGCCGGTTTTGACACTGAAATACTTCCGACAGTCACGGCAGCGATACGGCATTTTGGCATGAGTGCATTCGTGCGTGTTCGTGCTCTCACAACGGGGACAAACACGGATTCCGTCAGGCCACAGAATGCCTTCAAACCAGATTCGAGCCGCCTCTTCATCGGGAAACAGTTGAACCAGTTCGAGGAGCGTGATGCCTTTGCGGTGGGATTTGCCTGGTGCTTTACGTGTCACGGTACGGTCTCCTTTCTGATAGAAGAACCCTACCAGATTCAGAGATACTTGTCAACCCTAGTATATAATTCCCTTTGTATGAGTGGGATAAGGACGCCCCGCTTCTTGATTTGCACTTTTCCGATTTTTCGTCGGGGAACTCAAAATATGAACACCTTAAAAAGACCATTGGTGCTCGTCATATCGTCACGTCACAAGCGGTGCCATTTGAAATGGAATCGGCGACGTTTCGATTCTCGCGTGTCACGACTGCCCGAGCGAAACAGTTGTTTACAACCTGCCATAAAGCCATTTGGAAGTCGGAGGGATACGGACCCAGCCCCGCTTTTTTTGCTTTTGTCAAATTGGTGTTTGTGAAGCTGTGGGCTGACAGAAATATACGGCACAATCCGTCTACCAGTCACCTGTTCCAAGGCGAACCAAAAGATATTTTGTTGCCCAAGGATATGGTGATTTTTTCATCCAACTGGATTGAAAAACGGAATGCTGAGGGTATCAACAATCCGATCAACGACATGTTTGTTCAGCTTCGTGACGAAATCGAAAAGGACATCGGACTCCGCAAGAAAAAGCGAATTTTTACCGAAGATGAAGTATTGGGGTTGAGGCCGGATACCATTCTGGATGTGGTGAAGCGACTGCAAAGTGTCGATTTATTTGGAATAGACGAAGACCTGAATGGAAGACTGTTTGAAACCTTTCTCAATGCCACGATGAGGGGGAAAGCGTTGGGGCAGTTTTTTACTCCGAGGTCGGTCGTCAAGATGATGACTCGGCTTGCAGACTTGCGGGTGACAAGGTCTGTTCAAGATCGAATGATGGACGGGTGTTGTGGGTCAGGTGGGTTTCTCATTGAATCGCTGGCGATGATGCGAAATAAAGCGCGGTCCGATTCCAGCCTCTCGTCAACAGAAAGGGAAAGCCTGATTGATCGCATTGCCAATGATTGCATTTATGGCATTGACTACGGACAGGACCCCCCATTAGCGCGTATCGCTCGGATCAACATGTATTTGCATGGTGACGGAGGCAGCAGAATTTATTACGCCGATGGTTTGGATAAAACCGTAGACAGTTCCAACAGAGACGATCCTGAAATTATCTCGAACATGGAAGAATTGAAAGGAAAGCTCGATGAGGCTGCGTTTGACGTGATTCTGACCAATCCTCCGTTTTCAATGACAAAGCAAGCAAACAATCCTTCGGATTTGCGAATTTTGGAACAATATACATTGGCACAACGTGGAAGCGGGGTGGTAGGTATTCGACCATCGTTGAGGTCAAGCATTATGTTTTTAGAGCGGTACTGGGACGTGCTTCGGCCCGGTGGTCGTCTCATTACGGTCATTGACGATACAATTCTTTCAAGCAAGAAATTTGATTATGTCCGCGATTATATTCGATTGAATTTTCTGATTCGTGCGGTCATTTCTCTGCCTGGTGATACGTTCAGGCGGTCAGGCTCAAGGGTCAAGACCTCTGTGTTGGTGTTAGAAAAAAAGCGGTCCGTGAAAGACTCTCAACCAAGTTGGTTTTATTTCTTCTCAGAATCGTTGGGCGTTGATGATTTGACGACCAAGGCTTCCGACGATGATGTCCTAGAAGCGCGGGAGGCGGCTGATGCCGAAGCAGATCGGCTTGTAAGTGATTATACGAAGTATTGGGAAGGGAAGACTGTTTCGACCGTGCTTGGCCCTGAACTGATTACAGACCGGCTTGATCTGAGAAATTGTGTCCCGTTGTTTGGGCGAATGGTTGGCGATTGGAAAAGGCAGGGAATGGAAGTCAAGAGGTTTGATGCAGTTGTGACCCCAAGCAGTCAACTTATCATGCCGGCTGACGATCCAAACAGGTCTTTCATGCTCTTGAAAGTCTCTTATGACGGCAAATGTGAAATCGAAAAGACGCGGGAAGGGAAACGAATACGGGCGAAGTCCATGCATTGTGTCAGGGAAGGACAAATCGTATTTTCCACGATTCGGGCCACTGATGGAGCCGTCGGCATTGTGCCGAAAGAATTTGATGGGGCGTTGGTTTCTTCAACGAGCTACACGGTGTTTGATTGCGAAACGACGCATGATGCAGCCTATTTGTGGTCTGTTTTGCGGTCTCACGAACTTCGAGCGGACATGCAATCTCTCTCCCCTGGCTCTGGACGTTATACCACTTATTGGCCGGATGTCGGACAACTGATGATTCCATGGCAGTCTCGTTCGCAAAGGAAGAAGATAGGGCAAGGCTTACTCGATTTGTGGGAGGCAGAGCGGTCACTGGAGCGGAAACGAAAAGACAGTCTCAGGCACTTAGAAAAGCTGGGCGTTGAGTCAGAGGCAAGTCGCAAACGATGGACAGATTCTAAGGCCCCTCAATAACCATGCGCCCCGCTGTCAAACAAGCCCTGGACCGGATGCTGAAAGCCTTAGCGAATTACCAGCCCCCGGCCAAGACGAAGGCGGGGAAGAAAAAGGTCGCCAAGAAGTCGAAGAAATGAGAGCGTCAACTATTCTTGATAATTCCCCTTACAAAGGGGAGGGAAAAGAGAGCCCTTCTTTCTGGTTCCCACTTTGTGGGCAGTTCCTCATTCTGTCAACGAATGACTGAACACATACAAGGATGACGGAAGGGGGAATGCGGGGATGATAAAAGGGTCGGCGCGAGGTGGCTTTCAGTGCCTTATTCACCGGTGTTGGTGGTCATGCCTGACTCATGTGTTCAGGGTGTCGATCCATTTCTTCTGTGACAGTACATCAACCGCAAGCGCAATTTGACGCCGCGAAAATTGCTTCTTCCGGTCATTCCAGGCGTAGGTGCGTTGCACCACATCATCCAGGGTTTTGGCTTGTTCTTTGCTGGCGAGCCAGTGGACCGTGGACAGAAGTTCCAGGCCGAATGAAGACTCGAATCCTTCGATGAGCTTAACGACTTTGTTGAAACGTTTGTGCGTTTCTGGGTGGCTTGCGAGAAAAGTGTGCGCCTCTTCAACGGCACCAGGCACCAGTTCCAATTGCTTGTCAGGCGCATCGCCCCCGTCGGCGTAACCGGAGATGAAATGGCCTTCAATTGTGTGCAGAAGGTGCCGCAGGTTCTCGGCATACGGTCCATACGGTGCCTCTTGATATTTTAGCCGTAACCGCTCGCCAGCCTCTTGCATGAAATACATGAGCTTGTGGACTTCCAGTAGCGTCACGAATGGGTCCAGCAGGCCCCGAAGGTAGCGATCCATCAGCCCGATCAACGCTGCTCGCGCCGGCGTCATATTTGGAACGGTACTCGAACTGTTGGCTCGTTCGTCTATCGGGCCACCGCCCGGCTCGAATATCATGACCTTGACGTCTTCGTATTCCTTTAGAGCCGTCTCTAAACGGGCACGCACCTCCGGCCAGTGCAATCCGCCCAGCCCGCTTCCGAGCGGCGGGATGGCAATCGAACGAATGCCATGAGAGCGGACCGCCTTGGCCAATGATACCAAACCGGATTCAATGTCCTCGATGCGACTCTTGCCTCGCCAATGCCGCTTGGTCGGAAAGTTGATGATGTAGCGTGGGAAAACCGTTCCCCCCGTCTCGAAGACGAACACGTGCCCAGGCTGCATCTCATTGCGTTTGCAGCGGGCAACGTAGGCGTTGTAGTTTCCGGGGAAGGCTTTTTTAAATTGAAGCGCGATGCCGCGCCCCATAACACCCACGCAGTTGACGCTATTGACCAGGGCTTCGGCTTCTTCGGCAAGAATATCGCCAGTCTTGTATTCGATCATTGTCGGGCACCTTTCCCTAGATCAGTAATACCAGTCCGGCTTGACTTCAACGGGTGGGCGATGGCGAGCCTCGCGCAGCACAAGCTGCACCTTAGCATAAATCTCTTTTGAATTGACAGCGATTCGCGACACCATCGCCCACGGGAATGAGTCCTGGACCAGGAATTCCGCCTGCTTGCCATCCTGGCACTGACGCCAGTCCGTGGCATGCACGGCGTCCCAGTCGATCTTGTCTAGGTCGGCGAGGTCGGCATAGTCGTCAAAGAACCGAGAGCCGGCATTTGACGTCGTAAATGCCCAACGCCGTTGCTGTCGCTCGGCCCAAACCACAGTCTGCCGCAAGTCTGCTTCCAGATGCACAATAGGGCCTTGTCCGCCGCGATAGTCCAATTCGGGATGGTTTGCCTTGTAGATGACGTAGAGCATGACGGCGCGCGGACAGAAATAGAACGGCACGCAATCGCCTACGCGCAAGCCTGAATGGCTATGCAAGGGATTCGTGAGACGCCGCTCTTTGATGCCGTTCATGCCGATTGTCGTGCCGCTTGACGTTCTTGTTGCCATTTTCGCGTCGCACCAGAGATAGTCGTCTGCTACGATGGAGGCGAGCCGGTCTATATGCATGATGTGGTAGATCTTCGGCTCGTCGGGTATTGGCATGATCACGTTTCAGAATTTCGAAGAGGATGAGCCAGCGGTATCGTCAAGAAGAGAGGTCACTCGAGATTTCTTATTGAACCGTTGCCTGGTGTCTCCACCGTGCGCGTGTCAAGTTTGCCAGTAACCACGGCGGCAATCAACCGCGTGCGGTATTCATGCAGCAATTCGATTGGCCGGTGGTGCGTCAGGTCGCTGCTTCCAGCGGCGAGAAAGAAACGCGCCATGAGATCGCGCGGCTACGACTACAAAAGACCAAAACAAAGGCAACGACGCTGGATCCTCGATTAAAGATGTCGAGGATGACGGAAAGAGGCAAAGACGATCTACCCCACCTGACCTCCCCTTACAAAGGGGAGGGACAAGGCGCGTTACCTCTTCTTGGACAGGCACGCAGGCGTGTCCCTACAAAACAAAGGAGGGAGGAATGCGCCATGAGATCGCGCGGCTAGGCAAGGGGCTTGACCTCCACGGCGAGCTTCAGGCCGACGCTCTCCAACACGGCCTCAAGGGTGGAAAAGCGAGGATTGCCCTTGCGGGACAGCGTTCGGTACAAGCTTTCACGGCTCAGTTGTGTTTCCTCAGCGAGTTGTCTCATGCCTCGGGCCTTTGCGACGTCGCGTAGGGCCAACAGGAAAACATCTGCCCCATTTTCAGATGCGTCCTCTAAGGCCGCGTTCAAATACGCTACGGTTTCTTTTGGGTCCTGGAGATCGTGAGAGAGGATCTCTTCGTAGGGAACGGTTCGTCTTGCCCTTACCAAGAGGGCTGGGTGGAATAGCGCCATGAGATGGCGCGGCTACGACTACAAAGAACAAAGACAAAGCAAAGACACTGGATTCCCGATTACAAACGTCGGAATTGTAAATGTTCAGCAATTCGTTGACAGAATGAAGGATGACTCACCCTATCATCTGGAGGCGAAGCCATGCGCAGAAATACGGAGGATAAGACGCTCTACCGCAACTATGTG
>Ga0209754_1003683_pt1 | contig 10114 bp, 8 predicted proteins | sample MesohylBB_FD_187295 | JGI IMG/M metagenome (GOLD analysis project Ga0209754, IMG submission 187295) | Host-associated microbial community of the marine sponge Aplysina aerophoba from Gulf of Piran - sponge mesohyl, lysed by bead beating... | ecosystem: Host-associated > Porifera > Sponge >... | reverse complement strand
ATCCCTCAGTACTTCTGCAGGCGTGGCATCGGAGACCGCCTCCACAACCAAATCGCAGACCCCGTCAAAATGACGCTGGTCGATACCTCCCCACGGCACCGGGTTGCTGTTCAGAATCACGCCGATGTCCGGCTTGCGCACCGCCTCGCGCTGCCCGGAGGGCTCGGCAGGGTCCTCAATCGTCAGGACAAAGCCGGTCTCCAGATTGATCAGTTTTGCAATAGGGTATGTACTGATATAACGGCGTAGCAGATCGAGAAACCAATTGTAAAGGTCGAGTTGCGGCTCATTCGGCAAGGGCTTGGCCTCCAGTCTGCCGTTATTCCATTCGTAGCTTACGTCAATGTCCGGGTAAGGGTTCTCATACCACCTGGCCCAGTACTCTTCCAAGGTGACGTAGCGGCCATCGTCGGGGGCAAAGGGATTGACAGACTGGCCGGGCGGCGCAAGACGCTCCGCTTGCACGTACGAAGCAGCGGACTCAGACATCCCTGTCTTGCCCGCCTGGGATTGACTGTTCTGCGTTTGGGATTGGTCGTGCAGGGCTTCTTTGGAATCCATGCTGCCTCCTCCGACATCGCGGCTGCGCGCAGCACAGCTGACGTAGCGCCATTCTATCATGATTTCTGTGCCCGCGGCTAGCGGCGCATCCAATCTCAGGCGTGTCCCAAACTGTTGGGTCATTTCGCTGTACCCTTTCAGACAACGCAAAACGCCCCCTCCAATAACCCAACCCCCCGCCGTTTTCCAGCCCCGACGAATACGCCCAGGTGATCTTCAGCGACGGCGGACGCTCTGTCACAATGGAGTTCAACACCGATTCTCCGGGCAGCGCCAGCCTCAGCATGGATTAGCGGAAACCACGGCGGCCCACCAGCCAGCCCCGCAGCAGATCCGGGACATCGCAACCCCGCGCAGGTTGACGATGGGCTGACAGTTGTGTAGCCTTGGTCCTGCATTCGAATATGTGAAATCTGCTGTATCAGCTCAATCAGTTGAATACCGACGGAGGAGAGGGAACGAGTTCCTATGCTTGCTTCTCTCCCTTCTTTTTGTCATCCGGTGTCCTCTCCCTCAGCAAGGATCCCAACATGAGCGCCTGGTTTCAGATGCTGCGCGAGCAGCTGCAATTTGACCATATCGATACGCCGCAGTCGGCCGTCCCCTTCGGCATCGGCGGCATTGCCTCTGATGCCTGGCGTGTGGCTGGGATGGCGCGCGTCACCGGTTCTGAGCATGTGCTGACGGCCCGTACCGATGACGGCGCTGAAGTCGAGTGGCATATGCAGTTTTTCGCTGACACGCGCGCGGTGGAGTGTTGGGGCGTGCTGAGGAACCGGGGCAGCCAGCCCCTGCGCAATCTGAGCGAATGTCTCACCTGGGACCTGGACCTGCCGCTGCAGCCGGCCTTCGGTGAGCCATGGGTCCGGCGCGTAAACGGGGTGCGCTTCCTGGCCAACTACTTTCCACCCCATGACTTTGCCATCGTCGACCGCCAGCTGTTGAAGACGCCGCAGGTCTATCCCACCTTCTCCATCCAGGCGGGCGAAGGCGGTCGCTCCTCTGACGGCCATCTGCCCTGCGCAATCGTCTGCGATGCGCAGGGCACCCAGGGTTTTGCCCTCTTCGTGGAATGGTCGGGGCTGTGGCGCATCGGCCTGACACCGGAGCCGCGGGGCGCGGGCGGCTCAGCCGGCGACTGGCCGGTTCAACTGCAGGCCGGCCTGTGGGGATTGGCGTTGCATCTGCAGCCGGGCCAGTCACTACCCCTGCCGCGTGTGTTGCTCACGGCCTTCGACGGCGACCTCGATGACGGCGGCAACGCGCTGCGCCGCCATATCCGCCGTCATGTCATGCCCTCCCTCGACGGCGAGGAGGTCCTGCCGCCGACATCCTTCAATCACTGGTTCGCCTTTCTCGACAACTTTACCGCTAAAAGTCTGCGTCCCGCGGTCGAAGCATCGGCCGCGGCCGGCCTCGAGTACTTCTGCATAGACAGCGGCTGGTTCAGCGGGGATGGGCGCGACGGCGTCGGCAACTGGGAGGAAGGGGATTCCGAAAAATTTCCCGGCGGGATCGCGCCATTCGCCGACTACGTGCGTTCGCAGGGTCTGAATTACGGCACCTGGTTCGAGCCGGAGTGGGCCCACAAGGACAGCCAGCTCTACCGCGCCCATCCAGACTGGTTCTGGGACACGCCCGAAGTGCCGCTCGTTCGGGGGCCGGGCATGCACTTCCAGGACTCCAATTTCGGCCTGATCGATCTGGGTCTGGCAGAAGCGCGCCAGTGGTGGCTGGACCGGATCGTGCGCGCCTATGAGGAATGGGGCGTGCGCTGGATTCGTTGGGACTACAGCCAGGATCCGCGCCCCAACTGGGAACACAATCTCGCCCACGGTGAAATCGGTTGGCGTCAGATCCGGCACGTGCAAGGGTTGTACCAGGTTCTGGACGAGATAATGGCGGCCTGTCCGGACCTGTTTATCGAACAGTGCTCTATCGGTGGTTTTCGCATCGACCTCGGCACCGCGCGCCGCGGCCACAGCTTTTGGATGAACGACCACACGACCCATTCGGCGCTGGTGCGCGCTTTTCAGCACGGCTTGAACACTGTTCTGCCCGGCAACTATGCCAACACCAACATCTGTCAGGACCGCCACGATTACACAACGTACGACTTCCTTTCCCACTCCGCCGGCGGCTTCGGCTACAGCGGGAAACTGTGGCAGGCGCCCGCGGCTGATTTTGAGCGCTACCGGGCCGCGGTGGCGGAGTTCAAAACCTACCGGCGCATTCTCTTGGGCGACTACAGGCGCCCCACCGGCCAGCCGTCCAGCCCCGACGAATACGCCCAAGTGATCTTCAGCGACGGCGGGCGCTCTGTTACAATGGAGTTCAACTGCGATATGCCCGGCGACGCCAGCCTCAGTATGGCGTAAACGAAGAGCGTGAGACCCCGGCGCAGAGATCGGGATGTGACCTTTCTCCCGTCTTCTTTCAGGCAGACCACCATCCATTCACCACCAGTACAGGCAACTGACCATGACATCGACGGCTGCGAACGTTAAAGACAAGATCATCCTCATCACCGGCGGCGCGCAGGGTATCGGCGGCGCGGCCGCGCAGCTGTGCGCGCAGCGCGGGGCCGAGGTGATCATCACCGATATCAAGGACGAGGCCGGCGAAGCGCTGGCCGCGTCTCTGCAGGCCGAGGGCCACAAAGCCCGCTATGAAAGGCTCGACGTGCGCTGCCACGAGGACGCGCAGCGGGTCTTCGGCGAGGTGAAGGCGCGCCACGGCCGCCTCGACGTCCTCATCTGCTCCGCCGGCGTTCTGCGGGGCCCCAATTTGATGCCGGACGCCTTCCCCGTCGACGTCTTCGACGACGTGATCGCGGTCAACGTGCGCGGCGTCTTCCTCTGCGTAAAGGAAGCCTACCCCCTGCTTGAGGCCAGCGAGAGCGGTGCGATCCTGCTGGTTGGCTCGGGGGCCGGCGTCACCGGCGGCAGCTCTTCGATCGCCTACGGCACCAGCAAGGGCGCGGTCAATGGGATGGGAATGACGCTGGAAAACCATCTGAGGGGCAAGGGCATCCGCGTTAACGTCGTCTGCCCCGGCGGCATCGAGACAGAGTTGAAATTGCGGCAGATGCGCGAGTCGGCAGAGGCCCAGGGCCGGGAGTTTGACCTGGAAGACGCCCGCTCCCACCTGGGAGACCCCGAGGGCGTTGGCGAAGCGCTGGCATTCCTCGCCTCCGATGACGGCCGCTACGTGCGCCGCAATCTCTTTACACGCTGACACTGCGCGCAGACGAGGAGTGAGGTGGGATCCACCTTTCTCGCTCCTCCTCAACCTGCACGCATCGCGCGCAGCGCCGGCGCAATCAACAATACCGCCTCGCCGCCTGCCTCTCCTCTGTGGGCGTTCCCTGTAGTTGTCGTATAATAGAGCGCAGAGTTTATAGAGCATATAGCAAGAATCCGCGCCCTTCCAAGCCTGCCCGCAACCAGGCAGGCCGCCAGCCATCGGGCAGCGCGCTCGACCACACGGAGAACCTTTCCATGCCAATAAAAATCGCAATGATCGGGGCCGGCTCCATCGGCTTCACCCGCAAGCTGATGCACGACATTCTCGCCGTGCCCGAGCTGGCCGACACCCACTTCGCCTTTATGGATATCAACGCCAGCAACCTGGACATGGTGGTGCAGCTGGCGCAGCGGGACATCGACGCCAACGGCCTGCCCGCCACCATCACGCCCACAACCGACCGCCGCGACGCCATCACCGACGCCGACTATGTCATCTCGGTCGTGCGCCAGGGCGGACTCGCCGCCTTCCAACTGGATATCGACATCCCCCTCAAGTACGGCATCGACCAGTGCGTTGGCGATACCCTCTGCGCCGGCGGCATCATGTACGGCCAGCGCACCATCTCGGCCCTGCTCGACGTCTGCGCCGACATCCGCGCAGTTGCCAAGCCCGATGCCCTCTTCCTCAACTATTCAAATCCGATGGCCATGAACGTCTGGGCCTGCAACCAGTATGGCGGCGTGCGCACGGTCGGCCTCTGCCACGGCGTGCAGGGCGGCCACTGGCAGATCACCAACTGCATCGAGGAGTGGGCCAAAAGAGAGGGTCTCATCGCCGCCGACGAAACGCTGCACCGCGATGAGGTCGATATCATCTGCGCCGGCATCAACCACCAGACCTGGTACACCCAGGTGCAGTGGCGGGGCATCGATATGGTGCCGCGCATGCTGGAGCTGTTCGAAGGCCACCCCGAATACCCCACCACCGAGAAACTGCGCATCGACATGATCCGCCGCTTCGGCTACTACACCACAGAATCCAACGGCCACGTCAGCGAATACGTGCCCTGGTACCGCAAGCGCCCCGATGAGATCAACGACTGGATCGATCTCTCCAGCTGGATCAATGGCGAGACCGGCGGCTATCTGCGCGTCTGCACCGAAGGCCGTAACTGGTTTGAGACCGACTTCCCCAACTGGATGAAACAGGAGCCGCCCCGCATCGCGCCCGACAAACGCAGCGAGGAGCACGGCTCCTATATCATCGAAGGGCTCGAGACTGGGCGCCCCTACCGCGGCCATTTCAACGTCATCAACCAGGGCCACATCACCAACCTGCCCGACGGCTGCTGCATCGAGATTCCCGGCTACGTCGACAAGAACGGCATGAACATGCCCGTCGTCGGCGACCTGCCCCTCGCCTGCGCCGCCACCTGCGCCGCCAGCGTCAACGTCCAGCGCATGGCCGTAGAGGCCGCCGTCCACGGTGATGTCACGCTGCTCAAGCAGGCCATGCTGCACGACCCCCTGACCGCTGCCGTCTGCAATCCGGAAGAAATCTGGCAGATGACCGACGAGATGCTGGTCGCGCAAGCGCAGTGGCTGCCGCAATACCAGCAGCATGTCCCCGCGGCCCAGGCCCGCCTGCAAGCCGCCGAGCGCAACAACACCCGCGCGCAGCTGCGCGAAAACTGGAAAGGCGCGGCGCGTCTCCATACCAAGAGCGTCGCCGAGATGGCGCAGGACAAAGCCGCGGCCACCATGAACGCCGCGGCCGCCGACAAAGGCGAGATGACAAAAGAACCGGCCTGATTCAGAACCAAGGAGTCAACATGTCAATCAAACTGACACAGGAACAGCTCGACAGCTACCGGCGGGACGGATTTCTCGTGGTGGAAGGGCTGGTGGAGCCGGATGAGGTAGAGGGGCTGCGCTCACGTCTGCGCGAGTATACCCACGGCGGCCGCTCACAGGAGCGCCTTCAGGTGCAGATCGAGCCGCGCGTCCAGCGCGGCGAGCTCCACGTCGACGCGCCGGGCGACGGCATCCGCAAAATCGACGGGCTGGTGGAGTCCGATGATCGCTTCAACGCCCTGGGGAGCAACGGCAACATCGTCAGCGTTCTCGAACAGATCATCGGCCCGGATATCAAAATGTTCCGCAACGCCGCCCTGTTGAAACCGCCCGAAGTCGGTTCGGCCAAGGGCATGCACCAGGATTCTCCTTACTGGCCGATCGAGCCGATGGATCTCTGCTCCTGCTGGTTCGCCTTCGACGACGCCACCGAAGAAAACGGCTGCATGGCCGCCATTCCCGGCAGCCACAAATGGGGGTCGCAGCCCCACATCAACGTGACCGACGACTACGTGGTCGATCCCGAATACTACGACCAGGCCGATATGCAGCTGGCGCCGGTGAAGGCGGGCGGTGGTCTCTTCTTCCACTCGCTCCTGCTCCACTACACCGCGCCCAACCGTTCAGACAGGTGGCGCCGCGCCATCGCGCTCTCCTACATGTCAGCCCGTTCCAAGTACACCAGGGACGGCGAAGGACCGGTCTATCACCATATCCAGGGCCGGACATTCGACGGCTGCGTACGCTGAAAAGCGCAGCGTACGCCATCCAGGCATGTTGACGACTGAGGGTTGATAACTAACGCTACACGGGCGTCAACGAAAATTTTCAGATTTTCACTCTCTTGACAAATGTCCTCTTGTGTGTTAATACACCCACACAATGACACATCAAGAACTGAATTCTGATGTGCTCGTCTGGTCGAAAGCGCACCAGCCACTAAAATACAGACCCGCCCAGTGCCTCTGGAGGGAGTGGGTACTTCCTCCCTCCCTCCTCTGTCCCCAAAAAACACTACCTCATTCTGTAAGGCGGGATGTCTCCTCGCAGACGTCTCGTCGCCTTCAACATTTCAGTCACACAACAAGATGGCCGCTACATCAGCGGCATGACCGCGCGCCCGTCCCCGCTGTGGGGAACGGAATTGCCGCGCTGTGGTCGAGTCTTTCCGGCCAGCCAAAGCAACGCCCTGACCGGCATCGCAACCACGACATTCGTCTTCATTGCCTGAATATACACGCCTGTGACTACGCAGAAGTACGTAGATTCTCTGCCAATGTTGGCGGCGATCCTATAGGTAGACATCCTGCTATTGCCACCGATCAGACCAGACTCGACAAATGTCAACGAGACTTGGTTTACTGAAGGCTTTACGATTGCGGTCTTGCCCTTTATCCAGCGGCTTAGTAGTTACTCTGCTCCTTAAAAGTCCAGCCTGAATCTTACAGGAGGTATTTCATGATGCCTGAAGATATTTCGCTTTTCAGATCGACTCGGCGCACGCAACGGGCGGCAGTAGCAACACTGCTACTGTTCCTGCTATCACTGCTCTTGTTGCCGCAGCCGGCAATCGCAGCGCCTCCGCAGCGTCCAGGCGCCGTCCAGGAATACGTCCACCTCGTCCGAGAGGGCGAAACACTTGCCAGCATTGCGGCCTCATACGGCATTTCAGTCCAGGATCTCAGAGCATCCAACAACCTCATCAACCGGGCCGAACTGGTGAGCTGCTCGCCCAATAACGACAGTACTCAGGCGCGCGGCACAGTGCGGCTCAATGGTCAGCCGGTCAATGGGTTTCGGGTGGTCTTCAGCTGGCGGCCGGACGGGCAGATAGTGGCCAGGGCGATTACCGGCGCCGGAGGCCAGGAGGGAGGCCAGTTCTCCCACATCCTTCTGGCATCCGGTCCCCGCGAAGGGAACTGGTGGTTCTGGGTCGAAAACGATGCCGGGGCCCGAATTTCGGAAATGGCGCACGTCCAAACCGACAGACTTCCTCATGAGGGTATGTGCCAGCGGGCCGTGCTCGATTTCGACATTCAGAGTCTGGATTTCACTTACATTGGACGGAAGCTGCATATCCCCGTGTCCTCAAAACTTCACGTGACGTCACAACCGGTGGTCACAGCGCCCCAGAAGCGTCCAAGCGCCGAAAAAGTCTACGGCCACATCGTCCAACACGGTGAATCACTTGCCAGCATCGCGGCCTCCTATGACATTTCAGTCCAGGAACTGAGAGAACTCAACAGCCTCGCCAACCGCGCCGAACTGGTGCATTGCGACCCCAACGGCATCAACACGCAAGTGCGCGGTACAGTGCGGCGGAATGGCTCGCCGGTCGACGGCCATCACGTGGTCTTCAGCTGGCAGCCGGATGGGGAGGTGGTGGCCAAGAGAACCTCTGAAGGGGGAGGCCAGTTCACCCACATTCTTCACGGAGCCGGCCCGCGCGAAGGAAACTGGTGGTTCTGGATCGAAAACGAAGACGGGATGCGTATTTCGGAAATGGGACACGTCCGCACAGACGAGAGCCCCGATTCCGGCAACTGCCAGTGGGCGGTGATCGATTTCGACATCCAGAATCCGGATCTAATTTACATCGGGCGCAGGCTCAACATTCCCGTTTCTGGGTAGGATAGACGCTGACTGGCAGGCATCACACAATGCCGGACCTGGCGAGCAGTGTATAAGGGCGTGACTTGAGCGTCGGTGTGAAAATGGAAGGAGTCGTTGCGCCCACACGTCTGTCTTCACCAGGATTCCTGGGATCAGGTGATGAACAGGGCTGCAATCCGCCCGCGGTGAGCCCCAACCGCGGGCGGGAGCCAGTCATTCCCCTGATCCCCGCCCCCATTAGCCGCGCATTGGCTCCTTCGTTTCCCTCTGCTCTCCTTGTCGATGTATGATTCTATCCTGGTCGCCGACCGATAGTCTGACCACCGATAGGTCACCGGCAACAAAATCTCACAGTCTGCGTACAACGAAGTAATAGATCAAATGCCCTTGACCATCTGCAACCAGCCTCGCGGCTCCGGTTGCCGGCGGTTGAGCATACGACTGAATTGGTCGTGGCCGGTCGCCTCGTCCACCAACGCTGACACTCTTGTCGCCACTGTCGCCACTTTCACCAGTGGCACCGAAAATGAACTCGGCAGATAGTTCGCATTTTGGTCAAAGAGCTTTAACTTCATGTCATACCTCCAGACCTTATTCCACGCAACTCGCCAACTACTGCCCAATGTCAATTGATTAGGAGCAAATGAAATGCAGTATCGAATCGAAGGCACAACTCTGCCGGTCGTCACAGTCAGCCTTACCCCCGGCCAGCGCATCTACTCCTCCTCCGGCGGCATGAGCTGGATGACGGAGGCCGTGGAGATGGAGACCAATACCGGCGGCGGTCTGGGCCGGATGGTCAAACGCGCGCTCTCCGGCGAATCCCTCTTTATCGTCGACTATTACGTCGACAGGGGCGAGGGCGAGGTCGCCTTTTCAGCCGAGTTTCCCGGCAAGATCCTCGATCTTGACCTTGCTGGCGGACAGTCGGTGATCGTGCAGAAAGACGCCTTCATGTGCGCGGAAAAAAGTGTCGACCTGGACATGCACTTCCGCAAGCGGCTCGGCGCCGGCCTGTTCGGCGGCGAAGGCTTCATCATGCAGCGGCTGACCGGCCCCGGTAGAGCCTTCGTCAACTTCGACGGCGAGATCCTGGTCAAGGAACTCCAGCCGGGCGAACTGCTGCGCGTCGACACCGGCCACGTGGCCATGATCGATCCGACCGTCGATTTCGATGTCGAAATCGTGCGCGGCTTCAAAAACATTCTGCTCGGCGGCGAGGGCCTCTTCCTCGCCACGCTGCGGGGGCCGGGCAAAGCCTACCTGCAGACCATGCCCATGGACAAACTGGCGCAGAAGATCGCCCAATACTTGCCCCAGGTCGGCGGCAAAGGCGCGAGTGGCGGCGGCAATGTCGATCTGGGTCAGCTGTTCGGAGGGCGCTAAAGACCGGAAGTAAAGAGCGAGGATGTGTAATACAATTTCGAGGGGCCAATAGGGAAGCGGGAATCTCCGGCGATAACAGTGTCAGACCAGCATCTGGATAAGTGGTTCGACGGAATCGGTCTTGGTTCGAGCAAGGGCCAGTGGGCCGCTACCAGCCATTTTCAAGCAGATGTCTCAACGTTGGCCAGTATCAACCGTTCGACTTTCGTTCGAATCCAGGAGTGAGGTCGTGCCGTTTACGCACGCCACGCCCCTCCCCTCAATTCCCGCTATACAAATTATCGTGGAGCGCGTTGGCATAGCGGTCTATATTGCGCTCGCGGCGTCTGCCCCCGCTTTCGTCAAGCATACGGTTGCGGGGCGCCTGCGCCTGCGAGCCGGGAACCTGTGTCGCGCCCACGCCCGGCACATCCACCCGGTATGAAGCAGGTGCATCGGCCTGCCGCAGCTTG
>Ga0209754_1003678_pt1 | contig 10126 bp, 11 predicted proteins | sample MesohylBB_FD_187295 | JGI IMG/M metagenome (GOLD analysis project Ga0209754, IMG submission 187295) | Host-associated microbial community of the marine sponge Aplysina aerophoba from Gulf of Piran - sponge mesohyl, lysed by bead beating... | ecosystem: Host-associated > Porifera > Sponge >... | reverse complement strand
CCGCTCGGCAATGGCCCTGCCGATGCCGCGCCCGGCACCGGTCACGATCACGACCTTGCCTGCCAACGACTCGTGCACAACTACCTCCCGGCTGTTCGGATCCGAATCTAGAAGAGTGCCGGCCCGTTCGTCAGATCATCTCCGTCGTGGTGACCGATCGCTCCCGAGCGCCCCGGGCCGACTCGCCGGATTCTTCGGCGATTCTTGCGCAGCCGACCGCCCGGACACGCCGATCCGGCGGCATGCTGTGCCGGTCAGCCGAGAGCACCTTGGTTGAAAGGGTTGGTGATGTCGCGACTCCTTTACCGCATCGGTCGCTGGTCGGCGGCGCACGGGAAGCTGGTGCTGCTGGCGTGGGTCATCGTCGTCGTGCTGCTCGGCGTGTTGTCGCGGACCGTCGGTGGGCACGTGACCGATCAGTTCGAGTTGCCGGGGTCCGAGTCGCAAGCGGCTGCCGACCTGCTGGAGGAACGCTTCCCGGCGGCCGGCCAGTCCTCGGCCACGGTCGTCGTGGCGGGAGACGACCTACGGGCGCAGGCCGAGGAGATCTCGGCGCTGGCGTCGGGGCTCCGCGAGGTGCCGGGCGTGGTGGCGGTCGGCGATCCATGGCAAGGGGTGGCGCCCTCGGGCCAGGTGCTGCAGTTCCCGGTTCGCTTCGCCTCCCCGGCCGAGCAGATCGACGCCGATGTGTGGGACCGGGTCGTGGCCGAGGTGGACGCGGTGCGTAGCTCGACGCTGCAGATCGAACTCGGCGGCCAGGTGGCGAGCGAGGTTGCTGAGACCGGCCCCGGCGGGAGGACCGAGTTCATCGGTGTCGCCGTCGCGGTGATCGTGCTGATCCTCGTCTTCGGCTCATTGCTGGCGATGGGCCTGACGTTGCTCACCGCCCTGTTGGGCGTCGGCATCTCGCTCTCGGCGATCCTGCTCGTGGCGGCTTCGGTCAACGTGCCGACGACCGCGGAGATCCTGGCTCTGATGCTCGGCATCGCCGTGGGGATCGACTACGCGCTGTTCATCACGTCCCGGCACCGCGAGAACCTCGCCGCCGGGATGGAGGTGCGGGAGTCCATCGGCCGGTCGCTGGCGACGGCCGGAGGGGCGGTGGTGTTCGCCGGTTCCACGGTGGTCATCGCCATGCTCGGCCTGATCGTGATCGGGACTCCGTCCATCACGACCATGGCGCTCGCCGTGGCGTTCGCGATCATCGTCGCCGTCGTGGTGGCGCTCACGCTGCTGCCGGCACTGCTGGGTCTGGCCGGTCGGCGTTTGGCGGCCCCCACCCTGCCCGGATTGCGCAACCGCCGCTCCCGGCCGGGTGACAACAATCTCGGCACCCGCTGGACCACGTGGGTGGCCCGCAGGCCGTGGCTGAGCTTCGGGATGGCCCTGGTGGCGATGCTGGTGCTGGCGGTGCCGCTGCTGGATCTCGAGACGGCCTTTCCCTCGGCCGGCACAGCGCCGGAGGAGACCACCCACCGCCAGGCCTACGATCTGATTGCCGGAGGTTTCGGCCCGGGATCCAACGGCCCGCTGCTGATGGTGGTCGACCACGCGGGTCTGGCGCCGGAGCGGGCAGCTGCGGCGCTCGGGGACATCGGATCGGCCGTGGGCGGCGATCCGAACGTCGAGTTCGTCGTGCCCGGCGCCTCGAACCCTGCGGGCGACACGACGCTCGTGCAGGCGATTCCCCTCACCGGCCCGGCCGACGGGGCCACCAAGGACCTGCTGGAGCGGATGCGGGGCGAGATCCTCCCGGGCGTCGAGTCCAGCTACGGCATCGAGGTTTTCGTTGCCGGCCCGACTGCCCTCGAAATCGACCTCGACAGGCAACTCACCGACCGCCTGCCCTGGGTGATGGTCGCCGTCATCGGGTTGATCTTCGTGGTGCTGATGCTTGCGTTCCGCTCGCTGCTGGTGCCGCTGAAGGCGGCCATCGGGATCCTGCTGTCCATCGGGGCTGCGCTCGGCATCGTGGTGGCGGTGTTCCAGTGGGGTTGGGGCGCCGCCGCCATCGGCATCGACGGCACCATGCCGATCATCAGCTTCCTTCCGGTGATGGCCTTCGCCATCCTCTTCGGACTCTCCATGGACTACGAGGTGTTCATCCTCTCCAGGGTGCGGGAGGAGTGGGTACGCACCGGCGACGCCCGCCGGAGCGTTATCCGGGGCGTCGGCGCCACGGCCAGGGTGATCACGGCCGCCGCGGCCATCATGACGGCGGTGTTCGGCGGCTTCCTGCTCGGTGACGAGCCGGTCGTCAAGATGGTCGGCCTGGCGCTGGCCGTGGCCGTCCTGCTGGACGCCACGGTGATCCGTCTGGTGCTGGTGCCGTCCACGATGGTCATGTTCAACCGGGCCAACTGGTGGCTGCCCCGCTGGCTGGACCGGCTCCTCCCCCACGTGGACATCGAGGGCGAGAGAATCCTCGACGAACTCGAAGCAGCCGAGTAGCCGCTACACCGCGCCGGCGGTCCGGGCGGCGCTGCCGGCGGCGCTCCGGAATGGCCGCCTACGGCACCCCCGACATCCCCACCCTCCGTGGGTTCTATTGTCGCCGGGCGGCCCTTCGTGGCTTTCAGCCTCCGGCCTGTGACTTGGCGGTGCGGAGCAGGTAGCGGCCGACGGTGATGCTCACGATCACGAACAGCACGTCGATGAAGTACCACAGCAGCAGCCGGATCTCCCACGGCGGCGTCTCTGCGGACTCGAAGACCTCCCAGCTCAACCAAAGCCGGTAGAACAACAGGAAGAGGCCGCCGGCGGCGATCAGCATCGTCGTGGCGCGCCAGTCCGGCAGCTTGCCGGCTTCGAGGACCCGCATGAGGCTCACGACGAGCCCCGTCGCTGCGCCGGCGGCCATGGCGAAGCTCATGGCGTCCCAGACGTCGCTGCTGGTTGTCACGTCGTAGGTGGGCGACGCTACGAACTGTCCCGCCACCGCCAGCCCAACGAGGATGTGGGCGTAGCCGAACAGTCTCTTGAGTGGCTTGGTGTACATCAGATGCTCGTCTCGCTCGAGCTAATTCCTCCGGGATTCGCGCCTCCGCAGCGGAACAGTCCCAACTATCAAGACTAGTTGGCGTCGCCGTGACCTCCGCGCACAATTCACGTTGTGCTACATTTGTCGCATGAGCGAGGTCGCTTCCCGGGAGTTGCGAAACAACACCCGTCAGTTGCTTGACCGCGTCGCGACAGGTGAGCACATCACGATCACCGTCCGCGGGCGCCCGGTGGCTGAGTTGGCACCGGTCGCGCAACGCCCACAGTGGATGGCTCGCGACCGGTTCGTACGAGAGGTGCTCTCCCGCCGGGCCGACCCCGCGTTGACCGACGATCTGACGACGCTGGCTGACGAGACGACCGACGAGCTCCCGTGGCGTTGAACCGGGGACTTGCCGACACGTCGGTCTTCATCGCTCGCGAGACCCGACGCCCGATCCAGGAGCGGTCCATCCCGGAGGAATTGGCCGTCTCTGTGATCACCATCGGCGAATTGCGAGCCGGTGTGCTCGCCGCGGCCGACACGGCAACCCGTGACCGACGACTCTCGACCCTTTCTGCGGCGCTTGCGCTCCGGCCCATGCCGATCGACGAGGATGTCGCCGCGGCGTGGGCCAGGCTCCGCCTGACTCTTCGCGACGAGGGATGCCGCATGCCGGTCAACGACTCGTGGATCGCCGCAACCGCCATGGCGCACGACGTCGCCATCGTTACCCAGGACGACGATTTCCCGTCGCTGGATCTGTTCCGCGTGGTCCAAGTCTGAGGCCAGGCGGGTGCGGTTCGGCCAGGTCGCAGTCTTGGAGTGATTGCACTGCAATCACTTTGCACGTCTAGGCTGGGGCAAGCGCAGGAGGTCTCGGCCATGGCGAGCATCACGATCCGCAACCTCGACGACGACGTTAAGGTCCGTCTTCGTGTGCGAGCGGCCGGTCGCGGCCATTCGATGGAGGAGGAGGCGCGCCTGATCCTGCGTGAGGCCGTGGAGCGCGAGGCCGGTCCCACGAATCTTGCGACCGCTGTTCGCGACCGCTTCGCGCCCTTGGGCGGCGTGGAACTGGAGTTACCACCGCGCGAGGTGATGCAGGAGCCGCCTCGATTCGAGTGAGGCGGCAGCCGTGATCGTTCTCGACACCAACGTCGTTTCCGAATTGATGCGCCCGACGCCCGCTCCGGCCGTGGCGGCTTGGGTTGCCGGCTGTGAGGCTGCGACGCTGTTCTTCACGGCGGTGAGCGAGGCGGAGTTGCGCTACGGCGTCGCGCTTATGCCCGCGGGCGGGCGCCGCGAAGCAATCGACGCTGCAATCGGGACGATGCTCCGCGAGGATTTCGCCGGTCGCATCCTGCCGTTCGACAGCGCGGCGGCTCACACCTATGCGGAGATTGCGGCCTCCCGCCGCGCAGCCGGGCACCCAATTTCCGCGACGGACGCCCAGATAGCGGCGATTGCGCATTCGCGGGGCATGGCGGTGGCGACGCGGAACATCCGGGATTTCTCCGACACGGGAATCGACCTCATCGATCCCTGGTCAGGCGCGTGAGCCGGTTGGGCGGCTGATGGATTCAGAGCGCCAGGTGCACTCGGAGAGCGTCGTCAAGCTGGGCCATGAGATCGAACGGGACAACACCGATCACGTCGCCCGCCCGTTCAACGGCGTGGAGTTCCGTCCCGGTCTTGCGCGGAGGGTCGCCGTCTTCGGTTCGGGCCTATGGGACGAGTTCGACGAGGCGGTGCTCGGTGCGCAGCGCTTCCTCCAGCCGGGGCGATGGTGCTGAGAGGTAGACGTCGGCTTGGAGGTGGACAGCAGCGGCGAGCACTTCGATGCCGAGTGCGTTGAGGCGGTGCCGCTGGTGAAGGTGCCCGATCAGCGGAGCCAGAGTTCGCAGGCTCTCCACCCCGATCTCCTCGGGCAGTTCCAGCAGCGCACGCAAGGCTCGGGTGCGAGTCTCCGAGGGCAGCGCGGCAAACGACGTTGAGAGCACGCCGGCGGGACCGGCGGAACCCAGGACGGCCCGGCACAGTCGCACGTACCAGTAGCCGGTGGTGTACACGGGTTCCCGGGGTCGTGGTGGGTCGCCGCCTGCGAGCAGCGTGACGAGGAGCCGGTCGTCAACCAGTTGCGTCACTCGTTCGCCAGTTCCGGGTCCCCGAATCCGGTCCGGGCCGCCTCCCAGTCCTGTTCGGAAACGGCGTCCAGAAGCTCCCGGCGCAGTCTCTCGATGCCGCCGGGAATCAGCAGCACCCCGTCGCCGATGTCGAGGTATCCAATCCTGCCCCCATCGGTGAGGCCCCACCGGCGCCGCGCCGCTGCCGGCAGACTCATCTGCCCCCGGTCCGACACTCGGAGATCGCCCGCGCTCGACACGCTGCCATCGTACAAGGCGATCTGGTGATTTGCCTTGTAGACGTCACCACGACCGCCGAAGACTGAGAGGATGCATGTGACCGCCGGGCATCGTCGAGTTCGCGTACGTGGTGGAGGGTTGTGAGTGAGTCGCACCAGAGTCTTGGAACGTCTTGGCGTTTATACGTGGGCAATGGTGCCGACTCTGACCTGGGAGCCGTGGTCGCTTGCGGTGACCTCGATGCCGGTGCGGATGCGCTCGCGCAGTTCACCCATGTGGCTGATGAGGCCGACGGTCCGGCCGCCCTCGCGCAGGCGGTCGAGTTCGTCCATGGCGAGTTGCAGTGCCTCGCTGTCGAGGGTGCCGAATCCCTCGTCGACGAACAGGGCGTCGAGCCGCACGCCACCGGCATGGGCCGTGACAACGTCGGCGACGCCGAGGGCGAGCGACAGCGATGCCTGGAAGGTCTCGCCGCCGGAGAGGGTGGAGACTCCGCGCTCGGAGCCGGTGTGGGTGTCGCGGACCCGGAGGCCCAAACCCGCCTTGCCGCCGCCCCGTGCGCGGTCGCGGTTGACGCTGAGCCGGTAACGCCCACCGGTCATGGAGCCGAGTCGCCGGTTGGCGAAGGTGCAGATTTCCTCCAGGTACGCCGAGAGCACCCAGCGCTGCAATGAGACTTTTGGCGGGGTTCGACCGTTGCACCGGTCGGCCACCGTTGACCACAACTCGGCTTCGGCGAGAGCGGCGGCGTACGTCTTGCTGCGACCTCGGTGGTCAGCAGCCCAGCCGCTGGTGTCCTTGTGGGCCTCGGCGGTGATCGTCCGACGGTCATTGGCGGCTCTCGCAGCGGCCTCGGCATCAGTGACTGCTTCGGCTGAAGCCGTCGTGTCAGGTCGTTCGTCGGGGAGGTCTCGCAGGTCGTCGGCCTTCAGGTCGTGGTCGACATCGCGGCTCGAATCGTCGTGCGTTTCGATGCGCTGTCGCATCTCGTCGCGATCCTCGAGGCTGCGCAGCGCGGCGCGCGCTTCGTCAGGAGTGGCAAACGGAGACGGATCGAGTTGCGCGACGAGGACGGCGGTCGTCGTGCTGAGCGTGGTCTCGGCCGCCGCCCGCTCGTGTTCGGCCGTGGAGAGCGCCTCGATGGCCGACTCGACGGCTGTGATCGCCTCCATGGCTGCAACGGGATCGATGTCGCCGATCTTCTCGGCGATGCCCGCTCGCAGGGTCGCCGCTTCGTCCTCGGCTGTCTTGGCACGCTCCGAGGCGGCGGTGGCGTCGAGAGTGGCCTGCTTGGCCGCTTCCTCCGCCGCGGTGGCGTCGTCGCGGTGGGCTGCCACGGCCTCGTCGAGCCCTTCGACCCGCCCCGCCAGATCGGTCGCGGCCTGCAGCAATACGGCGGCCTCGTCGGCCAACTCGGCGGCACCCTCGGGATCATCGGCGGTGCCGCCTGCACGCCCCCGCAACTCGGCGGATTCGGCGGCGAGTCGCTGGTACGCCTTCCGTGCCCGAACCTCGGCCTGCTCGGCTCTCATGGCAGCCGCCTCCGCGGCCTCCACATCCTCGATGGCGACGGCATCGCCGGCAGGCTCGGCCGGGTGGGGGTGGTCGGTCGATCCACAGACAGGGCACGGCTCGGCAGCTCGCATTGTTCCTGCCAGCACAGCAGCAATGCCCTCCAGGTACCGCTGCCGCAGGTCGAGCGTTTCGCGGCGCCGGTCCAGCGTCGCTCGCTCGGCCTCGGTGAACGCTGTCTCTGCCGCAGTCAGGTGAGGTCCCCGCGCTTGCAGTTCGGTGGCCGCTTCGGCTCGCTGGGTTGCCAGTTCGGCCGCGGCTCGCAGGTCGGCCACCCTGCCGGCAGCCGACCGGGCCTTGATCAGCTCGTTCTCGGCCACTCGGCGCTGCTGTTCATGCTCCGCGGCGGCCGCAGCTTGCTGCTGCTCGATCAGCCGGCGGTCGGCCTCGGCGGCCTGCTCGGAGGCAGCGGTGGATTCTCGTTCCTCGGCCTTGGCGGCGTGCGTGGCAAGATCATGGAGCCTGCTCCGGTGAACTGCGAGCGTGGGGCCGATGACGTTCAAGTCCTGAGCCGTCGGAGTCTCGCCGGCAGCGGGCATGGCGAGGCCGTCGGGCAGGCTCGGTGCCTCGTTGCAGCGAGCCACGAGGGCGGTGATCCCTTCGTTCGCGAGGGTTGTGCACTCTGCGAGTCTGTCCCGGTAGTGCTGTTCGGCGTTCAGTAGGGGGCGTAGTTCCTCGGCCGCGTCGGCGAGACGGAGGGTCTCGCGGCCCGTGTCGATAGCGGATCGCTCCTTGGCGAGTTCGTCCCGGCGCTCGCGGAGCCCGGCGCGCCGTCCCCAGTGCTCGGCGGTCCGCTCGATGGCGAGGTGAGTGGCACGGGCCGTTGTGAGCGCCCCGTCGGCGGCCTCGGCGGCCGTGCCGGCGTTCTCCTTCAGCGAGTTCGCGCTGTCAACGAGTCCGTCGAGGGCGGCCTGGTCGGCGGGCCATGCCTCGTCTGTGCCGGCTTCGTGGTCCAGGCGATCGCTGGTCAGGGGTTGTTCCGCCTCGCCGGTCACGGACCGCCACCGCTCGGCGGCCTGTCGACGTAGGTTCGCAAGCTCACGTTCATGCTCGGCTGCTGCGTCGCGGCGGCTCCTGGCACCGTTGTCGAGCCACTCCGATGCTGCCGCGAAGATTGTCGTGTCGAAGAGCGTGCGCAGCAGCTTCTCGCGGTCCTCGGAGTTGGATCGGAGGACCTGTTCGAAGCGACCCTGTGGGAGCAGGATCACCTGCTGGAACTGTTGGGCGGTGAGTCCGAGCAATCCGGCGATCTCATCGTTGACTTCACGGATCTTTCCTGCCACGGCCCGCCATTCGTCGCCTTCTCGCCGTTCGAGCCTGGCCTCTGCCAGACGGCGCGTTGTGCCTTCGCCTCGCACCTTGGCCGCTTCGTGCTCCGGGCTCCGCCGGACCCGCCACCGATGCCCCTGCGAGGTGAACTCCAACTCCGCCCACGGGCTCACGTCGAGCGGGGCGTGGTCGGAGCGGACGGTGTGCCTGCCTCGCTCACCGGGCACGTCGCCGTAGAGCGCGAAGCAGAGAGCGTCGAGCAGGAAGGTCTTGCCTCCTCCGGTGGGGCCGTGGATGAGGAAGAGGCCCTCCTCGACGAGCGGGTCGAAGTCGATCTCCACCTCGTCGGCGTAGGGGCCGAGGGCGCAGAAGGTGAGGCGGTGCGGCTTCACTCGTTGTCCTCCGTGCCGGTGGCTGCGAGCGCGTCCTTGAGCACGGTCTGCTGCGATTCGGAGGCGTCGGCCCCGTACAACTCGGACCAGAATCGCAGGGCGAGGTCGAGCGGCCCCATGCCGCTGCGCACCGCCGATGCGACGTCCCCGCTGCCGGCCGCCACGTTTCCGCGGGGTTCGTACTCGAGCACGACCGCGTGAGGAAAGCGCTGCTGCAGCCGTGGCATGGCTTGCAGCGGAAGATCCAGGTCGGTGAGCTGGATACGGACGCGGGCCTGCTCGGCGTCGGCGAAGTCGGGATTACCGAGCAGATCGTCGAACGCGCCTCGCAGGGTGCGCAACGGGCGACCGACCCCCAGCGGCACGACCTCGGTGCGGCAGTGTCCTCGGGCATCCATCTCGACGATGCGGACGGACTTGGTGTCACGCTCCTTGGAGAACGAGTACGGAAGCGGCGTGCCCGAGTAGGCCACGCGGCCGTCGTCGAAGGCCTGGTCGCGATGAAGATGACCCAAGGCGACGTAATCGAACCCGTCGAAGGCGGACGTGTCGACGAGGTCGATGTTGCCGACGGTGAGATCGCGCTCGGAGTCCGACGTGGTGCCACCGGCGACGAAGGTGTGCGCCACGACGACCGTGCGAACCGCGCCGAGATTCGCCGCGTGGCGCCGGATCAGGGTGGTTGCGTGGTCGGTGACCTCGCGGTGGCGGAACCGGCGGGAGGCGCCGGCTGCTTCGGCGTCATCGGTGTCGTCGAGGCGGCCGAGCAGCGGCCCTGCGAGCGAGGGTTCAAGATACGGCACCGGATAGACGGCCACGGTCGGCCCGCCGTCGTCGGGATCCAGCCGGAGCGGCCGGGTGCAGCGGGCGACGTCGCCACGGATGGTCACGCCGGCATGCTCGAGCAGTTGGTCGGCCACCGCCACGCGAGCGGCCGAGTCGTGGTTGCCGGCGATGGCGACGATCCTGGCGCCGGTGTCATGCAGACGCACCAACGCCTCGTTGAAGAGGTTGATGGCGTCGGCGGGCGGGATGGCCCGGTCGTACAGGTCGCCCGCGATGACGACGAGGTCCACCTCGGCGTCCCGGGCCAACTCGACCAGCCGGTCGACGGCCTCCTGCTGCTCGGTCAGCAGCGACTCACCGTGGAACGTCCGCCCCAGGTGCCAGTCGGAGGTGTGGAGCAAGCGCACGCGAGCAGGGTACCGACCACTTGTGCCAGCATCGGTCGGGCCAGGGTGTGGGCAATTGGCGCCGGCGGGAAGCGGCGCCGAGGGTACCACCCGGCCGGCCGCGGCGGTCCCGCGCTGGCCGGCGGCCTCACGCCTGCGCCGGCCCCGTGTCGGCGGCGTCCAGCAGTACCTGGAACGGGTAGACCCGCTCGGTACTCGAGGTGACGGGGACGACCGTGACGACCCCGCGTCCCTTGCTGTTGGACGTGGTCGTAACAGGATACGATTTGTAGCTGTCGTCGTGTTGGAGGTGTCGGTGGAGAGCACTTGGAGCTGGCCAGGCTCCAGATGGTGGCGCGTCGACCTGCATGCGCA
>Ga0209754_1003665_pt1 | contig 10151 bp, 6 predicted proteins | sample MesohylBB_FD_187295 | JGI IMG/M metagenome (GOLD analysis project Ga0209754, IMG submission 187295) | Host-associated microbial community of the marine sponge Aplysina aerophoba from Gulf of Piran - sponge mesohyl, lysed by bead beating... | ecosystem: Host-associated > Porifera > Sponge >... | reverse complement strand
TGTGTCAGGATCGAGCGTCTCGGCAGCCTGGAACATTGCGGTCCAACGCTCCCGCGCGCGGTGTGCCGTGAGCACGCGCGGTGTCCCAATGCCTTTAGCGACATCGTTATCCGATCTCGTCGGGAGGACCAACGAGATCATCGGTCGCCCGTCACGTCCACCTCGCCCGATCTCTTGGTAATAACGGTCGAGGCTCTCAGGTAGGCACGCGTGGACGATTGTGCGAATGTCTGGCACGTCGAGGCCGAGCCCGAAGGCTGACGTGGCGAACACGAGGTCGATGCGTGCGGGGAACTGTCGTGAGTCACGTAGATCTCGGAGAACCGCCTCTCGGTGAGAAGTCGTTGAGCTTCCGTCCACGACCGCGAACCGCGTGAACCCGTGGGCAGACGCAAGTTGGCTGAGTCGCTTCGGAGTGAGGGTTCCTGGGCGTGCCCTTCCCTCATCACGCAGAGTCGTATATACGATCGCTGGCCGGGGAAGGTGCCTAAGCGACTCGATGAGTCGGGTGTCTCTTTCATCTGCGTCCGATACGGGTGCCGCCCAGTAGCTTGGCTCAGGCCGTACTACCGGTGCACCGACGTGCAGAAACGGACCCGGCTTGCCGAAGAGGGCCTCAAGTTGCCCTAACGTGTCCCCGGTGATCGTGGCGCTCGCTAGAACCGTTCGGAATGCCTCATGGCCAGCACCACTCGCTTCCCGCAGGAGATAAGTGCGCAATCCGGCCAGTTGATGGAAGTGGGGGCGAAAGGCATCTCCCCAGGACCCAACGATGTGGGCCTCGTCGATGGCGAGCAGTTGGAGCCGGCCACCCGCCGAGGCTGAACCGAGAGGCCGTGCGAGGGAGGTGGTCAAGGCCTCGGGATTCGTGAAGAGAATCGGTTGGTGGCCGGATTGCAGGCGACCAACAAAGTCTCTCTTCTGATTTGGCGTCAGACCGCCGTGATAGGCGGTCGGCGGGGCCTCCGGGTCCTGGTTCGCATATCGCCGTTCCTGGTCGAGCGCAAGCGCAACCGTTGGCACCACAACCACCGAAACGGAGCCGGTGGTCGATGTGGTGACCGCCGGAGCGAGCATTGCCAGCGTCTTCCCGCCCCCGGTGGGGAGGTTGACGACGAGTGTGCTGCCCGCAGGGGCCAGCAGGGCACTCCGAACAGCTGCTCGCTGCCCAGGTGTCCGGTACGTCATGAAGTCTTGGTCGATGAGCGTGAGGAACGGATCTCCTGAGACCGCCTCGTCCAGTCTCACAACACGGAGATCAGAGACGTCGTGGTCAACCGCAGGAATGGAGTCGCAGTCCAGCCACCGTGGTCTCCACGGGGTTGCACGAATCCGGGTCAACGATCCTCGGCGAGGCTGCGGGTCGAGCCCATAGTCGGCCCAATGAAAGTCGGGTGGGAACGATCGGGAATACGGCGCGTCAAGCCAAGCACGGGTCGCCTCGGTCTCGGCATCAACATCCGGATTCTGCGTGCCTACATTTCGGCGGACGTCGTCGGAGCGGAGTATCTGGCGGAGCACTACGGCGGCATCTGCTGACCCTCCACGTCCACTGGCCGCGAGCTTCAGCGCTGCCGAAATCCGGTCGGTGATCTCGATCTGCTGGTTGGCGGCGAGTCGGTTGAGCAGCGACTGAACTTCGTGGACTGGGCGCACTTCACTCTCCGAACAGGTCAGGGTCCGCCAGAATGATGGCTCCGCATCCGATCACCTCGATTTCCAGTTCCAGGCGCTCCGGTACTGCTAGCCCAAGTGCCTTGAACGCTCGAATCTGTTCGTCAACCGGTTCCAGGTCGGTCGCAACTCGAGCGCGAAGGGCGACGAGATGGCTGTCTATCAAGGACTTAAGGGCCCGAGCCGAGCGGGCCGCTCGCGGCCCGACCGAATCGCGGCGGTCGAGAATCCTCCGCGCGCTCGTAAGGCCCTCGCCGCATAGAGCCTCCCAGTCGAAGTGCGCCGCGACTTCATCGAATAACCATGGCCGTGAGGATAGGTTCCGATCCCCGGCCTCTTTCTTGTACGGATCCGTCGCTACCGGATTCTCGGTCTCGTCACCCCGATGAGACATGTACACAGTCTCGTGTGCAGGAGGTAGCAACGACTCAAGCTGAATGTGTAGCCACGAATTGACCCCCTGTCCGCGTGCCGTGCGTTCCAGTTCGGGCGTAGTCGACGCGCGCACTAGGAAGTCTGTCCGAAACACCGCAATGGGCGGCCAGCAACCCGGCACTGGCCGCATGAAGGCAAACGCAACACCGCGATCGTCGTTATGGAGGTGACGCACGATTTCATCAAGCAAGCCGTGACCTGGCCTCACGAGTGGCACGCTTCGTTCCAAGGATGCCTGGCGCGAAAGCGCCAGTTCGGTGTCGACCCACGGTTGCATCGCTCGTTCGAGCCTAAAGGGCAGTTGAGGACGCGGATGCCTGCCTATCCGAATAGTGCCTCTAGCAGGGCTCCAAGCCTTCACCCCGACACCGGCCAACCAAGTCTTGAGCGCTGCGCGAAGTCGTCGGGCATCGTCCGCCTGAAGAAGCCGCTCGTTGAGGCCTCGGTGAATGCCACTTACCGAGTCCAAGGAGTCGTGCGCCGCTATTCGCTCTGCCTCGCTTCGGAGATGCTCGCGTCGCAACTCGATCTCAGAGTCAAACACGCCAGCCCCGCCGCTGATTGTCCTGCCGATGACACTGGACTCCAAGTCGGCAAGGGCGTGTTGCAGCGATGAGACCGACTGGTCAAACACCCGGCAGGAGTCAGCCGTGAACAGAAACCATCCCTGCGCGTATGCTTGCTCGCCGTAAACGAACACCATCGATTCTACGGGCTGTGGCTCACCGCGTACATACCTGTCGGCACGACCAAGCCTCTGTTCGAGGCGAAACACGTCCCACGGCAAATCCAAATGAAAAACCATATCTGCAGCCTGGAGGTTGAGACCTTCCTCAGCGCTTGCGTCGCATACCAAGAGCCGATAGCTGTCAGTTCGCCACCGGTCGACACTTGCTGCATTCTCCTCCCGTGACAGAGATCTCAAGTGCTTGGCCACGCCGTGCAGCCTGAAAGTGTCTGCTGCGGCTATGGCGACGGCCTCAGCCACAGTCGTGTACGAACTTGCTACAACGACCTTGCCGCGGTTCCTGGATATGGCCATCTCATCGATCTGATGGACGACCTCGTCAAGAACGATCGGGGCAAACGCGTCTAGATCTTGGCGCCACGCATCGCCAGTGGCCGCGAGCCACCTGCACACAAGCCCGAGCGCCCCGTCGGGCTCATCTGAGGCAGACAACTCCAGAATGGCATGGGGTAGCGAACCGCAGGCCTGGCCGACTAGCCGAAGTGCCTCTGTCGCTTGGTCAAGTTCGACCTCCCCGGAGTCGACAAGTTCTGCGATGTGGTGCCGAAAGCTCTCGATTAGGTCGAAGCGGAGGTGGTCGCTGCCGTCGCTGATCTCGACTGTGAAGGGCTGACCGCGGCGACGGCCTCGCGCGCCGAAGGTCGCACTTATCTGCGGGGTTCGGCGCGTCCGCAGTAGTCGGTGGTGCAGCCGGTAGGTCTCCGAGAGATGCTCTCTGACTCTCACAATCCGGTCTGGGCGCTGGTCGTTGACGCAGTCAAGAGCTTGATCGACGAGGGAAAGGAGTGTCTCATCGTCTGAGAAAGATGATCGAAGTTGGTCGGCGTAGAGCGAGAAATCGAATTCGTCCAAGTCGGGTGTGAGCGAGTAGTGAATGAGCGCGATCTGGTCCCGCATTGCGACCCGGCGGGTAAACGCTTCAAGGTCCTGTGGCTGATAATTCTTCGGGTCCAGAAGGTGCAGAAGGTCAAGGAAGGCTGTCTCGTTCGAGCGAACTGGTGTCGCTGAGAGGAGAAGGACGTCATTCGCGCCGTGCGCTAGCACGGCCACGCGCTGTAGCACCGCCCGTGGCAACGGTCCGGCTCGAGTGAGGTGGTGAGCCTCGTCGATCACAAGGACCTGAACTGGCCCGTTAGGCCACGTCTCTGGTTCTTCATGGGCACGGATCTGGATCGAGGCGCCGCGGAAGCTATAGAGGTGGAACTTGGTTCTCAACTCCTCATGCCACTGCTGGCGAAGGTGGTCGGGAGCCAGGACTAGCGCCTCGCTGGCGGGATTGTCGCTCAACGATTGCCAGACCAGTGCTCCTGCCTCGATGGTCTTGCCTAGGCCGACCTCATCCGCCAGGAGGTGCCGACGTTCGCGGTCATTGGAGACACTGCGCACGACTGTGAGTTGGTGGTCATGGAGTTCGACTGACCCCAGCAGGAGTCCGTCGGCTCCAGCAGCCGCGGCCCGCAGCGTGTGCCACGACGCGATCAGATCGGCTCTTGGCTCGTAGACAAGAGGACTGTCGCCACCGAGCGCAGCGAGAATCTCGTAGGGATTCCCTATCTTGGGTGTCCATCGGATGTCGAACTGGTCGCTCGACAGGATTGCTGCATCGCTGTTCGGTAGCGCCACGAGGTACCCGTTGGGGTGTGCGCCATCGATCCGGCCTATTCGCCAACGATATCCATCGTGGAAATACACCCGTGAATGCTTACGGATCTTGGCGACAGCGACCTGGGACACATCTGACTCTTGCTCGACGTAAGGATCCCTAGATGGTCCTTGGAAGTACCGGATACGAGCTGTGGCGCTATCAAGACCTACCAGGCGCCCGATGCCGAGTGCTGGCTCGCCTACGACGAAGCGACCTAGACCAGACCTATCCAACGTCCGCTGTGCCATTCCGTCATTGCCTCTTCCCCGCCGCAGCGCCAGCAGACTACTCCACAACTCTGAGCAAGATCACGGATGAGGCAGGCAAGATTGATAGGCAGGACGCGACCCTCGTGTACCTGACGAGTGGACGCTCGTATGCCTTGCCGTGTCCAGTCCCACCATGGTTAGTTGACAGTATTCGAGTCTGAGCACACGCACGTTGAAGTCGTTGCTAAGCGCAACCACGGTGGCGGCAGCGGAGTCGAGACCTCTCTCAGAAGTACGGACGGCCAGCTTCGGCCTGCTGCCCATTGACCGTTCCTGTTCACACGCCTCGGCGCCTGACTCGCGAGAGCCTCAGGTACTTGCGCTGGAAGTGGTCTGTCAGCAACTTGATGTCCTTGTGGGTGTTCTGGAGTTCGTTCCAACGCCTCACGGAGTCGTCCCCGAGGTACCAGTAGCCGCCCGTCCACGCGCAATCGTCACGCATAAGTTCGAGTTCTGCCGCAAAGTCATCCTGGTCGGGCAGCAGGCCCTGATCGATGTACTCGTCGGTGATCGCATCCATCAGGTAGCCCAAACTAGCGATCCCAACACCGTGCATTAGGCGGGACCGGCGCGGCGGGAGTCCCCATGCTTCGTAGAAGACCTTCTGAACAGCCCACCAGAAGGGCTTCAAGACCGACATCATCTCCTCGATGTCGCCTCCTCCCGTATCGGGATCTCGGTAGTGGTACAGGCAGCCGTTGGTCAGACTGTTTTCCAGCATGCGGAGGACCGAGGTCCCCTTGACCACCCCGTCCGGAATCGTCGGTGTCTGAATCAGTTGGTAGAAGGGCGAGTCCTCGTCGAAATTCAGTCTCTCGACCACAAACGAGGGGAAACGCTTGCGCATCAGTGCGGGGGGGAGCAGTCCCTCGGTGGTGGGGAGCAGTTCGTAGATGAGAGCCTTGGGGAGTGGTTTCGTCGAGTTCACGAGTATGAACTGAGCTCGCTGCTCGCCCTGATCCGCGGTAATGAACGCTGTTACGCATAGGGGGAAGGAGTCCACCTTCGCCTCGCGGACGGCGGCGCACCGCTGCTGACCGTCAACGATCCAACCAGGCTTGTCCTCATCGGATAGGTCCTCATCGACCGGAATGATCAGCGTGCCCGAGGCCACGTAGCTATCGCCTGATCCGACTGGGTCTGCGGGCTCGAAGCGGACTCGAGTGTCGAAGGCGACCACGATAGCGTTGGGGATCATTGGCGAAGTTGTTTCAATATATGAACGGATTGCAGCGACGTGGGCTAGAACCTCGGGCCGCTGGTAGCCGACGATCTGTCGCTCGTCCCTCCGTACCCGGCTGACCGTTGTGAATTTCGGTAATTCCTTGCCGTCAACGGCAAACGTGTAAATCCGTTGTTTACGGCCCTGCCGCACTTCAAGCGCAGGAAACCGCAGTTCGTATGTCGAAGTGCTTCCCATGGTGCTAGTAGCTCCTAGCGTTGGCCCGGTCGAGTTCCCGACGCAGTCTCTCGGAGAACACCGCGAGATTGTGGAATCCACGTCGACGATTCCGTTCGGCCCCTCGAAAGACGATGACCTCGACGCCGATCTCCCTACAGACTGTGCAACTGCACCGCCTCCACGGCTTCGCCTCGAGCGTTCGACGGTATTCTGCGCTCCGATCCTTCTTCGTCCCGAGCAACTCAGCGTACCCAAGGATCGTGGCGAGGACACTCTCCATTCCCGCGCCACCTGTGTCGTACCGCCGCAGCCCATTAAGACAGTCACGCTCGAGGCGCCTGGCCGATCGCTGGTCGACTAGGCCTGCTGTTACCTGCTTGCGCAGCCTCGTGTTGCCGTCGACTTGAGGGATACGAAGAGCAACGAAACTACCGTCAAGCGTGTAGTAGTTGTCGGTCTCATCCTTAAAGGCTTGGCGGAATGGGGACGTGCTGTCGAAGCTTGTGACACCCAACCCGGCAAAGGTCTGCACGTGCGTAGTGCGCGTAACACCAAGAAGGTGCAATTGCGCTCCCGGATCTAGTGCGACCGAGACCGCTTTAAGTGTGTCGAGGATGTCGGGGGTCTTGAGCGGCACCATCCCTCCAAGGGCAATCCGGTGGTACCCGATGTCCTGAAGCGCGGTCACTGCCCTCGCGTACGATAATGGGCTCCAACCGTGTGCCACTGCTATGGGTTCGAACCGACAGCCCTGTGACCGGTGCAACTGTAGAAACTCTGCAGCGAGTTCGACGGTGAGGTCTTGACGGAACCGCCACTGCTCCGGTACGTCAGTGGAACTCTTCGCATCCATTGCAGCGTCATAGCCGAAGATCAGGTGATCCATGGCGATTCCAAGGTCCAATCCGCACTCTTCGTAGAAGTCCAGGACCTCCTCGACCGTGTACACGGGTTCGCGCTCGCGCACATAGGTGAACGCGCCACAATCCCCCATGATCTTGAGATCCAAGTCGTTCTGATTAAGGCGAAAAAAACGCTTGGCACCTTCGCGGTGAAGACGCAACCGTTGGGCCTCGGTGTACTTGGCCCCCGCGCCTGGCAGGCCGTCCACGATGGGCTTCGAGATCAGTAGCCCATCGTAGGGCGGTGGATCTATGACTTCATGGGCGTAGCGATCATCTCTCTGACGGACGCGAAAGATCGATCGCTCCTCTGTGATGAAGTCGAAACTCGGATCCACCTGGTCTTGGCTGTCGGGAAAGTAGAACTGCATCTACTCCCACCCGACACTGACATAAAGGCGGATCAAGTGGTTCACTGCCAGGAACCCGGCGTTCGCGTCGCCAACTTCCGAGCGCGCTCGAAGAGTCGACCGAACCGGGCCTGCTCACAGGCATTGCCCCCATCCCGAAAGCGCCGGAGGGCCGGCGTCTTGGTCGTGTGTGGATCCTTGGCCAGGTGATCAAGGATCCAGTCCAGAATCGACTCGTCGCTCTGCCGGCGCCGATCGAAGGAGGGAAGGTCTCCCGCCGTCGCTGTAAGTGCTGCCACGATGCGACGTGCCCTGTCGACACTTGGAGGCGTGGTACCGAGTTCTGCAAGCACAGCCATCGCGGAGCGCAAGTTGGTTGAGGACAGTGAACCGCCGAGAATGAGTCTCAGACCTCCGGCAACCGGTACCCAGCACTCCTCGAGCCCGGCCCGAGGTGGCCCGGAAGCGAACACCATTACCCGCCCGGGATTCCCTAGGCGCGCTACGAGAGATATCAAGTCTGGGGCTACTGCATCGAGGTAGCTACGTCCTAGACAGACCAGTACGCCCGCGTCCGATCCGTGCTCATCAAGTTCAACCAGGCGCCGAGGTCCCTGCCGACCCAGGACATCGGAACGCGTCAACTCCTCCCACCATTGACGACGCACCTGGCTGGGTGCTCCCGAACTCAAGCAAGCGAGCACCGAGTCAGGGTGTCCTGCAGCGAGGGTGGCCCCGTACTTCGGCACTTTGTCGTGGAGGTCTACAAGACCGAGGCCAGCCGAAACGACGGAGACGTTGGTCTCTCCAATCAGTGGAATGCGAGACGCGAGTTCCATCGCAGTCCGCCAGTACTCCCCGGCGTACAGGTCGGCCGCGACATGTTGGCGGGAAGCCGCTGACACGAGGGCTGCCCACTGTTCAACGCGGTCCGACACGGGTGCCGGGCCTACACTCCGCAACCTCGGATACCCAGGATCTGACCCACGCTTACGTGCTGTGCACGAGAGGATGACGTGAAGTTTCTGCATCTGCTGGAGATATCAGGCAGTGTAATGAATTCGACAGGAAGACGGGATCGGGCTCCGCGGGGTTCTCCTCGAATCCGTCTGCAAGATCAAGCTGACAGAAGGCCCCACGGTGTCGCGGTCTTGTGCCGAACGGGAGCGAGTCTTCTGGATCAACCGAGGAGTGACTCGAAGGTTCCGGGTCAGGGCCGAGCTAGCAGGGAGTGTTCGTTGAGACCGGCCTTTCGCGCCAACTTTGTCGCGAGCGGGCGCGATCGTTCCACCACGTCCAGAGGATCGACGTTGGTGACTCTCCCGTTCGCGACCGATCTCGATCCGGCCACCCAAACGTCGGAGACCTCTCTCGGGCCGGCGCAATAGACGACGGCTTGGAAGGGGTCGTGAATGTTGGCCAAGGCCGGTGAGGTGCCGTCGAACATCACCAGGTCGGCCTGCTTACCGGGCTCTAACGAGCCGAGTTCGTCATCGAGGCGCAGGGAGCGGGCGCCCTCAATGGTGGCCATCGTCAGCGCGTCACGGGCAGACAGAGCGGTTGCCTGGAGCCGGTCCACCCGCTGGAGCAGAACAGCGAGTTTGATCGCCTCGAGCATGTCCTGGCGGTCGTTGCTGGCGGGACCGTCCACACCAATGCCTACGGCTACGCCGAGGCGGCGCAGCGCAGGGACCGGGCACACGCCGGACGCGAGGATCATATTGGAGACCGGATTGTGGGCCACCCCCACCTCGTGCTCCGCCAGAATGTCCCGATCGTTCTGGTCAACCCACACGCAGTGAGCGGCGATGGTCGGACCGGTAAAGAGCCCGAGATAGGCACACTGCTCGATGGGTGACCGCCCCGTGGCGGAGCGCACCGCGGTCACCTCTTCACGGACCTCGTGCAGGTGGATATGGCTCCCGTGGTCGGTGGCGAGCCTTACAGACTGCTCGAAAAGCTCCTCCGACTGCGCCCCCAAGAGAGCGATTCCTACCCGGAAGCGGGACAGGTGGCTCGCTTCGCAGGCCTCCCGGAGGGCTGTGTGCTCTTCGAGAATCGCTGACACGGTGGCATCCCGCCGGTCCGCCGCGCCGAACGCGACCACGCCGCGGAGCCTCAGTTCGTCCAAGGCCCGAACGACTCCCGGCGTGACAGGCTGGTCGGCCGGGTCGCACACGAACATGTCGCTGGCCAGCGTGATTCCGGTCCGTAGCATCTGTATCCCGGCTAGAAGCGTGCCCACGTATGCCATGTCGTAGTCGTGATTGGGGGCGGTGGGGTTGATCACCGCCTCGAACCATTCCCAGAGGGTGAAGTCCTCGGCGATACCGGTGAAGAGCGCCTCCGAGAAGTGCCCGTGGGTGTTGATGAACCCGGGTGTGATGATGGAGTGGCGGTCTCCGCGGACCTCGTCATCGGGAAATCGGGATCTGAGGTCGGCCCATGGCCCGACCGCGTCGATCAATTCGCCGACGATGCGCACCGCGCCGTCCTCGATCATCTCCGGTGTCGACGAGGTGAGGACGTATCCGCCCCGGACCAGGATTCCGCGGTCCGTCATTGCGGCGGGGGTGGCGTGTGGAAGTCGTACAGGTCGGGTCCTGGCTTCACCAGGTCCTCGTACAGTTCCGGTCTCCGGGCGCGGAGCAGTCCGGGTATGGAGGAGAAGGCCTTCGGCTCGACGATCGAGTCATCCTGTGCCCTTAGCCACTCCACCCGGTCGA
>Ga0209754_1003663_pt1 | contig 10152 bp, 8 predicted proteins | sample MesohylBB_FD_187295 | JGI IMG/M metagenome (GOLD analysis project Ga0209754, IMG submission 187295) | Host-associated microbial community of the marine sponge Aplysina aerophoba from Gulf of Piran - sponge mesohyl, lysed by bead beating... | ecosystem: Host-associated > Porifera > Sponge >... | reverse complement strand
TGCGGACGGCGACAGGGAATTCTTCAAAAAGCTGATTACGACCGCGGTCGAAAAGCAGCGGCAGATCGACCAGCTCACGGAAAGCGCGCTCGTGGACAAGTGGCCGATAGACAGGATCGACCCTACGCTTCGCGCCTTGTTCAGAGCCGCGGGGGCCGAGCTGGTCGAAGCCGAAACGCCTCCTCGCGTAGCAATCAACGAATTCCTTGAAGTCGCAAAGGCTTTCTATCCCGACGGCAAGGAGCTGCCTTTCGTCAACGGAGTTCTTGACCACATGGCAAGAACTGCGCAGCCTTCGCGCTTTCAAAAAAAACCGGGCGCGGACAATCGGAATCCACCGGCGTGCGCCGACCCGCCCGTTTGCCGGCAGCCGAGCGATATTCCCCCGGTCGCTCAAGCCTCCGAAAAAAATATTCAGGAATAGCGCTTAATCCACTCGATAAGTCGGAATTAGCGCTTATTTGCAGATAAGCGGGAATCAAGCGAACCGCGCCGCCGAATGCCGCCAATCCATGCAAATCATCCTATCGTTCTCCGCGCTATTCCTATCCGTCATTCTATTACAGCTAAGCACCGGGGGCGTTGCTCCTCTCGACGCGCTGGCAGGCGTGCAGAACGGCTTTACAACGACGCAGATCGGTCTGCTGGGATCTTCGCATTTCGTCGGATTCTTCATAGGCTGCTTCTGGGCGCCGCGCCTAATCGGCTCCATCGGGCATTCGCGTTCGTTCGCCGCGTTCGCCTCCTCCGGGACCCTCGGAATTCTGTTCCACACGATTATCGTCGACCCGTACGCATGGTCGATCATGCGCATAATGTCTGGACTTTGCGTGGCGGGATGCTTTACCGTCATCGAAGCTTGGCTTCAGGCGAAATTCTCCAATCGAAATCGCGGTCGCGCCATGGGAACATACCGCATGGCCGATCTGGGCGCCGGCTTTTGCGCGCAGCTGGTAATCGGCGTCCTGGATCCGTCCAGCTATATCTCGTACAACATACTGGCGATTTTATGCTGCGCTTCGCTGCTGCCGCTCCTCCTGACGCGCATTCCGCAGCCGGCGACCGGCATGTCTCCGCGCCTCAATCCGAAACTGGCATACGGCATTTCGCCCGTGGCCTGCGCCGCGGTCGTCACCGCCGGCCTGACGACATCCAGCTTCCGCATGATGGGACCGATCTACGGCATCGAAGTCGGGCTGAATACGAACCTGATAGCGTTGTTTCTCGGGTCATTCATTCTAGGCGGCGCAGTCGCACAGTACCCGGCCGGATGGATAGCGGACAGATTCGACAGGCGTCGGGTGATGGTCGCTCTGTCCGGGATGGCGATACTCTCCTGCATCGCAACGGTCGCCCTGTCCGGAAGCGGGCCCGCGGGCATTTTTCTCGGCGCCGTGATATTCGGCATGACGACGTTTCCGATTTTTTCGGTCGGCGCGGCCCACGCCAGCGATTTCGCCGATCCCGAGCAAATGGTGGATTTGAGTTCCTCCCTGCTTTTCCTATACGCGGTCGGGGCTATCGTCAGCCCGTTCCTGTCGTCGGCGCTAATTGTGCTTGCGGGACCGGAATCAATGTTCGTATTCATAGCGGTCGTTCATTTGGTTCTTTGCATGTTTGCGTTAATTCGCATGAGACTCCCCCGGTCCAGGAAACAGCGCACGCCCTACGTCTACACGCCTAGGACGAGCTTTTTGATCGGGCGCCTGATCAGGCGAAGGCGGCGCGACGGGAAATAATTTGCGATAGAAACGCCATTGGCCGGTATCGGCGCATCGCGGATAGCCGGAATCGCGGCGCTTGGAAGCGTCCGAATGCGCCGCATTCGCCATCGTAGCTAGCGCAGGAACTGGAAATCGTCTAGGAACTAGCAAAAGTTCAGGAGCTCCTGCTGAAATGGCGCGAATACTCATTACATCGGCGATCCCATACATTAACGGGATCAAGCATTTGGGGAATCTTGTCGGCAGCCAGCTGCCGGCGGATCTGTATGCGCGCTTCATGCGTCTTCGCGGCAACGAAGTCATGTTCATTTGCGCGACCGACGAGCACGGGACTCCGGCCGAACTCGCGGCCGCTGAAGCCGGCGTCCCCGTTGCCGAGTACTGCGCGGAAATGCATCAGGTCCAGTTTCGTCTCGGGCAAGGATTCCGCCTTTCGTTCGATCATTTCGGGCGCTCGTCAAGCGAGCGGAACCGACGGCTGACCCAGCATTTCGCCGGCCGGCTCGCGGAGCAGGGGCTTATCCGGGAGGTTGTCGAAGAGCAGGTCTACTCGAGAACCGATTCGCGATTCCTTCCCGATCGGTACATCGAGGGAACCTGCCCGGCATGCGGATACGAGCGAGCTCGCGGCGATCAGTGCGAGAACTGCACCAAGCAGCTGGACCCGACTGATCTGATCGACGCCCGATCGGCGATATCCGGCTCCTCGGATCTGGAATTGAGGGAAACGAAGCATCTCTATCTAGTTCAATCGGCATTCAGAGAACGGCTGGAAGACTGGATTGAATCGAAAGCCGACTGGCCCGTTCTCACCACCTCGATCGCCAAGAAATGGCTTCGCGACGGCGACGGGCTCCAGGACCGCGGAATTACTCGGGACCTGGACTGGGGAGTCCCCGTTAGGAAGGGCGGCGAGGACTGGCCGGGCATGGAAGGCAAGGTCTTCTATGTCTGGTTCGACGCTCCGATCGAGTATATCGCCGCCACCGCGGAATGGGCCGACGAGAATGGAAAGCCGGAAGCCGAATGGCAGCGATGGTGGCGAACGGACCTCGGAGCCGACGATGTCCGATACGTGCAGTTCATGGGAAAGGACAATGTTCCGTTCCACACGCTTTCATTCCCGACCACGATCATGGGGTCCGGCGAGCCGTGGAAGCTTGTCGACTACATCAAGTCGTTCAATTTCCTGAACTATGACGGCGGCCAGTTTTCGACCAGCGGCAAGCGCGGCGTGTTCATGGACCAGGCATTGCAAATCCTGCCGCCGGACTACTGGCGGTGGTGGCTGCTCTCGCACGCTCCCGAGAATTCCGACAGCGAGTTTACCTGGGAGAACTTTTCCGATTGCGTCAACAAGGAACTTGCCGACGTTCTGGGCAATTTCGTCAACCGAGTGGTCAAGTTCGGCGTTTCGAAATTCGGCGCGCAAGTGCCGCAGGGGAGCGAATGGACCGACGCGGAACGGCATTGCGCGAATGCGATCGCCGAACTCGTCGCCGATTACTGCGCGTTCATGGAGAATATCGAAGTTCGCAAGGCGTCGCGGGCCTTGCGGTCGATCTGGTCGGCGGGCAATGAATACCTGCAGGCGGCGGCGCCCTGGTCCGCGATCAAGACCGATAAGGAGCGCGCCGGAGCCATCGTGGCTTTTTCGCTGAATCTCATCAACTTGTACGGCCGGATTTCGTCGCCCTTCATTCCCGACGCATCCGCCGAGATTCTAAAGGCGATGAATTCGCCGTCTCGAGATTGGCCGGCCAATGGCGCGGAAGAACTCAGGGTTCTCGCACCCGGCCATCGATTCGAGCCGCCGGACGTGCTGTTTCGAAAGATATCCAAGGAAGAAGTAGCCGAATGGAAAGAGGAATTCGGCGGCGGAACCAGGTCGGAGTCAAGGTGACTGCGCTGATGATCCGCCAGATGGCGGAAAAGGGGCGGCTATGAGCGCCATGGATTTCGATGCGCACGCCGTTCGAGCCATCGAGTCGATCAAGGACGGAAAAAACGTATTCATCACCGGGAAAGCGGGCACCGGCAAATCGACGCTGCTTCGATACTGCCGCGACAATTTCCTGAAGTCGGCCGTCGTGCTCGCGCCGACCGGGGTCGCCGCGCTGAATGTACAGGGTCAGACGATCCACAGGTTCTTCGGATTCGGAATAGCGGTCTCGCCTAATCTCGTGAGGAAAAACCGAATTGGACCCAGGGGCTTCAAGAAGCATCTATTCAAAAAGCTGAAAACGATCATTATCGACGAAATCTCGATGGTGCGCGCCGACTTGCTTGATTGCGTCGATATATTCCTTCGCAAGCACGGTCCGAATCCCCGCAAGCCATTCGGAGGCGTTCAAATGGTGTTTTTCGGCGACCTCTTCCAGCTGTCTCCGGTCGTCAGGAACGATGAGAAGGGTCTTTTCCCGGACGTTTACGAATCGCCCTATTTTTTCAGCTCGACCGTTATCGGGAAGTCCGAGCTGGAAGTCATCGAGCTGGAATCGATCTATCGCCAGAGCGACCAGGCATTCAAGAATCTGCTCGACAAGATCAGAAACAGCGAAGCTCGGACGAATGATCTCGAAGTCCTCGATCGACGCATTGATCGGAACTTCGAAGCGCCCGAAGGCGAATTTTTTATTACGCTGACCGCAACCAACGCCAACGCCGAGCACATCAACGAAGCCAAATTGCGAGCCCTGCCGGGCGACGAACGCGTCTCTCGGGCCAGCATCACGGGAAAAGTCGAAAAAGATAGCTTTCCAACGGCTGAAATTCTCCGATTCAAAATCGGATCTCAGATCATGATGCTTAACAACGACACCGAGGGTCGCTGGGTCAACGGCAGCGTCGGCGAATTAACGAGCATTGCGAAAGGCGACGACGGCAATCTTGTCGTCAAAGCGCAGCTTCGGGACAACGACGAGCTGGTAAGCGTTGAACGTCATTCATGGGATGTCATCGAATTCGTCATGCAAAACGGCGAAATCGTTCCAAAGGAAGTCGGCGTCTTCGAGCAGCTGCCGTTCCGGCTTGCCTGGGCGGTGACAATCCATAAGTGCCAAGGCCTGACCTTTGACAAAGTAGTCGTCGACCTCGACCGGGTATTCGGATTCGGCCAGGCTTACGTAGCGCTCAGCAGATGCACGGCCATAGAAGGAATTATTCTCTCCCGATCCATCGGTGAAGAATCGATTCGAACCGATTACCGCGTCCAAAAGTTCTTTGCCGATCGCAAAATCGCATTGGCGAACAAGCGCCGGCCGGTCTCGGAAAAGCTTGAGCAAATTCGAAACGCAATCGAATCCGGCGTGGATCTCGAAATCCTTTATCTTAAGGGGAACAATACGGAATCGCGGCATGTCGTATCGCCGATCGAGGTCGGCGACCTAGACTACAAGGGAGTAGTCTATCAGGGCATGCGAGCCAGATGCTCGAAAGCAGATGCGGTTTTGAACTTCAACGTCAACAGAATCATCGAGATGGAATCGGCTGGAACATAGGCATTGCCGATTATTCGGCCTCCCGGCATCCTAAACGCGGCGAAGACGCATTGTCACGGAAACCCTTGTCGTTCAGAAGCGTCCAAGCCATATCGAAATTGCCGGGAAGTCCCGAAAATAAAGACCAAATGGTCGCGCTGGATTCGGATCGAATGAAAAAATGCTGATACCAATTCGGGATCACAATCCTTCGCGACGGATCCCCATCGTAACCTACGGCGTGATAGCGACGAACATCATCGTCTATCTTTCCTATCGGCAACAGTTTTTCGACGGCACCATTTACGTGATTTTCATGCGGTGGGCCATGATTCCCTATCTAGTCAGCAGCGGAGAAGGAATCGCGACGCTCGTCACGAGCATGTTTCTTCACGCGGGCGTGATTCACATCGCGAGCAACATGCTCGCGCTTTACATATTCGGAGACAACGTTGAAGATTCGCTGGGCCGATTCCGTTTTCTTCTATTCTACTTGGCTTCGGGGCTGGCGGCGGGGGTGTTCCACATCATGTCGGATCCCCTGTCCCAGATTCCTACGCTCGGCGCATCTGGAGCCGTGGCGGGAGTAATGGGCGGCTATATGCTTTTGTTTCCGAAAGCTCGCGTCGACGTTCTGATCATTATCAAAATCTTCGCAATTAGGGCCTGGGTTTTTCTCGGATTCTGGTTCGCCCTGCAATTCTTTCTAGGCAGCAACGATTCAGGCACGGGCGGCGGCGTAGCGTATTGGGCGCATGTCGGAGGCTTCGCCGCGGGATTTCTATTCATATCGCCTTTGTGGCTCCGTCTCGGCGGTACAAGGTTCTGGGCCGCGCACGGCGGGAGTCCCGACCATCCCGAAGCGGCGGGATTTCGCATTCCCCGCGTCATTCGCCGCCGCGCCCGGAGGGGCGGCAAAACGATCGAAGGGTCAGGAGACCGACCGGCCCGGCGAGGCGGGATTTCCCCTTGGGGCCGAAATTCAACTAGGCGAAACTGGATGAAAAAAGGCCAAAGCCCCTGGAGCCGGAGGCGCTAAATCGGGAAATCGGGACATCGCGGCTCAATTGCCGCGATTCGCCCGAGACGAGCGCGGCCGAAACAGATTCAAACGCCTAGGCACCAGCGAAGAATCGATTTTTGCACGTGCAAGCGATTTTCGGTCTCGTCAAAAACCGCCGATTGCGGTCCGTCCATGACTTCCGAGGTTACTTCTTCTTCTCGATGGGCGGGTAGGCAATGCATGAAGAGAGCGTCCGGCCTCGCCTTCGCCATCAAGTCGCTATTGACTTGGAACGGCAGCATCTTCCGCAGTTTCTCGTCGTCGGAAAGCTCCGCATCGTGCATGGAGGCCCATGCGTCCGTAACGATCAAGTCCGCATTCGCGGCGGCGGCAACCGGGTCGCTTCCGAGTTCGACCTTGGATCCGCTCGCGCGAGCGAACGCGACGGCATCCGGACCGGGCTGAAAATCAGTCGGCCCGGCAAAAGCGAAATTGAACCCAAACCGCCCCGCCGCGTGCAGAAACGAATTGCAGACATTGTTGCCGGAGCCGAGCCAGGCGACTCTGCGCCCCTTGATCGCTCCCCGCTTCTCCTCGTAGGTCATAATGTCAGCCATAATTTGGCAAGGATGGCTAGAATTCGTGAGGCCGTTCACGACGGGCACGCTCGCATGCTCGGCAAGTTCATAAACCGCTTCGTGATCATATGTCCGGATCATTATCAGATCGATATATCTGGAGAGAACGCGCGCGGTATCGGCGATCGACTCGCCGCGCCCCAGCTGCATTTCGGATCCGTAGAGAACTACCGACGCCCCGCCCTGCTGGCGAACCGCGACTTCGAAAGAAACTCTCGTTCGAGTCGATGGCTTTTCAAATACAAGCGCAACGAGTTTTCCGGACAGGCGGGCATCGCAATCCGGCTCGCCCATGGAGCGGCCGCTCCTAAGATTTTTCATGTCGCGGGCGCTAGCGATTATTCGCTTCAGTTCGGTGCTTGGCACTTCCGATATATTCAGGAAATTGCGCATCGCGCCTACCTGCTCAGGGAGGATGCGGCCCGTTCCATGCGATCCACGGCATCCGCCATTTCTTCCTGCGACATTATCAACGGCGGCAGCAGCCTCACCACGTTGTCGCCGGCCGCTATCGTCAGCAGATTTTGCTCAAGCGCCGCGTCTATGAATTCGCCATTGGGAACGCGGCATTTGATTCCGAGCATTAGCCCGTACCCGCGCACTTCGCTAAAGATGTCCGGGTGCCCGTCGACAAGACCTTCCAGCCTTTGCCGGAAAAATCCTGCGCGCCGGCCTACGCCCTCCAGGAATTCCGGTTCCGAGACAATGTCCAGAACCCGCGCGCCGACGGCGCAACCGAGCGGATTGCCGCCGAAGGTCGATCCGTGGGTGCCTGCGGTCATGCCGACCGCCGCTTTTTCCGTCGACAGGCACGCGCCAAGAGGGAATCCGCCCCCGATGCCCTTTGCGATCGCCATGATATCGGGTTCGATGCCGGCCCATTCATGCGCGAAAAGCCTTCCCGTCCTGCCGATTCCGCATTGGATTTCATCCAGAATCAGCAGAATGCCGCTCCGGTCGCAGAGTTCGCGAAGCGATTTCAAATAACCGTCATCGAGAGGCACGATGCCGCCTTCGCCTAGAATGGGTTCGACCATGATCGCCGCAGTATTCTCGTCCACTGCCGCCGCGGCCGCTTCGATGCTGCCGCCGGGAATCTGGATGAAGCCCGGAGCAAGCGGTTCAAATCCTTCGGTCAGCTTCTTTGATCCCGCGGCCGAAATCATGGCGATCGTTCGCCCGTGGAATGAACCTTCCAGCGTGATAACGTTATTGCGGCGCGGCTGCCCGGCGCTGTGCCAGTACCGCCTTGCGATCTTGACCGACAATTCGGTTGCTTCGGTGCCGGAGTTTCCAAAGAAAACCGTGTCGGCAAAACTTTTCTCGACAAGCAGGGAAGCAAGCCGCTCCTGATTGGGAACTCGGTACAGATTCGACGTGTGCCAAAGCTTTTCGGCCTGAGCCTTTAGAGTTTCGACAAGGTCCGGATGCGCGTGGCCGAGCGAAGCCACGGCGATTCCAGCCCCGCAATCAAGATACTTTTCCCCGTCCTCGGTGAAAAGCCAGCAGCCTTCGCCGTTTTCGAATGCGAGATCAACGCGGCTGTAGGTCGGCATTACCGGCGCGATCATGGCGGTATCCTCGAATCAAAAAAATCCCCGTCGCATGTTTTTGCAAGCCAAGTCAAATTTTTCCGCTTAATCGCCCGATTCTTTGCAGCCTCGCCGGCAATACTTGTCGCAGACATTGCGGGCGGCCGACTTTTGCGCGGTCAATCGCGCCGTCCGGTCGGCAATTTCCGCGCAGCGCGCCGGATGCCGGCCGAGTCATTCGAATTCTCGAAGAGTACTGACGGGACCGCGGCGGTTGCAATTTTCGGGAGGCATGCACAAATAGGATTCGGATCGCTTGCCAACCGCGAACTCGCGGGACTCAAGCGACATTGGAACGAATCACGCACGGCGAAGGATCTACGGATGGTCTGGACTGACGAAAAAGTCGAGCAATTGAAAAAGCTCTGGTTCCAGCAATATACGGCCTGCCAAATCGCCGAATTAATCGGCGGCGTGACGCGCAATGCGGTTATCGGCAAGGCCTACAGACTCAAGCTGAAAAAGCCTCCGCTCAAAAAGCCGGAAAAGAAAACGGAAAAAAAGGCGAGCAAGAAAAAACCTGCCGAACCGGCAGTCCGAGCCCCCGAGCGGATTGTGACTGTCGCGCCGCCGATGACGAAAATCGAGGTAAGGAAAAATGCGCCGCGCCCTTTCAAGAAGCCCGTGCTTGTTGCCGGCCAGCCGCTTCCGCCGCAGCCCTCCATTAACGAAGTTAGCCCCGAAGAGCTGGAAAACGTCAAGGAGGTGGAAAAAACATCTCTTAAGATATCGTTGATGGATCTCACGGAGCGGACATGCAAATGGCCGATCGGCGATCCGGCCACGCCCGACTTCTGGTTCTGCGGCCTGCCGAGCCTGCAAGGCAAGCCTTACTGCCAGGCGCATGAAAGAATCGCCTATCAGCCGCTTGCTTCGCGAAGAGACAGGCGATCGGACAATTAGCGCGTTCTCCGCTTTCCTCATTTCGTCGGCAGCCCGGACGCCCCCATTCTCGATCCCGGGTCGTCGACCATCGAACGTCGCTTGATACTGCGCAAGAGTATTCCACCTTCCATGGAAGGCCCCGGCTGCATCTCTCGGAAAAAGCGCCTGTATTGCGGAATCTGTCAAGAATGTATGAATGGATATCGCCAAGCGCCCAATCCGCCATGCCGGCGAGTTCCAGTATAGTTGCGACAATCTGAACCGGCCACGTCAAAGACCCGATGGGCCAGCGCGTTGGGTTCGGATCAAATCTCATGCGGACGACATGAAGACGAATCGTAATAGGGGCAACTTTCCGGGAATTGGATCTAGCCTGCCAGGGTATTCCGGGACGTTTGGTGGTTTTTCCCGATGAGGGGATTCCCTTTGGAATCGACTTGTGTTTCCAAGGGGCATGGATGATTCGCAGACGAACATTCGGACGCAGGCGTTCGGTCGAGAGGTGGCGACAGTCCGTCGCGGCGTCATTTCGGTCGCTGCGAAATTGGGGCTGGTAACTGGTAATCCGGCGTGCTATTGCTCCGCGCATGGAGATTCGCATCGAGGATATCAGGATGCCGCCGGTTCCGCGCGCCGCCGACGACGGGCGGCTGCCGGAGGCATCGGCTCCCGGTCCGGTCAACTGGAAATTCCTTTGCGAGCGCGAGCGGGTCCGGGCCGAGGACGCGGAGACCCGCGCGGACGCCGCGGAGGCGCGCTGCGAGGAGCTGCGCTGGCGGGAGGTGCGGGCCCGGCAGCGCGCAAGCAGCCTGGACGCCGTTGGCAAGAGCA
>Ga0209754_1003657_pt1 | contig 10159 bp, 12 predicted proteins | sample MesohylBB_FD_187295 | JGI IMG/M metagenome (GOLD analysis project Ga0209754, IMG submission 187295) | Host-associated microbial community of the marine sponge Aplysina aerophoba from Gulf of Piran - sponge mesohyl, lysed by bead beating... | ecosystem: Host-associated > Porifera > Sponge >... | reverse complement strand
TGCTGATGCTGACGGGCTGCCGCAAGACCGAGATCATGTCCCTGCCCTGGAAGCACGTCGATCTCGACCGGGCCGAGATGCGCATCGTCAACGGGAAAACCGGCGACCGCACGGTCCACCTCTCGCCATCGGCCATCGCCGTCCTGAATGCCCTTCCGCGCGAGCCGGGCAATCCGTGGGTCGTGCCGGGAGCGAAACCGGGCACGCACATGGCAGACATCGACGGCGCCTGGCAGACCATCCGCGCGCGGGCCGGGCTGCATGACGTGCGCATCCACGACATCCGTCACAGCTTCGCCTCGCGGGCGCTCGCGCTCGGCGAGGGGCTGCCGATCATCGGCCGGCTGCTCGGACACCGCAGGGTGGAGACGACCGCGCGATATGCGCATCTTGCGCGCGACTCGGTCAGAGAATCCGCCGAACGCATCGCCGTCAGCATCGCCGCCGATATCCTGTAGGAGAGGCAAGCTCGTCCGTGCGCTCCGTAAACTGCATCGACACAGGGTGTCTGGCATTTCGCGCAATCGGCCCCACCCATCTGGTCTGGCTGACCACAGCCCGCCCTACCAAACGTCGCCATAGTGGCCCATGATCGGCCTTCAGAGATTCTCCCGAAGCTACGCAAATCGTTCAGCGAGCAGCCCTCTGAGCCCTCATTCCGCATCCCTGCGTTGAGCACCTCACATCGCTGGAGTAGACTGGCCATCATGGGAAACAGCCAAAGTTGGCAGCGAGCACAGGACAGCGCGATGTGTGGTGATGAGGCCGTCTCCATCGAGGTCTTTCAGGATCTGACCCTTACTGCCCGCGATGGGCAGCGCTCGGCCCTCCGCGATGCCCTGCACAGAAATGCCACCACTCCCTGGCGCCATGCCGAGGAAAGGGAGCGAGAGTTTCCGACCACGTCATCCGAATTCCTGGCTTTCCAACGCGCATCGGGAGATAACCTTGCCGCGTCCGGCCTGACGCTCTGCGCGCGGGAGGATGGGTATGAGGTCGTGAACATTGTTCCCCTTGAGGACGACGAACTTGGCACCTCCGGGTACAACGACATCCTCAACGACTTCATCGAGCGCGTTGTCGGTCCCGCCTCTCAGGAGCTCGAATTCGATATAGTCGTCACGCCACGGAAGCAGTCGATCACCGACTGGACATCCGATGAAGTCGCCTCTGCGCTTCACACGTTTTCGGTATGCGCCAACAAGTCGACCGGGGCCGGGCATCCCGCCGACAGGAAGCGATGGTTCGAATTTCTGTTTGCGGCTCACGCCGCGAACACCAGGCTTGATGCCGAGCTTCTGGGCCGGTGGCTGGTCGAGGCGGAGAAATGGCCTCCCGAGGTCGCATTCGACCTTGTCGACAGATATCAATATTCCATGGACTTGCTGAAATCCGGCGCGGCCGCTCCGTAATCACGCCATTGCCAACCCTGTCATAGCGGGATTTCGCGTCCGATGGATATCCCTGTCCTATGTCTGGACACCTGCGTCGTTCTGGACATTCTTCGCGATCCCGCACGAAAGGACGTTCGTATCCACGAGCATGAAGCATCCTTGGCGCTACTTTCTACAGCGCAAGCCGGAACAGCCCTGGAAATCCTGGTCGCGGAACAGGTGAGCCGCGAATTTCGGGATAACGTGGAACAGGTTCAGCAAGACGCGAGGCGAAGCATCGGGGCGCTGACACGGCAAATAGGCAAACTGAACACGTTGGTAGCGCTATACGGAAAATTGAGCCCGATGGATCTGGCTCACTGGAAGGACCATGACCAGCGCTCCCGGAACGCGGCGGAGCGCTGGTTGCAGGTCGGCACGACAGTTCACCAGACCTCCAACACCGTTCCCAACGCGTTCCTACGTCTCAATCAGGCGCGCACTCCAGCACGAAGGGGAAAGCAATCGATGAAGGATTGCGTGATCCTGGAAACCTATCTGGAACACATACAGTCGTTGCGGGCCCAGGGCCGGACCGCAACCGCCGTCTTCGTGTCCTCGAACACCGGGGATTATGCCGCCGACGACAAGACGACGATCAGGAACGACATCAAGAATGAATTCCAATCCCTGGGTCTGGAATACGCCCCAAATATGGGCGCAGCCAGAGGTCTCTTAAAGTTGTGACTGGGAAACTCGCGCAGACCGGCGCATGGAGCAGCAGCAGGGCTTTGAGGTGCTGCCCAGGCGCTGGATCGTCGAGTGTACCTTCGGTCCGATGAGCCGCGCCGGGCGACAGCCTCGACCGGGGAATCACTGCGACGGCGCGTAGCCATAAGGAGCCAAGACTGTGCCTGACGACCAAGATAACGCAAAACGCAACAGGCTGGGGCAAACATTAGAGCTCGTAGAAGTAATTGACAAATTTACCAATGACTTCGGACCCCTTATGGACGCAGCAGGCGGGGTCTTCCAAATATGGAAGGCTACGCTTCAGCCCCTATTTCGGGACTTGGAGCCCATTCTAGAAGGACTGAATGACCTAATAGAGGCGACCGGCCCTCATATCGAAAAACTCCTTCGCCACCAAAGAATAGAGAGACAATTTAGCAATTCAGGATGGCTCCCGTATTACTCGGAGCTAATTGAGCGCGTAGTAGAGCATAAGGGAGACGCCATTTCCTTGGACAAAATAATATCATCATATTATACAGAACACTGGGAAGAAATCCGAAAAGATATAGAATCTCGAATGGAGACGTACGAAATTGATGCGGAAGCAAAGGAGACTATTCATGAAGTTTTTTCTGCACACGAATCTGAAAGTTACCGTAGCGTTTGCCGTACTCTGTTTCCTGAGATAGAGCGAATGATAAGGCGTAACTACTTCAACGACGTCGGTCAAATCAAGACAAGAGAGATTATCAGAAAACTAGCCGAGCTTCTCACTGAAGATGAAATATTTTCTCGGCAGGGATTTTGCTTGGTGACAATTGGCCGTCATATTGAACACATGTATGCACACGTAGACGACGATAAGCGAGGTCGATTTAAAGAACACGCAATTCCCAATCGTCACGCCACGGTTCACGGCTTGGTATCTTATTCGACTCACAAGCACAGCATGAACATGATAATAATGGCCGACTATATTTTTCAAATGCTACCGCCGAAGGCCATCGAACCGTATCATGACAACACAGGATAGCTGACGATTGAAACTCGTCGATATAGGAGTTCTGTTTCTAGGGAATGCACATACAAGCCCGCACCCCCGCGGTCGCGGGCGCCTCGTCGCGACAGAAACGGAGGATTTGCGTCCATCGGCCGGCGATTCCGCACTGCCGAAAATGGAATCCGCATATACCGTAATAACAGTAACTTAGCGGATTCGTTACTTGAGAGCCTTGCTAAGGAAGGAGGGTGGCCAAACCGGATGGACGCGACACTATCCGGTCAGCGGCACTCTTGCCGCCGACACGTCCTCCCCGATAGTCTCGCCCTGAGAGCCTGACGGTGTCGAATGCCCACGGGGCGCCGGCTCCGGCGGTCTCGGGAACGTTCGGCCTCCCGGCCGTCCGGACACCCTCAGCTCCGCAGCCGGCCGTCGGACTCCGGCAGGCCGGCAGACTGCCATCGCGCGTGCCATGCTCCACCGCCTTGCCACTGCGCCTTCGGCGGTGGTATTGATGCCAGAGAAATCGCGGAGGGCAGATTTCTCGCAACAACGTAACCGCGTCGCCTCGCTCCGGGTGAAATCAGGTGGCTACATTGGTGTAGATTGGGCACTTTCAGAGTGGGCGCCCCGCCAATGCAAGTTGAGTCAAATGCTCAAAGGAACGTTCGCGGATCACTCTGCCCGACTCCTCCAGCAACGCGAAATAGGCCTGCGTCCACGCCCTTGAGAGTTGCTTGTCGCTTAGAGCCTCCAAGAGCGCGTTCCCCAACGCTGCCCTTCTCCGGTCTAGCACCGCCACTGGTACCAACGCCCAATACGGCTTCGGGAAGCTCACGGCCAACGCGAAGTACCCCATAACGCCTTGACCTCCGACAAGTCCTGCAAGGTCCTCCGCCGTCAGCAACCGCTTGCGCCAGCCCCAAACTTCCGCCTCCACCTCGAATCTGTATTCCACCCCATCCCTCAAACTAACTATATCTGGATGACCCGTGCGATTTACCTGAATGACCCGATGATTCAGCCTCAGCAATACGTGCGCCGCAGCCGCCTGAATCTTGAATCCGAACATCGTTGCGCTTGACTCGGCACGCATTCGAGCCAAGCAATCTCCTGCGCTAAGCCACATCGATCTACTCGTCCTCGACTTCTAGTTCTGGCCCATCCTCAAACGACCAGTTCTTAGGCTCGATTACCACGTAGTCCTTACGGTCAAAACTGTTCGGCAACAACTGGCGAAATGTCTCCGTTTCTTGGGATGCCACCACGATTTGCACACGTTCTCCCAACTCCGCAAGTCTCTGGATGAGAATGGCTATATGCTCCTTGTCGAACGCTCTGGTCGGATCGTCGAGCAATACGAGATAAACTTCGGTTGGTGCCTCGTCCGCCTGACTCAGAGCGAAATAAGGGACCAATTCCAATGCGCTTTGTGCCTGCCCATTCAATACCCCGGTAGGATGCGCCGCCGCGGACGGCTCAGCGCTTGAAACGCACAGTTCCAATCGTGGCAGTTTCGCCTCGTCGAAAAGCAACCGGTTGAAATAGGGGTGCCGAGTCAGCGCCGCAAATACATGGGTAAACTCTTGCGCCACCCCCGGAGTCTTGACTCTCAACTCCTCAGTTAAGGCCGAAGCTACACTTGCACGTATATCCCTTACGGACTCTCCAAACCCTACCAGGTTCTCGTAGGCCCGCTTCACCCGCTCGAAATCCCCCTCAATAGACCGCAAACTACGCAACTCATCCTGCATTTCGTGGAAACGAGCCTCTACGCGCAGCCCGGATAATTCCTTATCCAATTGGTCTACCCAGGCTTTCCGGTCATCTAACTGTGCTTCGATTGAAACTCTCTCTTCGACCAAAGTTGTCGCTTCTCTGTCCAGCATTGCCTCGTCAATGTCCTCAACGCTCTGGTCGGTCATGCCCTCAATGTCTACCAGCGCAACAGACAACTCTCGCTCAATCTCCTCTGTCTCCCGCTCTTTTTCTCCGATATCGCTCGCGAGGTCTTCCGCTTCCTGGAGGATTTTTTCTTTCTTTTGCAGATCGATCAATGCCTGCTCGCTTCCCGCACCTGAAACTGCCTGCAATGCAGCCTGCAAATCGTTCCTGTTGTGGACTTCCGCACAGATCGGGCAGGGCACCGGACTGCCATCCTCCACTCGCCGCAGGAGCTCAGTTGCGACGGCTGCAAGTTGGCCTTGCAGCGCCAGGGTATCTATGTTGCGCCGCTTCGTGTCAATCGTGCCACGAAGTTCCTCAAGGGAGCTACCGCCCAATAGGTCGCCCATCCTCGATCTAGCCGTCTCCACTTCTTTCTTCTTCTCGTTGAGCTGGCCCAACGCGTTCTTCACACCCTCAAATTGGCCATGCCGCCTCTTTGCCGTCTCTAGCTTTTCTTGAAGGGCATCTCGCTCCTCAGTGCTCCGTTCTTGCAGAAGCTTTTTGGCGTTCTCCACAAGCGCCCCAAGCGATAGACCATCAAATTGCTCTCGAACAGAACCATTGATTTTTTCGATGAGAGACTTTGCCTTGATTTCGCTCTCGGTAACTGTTGGCGTCCTATCTTCGCCCCACGGTGGAGACCGCAATACCCTTCCGCGCTCCTCCTCCAACGCCGCAACCCGGCCATCCACACGCTTGCGCAGCTCGCTGATGCGTTCATCGAGTGCCTTCTCGTCATCGCTCAACTCTGAGACGAACATATTTATGTGACCAAGAAGCGTTCGCGCATGCGTAAGGCCAAGATGGTTGAATACTGTCCGTTCAAACGGGCTAAGGTCTTCTGGCCGGCGTTTCAATGGTGCCGCCTGGGGCGCGAATATGATGTGTGTACCCTCGCCGGCGTCAAGCGAGTCCAACTGAGGCATTATCTCGCGTAAGTTTTGTTCGTCACCAGTCTCATCAAAAAGCGTGGCGTCGCTGCCCCCTGTAACACCACGAATTAGTGTCCGTCGGAGGTGCCATTCCTTGCCGCCCCGCGACAATCTAATCTCCACACGACATCTCGTTGCGTACTCTCGGTTTGCCACGATATCGTTTGGTCGATTCGTCGAGCCGAACAGCCCCCAGCGAATTGCCTCGATTACGCTCGACTTGCCGTTCCCGTTGCTTCCTAGCAGAAAGACATGACGGTTCTGTAGGTTCAGTTCCTTTCGAGTGGTAAAACCCTTGAATCCTTCAATGGCAATGCGTCCAATCCGGAAACCCTCAGCCATCGATACGTCCTTCGACATCCCCGAGCAACCTATGCACTCGCTCCACCAGTCCTTGTTTTTCTGCAGCTAGATGCTCGTTAGCCGCGTCCGGGCCTCCCCGCGTAAATTCCTGCGCTACTGACGCCCACAGCGCCTCAGCATCCTCCTTGCCTGGCAAAAGACTCCGTCTTACTGATTTCGTGAAAGACCTATTTTCGTGATTCATTCTGTTTGCTTTCCCTTGAACCGACCAATTCTCGCCATTCATCGGCCCGCGTCTGGCCTCACGTACCAACAACAGAGCAGCGAGGGATAAACCTTATCACGTTTGGCACGACTCCCAGAGATTCCGAACGCTGGCGGTCGGCGGATTGGATTACGGGGTATCACGCCCGCCGGGCCGCCGGGGTTTGCGTCAAGTGCCGGACCCCAACCTACGGGGGGACGGCCTACTGCGCGCCCTGCACCGTCGCCAAGGTCGAGCGCCGCGACCGCGAGGCGGAGTATGCCGCCCGCCGCCGGCGGTATGCCGAACGGCGGGCCAGGGGCCGCTGCGTCGAGTGCGACGCGCCGTCGCCGAGGGTGGCCGCTTCGAGCCCTGTTCGTGCAAGCACCGCGGGCGCTCGGGGGCATTCCGCGGCATCCCGATCTGGGATCCGAGCTGGACGGTGATCGAGGTCGCCACGCGACCGGAAGCACGGCCCCTATAACAGCGAGGCCGATGTCGCGCTCTACCTCGTCTTCGAGAAGCTGGCGCGCGACGAGGTCGAGGTGCTGTGCGACGCCAGCCCCATGAGCTCGTACACCGCGCCTCCCTGGTGACCCGGCGCCGGCGGGGTCTCTTTTTGCTGCGCTGCCGGCCCGCCGTCCGCCGACAATGCACGCGCCGCCGAGTCGCGATACGTATCGCGGGTACTCGCCCGGGGCCACAATCTGACGATGATCGGCAGGCTGCTCGGCCATCGACAGCCGCAGGCCACCGCCCGCTCCTGTTGCAGCCGATGCGTCCCCGCGTTGACGCAAAAGCTAAAACGGCATGCTCGGTCGCCACCTAACGGGCAGCATCCAAAACTTCGAACGCCGGCCACTCCGGCTCCCACTGATTTATCAGATTCACGAGCGTTTGCGTACTTTCCGCCTGCTCGAAGTGGAAGTAGCTTGCCTTCAAGAACATCAGGTTCATTTCCGCAAATCGGACCAAGTTCGCTAGTTCCCCTTCATTGTACGGGCAGTAGTCCGAATTCTCGACCTTCGCGGCCCACCGTTGTCCTTGCACACGCTCGCCCTTCGCCAGCTCCGCAAGTACTTTCGCGCTTGTTCCTTTCAGGGATCTCCATTTCTTTGCGATGGGATTCTTCCATCCCGATCTACTCTTGGGCAACGGTATTGGCCGATTCCTGTTGTCTCGGCGCAGGAACTGGAGCACTTGGTGGCTGGGCTCTTCGTTCCATACGTAGTGCGCATTCGCGGCGCTCTCCCAGCTCGCTCGAGCTAGGGCGAATGCTGCGCCGTACATCCCTGTCTGTACAAGATTATAAACACTCTCTCCAAGCGCCATTGCCGCACCCGTTGCGTAGAGTCGGTATTCTCCCCAGGGTTCTTCCGCATCCTCCGGGCGACGCTCACCCCATTCGACATCGAAGACATGTGACGCAGTCTTCTCGTACTGAATGATCGCTTGTGCAACCTGAGATATTCCCCGCGGCGGGTCTTGCCGTTGAATCGCTCGATATGGCGTATTCCACGATGCGCCACTTTCCGATGAATCCCAGTTCAGGTCATCGTCTCGCCAGACGTTCCCCGTAATCTGATGCAGGTTCCACTCCAAGTCGGCTTGTGCCGAGTCTCCGAACAAATCGACTATTTGCACGAGCGCAGCATTTGCACCCATCACGGCCTTTCGCTGGTTGGCTATGGAATGCTCCCAGATTCGGCCCGCTTCGTCTGCTTCCATCAGCCAGCCCCAGTGAACGGAACCGCCGTGTCGGCAGTCTGTGCGCAGCGGATTGTCGACAGCGTCCCAAAACTCCTTTGCCATTGGGTTTCTTGACTTCGCCAAATTCACTTTGATGCTTCCCTTCGGAGTGCGGAGAACGGATCGCAGATCATTGGTGTTCATTACATTGACGACTTGCTCGATTGTCTTCTGTGCCGCCTCGAGACTAGTCATCAGTGTGATAGCTCCCGGACCATTCTTTACTGTTGTCAGCCACCCCACGCCGGTTGCCAGCTCTATGGCATAAGCTACAAGCCCATACGCGAAGACTTGCTGTTCGGATTTAGTCGTCGGCCCTTCCCGAATCCCTGTTCTTACCCTCTGGCAGAGTTCCCAGAGTGTGTGCAGGTCCCTTTCCAATGGATGCAATTCGGCCATCAATCAATTCCTTCGCTGACCCGGCTCGGCACTGGCACTGCCGCCATGGCAGGGATGGACTACGCGAAACGCCCGCTCCCGTTGACCTCTCTCAACCCCGTCCGCCGCGGGTCACGTTGGCACAAGCCAGTCTTCGCTCGGTTGATGCCCGTCCTTCACAGCTTGCTTGTACCAGGTCGTAAGCCCGTTGATCGCCCGGTGAAGCGCGTATCCGGGATCGTCGCCGAAGGGGAGGCTCGTTCGGTACGGTCCGGCTTGCAACGTAGTCTTGATTACATGACTGAGCGTGAAGTTTGTTCGCTCGCTGTTCATGACCATCCCCAGCCCGATAGTGACAGGCGTTTCGAGGCTTCCGATCCGAACCACGAACACACCCGTCTCATCGTTTCTCTCGATAACCTCGACAAGTCCGTTGTCCAACACCTCGTCAAAAGTGTATCCCATCGCCCCAACCTCTTCGTTTACTTGACCCTTGAAATTTCAGCGATCCGTTCGCTCGCTTTATCGCCAAACGCCGATCCTGACATGACTGACACTCCGCGCAAATGCCGGGCGGCGCCGGTTGATCTACGGCCGTCCCGGTAGCGCGCGCCGGAACCGTTCGGTCGTCCGCCTCCGTCCAGCCGCACCATCGAGAGGAAGAGGCTGGCCGTGAGCGGGGCGGCGGTTGGATGTCCGTGAGGATGTCCCCGCCGTTCCCGACCACCGGCACGAAGGAGACGGCCCCATGCAGCCAGTCCAGGCGTTTGCTCCCAACGCAACCACGTTCCTCACCCACCTCGTCGGCGGCGGCCTGGCCGACAAGCGCTACGTCGTCCAGCGCTTCAAGTCGATGCTCGACGGCGACATCCGGCCCGTCGAAGCCGAGGCTCCGAAGGGCAATCGCCGGCGCACGGCGAAGCGCGTCCTCGCCACCCTGAAGGAGGTGAAGGAGATGCGCCCCGGACGCAACGAGATCATCGTCTGCACCGGCCTCAGCATCCGCAACTGCGGGGTCCAGTACTGGGATTGCCTCGCGACGGGGCTTTTCCACGACCGCCGCCAGAAGGGCTGACGCGCGCCCGATGGGCGTCCGGCCGGCACATCGTCGGCCGGGCGCCGTTCGAGCGGTTTCCACCCCCGGCAAGGAGAACCTCCCATGTGCGAGCAGGACATCCCCGCCAGGCGCGCCCGCGACCTGGAGCGGTATCACCGGCGCGCCGCCGAGCGCAAGGCGCAGGGCCTTTGCCTGAAGTGCGGGAAGCGCCCGCCCGCGCCGCATCGAACCCAGTGCGAGCTCTGCGCCGAGAAGCGCCGGCCCGCCGACCTCGAACGGTTCCACCGGCGCACCGCCGCACGCGTCGCCCAGGGCCTGTGCCAGAAGTGCGGGAAACGGCCGCCCGCGCCCGAGCGCCAATTGTGCGAGCCGTGCAACGAGAAGACCAATCGCGCCAGCCGCGCCCGCGACGCCCGGCTCCGGGCGGCCGGGATGCCGCGC
>Ga0209754_1003648_pt1 | contig 10174 bp, 9 predicted proteins | sample MesohylBB_FD_187295 | JGI IMG/M metagenome (GOLD analysis project Ga0209754, IMG submission 187295) | Host-associated microbial community of the marine sponge Aplysina aerophoba from Gulf of Piran - sponge mesohyl, lysed by bead beating... | ecosystem: Host-associated > Porifera > Sponge >... | reverse complement strand
GCGGGGAGCCCGAGTACTTCATCGGCAGCGCCGACCTCATGCAGCGCAACCTCGACGAGCGCATCGAGATCATCGCGCCGGTGCGCGAGCCGGACCTGCAGGCGCACCTCTGGGACGTCCTCCAGGTGCAGCTCAACGACCGGCGCCAGGGCTGGCGCCTGCACGACGAGACGTGGACCCGCGACGACGCCTGCACCGACATCGGCGCGCACGCGGACCTGCTGGAGCAGGCGCCCTTCACGTAGCCCATCGAGGCATCCTTCCTCGCACCTGCCGCGGCGACGCCACGCCTGAGCCTCGACGCGACCTCGCGCGCGTATCATCGGGGCGGGAGGCGGACGTGGCGGAAGCGCGAACCCCGGTGGGCCGGCCGGCGCTGGTCGCCGTCAGTGGCGTCGACTGCCCGCCTACGGGCTCGTGCCGCACGTGAACGCACCCACGCCATGACCACGCCGCGCCCTCCCGCGCGCATAACGCACGAGGCGCTCTACCTCTCCGAGGACGGCCTCGCCGCCCTCGAAGCACCTATCGACGGGCCCCGCGCGCCAATCGCCGCGGTCGCCTCGCAGCCTGCACGGCCGGTGAAGCAGGACCGCATCGGCGCGCTGCGGCTGCGCGACTTCCGCTTCCTGTTCATCGGCACCGTCACGTCGGGCTACGGCCAGTGGGCCACGATGATCGGGCTCGGCTGGCTCGCGTACGTGCTCTCGGGCGAGTCGGCGGCGCAGCTCGCGTGGGTCGTCGCCGTGGGCGGCGCGATGCGGCTGGTCTCGGCGCCGTGGATCGGCGTGGTGCTGGACCGCTACCACCGCCGCTCGGTGACGGTGTGGTCGACCCTCGCGAGCGCTGTGCTCGGCCTGGGACTGGGCGTGCTGGTCATCACCGACCTCGTCGCGTTCTGGCAGCTCTACGTGTTCTCGGCCCTCGAGGGCATCATCAGCAGCGCCAACCAGAACGTGCGGCAGACCTTCGTCTACGACGTCACGACGCCCGACACGCTCTCGAACGCGATCGCGCTCAACGCCATCGCGCAGAACCTCTCGCGCATCTCCGGGCCGCCGCTGGCAGGCGCGATGATCGGCCTGCTGGGGACGGCGTCGCCGTTCCTGTTCATCGCCGTGATGATGACGATCGCGACGTTCTTCACGCTGCTCATCAGCAAGACCACACGCCAGGCCGCCCTCGACACCGACAACCCGCTCCACAGCCTGTGGGTGGGCCTGCGCTATGTCGCGACCGACCGGCCCATGCTCGGCCTCTTCTTATCCGGCGCGGTACCGGGGATCTTCCTGTACCCGTACATCCCGCTGCTCCCCGTGTTCGCCGAGGAGGTGCTGGGCACCGGCTCGACCGGCTACGGGCTCCTCGCGGCGTCGGTCGGGTGGGGGTCGCTGACGGGGCTGCTGGTGCTGTCGTGGCTGGGCGACGTGCGCCACAAGGGCATCATCGCGATCTGGGGCCTGGTCTTCTACGCGGCCGCGCTGATCGTGTTCACGCAGTCGACGGTGTTCGTCCTGTCGTCGGCGATGCTCGTCGTGGCAGGCATCTTCCACGGCGTGGCGTTCACGGTGGCGCAGATCCTGGTGCAGGTGCTGGCGCGCGACGAGATGCGAGGGCGTGCGACGTCGCTGTTCCAGATGGGCTTCTCGCTCATGCCCGTCGGCGCCATCCCGATGGGTCTCGCGATCGAGGCGTGGGGTGCGGCGACGGCGGTGGGCGGGTTCATCACCGTGGCGTTCGTCTGGTTCGTGTTCATGGGCTTCTTCTGGCGCTCACTGCTCCGTGCGTGACCTTCGACACCACCCGGCCGTGATGTAGCCTGTGAGCTACACGTCGAGCGCTCGAGTTGGCCCGAGGCCTGTAGGAGATAAGGACAATGCCGCAGACGCAGACCACCGCGTGGGATCCAGCAGAGCACCTCGAGACTGAGGACGATGCAGTCGCCTACCTGAACGCCGCCCTCGATGACGGTGACTTGCCACTCATCGTGGCGGCCCTGGGCGACATCGCCCGAGCCCGCCGAATGACGGTCGTGGCCCACGAGGCGGGTCTGGCGCGAGAGAGCCTCTACAGGTCCCTGTCCGTCGATGGCAATCCCGAATTCGGCACAGTGCTCAAGGTCATGCGTGCCCTCGGGCTCCGCTTGCAAGCCGCAGGTGCCGCTTCAACGAACGAGGATTGAATCGCTCGCTTGCTACCGGCTACGGCATCCAGCTCCCGCCCGACACCGACACCACCTGTCCCGTGATCTGCCGCGCCTCGTCCGAGGCGAGGAAGGCGATGGTGTTCGCGACGTCCTCGGGTTCGCCGAGGCGACGCAGCGGCGTGGCCTCGGCCGACTCCTCGAGCGTCGTGCTGAGGTTGCGGCGCACCCACTCGGTCAGCGTCGCGCCGGGCGCGATGGCGTTGACGCGGATTCCGTGCGGCCCGAGCTCGTGCGCGAGCACCTTCGTGAAGACGTGCAGTCCGCCCTTGGTCGTCGCGTAGGCGACGCTGCCCGCGCCCTGAGCGCCGCCCGCCGTCGAGCCGATGTTCACGATCACCCCGGACGGCTGGCGGCCCTCCGCGATGCCGTCGCGCATCACCGGTGCGACCGCGGCGCTGCAGATGAACGCGCCCGTGAGGTTCACGCCCAGCACCGCGTTCCAGTCGTCGAGGGTGTGCTCGAGGATGCCGCCGCGACGGTTGAGCCCGGCGTTGTTCACGAGCACGTCGATGCGCCCCCAGCGCTCCACGACACGCTCGACGACGCCTGCGATGGCGTCGGGGTCGGTGACCGAGGCGAGCGCGGCCATGAACCGGTCCGGCTCGCGCGTCTCGCGCTCGGCGTGCTCCGCGATGAGCCGCTCGTGAGTATCGAGCACGCACACCGCGTAGCGCGCTTCGAGCAGCCGCTCGGCGGTCGCGAAGCCGAGGCCGCGGGCGGCGCCGGTGATGACGGCGACCGGGCGGTCCGCGTCGGCCGCCATCAGCGGCCCTGGAACTGCGGGTCGCGACGCTCGGCGAAGGCGCGGAAGCCCTCCTTGCCATCCTCGCTCGCGAGGAGCGTGAGCTGCGTCGCCCACTCGTACTCGAGGAAGTGCGTCATCGACATGTCCGTCGAGCGTTGGAGCATGCGGCGCACGCCGGTGTAGCCCATCGGCGGGCCGTTCGCGATCATGCGGCCGTACGCCAGCGCCTCGTCGACGAGCTGGTCGGCCTGCACGACGCGGTTCGCGATACCCCACTCGACGCACGCCTCAGCGTTCAGCAGGTCGCCGCTGTAGAACAGCTCGTGCGCCTTGGAGATGCCGACGAGCCGGGGCAGCCAGTAGGCTGCGCCGTAGTCTGCGGCCAGACCGCGCTTGATGAAGATCGAGCCCATGCGCGCGGTGTCCGCCACGAGCCGCACATCGCAGCAGAGCGCGACGCCGAAGCCCGCGCCCACCGCGGGCCCGTTGATCGCGCCGATGATCGGCACGTCGGACTCGGAGAACGCGAGCGTGAGGCGCGTCGAGTTGCCTCGGCGGTCCACGCGCTGGTGACGAGACGGCTCGCCGCCATCGCCACCGGCCCCGCCGATCTCGGCGCCGGCGCAGAAGCCGCGGCCGGCGCCGGTCAGCACCATCGCGTACACGTCATCGCGCGTGCTCGCCTCCCCAATCGCATCCTCGAGCAGCGCCATCATCTCGACGCTGAGCGCGTTCATGACCTCGGGCCGGTTGATGGTGACGAGCATGACGCCGTGCTCGTCGACGCTGGTGAGGATGTGGGGTTCGTCGGACATGCGGGGCTCCTCGGCGGTGCAGGGTGGGCGTGGTGGTTGTTGCGGGGGACGGTAGCACGGAGGCGGGAGCGTGCCAGCGCCACGCGCTATGCTTCGCGTGATGACGAATACGACGGAACTCGAAGCGCTCATCGCGCGGCTCGTCACGATCGACTACTCGCAGGGCAGCGAGCAAGCGACGCGTGAAATGGCGGTCAATCCTGTCATAGGCGCACTCGGTTGGGACACGTTCGACCCGAACGAAGTTGCGCGCGAGTACTCGGTCCGTGGCGGGCGCGTCGACTACTGCCTGCGGGGGCAGGGAAGCAACCTCGTCCTAGTCGAGGTGAAGAAGGCCGGAACCGACCTTACCGAGCATCAAGAACAACTCCTACGTTACGCATTCGCCGAAAGCGTGCCCATGGCCGCCCTCACTGACGGTCTCGCATGGTGGCTGTACCTGCCCAAGGCTGGTGGGAGCTGGGAGCAGCGGCGGTTCTTCCGGGTCAGTTTTCTGGAGCACACGGCGGCGCACGCGGCATCGGCACTGAACCGCTTTCTCGAGCGCGAAGCGTCGATCAGTGGAGCAGCACTCGACGAGGCACAACGGGAGTTCGAGAGCCAAGAGCGCGATCGACAGGTCCGCGCTGCGCTTCAGGATGCATGGCTTGACGAACTGCGCGATCCCGGGAGCCTGCTGCACGACTTGCTTGCCGAACGCGTTCGGAATCACACAGGCCTCGACCCTGACTCCGGGACGATCGCCGAGTTTCTTGGGGGCATCGCCGGAGGCGCGAGCGCCGAACATGCAGTGCTTCGTGTTGACGCGGAACCTACCAGGGGCGGAGCACCACCACAGCCGACGCCCATGGGGCCGACGCGCGAGGAGCCCAAGAGCTTCAAGGGCCGTCGACCCGTGGCGTTCCGGCTCGACGGCACGCGGCGTGAAATCAGGAGCTGGCGCGAATTGTTAACTGAATTGTGTGAGCGACTCGCAAAGGGCGCGGAGGCTGAGTTCGTCGAAAGCGTAACACGGCCGGAAGGCCCGTCATATTTCAGATCGTCGGCTCCAGACTCGCCCTACTGGGTTCCCATCGCCAACACCGGACTCTACATCTACGTGAATATCACAGGCACCACCGCAGCCGACCGCGCTCGTCGAATCGTGGCAACTGTGCGCGGCTCTGCCGAAGGGTTCGAGATCGAGACCCAGCTCCGGTCCTCGGAACCAGAACCTCCGCGCGAAGAGCCCGGACCTGCGAGCTTCATGGGCAGGCAACCGACAGCATTCTGGCTTGATGATGCCCGCCATGAGGTGACGCGTTGGCGCGCCCTACTCCAAGAGGTCTGCGGCCTCATGGCGGCAGCATCTGGATCTAGCTTCGGGGACCGCGTTAGTCGCATCAGGGGCACGACACGCCCGTACTTCAGCAGAGACCCAGAGATCCTATCCAGCGCGGTCAGCATCAAAAACTCCGACCTGTTCGTCGAAGGCAACTTCAGTGCTGACGCCTGCGTGCGCCTCGCTCGCAGCGTTCTTGTTGCCGTTCGAGGCAACGACGACGGTTTCAGCATCGAGCTCGCCGAGTAGCCCACCACCGACCCGCTAGCCCCGCGAGAGTCTGAGCCCACGTCGCGGTATAGTGGGTTGCAGACTCAACTGACGCTCCCGTATACGTCACGGTCCTGGCGCGCCCGATGTCGGCGCGCCACCCGGTAAGTTGCTTCGCGTGGAGCGCACCGAGAGGACTCGCGGTGACGGATTTCGTCGCCCGCTACGTGGGCTCGAAGTTCTTTTATGGCTGGCTGATCATCATCGCCGGGTTTGGCATGTTCATGCTCGGCGGCGGCTTGCTCATGCACGCCTTCGGCACGTACGTGAAGCTCCTGGAGGCCGACTTCGGCTGGAGCCGCACCGAGCTCTCCATCGCCTTCTCCATGCAGCGCATCGAGAGTGGCTTCCTCGGCCCCATCCAGGGCTGGATGGTCGACCGCTACGGCCCGAGGGCCGTGATGCTCATCGGCATGGTGCTGTTCGGCTTCGGCTTCATCGCCTTCAGCTTTATCGACTCGCTGCTGTGGTTCTACGTCGTGTTCGTGATCATGGCGACGGGCCAGAGCTTCGGCTCGATGATGAGCCTGTCCGTCTCACTCGTGACCTTCTTCCGTCGCCGCCGCGGCCTCGCGCTCGGCATCGTCGGTACCGGGATGGCGACGGGCGGCCTGGTGCAGCCACTCGTCGTCGCGGGCCTCGAGGCATGGGGGTGGCGCCAGATGGCGTTCGTCTCCGGCATCATCATCCTCGCCGTCGGTCTGCCGCTCGCGAGCCTGGTGCGACACCGCCCGCAGGAGCTCGGGCTGCTGCCCGACGGCGATGAGCCCGGGCGCCAGGCCGGCGCGAACGGCGCCTCCGAGGGCGGCCCACAGTACCTCGAAGAGGTGAGCTTCACGGCGCGCGAGGCGATGCGCACGCGCTCGTTCTGGCTGCTCTCGATCGGCCATGCGGCGGGACTCATGACCGTCGGCGCGATGCTCGTGCACTTCGTGCCGCACGTCACCGAGCAGCTCGAGGTCTCGCTCGGCACGGCGGCGCAGATGGTGACGCTGATGACGGCGATGCTCGTCATCGGCATGGTCGGCTCCGGCTGGCTCGGTGACCGCATCGACAAGCGCGCGATCATCGTGGTGGCGATGTTCGGGCACCTCACGGCGATGTTGATCATGGCCTGGGCGTCGGCGGTGCTCCTCGTCGCGCTGGCAGCCGCGATCCAGGGCGTGTCGTGGGGGGCGCGAGGGCCGCTCACGCAGGCGTTGCGCGCCGACTACTTCGGGACCGCGTCGTTCGGCAAGATCATGGGGTTCTCGTCGATCATCATCATGATGGGGATGACGATCGGCCCGCTCGCGGCCGGAGCGGTCTACGACCTGACCGGCTCGTACACCCCGGCCTTCATCTTCATGGCCATCGTCGTGGCGTTCGGCTCGCTGTGCTTCATCTTCTCGAACAAGCCGGCGCCCCCCTCGGGGGTTCCGACATCACATGCTGGGCTGCAGCCCGAGCGCACAGAGGCCGCCGTCGCCCGGTAGAGCCGCAGGCTGGGAACCGAACGCCAGCGGCGGCCCGTGCCCCCCTCACCCTCACCCTCTCCCCCTCCAGGGGCGAGGGGATCAGATCGGGCGCGCTCTTCCGAACGTGGGAGAGAGGGCGGCAGTCGGGGGCCTCTAGGGTTCGAGGCCGAGCTGGCGGCGCCGCGCGTGCTTGTGGGCGTGTTCGGCGGCGTCGCGGAAGGTCTCGCCGCAGTCCGTGCAGACCTCGACGGACCGGAAGCCGCCCGCCGGCGCGACACCCGCGATCGACCACAGCCGCCACTCGTCGAGGGCGCGCTGCTCCGGGTCGTCGTCGGTGTCGCCGGGGCCGAGTTGCCAGCGGTCGCGGCGCTGCGTCTCGATGGTCGTCGTGCCGCCGGGGTCGGACGCGTCACGGTGCTCGCAGCGCCAGTAGCAGCCCTCGGGGCAGTAGTTGGCGGGGAGCGCGCCGGTCATGGGCGCGATGATACGCCGATCGAGCAGGCGGCGGTCAGGCCCATTCGGGCGGGCGCGTGAAGGAGCCGCGCGCGTCCGTGAGCGTCTCCGGGAACTGGCACTCCGCGAGGAGCCTCCGGCGCGGGTTTGTGTTGGTGATGCGCCGATCAAAGGTCGCGACATCCGCGAGTTCCTTGCTCGGACGCCTTGACCGGCGACCCCCGCCGCCGTTTGCGATCGGCAACACGACCCCAACAGTGAGATCAAACCGCGCGCGGACCTGGCGAATGGGTTCTACAAGGTCAGAATCGTTGGAAACGACGAGCGCAGCCTCGCAATCTTGATCGAATGCATCCAGTAACAGATGCGTGGCGAGGTTGACGTCGGTCCCCTTCTCCTCGGTCTTGAGCACGGGAACCCGACCGCGCCCATCGGCCCGGACCATTATTGCTCGCGACACCAGGAAGTGGCCGTAGTGAATCGAAAGATCGGGAAGCGTCCGGAGAGCGCGAATGTACGCCGCCTGACGCTCCGGCGCTGTTGGGTCTGCGGGCAGCGGGCGAACCCTCGCCGTGAAGTAGCGGACACGATGCACTTCGTCGCCGGGTCCCAGCAGCTCGCGGGCCAGCCGTCGGATGTCCAACCAGCGGTACGGCCTGCCCCGGAGCGCCCCGTAGTAGAGGTTGAAGCCATCGACGTAGACATTGAACCGCATGCAGGAGCCCATGTACCCGCAAGGCCCCCTGACGGGGGCCTCACTACCCACACGGGCGGACCGAGTGGGGGGGTACGACCATAGTCCTGCGCGGCCGCCGCCCTGTCAATACACAAGACGCATTATCCGGATCCGGATATGGCCCCTACACCAGCGTCAGCGGCGCTCCGACACGCTCCGCGACGGCGACCGTGCGGTCGTGCTTCGTGGTGTCGCCGGAGCGGGCCATCGAGACCAGCTCCGAGATCTTGTGGGTGCACTCGCCGTTGATGTCCTGGTGGCCGCACACGTTGCAGGGGTCGCGCTTGCAGTCGAGCGTGATCTCCTCGTTTAGCGTGCGCATCCACTCGCCGCGCAGGAACGCCTTCGTCGTCGCTGAGTCGACGTGGTCCCACGGCAGCGGCTCCCACAGGTCGCGGTCGCGGTACGCGTAGTCGGCGGGGTCGAGGTCGTGCGCCGCGAAGGCGCGCTCCCAGATCGACCAGTCGTGGTGCTCCGACCACGCATCGAACTTCGCACCCAGCCGCCAGGCCGTCTCGATCACGTCGGCGACGCGGCGGTCGCCACGCGACAACACCGCTTCGAGGAGTGACTTCTCGGGGTCCTCCCACGTGAACTGCACACCCGCGCGCTTGCAGCCCTCGCGCAGGATGCGGTGGCGGCGGCGCAGCGTGTCTGCATCGCACTGCGCGAGCCACTGGTAGGGAGTGTGCGCCTTGGGGATGAAGTTCGAGGTCGAGACGCGCACGCGGGCGCGGCCACCCTGGTGACGCTTGCCGATCGCCTTCACCTCGGCGGCGATGCGGACGATCTCCTGCACGTCGAAGTCGGTCTCGGTCGGCTGGCCGACCATGAAGTACATCTTGATGCTGGTCCAGCCGTTACTGAACGCGTGCTCGGCGGCGTTGAGGAGGTCCTCCTCGGTGACGAGCTTGTTGATCGTGTTGCGGAGCCGCTGCGAGCCCGCCTCGGGCGCCAGCGTCAGCGTGTGCTTCTTGCCGCGCGCCACGGCGTCGGCGACTTCGACGGAGAAGGAGTCGACGCGCGTCGAGGGCAGCCCGATCTTCAGGCCGCGGTCGCCGTAGGCGTCCATCAGCGCGTGCACCATCGGGACGATGTCGCGGTGGTCGGTGGTCGACAGCGACATGAGCGACAGCTCGTGGTAGCCGGTGTTGTCGAGCAGCTCGCCCGCCGCCGCCACGACCTCCTCGACGGAGCGTTCCCGGGTCGGGCGATAGATCATGCCGGCCTGGCAGAAGCGGCAGCCCTGCGTGCAGCCGCGCTGGATCTCGATCGCCGCGCGGTCGTGGACGACCTCCATGAACGGCACGATCGGCTTCGTGAGCGGCGGCGGCAGCACCTGCATCACGCGACGCGTGATGCGGTCCGGCGCTTCGTCGTCGACCGGCCGGGTGCCGTCAAGCGCGCCGTCCGCGTCGTAGCTCGCTTCGTAGAGCGAGGGCACGTACACACCATCGAGGGCGGCGAGGGCTCGGTGCAGCTCCTGCCGCGAGCCGCGGCCGGCGCGCTTCCAGTCGCGCACGAAGTCGACGAGCTCGTCGATCAGCTCCTCGCCCTCCCCGAGCGCGAAGGCGTCGAAGAACGGCGCCATCGGCTCCGGTTCAAGCGCGGCCGAGCCACCGCCGACGATGATTGGGTCGTGCTCGGAGCGGTCGGCGCTGTGGATCGGGATACCGCCGAGCTCGAGCAGGTTCAGGACGTTGGTGAAGCACACCTCGTAGGAGAGCGAGATGCCGAGCAGGTCGAACTCGTGCAGCGCGTGCCGCGTCTCCAGCGAGCGCAGCGGCTCGCCGTTGGCGCGCAACAGGTCCTCGAAGTCCGTCCACGGCGAGAAGACACGCTCCGCAAGCGCGTCGTCGCGGCGGTTGACGATGTCGTAGAGGATGCCGAGGCCGAGGTTGGACATGCCGAGGTCGTAGAGGTCCGGGTACGCCAGCGCGACGCGCACCTCGGGCGCATCGGGCCCGTCCCAGTCCTTCACGATCGAGTGCAGCTCGCCCCCGGCGTACCGCGCCGGGCGCTGCACCTGGTCGATCAGCTCGTCATACGTCGTGGTCATCGCGTGGCCTCTGGGGTCGGCGCGCTTGTGGGTAGCCGATCGAGGGTAGTCGGGGGGTGGCCGGGGGTTCAAGCAGGATAGTAGCGACGAGCTCGAGTCGCGCCGTCGGCTC
>Ga0209754_1003636_pt1 | contig 10194 bp, 10 predicted proteins | sample MesohylBB_FD_187295 | JGI IMG/M metagenome (GOLD analysis project Ga0209754, IMG submission 187295) | Host-associated microbial community of the marine sponge Aplysina aerophoba from Gulf of Piran - sponge mesohyl, lysed by bead beating... | ecosystem: Host-associated > Porifera > Sponge >... | reverse complement strand
CTGTGCGTCAGCACCACCGACGGCGGGTCCTCGAACAAGTTCCGCGCGATATCTTGCATGCGGCCGAACATGGCGTCGGACGTAGCCGTAGTGGGGAGTGCGAAGAACAACCCTCGCGCCTTGCCCGCCGCGATCATGCGATGGGCCAGGATCAGCGCCGCCTCGGTCTTTCCCGTGCCAGTTGAGTCTTCGAGCACGGCCAGTTGAGGCCCATCGTCCAGGGAAACTGTCAATGCGGACTCCTGCATCGGCCGAAGCTCGGTCAGTCCGACCAGCACGGTGCCGCCGTCTTTCACGGGGGGCGGGTTCAGACCCGCCGCCTTCGCAGCATCACGCGCGCGGCGTTGAGATTGCCTCAGCGCTGCTTCGAAATCGCGGAGGTCCGGCTCGAACGGAAACCAGTCCTTGTTCGATCCGATCCAGTCCGATGCTACCGTCAGGCCGCTCAGCGCCCAACTCAGCGCCTTGGCGCCATCAACCGTCATGTCTTGCAGAGATGCGTCGGGGAACAGTTCCAGTAGTTTGGACACCCACGTCCGTGCCGCCTGTTCTCCGCTGCCGATGGCACGCTGCCGCTTCCGTCTCTCGCGTCGATCTCCCCCCGCACGCGTCGGCGGCCGGCCGTGATGCCCCGCCACGGCCGCGTACAACTCGGCTCGTACCCAATCGTCAGCGCCCAGCTCCATCAGGACGTCATCCAGAACCCCACACAGCAAGTGGTCCGAAAGCTGCCAATGTGGTGGAGCTCCCTTGTGGTCGGTGCGGATCAGGGCGCGGAACGACTCTGACAGCTTGCCGACATCATGCAGCGCGACCAGGATCACCAACGCCCGCCGCTGAGCGTCCGAGAGGCGGCCAAATGCCGTGTGCCCCTCGATCAGTCGTTCGGCACACGCCGCGACATCGAGCATGTGCAGGACCGCTGGGTGCTCGTTATCCTCTTTGTCGGACTTGCCCGGCCAATCGAAGATTTGGTCCATCGGGTGCTCTCGTGGGAGGGCCACCGTCCCTCACCCCGATATTTTACGGTTGCCTCAAGCGGGATTGAAACACCAGTGGCCGGGTGGATTCTTCTGTAAGCGCCCGCCTTGTCGAGAATGGCCGGCACAAGCGTCGCCATGATCCGGCTACGCTCCGGAATCTGGTCCCGGCCGAAACCACTGGGGTGGGTCGTGCCGTCGTGGAATGTCTGGTTGCGCAGGGTCTGGAGCCGGTCGAACACGATTGCCAGCACGGTGGAGACGTTCCGGTTGGACAATGCCGCCAACGCGACCCTTTTGCTGTCTTGGAAGCGGCGTCTCCAAGCGCCGTCGCGGTCAGAACCCCACACAACCATCCCAGAAGAGACGGTCCAGAAGGGATGGTACACATATCGGTTCGGCAGCAGGACCCGGATCGGACCGGGGAACTGGTCCCAGACGATCCTTTCCAGAACGCCTGCTCATCCCGTTGCACGGTAATCCCGAGGAAGGCCCTGAAGCGGTCGGGCTCGGTCTCCCTGGCTTCCCGGGCTTGGACGAACTCCCGCCGCGCCGACTCGTCTCCGTATGCAGCGCTGAATGCGATCCACAGGAACACGAACCGTTCGATGTCTTCCGTCCCCTGCCACTCGCTTCGCTCGAGCCAAGTATACGCTCGGCACATGCGATTCTCACGACTGACAGAAATCCCGGGGCCGTGGCGCGGGTCGTCGACGGAACGTGCACGGCGAGTCCAACGCGCCGATTCCGGCCTACCTCCGCAACCGCCATGCCAACACCAGCTCCGCCTCTGGCTCACTTCCATGGCCTATGTCCTGCTCTCAGCCCTGAGACGCTTCTCACTCGCCGGAACCCACCGAGCCGCCAGGCTTGTCCGAAAAGGTGGAGCCACCTCAACTCAGATCGTGCTCGACAGAGCGGGGGGTCAGTAGCGGAAGCGGTGGGACCGGCGCTGGGATTGGTCTTGGGGTTCGTGTTTCTCGGCCCTGACCTGTTCGAGGCGCCAGTCGCGGTAGTCCTGGTGGATCCCGACGAGGACTTCCCGTCGTTTCGGCGGGACGTCGGAACGCTGGACCAGGTCGTTGAGTGAGCGAAGGAGGGCGGGCCATTCCTCGGTGGCATAGGGGCTGATGGAGGCCGACCGCGCGCGGATTTTGTTTGCCCGGTGGCCGGTGAGGAAGCAATCGACGAGGTCGTCGACGGTTGGCGCTTTCTTGACGGCCGGGGGCTTTGTCGCTGCTTGGCTCTCTTTCTCGACCCTGATTTCTGCGGCGCGGCGCGATACCTCGGCGTGAAAATTTCCCAGCAGGCGTTCGGCCTCGACCGAGGGATCCACGAACACCGGCTCGGGCTTGGTGCGGATTGTTTCCGGGGCTTGCGCAGCTGGACGCGGTGTTTCGGGCGTCGGGGTCTGCCGCGGAGCGGGGGCGGGTTTCGGGGGGGACGCGACGCGGGGAACGGCGGGCTCCCCGGTCCGGATGTCCCGCTTGCGTGTTTGACGGGTCGTCCGCGTCGAGCGTTTTCCGGTCGGGCGAGGTTGCGGCGTGGATCTCGGGGGCTGTCGAACGGGCTGTTGTGCGTGTCGCCGGCGCCATTCCAGGTAGGCGTTGAGTGCGTTGCGGAGCACCTTCGCCGCGGCCGGCCGGAGAGAGGGTTGCTTGAGGAGGTCGAGCGCTTCGCGGATGAGGCGGGCGGCGCGAGATGTCCGGTAGGGATGGATGCCCCGGCGCTGGGCGTCCTGCTTGTTCTCGTGGGCGTCTCTCAGGAATTTCCTGTACCGGGCCTCGACCTGGGCTGCTTGCAGGAGTTCAGGCGCCTTGCGGGGTTCAGGCGCCTTGCGGGGTTCAGGCGCCTTGCGGGGTTCAGGCGCCTTGCGGGGTTCGGGTGCGGTGGAGGCCTGAGCCGGGGCCGGTGCGGGAGTCTGGCGGACCGGTCCGGTCTGGACCGCAGGGGGCGAGATGTCCGGGTCGTTCTCTGGTGCCGGATCTTCGATGCGATCGTGGGTGTGGGAGAGATCCTGCCGGTAGGATTCGAGAAGCCCGGGATCCTGCTCGATTTCCGGGGCGGGCATGGCCAGATCGGGATCGTAGCTGTCGATCTCGACGCTGCCGTCGAGTTCCGCGGATTCGCCGCTCGCGGGCGGACTGTCGGGGACGAGCTCGGAGAAATCGGCCCGGATGGCTTGTGCCAGCGTGTCCGGATCGGACAGTGCGGAAACTCGGGGTTGGGGGCGTGTGGCGGGCTTTTCGGGCGGCGGGGTTGCGGCGGCGACGATCTCGCCGGCGCGGGCGCGCTCGGCCGTGAACGCCCGCAGCTGTTCCGGTGTCATCCCGCCGCGATCGAGGAGGAGCCGTTCCATGTTTCGGTTTCCCTGGACGAAGGGAGCGGCGGCGTCGATGACCTGGAGACTCTGGCGGAAGTCGGCTTCGAAGGCGGGATCGAGCGCGATCGCCGTGTTGCCGTCGGCGGCGTGGAGCTGGTTCCAGGATTCGAGCGCCGGCATGAGCTCGCGGTAGGCCTCGCCGATGCGTTGGGCGGTCGCGCCCTCGCGAATCGCCAGGTCGGAATAGCGCATGCGCGCGGCGGCGGCGGCGAGGTTGCCGCTGCCGTTGTCGTTGGTCGCCATCCAGCGCGCGCCGTCTCCGGGGTTCGGTGCGAGAGAATTGTCCGGGGCGGCGTGGAGCTCGGCCTGCATCTTCTCGCTCATGTAGTCCTTGGCGGCTTCCTTGGGCTGGAGCCTGGACCAGCGCCGCGCGAGATGCGCCTTGACGTCGTCGTTCGTGACGGTCTCCCCGGCCTCGTCCTCGGGGCGTTGCTCGCGGATCTCGAAGTCGAGCGGCTTGCGGTCGATGTAGAAGTCGAGACGCTCCCTGTGACGCGTGGCGGCCGGGTAGATGGTCTCGCGCGCGGGCTTCTGGTTGGCGAGCACGAAGGCGCGGTCCACGGTCATTCCCTGGCCGCTCGCCATGGTCAGCGCGTAGCCGTAGTCGAGCCGGATCGTGCCGTGGTAGCTCTTGATCTCGTCGTGCCAGAAGGAGACCTCCCTCCCCCGGTCCGTGCGGCCGCGGATCCATGCCCGGGTCGATCCGTCCTCGGCGGAGGTGGTGTGGCGCAGCTCGTCGACGGTCACGACGGTGCCGTTGAATAGCTGTTTCCGCCAGTGCAGCGCACCGATCCGGATGCGGTCGCCGACCGCGATTTCGAGCGGCGTTGGCCTGGCGTCGGGATCGCGGCCGCGGCATGCCATCACGGTTACGGGAGGCGTCTTGCCGGTCTCGATCGAGCGTTCGCGCATCAGGAACGAGAGCGTGGAAACCTCGGCGTTGCTCTGCGCGATGACGGCGCTGCTCTTCTCGGGGTGTGCCTGTTTGAAGGCGTGCCAGTCGTCGACCAGGTGCGTGAGCGTGGCTTCGAGATCGCGATCGAGGTGGAACCGCCCGCGCGAGGCGTAGGCCTCGATCGCCTGTCTGGTGAGCTCGCCCTTCGCCCCGTCGTCGGCATGTGCCCTCCGGAAGGCGTCGGAGGCCTCGACCTGCCAGGACTTGATGGCGGCGCGGCGCCGGTCGGGGAGCTGCTCGAATTGTTCGAGGAGCTCGGCCTTTTCGAGCTCGGAGGCCATGCCGGCCTTGAGCGCCGCGGTCTCGCGGCTGTACCCGCCGAAGGCGACCAGCAAGTCCTCGATGTCGGGCTGCTGGCGGCGCATCGTGTCGACGCGGATGGAGCCCGCGACGTCGCGGATGAGGCGCAATCCCGGGCCCGCGGTGACCGGCTGCTGCTGCTCCGTGTCGCCGGCGAATATGAGCTTCGCGCCGTGCTCGGTGCCGAGGCGCAGGATGCGCCGGGCCTGTTGCGAGGACAGCATGCCCGCCTCGTCGACGACGATGACGGTCCTGGAATCGATCGCGATATGACCGTGTTCGACCATCGAGATGAGCTTGGCGACGGAATAGTTCGGGGCGGCCAGGTCGTTGCCGAGCGATTCCGAGACGATCCAAGGAACGGCGGTTCCGATCACCTTGCATCCCTGCTCGCGGTAGAGGTCCGCGAGCGGCCGCAACGTCGTCGTCTTCCCGCTGCCGGCCGCGCCCTCGATGATCGCGATGCGGCCTGGTGAAGCGGCGAAGGAGATCGCGTCGATCTGTTCCTGCGACAGCGGATACCCCTCACCCGCCAGGTGCTGGGTCTTGGCATCGACGGCCTCCGCCGGGATACCGAATTCGCTGGTCTCGGTCAGTTCGGTGGAGAGTGCGTGGATGTCCTTCTCTGCCTGGATGTTATCGGCGGAGCTGTAGGCGCGGGTGTGAGCGAGATCGATCGCGGCGTCGGGCGACGGTTGCGGCTTGTCGAGGCGAACGAGCTGGTCGCTGTGGAGGACCCGCGAGATCGCGGTGTTGCGCGCTTCGCGGGAGAGGAGACCGACGCCGGCATTGGCGGTCTGTTCCACGATGTCGGTGTAGCGGAAGACGGCCTCGTGATGCGTCATCGTGGCTGGCAGATCGTCGAGGTCTTCGGTGACTTCGCGGATCCGTTCGGGGGCGATTTCCTGGGCCTGGCCGAGGATGGAGGCGACGAAGCTGCCGATGTCGGCGACGAACGAACCGGCTTGGTCGAACCACCCGAGATGCCGTTCTTCCGGATCGATCCCTTTTGTCTTGGGGTCTCGGGTGAAGCGCTGGACGGCCTCGCGGAGAGCGCCGTTTCCGTCGAGCACGACGCCCATGCGCGCAGCGGTGTCCGTGATGTGGATGTTGCGCTGCGACCACTGCTTGACGAGGTCGTCGGGAACGCCGGGGATGCGGGTGTATGCCTTCTTCCTGCCATGCGCTTCCATGTCGATGCCGAGGCGTTCGCGGAGGAGCCAGGCGATCTCGGCGCGGTAGACCGCGCCGGCGGCCTTCTGCCAGCAATAGAGCGGCGCGCCGTGGAGCGCGCGCCATTTTCCGTCATGGTGCGCCCGGGCGACGTTGAGGATGACGCAATGGGTGTGGAGGTGGGGGTCGCCGGAACGGGACGCGCCGTGCTGGAAGAGCGCGGCCATGAGATCGGCGGGAACGATGTGGATGTTCTTGTTCCTGTCCGCGATCCGGGTGTAGCTGCAATGCTTCCGGATGGTGTCTTCGAGCGCGACCCTGACGGCGTCGTTGTGGGCGCGTTCGATCTCTTCCCGCAAGGAGGGATCCGCGATGGCCCAGAGCGCGGAGACCGTCTTGTCGGCGTTGAAGGTGAGGTCGTAGGCGGGGCACCGCTTGTCGCTGCCCGCGTTCTGGGTCAGCCGTTCCCCGGTGTTAGGATCGAAGCCGTTGTACAGCTTGTAGAAATCCGCCGAATCGACGGCCGTTCCGTGCGCAATGGTGGAACGTTCGGCGGCGAACAGGGTCGACGGGTTCCACCAGACGCCGTCGGGCTCCTCGCCGCCGGTGTAGTATTCGTCGGCCGGACGGAACGATGCCTGGGAGTGGACGTAGTAGTCGGCGGAGGCGGCTTTGGCGAGGGTCGCGACCATGAATTGAGGCCCGTCGACGGCGTTTCGAGCACAGGTTCCGCGATTTCCGGCGCGGGGTCAAGCAACGCGGTTGCAGAGGTACAAACCGACGAAAACTCACAGCACAAGCGTCCCGAAGACGTTGCGCGCGATACCGTGTGTGTTGACGCACAGCGTGGATACGGGCTGAGGCCAGCCCGGCCGTGGACGTCGCTGCGGGCGCCGATCTGGCGAGCGCCGGCGCTTGTTGGGTGCATTTCGGGCTCCTATTGTAGATTGCGAAAAGAGGTCGGGCCGGATGACGGGCCCCTGATTCGTACCGGCACAGCGGAGAGGAGAAAGCAGATGGCGGGGCGGCGTTTCAATGAGGCCGACGTCGACTTCGACGCGATAGCAGGGGATTTGGCGAAGCTCAGGCCGCCGCGGCTGACGCTGGAGGACGTGCTGGCGCGGCTGCGCGAGCCGATGATCGAGAAGCGGCGCCAGGGCGTGTCGGTGGCCCAGATCCGCGAGGTGTTGAAGGCGCGCGGGATCGAAGTCGGCGAGCGCAGCCTCAAGAAATATCTGGAGAAGGGCGAGCTGCCGCGGCCGAGAGCGTCGGCGGCGCGGCGCGCTGCGGAAACGGGGCCGCCGGCGGGCGTGGAGACTCCGGAATAGGGCGTACTGCCTCTGGCCGCAAAAAAGGGGCCACCCCGCGGGGATGCGGGGTGGCCCCGTGTTCAATGCGTGGGCGCGAGGCGGAGCCGAACGGTTGCGGTTTTGCCCAGTGGAACGTGAAAGCACGGGCTTCGCGCCACGCGGCGTGCGTGACCGGGCTCCACAAGCCGTCGCGGATGCGGCGGGACGCGCGGGCGAGGCGTTCCGACCGTGGGGCGCGTTGCGATGACCGGAGGGGTCTGGTGCGGATCGATACGGCGGACAAGCACGACATGGGCGTTTCACGTGTCGAACGCGCTTGCCCGGCTTGAGGCTGGTCTCCACTCCGGGCCGCCGGCAAAAAACCGTCCCCGGAAGCGTGGGGACGTTCGGGCGGCGGTGTTGACGGCGAGGGGTCAGCCGATCTGGGTGAGCATGACGTAGGGGTCGTTGGACCAGAGCGGGGTGCGGTCGGGGCGGTAGAGACTGATCGGCCTGGTCGGGAAGTCGCCACGGTAGCGGCGGATCAGGATCCACGCCGCCGTCTCGCTGGAGACTTCGATCAGGGGAAGGTCGGCCGCGGCGACGGTGAACGAGCCTGGCATGGCGGTTGCTCCCGAAAGTGTGGTGGACATGGCGGGGACCGCGGTCATGCCGAGGCGGCGCGGCAGAAATCCTCCGAGGAAGCGATGACGCGGTTTCCGGCGGCGGGCCGAGTGTCGCGGACAATGAGGCGGTCCCGGTCAGGATCCTCGATGGCGTCGTAAAAGGCGGTGAGCGCGTCGTCGCGGAACTTGTGGGCGGACAGCACGGCGCCGGCGCAATGGTTCTCCGGGGCGCGCGGGTCGAAGGCGGACCGGTCGGCCGAAACGAGTTCGAAATACGCGGGAATGTCGGGATCGCTCTGCCACAGGATGCGCCCGGTGTCGCGGCAGATGACGACGGTGCGGAGCTCGGGGAAGGCGGCGACGCGGCGCCTGGCTTCTTCCCAGGCGGCGCGCTTGTCGTCGATGCGGAAGGGATCGGCGTCGATCTCGTCGATCCAGTCCTCGTCGACGGTGCGGATGACGAAGCGCTCGGTCATCGTTCCGCTCCTGCTGCGTTGAATTGCCCTCCTGAAGCTCTTCTCTACTTCGTCGCAAACGAAAGGCCGGCGCCGCTAGAGCGGTGGCCGGCCGGTCGTATCAGCGGCGGGTGCGCCGTTCGAAGGCGATCCACGCGAAGAGCGCGGTTACACCGGGAAACACGGCCCAGCCATGTGCGATGCCGGCCTCCTCGGCGATGAGGCCGATCGTGCCGGCGATGGCGCAGACGGCGGCGGACGCGATGAAGAGGCGGCGCACCGGGGTCACCGAACGAGGCGTGCGTCGAGCGTCCAGCGCGCGGTGTCGAGGCAGTGTTCGCGGAGATGGATGCGCTTGGGGCCGGCGGGGTCGTCGGAAAGATCGACGACGTAGAGCGACGGCTCTTCTTCGAAGGCGCTCTCGTCGCGGAACAGCTCGGCGACGAGTTCGCTCTCCTCGTGCAGCCGCGTCTGTTCGGGCGCGATGGCGGCGATGTCGATGTGGGACATTTCCCTCTCCCATGTCGGAACGGGGCCGGGGAACCCACTCGGCTCCTGCCGGCCTGCCCTCTTCAAGCTTTCTCAACTTGGGTCGCGAGGGGCTGGAAGGGGACGCAAGAAAAGGCCCGGTCGCGTGCCGTTGAAAGGGCGGACCGGCCGAAGGGGTTAGGCGAAGTGGGAGTTTTCGAGCCGTTCCGCGGCCCAGCGAGCGGCACGGGCAAGGACGTGGCCGTGACAGGGGAGCGGATCGCACCAGCATGCGAGCCACATGCCGTCCAGCTCCGCGAATTCCTCGAGCCCGATGTGCCCGGTGCGAATGCGATGCCAGAGATCGGAGCGGTAGAGGGCGATGACGGTGTCGCGGTCGCCGTCCTGACCTATACGGAAGGGATTGCCCCACTCGGTGCGGCGATCGATCAGGACCGTGCCGTCGTGGATGTGGTCGTGCTCGAAGATGTGCCGGAGGCGGGGTTCGTTCCTCAGGTTCAGGACGCAGTCGCTCATCGGTTTTCTCCGTCTCGGCGAGTTCGCTCTCCCGCGAGGCTTTTCTCTCCTCGGGCGGTACGGGCTCGGACGGCCGGCAAGAGGAAAGCCGATCCCGCGCGCCGCGGGATCGGCCGGAGGGGTCAGGTGAAGTGGGGGTCGGTGGCGATGACGGCGTCGACGATGCGGCGCGCGTGGTCGGAGTCTTCGAGGCCGTAGCGGGTCGGGTGATGGTCGAACTTGAGAACGACGCCGCCGCCGGCACGCCAGTCGACCGGCCAGACGCGCGCGATGACGTCGTCGCCGCGGAAAATCAGCGTCTCCTCGGGGTCGACCGCGATGAAGCGGATGCGGGTGCGCAGGGGGTCGTACATCGCGCGTTCGATGTCGTCCTGGGGGTTCTCGAAGTCGGCGGCGCAGAAGCCTTCCTCATCGGTGGGGATGGGTGTTTCGCGGCCGCAGGCGGGGCAGGCGATGGCGTTGATCTCGGGTCCGCCGTCGCCGCAATGTCCGCATTTCCAGCCCATGTCGTCTCTCCCGTCCTGGCAATTTGCCTTCTCAAGGCTTTGCTTCACTCCTTCTCGCGGAGGCGGCGGGCGGCCCAGTCGGCGGCGCGTGCGAGGATGTCGCCGTGGCACGGCTCGGGCGCGCACCAGCAGGCCAGGGTCTTGCCGGAGAGTGCGGCGAGGTCCGCGATGGCGATCTCGCCGGCCTCGATGCGGCGCCATAGCTCGCGGCGATAGCGCGCGATCACGGTGGCGCGGTCGCCGTCGGCTCCGATGTAGTACGGGTTTCCCCAGACCGTTCGGCGGTCGATGCGCACCGCGCCCTTGAGGCTGCGAGCGTGCTTCATGTTGATGACGTGCGCCATTCTCATGCCCTCCATGTTCGCTTCTCCAAGGCCGATCTCTACTCGATCGCGGCGCTCTGCCGGGCAGCAAGAAAAAAGGGGCCGGCGCCGCGCCTGTGAAGACGCGGGCCGGCCCCGGAGGGAGGGAGGAGACGGTGCGGTGGAGGGTCCGCTAGAAGGGAATCTCGGACCCGTCCTC
>Ga0209754_1003632_pt1 | contig 10215 bp, 8 predicted proteins | sample MesohylBB_FD_187295 | JGI IMG/M metagenome (GOLD analysis project Ga0209754, IMG submission 187295) | Host-associated microbial community of the marine sponge Aplysina aerophoba from Gulf of Piran - sponge mesohyl, lysed by bead beating... | ecosystem: Host-associated > Porifera > Sponge >... | reverse complement strand
AAACCGGTGAAATTTCCTAAATGCAATCTTCACCCGCCCAATCTGCACCAGAAGCGCAGACCGATCGAGGTCTGCGCTTTTTCCAACGTCTCAGCTTCGAAGAGACACTTTTTGGCTGGATGTTTATCATTCCAGCTGTCTTGGGCCTGCTGTTTTTCCGCCTCGGCCCGGTGTTCGCCAGCTTCTACCTGAGCTTAACGAAATACGAAATCATCACCGCGCCCCAGTGGATCGGATTCGCCAACTACACCAAACTGGTCAAGGATGCCCTATGGCTGCGATCCATTGAAGTGACCTTGTGGTATGTGACTCTTTTTGTGCCTCTGTCCCTCACATTTGCATACGCCGTTGCTCTGCTGATGAGCCGCAATGTGCGGGGGATCACAACCTATCGCACTCTCTGGTATCTGCCGTCAGTTGTGCCGGTGGTCGCCAGCGCGACCATCTGGCGTTGGGGCCTAAATCCGGAGTTTGGGCCGATCAACTATCCACTCAAGGTGCTGGGCCTGCCCGCGCCCCGTTGGCTGACCGATCCGGATTGGATCGTGCCATCCATTGTCTTTATCGGTCTGTGGGGGCTGGGCAACTCTGTGCTCATTTTTCTGGCTTCGCTTATCAGTGTGCCCCGCACGTACTACGAGGCCGCCGAAGTGGATGGGGCCAACAGCTGGGCCAGGTTCCGCCATGTGACCTTGCCCCTCACCTCTTCGATTATCTTCTACCAGTTGATTGTGACGGTCATCAATAGCTTTCAGGTCTTCGGTGTGGCCTATATCCTGTTTGTATCGAATCCGTCTGCCTCCTCGGCCGGACCGAACAACGCCGCGCTCTTTTATGTGCTGTACATGTTCCGCAACGCCTTCGGATACTTTCGCAACGGCTACGCATCAGCAATGGCCTGGATTCTCTTCCTCGTGATAATGCTGCTTACGGCTATCCTTTTCTACAGTCAGCGGCGTTGGGTCTATTACGAAACAGAAGGGGGCGGCTCATGACCGCTTTCCGTATCAGGCACAATGCCAGTCGTTTTCTGATTCATCTGACGCTGGCCGGTGGTGGCGCATTGATGCTGGTTCCGTTCTTTTGGCTCCTTTCTTCTTCATTGAAAGCGCCCCATGAGATTTTTGTCTTTCCGCCTAAGTGGATACCCGATCCGATCCGCTGGGCTAACTATCTGGAAGTGTTCGAGGTCGTGTCGGTCATGCGCTATGCAGCCAACACAATGACCATCACGTTCTTTTCTACGTTGGGCGTTATCGTCAGCTCCTCTATGGCTGCCTATAGTTTTGCTCGGCTGCGTTTCAAAGGGCGGGATATAGTGTTTGCCCTGATCCTCTCGACCGTGATGCTGCCGTACGTCGTGACGATGATTCCCGTCTACATTCTGTTCACACGCCTGGGCTGGATTGGGACTTTTCTACCCCTGATTGTGCCGGATTGGTTTGGTGGGCCGATTACGATCTTTCTGTTGCGCCAGTTCTTCCGCACAATTCCCTTGGAGTTGGAAGACGCGGCCCGCATTGACGGAGCCAGTCGTCCTCGTATTTTTGCCCAGATCATTCTTCCTTTGTCCCGGTCTGCGCTGACGGTCGTCCTCGTGCTGTCCCTGCTCCACAATTGGAACGACTTTCTGACGCCGCTCATTTATCTGCATAAACGAGATCTGTTTACACTGGCCTTAGGACTAAACGCACTCCAATACTTCGAAGGCGGCCTCGATTGGACCCACTACGTGATGGCACTGGCAACTCTGATGGTGCTGCCGGTCGTTATTCTCTATTTTCTCGCGCAACGGGCCTTCGTCGAAGGGATCGTCCTTACCGGGCTGAAAGGATAAGGACGATCTGTGAACAGCCACCAGCTCGGTGTTCATCTGATGGTGTGGAGTGGTAGCGTCAACGCGGACGAGATGGCCCTTTTCCCGCTCATCAGTGAAATGGGCTACAACGGCGTTGAAGTTCCCATCTTCGATCCAGCAGCTCTTGACACGACCGCTGTCCGCCAGGCCTACGTGAACAGTGGTTTGGCCTGCACCGCGTCCACAGCGATGCCCGCGGGACTCAGCCTTATCGATGACGAGCGCCAGGCACAAGGGGTGGCTTTTTTGCAGAACGTTGTGCGGGCCGCGTCAGCCCTGGGCGCGGATCTCCTGTGCGGACCGATGGCCGTGCCTGTCGGGGAATTGCGGGGACGGGGATTTACCGATCAGGAATTTGACACCTGTGTCCGATCTCTACAGGAGGTCGGCGCCGTTGCCTCTGCTGAGGGCGTGACTCTTGCGCTGGAGCCGCTAAACCGCTTCGAGACGTTCATGCTCAATACAGTTCAGGATGGCGTCCGCCTTATGAATGCGGTGGATCAGCCGTCCGTGGGCTTACTGCTGGATACTTTCCACATGCACATTGAGGAAAAATCTACGCCGGACGCCATCCGCCGGGCCGGTATGCATATTAAACATTTCCATTGCAGCGAAAACGATCGTGGTGCTGTCGGTAGCGGACAGGTGGATTGGACCGGGACATTTCAGGCGCTGGCAGACGTCCAATACAGTGGTTGGCTGGTGGTGGAATCCTTCAACGCGGTCATTCCGGAGCTGGCGGGCGCGACATGTATTTGGCGTCCCTTGGCCGAAAGCCCTGACGCGCTGGCGAAAGATAGCCTGTCTTTCCTCAACAACAGAAATAACGCCTGAAACGAAATGTGCAACAAGCGCATCTCACGTTTCACCGTCAACAGTTTCATTGCCGAGATCTGATAAAATGTTCTCCCTCGATGTCCATTGCCACTTCTTTCCCAAAGCCTTCTTGGACGCGGCCCGTGGTCCGAACACCCTCCAATCCAAAATTGAACAGCGAGCTGATGGCCAGGAGCATCTGGTCTGCCCGGGCAATTTCGATCACCCGCTGACGCCGGATTTCTACGCGGCCGAGCAGATGTTGGCTGATATGGACAGCGCGCAAATCTCAATGGCGGCCATCTCCTCCGCGCCCCCCACGCTTTCTTACTGGGCAGAGGCCGACGCGGCCAGGGAACTGGCATCGCGCTTGAATGAGAGCATCGCTGATCGGGTGGCCGAAAATCCCGAGCGGTTCCTGGGGCTGGCAACGGTCCCGCTGCAGGACATTGCCGCGTCCGTCGCTGAAGCAAAACGAGCGGTCAATGAACTCGGGCTGCATGGCTTTCAGATCGGCTCCAATGTAGATGGAAAAAATCTGAATCATCCTGACTATTTGCCTCTTTTCGAGACGTTTGCCGAATTAAACGCGCCCGTATTCGTCCACCCCTATATCCCTGCGGGGGAGGAGCGAATGCAGGACTACTACTTGCACAATTTGCTGGGCATGGTGGCCGAGACTGGCCTGGCCATTGCATCGGTAATCTACGGCGGCATCCTGGAACGATGGCCAAGTCTAAGAATTATCTTTGCCCATGCAGGCGGCGTCTTTCCATATGTTGTAGGGCGTATGGATCACGGCTACAAGGTGCGCCCCCAAGAGTGTACAAGCGCCATTCCGCATCCACCGAGTCACTATTTGAGACAGGTCTACTTCGACTGCATGTCTTTTCACCCTTTGGCACTGCGCTATTTGGTGGAAATGGTCGGCGCCGATCATGTGTTGGTCGGCAGCGACTATCCCTTCGATATGGGGCCTATTGGCGGCCCTGTCGCGGAGGTGCAGGCCAATCCCCATCTGTCAGATGAGGAGAAAGAGCAGATCTGCGGTAAGACCGCGGCAACGCTCTTTGGGTTGACCAACCATCTATAGAATATCCCCGATTGAGAGAGTGATATGTCCGCTATGAGACAGTACGAATTCGGAGTCGTTACCGATGAGATCGATCAGGACTTTGCGCGTGCCTGTTCGATCGCCCGCGAAGAGGGTATGTCCTACGTGGAGTTGCACAACCTATGGGGAAAACAGATCCACGAGCTGACCGACACAGAGTTGGACCGGGCACTGCGGCTCACCGAGGAGAACGGCCTGCGCACCCATCTGGTCTGTGGGATGTTTTTCCGACCATTTTCTCTGGCCGATCTCTCCCTGGACGAGATGGAGAGCCATCCTCGCTTTCAAGAGCATATGGATCGGCTGGAGCGCTTCATCACCATTGCCCACAAATTCAAGGCGCCCAACATCCGCACGTTCGGCTTTACCCGGGACGTAGGCGGTGACAACCCTTCGCCCCGCTCCCCGGACGGCGGCGGTATCGATGAGGAAACGCTGGCTAAGATCGCCAAAGGCATCCGGATCGCCTGCCAGCGATTACAGGACGAAGGGCTGGTGTTGGCCTTGGAAAATGCCCGCTCTCTTTACGCCAATACCGGTGGCAACATGCGGCTTGTGCTGGACGCCGTGCAGATGCCGAATCTCAAAATTATCTGGGATCCGGCCAACGCCTTCGTCGCCGGTGAAGACCCGGCAGTCGGCTATCAGCAGGTGAAAGGCCACATTGTCGATATTCACTGCAAGGATGCAGTTGTGCTCGACGAGGGCACTGGCCTGACCGCTTGGGCGCGCATCGGCGCCGGCGGAACCGACTGGCATGCCCATCTCACTCTGCTGCAAAACGAGCCGGTCGATACCTATACAGTTGAAACGCACTGGCAGGCCAACGGGCAGGACAAGGCCGCCAGCACGCGCCAGACATTTGCCAGTCTGAAAGACCATATCGCCCACTTGCCATAGAGTTAAAGACAAAAGGGCGTACAAAATCGGTACGACGCGAGCCGACTTGATCGGTGCCGTCGAGCCCTCTACTGTCCCCCATAGCCTGCTCTGCGCGTTACTGTCCAGCCTCCTCCGCCAACCCAATCGGGAAATCAGCGGGCAGCGTCTCTGTCAACCGTTCCTCGTCAAAGCCGCAACGTGGGTGGCCGAATCCGCTGATACTCTTGCCATCCGACTGCAGGTCGAAAATGATGTTGTCGTCCGCGCTTGAGCTCACCCCCGCCGGGATGTAATCCATTTGCAGAGCGTCGCGCAGCTTCCAGGCAACGATGTGATCTGCGCAAGGTGTATCGCCACTGACCCCCAATGCCCCCAGGAGACTGCCGCTGGCATTGTAAAGTGGAAGACCACCCCCCGACCGACTCCACCCGCCGGGACGCTGCCCCACCAATGGGTCCCCTGCCTGTCCGAAATCGGTGGCAGGCCCAGCGTAAGCAGTCGATGTGTCGAGGGGACTGCTCTCATGCAAGCCGAACAGGTTGCCGCCCGGCTGCGTCGCCGCATAGAGATTGCTCGTAGAAAAGGCCACCCGCGGCAGGCTGAATGCATTGGCCGTATTCGCCCTCTGGACGGAAAGCACGCGCCCGCCCGGCCACTGTGAGCCTCTGTTCGCGCCTGAGAACGTAACCGCGCACACCACCCCGTCGCGGTCAACAATTGTCGCCCACATATGGTTCCCAAGTCCGCCATTCTTGCCGCCCGCTACAATTGCCGCCAACGCCTGCCTTACCGCGTCGTGGCTGGGCAAGCTCCCGCAGCCGGTTATGAACTCCGGTTCCTGTTGGCTTCTGGTAGCGCTCTCCACAAAGCGAATCGTGGGTGCCCCGGGCACAGCAACCTGTTCAAAACGGATCACCGCGCCGCGACCAGGTTCACCCACGCTGGCGCCGTTGATCGTTACATACGCACTCCCGTTTACGTCAAAATCGACCGATGTGGGAAAGGGCAATCCCGTGATCACATCCTGTGAAGTCTCGCCTGCGCCTACCCGGATCACCGCGCCGCTGTTGGGAATCGGGCCTTCGTCAGTGAAAATGCCGAACCGCACGGCATACAACTCGCCGTCCGGACCGGTGCGCAAGTCCGTCAACATCGTCAGGTCAGTGGCGTAGTCTTCCACGTTCCCTGTCACGGGGTCAACCACAACGACTTTCGCCGAACCTGGCAGAAAGGGAAACCCGGGGAGTAGGGAAACATATATCCGCCCGTCCGCCCCGAAGGTGACACCGGTCGGTACCGGATCCGTCTCCAGTGCTCCCCCTCGATAGGGATTGGGCAGTGGGCCGGGAATGCCCTCAAATATGGCAATTACCTTTGCAGTCTGGTTTACTACGTCTACCTGCATCAGTGTATTGGCGCCAGCCTCTGCCACGTACAGCAGACCGTCCGGCCCCGTGGTCAGCCCGTATGGATGCGACTCAAGAACGTGGCCGTCCGGGTTCAGCTCCTTTTCCACCTTCCACAAGGGTACGACCTCCAGCACCGACCCTTGTAACACTCGCAGTACCGCGGCCGTATCCGGCAGCGCCTCTTCGCTGGCCACGCCTTGCCAGAGACCGGCTGTGGCATACATTTCATTGTTCAGCAGAGACAGCCGGGCCCCCCCAACTATGTCGCTGCCAAGAAAGATCGAAGGCAATGTCGCCACAAGCTGAGGTTGGCCCCCCGGCGTCACGCGCATCACACGCGCCGTATTGCCGAAGGTCGCCTTGATAACTTCGTTCGTATTCGGATCAAGGCCCCCAATTTCCACTTCCTGGTCGCCGCCCAGCCCAACGTCTATCACCCAGACGCTGCCGTCATCTATCGCCAGCACCCCCTGCGGTCCATTGAGGCCGTCCACGATTACCGTGCCGCCGCTTTCCTTCTCCTGCGCCATCGTGCTGTCGGTCGAAATCCAAAGGGCCGACACAATTGCAAGCGCCACTATACTATTGATGGAAATCTTAATAGCTTTCAATTGACTCCTCTTCTCCCGCTTCGCCCCTATAGGCACAGCCGAATGCGGCCCACTCGGCGGCAACTCTTACCGTAAAGTCGTCGAACACCGCAAGCTCAAAGTCTGCGCCGACTGGCGATTACTGATCCGCCAAGAATACGATCAGTGCTTCCAAATCTTCTTCGGGGATATGTTGATAGGACGGCATCGGATGGGTACTCAACACATGTCCCTCAACATAGAAAACGTCCGGTTCAATGATACTCTCGTAGAGATAGGCATATACATCGGTCGCCGCGCCGCCATAGGCAGGATCTTCGAGCCGGGCAGTGGCCAATTCACGCATATCGTTGTGCGACGGCCCGAAAATACCTCTTGTACCCGCACTATCGAGCACGTGACAGATGCCGCAATACTGCTCCTTATAGACGGACATCCCCCGTGCAGCCAGGGCGGCAAACTCCTCCTCCGGAAGGTTGTCCAGTTCAGTTGCACTCCTCACGCCGCGCTGCTCGGACTGGCGAATCATCAATGCGACACGCAGAATCCAGGAGACGCGAAGTACATCACCTGCCTGCAGGGCTCGCTCGCTAATCGCCTGGTTCACTCCCTTCAGTGCCGATACGTCGATACCCGTCGCTTCCGCAACGGTTTCCCAAGTGTCACCAGGCTGCACTGTATAGGTGCCGGCGGCATCGAAACCGTCTTCCGCCGCTGCCTTCTGTTCGCGCGCCTCAACGTATGAGGGCGCCAAAACAGGCGGGCCCCCGGCCCATCCGCGCATGGCTCCCACCTCGATCGGCACAGATGGCAAGTACCTGACTATTATCTGATCGCCGGCCTGGATGTCAATACCCCGCACTGCCCACAGGTTGAAATTGTCCAGGAGCAGGTCCAGATACGAAACAGCAAACTTTTCAGCGATAACTTCCCAGGATTCGTCTGCCTGAACCTTATACAATATTGGCGGCACCGTAGCTTGCGCGGTGAGACCCGGAACTGCTAACTGGTCGCCGGGCCGAATCACCTCGCCCCGCAATTGCCACAATTCGCTATTGGCCTCTTTCAGGACCTCAGCCGTCAAATCGAACCTGTTTGCAACCAGAGTCCAGTATTCACCCATTCGCACTGTGTAGACGTAGGCGTCCGCATCATCAACGATGTACCTCTGTGCATGGTCGGCGTCCGCAACAGGCAGCGCAGAGTCGCTGCGTACGTCACTGCGCACCTGTCCTCTTGGTTGAGGGGGCCTCCTCACGGCTTGAATAGCGTCGGGCGTCGCTTCCGGCGTCGCGGTGACAGCGGCCTGTTCTTCCTCCTGTTGCGCGAGCGCCACCGCCGGATCTGCCACCGAACTATCGCGTGAGACTTGATAGACCGTGAACGCGGCAATGAACACCGCCGCGAGCAGCAAAACGCGCGTCAACAAACTCGGGCGCCTGCTGCCTCGCAAAAAGCGAGCGCGCCATCCAGGTCTACGCTCAGGTATCTTCATTTTTTCTTGCACATTTGTCCGTGTTCGAGAGACAAAAAGAAGAGAGGATGAAGAGGCTCCTCCTCTCTACAAGCTACACTCTCTAAAATTACCAATCAAATTATATTCTATCCACAACGCCAGGAAAAAGAAAGAAGCGATCTTCCTCACTCCTTTATACTCTCTCTTTGCATATGGGCGGTCGGGCCTTCGGCCCTCCCTTGTGCAGGGGCTGCGCCCCCGCAACGCCCCCCTACAAAACCATCGCTCACCGACCTTGTGTGCTCATTCCAGCCGTGCGGCTCCAGCAGCGTGTCTAGCCACCAGTGTCTCCTCCCCCACTTGCCGCCTCAACCCACCGACCATCGACCGCTAATCACCGGTGTTCCCCTGACGACTGGTGTTCCACTGAAAACCAAAAACTGACTACCAAAAAAACTGCAGTTCCGACCGCGTGTGCGCATTCCAGCCGTGCGGCTCCAGCAACGTGGCTGCCGCCAACCGAATTCGCAAGCAGATTGCCTGAATGGCGGCAGGGACAAAGGGCTGGTCAAGACAGGTACTGTACTTGGCTTAGTAGCTACCCGATACTTAAAAACGAATTGCAAGTAGCCGGGCCAGGAAATCTGGGTTGAAGCTCATTCTGCGTCGCCGTCAACCTGCTCTTCGTCACCACCCTCCGACAAAAAGAAAATCTCAGCGGAGACGGGCAGTATCTCAGCTTCCCCCTCAATGGCAATAGTCCACGCCGCAAGCCAGCCGGTTACATCATCGTCCGTGACCACATACCAGCTGCTATCCTCCGACCGACCAACGACCTGGTACGTCTGGTCGTTACCCAATAGCTTCAATACGGGCCCAACCGCCTCTGGCCGTTCGCGCAAATTGACAGAAGGATGCAGGAGCGTCCCAGTCAATGAAGGCGTGGCGGCAGGAGTCCTGGTCAGAAAGCTGCTTTCCAGAGGCTCATACGAACTGGCCAGAGCGAGGGCAGTCGCTGTTGCCTGCACTGTGACCGGTACGACTCGGTTGGCAGGAAACAGAACCGCACCGACTATCGCCAAAATCAGGCCACCAATGATCAGTAACGGCCAGCCCTTCCAGGACTGGTACGGACGCTTTGTGGTCGCTATGTTTCCTACACCCTGGTACGTTGGGCCGACTTGCCTTGGCGGCGCCTGCACGTCCGCCCGCTTGAAATTGGCGAAAATTTCGGCCAGCTTTGCTTCGTATCTGGGATCTACGCGCCACTCATTCAGGCGGTCATTATAGATTCGCCCCGACTCCGGAATGGCCGACATGACCGCATCGTGTACAGCGGTGAAATCCACCGCCCAGCCCACCCGAATATAGATGGAACCATTCTCCAACCGCTGGTACGACAGCCACGCGTCCGAAGGCTCCAATCGCTTGCGGGCCAACTCCAATTCCTCTTCGCTGAGAGGAACCAGCCGCGCCCCCTTCAACTCCTCGTCGTGCGTCCAGCGCTTCAATGGACTCGAGAGCTGCCGGTATGCCTCATCTACGCGTGCCAGGAATGGGTCCGACCGTACCGGCCCCGCCACCAGCGCAGAATCGTCCAGATATTCGCCGGTATGCAGGCGTACTTGGCGCCGGTATGCAGCATCGAGCACTTCCTGCGTAGCATTGGGCTGAACACCCAATATCTGATAGTAGTTCTCCAGGGATCTGCTTTCCACTACCCGTGGCTCGTTCGAGGTAAAAGGTTTCGGCAACCGCTGATCTTATCTGTCTGTTGCCGGTTTCGGTACTAATGGAGGATTGCAATAGGTGAAGGAACGTCACCTATCGCCGTTTCTTCCCCGACCTCTCGTTCGGACATACTATCGGCTGACTTCGTCTGAATATCCGCCGCTTTCCAACAGCGCAGCAACCTCCTCCTTCTCAAAAAGCCCCATGTCTCCGGGAATCGTATATTTCATTGCCGCTGCCGCCGCCCCCCATCTCAGAGCATCGCCCAGCCAATCTTCGCCGTCTGGATAAAGATAGCGGTACAGCACGCCTGCGGTAAACGCATCCCCCGCGCCAATCCGGCCTATCGTCCCCCCTCC
>Ga0209754_1003631_pt1 | contig 10217 bp, 9 predicted proteins | sample MesohylBB_FD_187295 | JGI IMG/M metagenome (GOLD analysis project Ga0209754, IMG submission 187295) | Host-associated microbial community of the marine sponge Aplysina aerophoba from Gulf of Piran - sponge mesohyl, lysed by bead beating... | ecosystem: Host-associated > Porifera > Sponge >... | reverse complement strand
CGCGTGCAGGCCGGCGAGATGGTCGAGTTCGCCGACGGCACGCGCGGCATGGCGCTCAACCTCGAAGCGGACAATGTGGGCGTGGTGATCTTCGGCGAGGACCGCGACATCCACGAAGGCGACCTCGTCAAGCGCACCTCCGCCATCGTCGATGTGCCGGTCGGCAAGGGCCTCCTCGGCCGCGTGGTGGACGGACTCGGCAACCCCATCGACGGCAAGGGTCCGATCGAATCGACCGAGCGCCGGCTGGTCGAGGTCAAGGCGCCCGGCATCATCCCGCGCCGCTCGGTGCACGAGCCGATGCAGACGGGCCTCAAGGCGCTCGACGCGCTGGTGCCCATCGGGCGCGGCCAGCGCGAACTCATCATCGGCGACCGCCAGACCGGCAAGACCGCGGTCGCCATCGACACCTTCATCAACCAGAAGCAGATCAACGAGAGCGACGACGAGTCGAAAAAGCTCTACTGCATCTATGTCGCCGTCGGCCAGAAGCGCTCCTCGGTGGCCCAGGTGGTCAAGACGCTGGAGGAATACGGCGCGATGGAATACTCCATCGTCGTCGCCGCCACGGCGTCCGACCCGGCGCCGCTGCAGTTCCTGGCGCCCTATTCGGGCTGCGCCATGGGCGAGTATTTCCGCGATAACGGCATGCATGCGGTGATCGTCTATGACGACCTCTCCAAGCAGGCGACCGCCTATCGCCAGATGTCGCTGCTGCTGCGCCGTCCGCCGGGCCGCGAGGCCTTCCCGGGCGACGTCTTCTACCTCCATTCGCGCCTGCTGGAGCGGGCCGCCAAGATGTCCGACGACCACGGTGCCGGCTCGCTGACTGCGCTGCCCGTGATCGAGACCCAGGGCAACGATGTCTCGGCCTTTATCCCGACCAATGTGATTTCGATCACCGACGGGCAGATCTTCCTCGAGACCGACCTGTTCTACAAAGGCGTTCGCCCGGCGATCAATGTCGGCCTCTCGGTCAGCCGCGTCGGCTCCGCCGCGCAGACCAGGGCGATGAAGAAGGTGGCGGGCAGCATCAAGCTGGAACTCGCGCAGTTCCGCGAGATGGAGGCTTTCTCGCAGTTTGCCTCCGACCTCGACGCATCGACCCAGCAGCTGCTGGCGCGCGGCGCGCGCCTGACCGAGGTCCTCAAGCAGGGGCAATATGCGCCGCGCAGCGTGGCCGAGCAGGTGGTGGCGATCTTCGCCGGCGTGCGCGGATATCTGGACGGTATCGGCGTGCGCGATGTGACCCGCTTCGAGGAAGGACTGCTGGGCGAGATCAGGGCCCGGCACGGCGAACTGATGGCGCGCATCGACGCAACCGGGGACCTCGACGACGACACCGAGAAGGAGGTGGACGCCGTCGTCGCCGCCTTCGCCAAGACCTTCGCCTGAGCCGACGCCGCCATGCCCAGCCTGAAGGAACTGCGCAACCGCATCTCCAGCGTCCGCGCGACGCAGAAGATCACCTCGGCCATGAAGATGGTCGCGGCGGCCAAGCTGCGCCGCGCCCAGGAGGCTGCCGAGGCCGCGCGGCCCTATGCGGAGCGCATGGAACGGATGCTGGGCTCGCTTGGCGGGTCGATGGCGGGCAGCGCCGGGGCGCCGAAACTGCTGTCCGGCAGCGGGGACGACCGGGTGCATCTCGTCGTCGTGGCGACCGCCGACCGGGGGCTTTGCGGCGGCTTCAACGGCGGCATCGTGCGCCGCGCGCGCGAACTCATCGACGAGCTGGAGGGCGCAGGCAAGACGGTGCGCATCCTCTGCGTCGGCCGCAAGGGCCGGGACCAGCTCCGGCGCCTGCACGGGACCAAGATCGTCGATATCATCGAGGGCGTCGGGCGTCGTTCGGTGGAGTTCGCGGAGGCGGACGAGATCGCCGAGCGTGTGCGGACGATGTTCGACGAGGGCGAATTCGACGTCTGCACCATGGTCTATGCCCGCTTCAAATCCGCGATCAGCAATGAGGTGACGGTCCAGCAGCTTGTGCCGGCGCCGCTGCCGGAACGGGACGAGGGCGCCGATGCCGGCGGGCCGTCCGCCGTCTACATTTACGAGCCGGACGAAGAGGCGATCCTGGAAGACCTGCTGCCGCGCAATGTCTCGGTGCAGGTCTATCGCGCGCTTCTGGAAAACGCGGCCTCGGAGCACGGCGCGCGCATGGCCGCCATGGACAATGCCACACGCAATGCGGGCGACATGATCGCCCGTCTCACCCTGCAGTACAACCGCACTCGCCAGGCGATGATCACGAAGGAACTGATCGAGATCATCTCCGGCGCCGAAGCAGTCTAGGAGCAACAAAGATGGCCAGGAATGCGGTCGGCCGCATCAGTCAGGTTCTGGGCGCCGTCGTGGACGTCGAGTTCGAAGGCGATATTCCGTCGATCCTGAACGCGCTCCATGTGAAGCACGGAGACCGGACGCTGGTGCTCGAAGTGGCGCAGCATCTGGGCCAGAATATCGTGCGCACCATCGCCATGGACACGACCGAAGGGCTCGTGCGCGGCGAGGAGGCGCTCGATACCGGCAGCGCCATCAGCGTTCCGGTCGGCCCCGAGACGCTCGGGCGGATCATGAACGTGATCGGTGAGCCGATCGACGAACGCGGGCCCGTCGAAACGGCGAAGACCTATCCGATCCACCGCCCGGCGCCGTCCTTCGTGGAGCAGTCCACCGAAGCGGAACAGCTTGTGACGGGCATCAAGGTGGTGGACCTGCTCACCCCCTACGTGAAGGGCGGCAAGATCGGCCTGTTCGGGGGCGCCGGCGTCGGCAAGACGGTGCTCATCATGGAGCTCATCAACAATATCGCGAAGGGCCATGGCGGCTATTCGGTGTTCGCGGGCGTCGGCGAGCGCACCCGCGAGGGCAACGACCTCTATCACGAGATGATCGAGTCGGGCGTGATCGACCTGGAAGGCGGCGAGTCCAAGGCAGCCCTGGTCTACGGGCAGATGAACGAGCCGCCGGGCGCCCGCGCCCGCGTCGGGCTGACGGGGCTGACGCAGGCGGAGTATTTCCGCGACGAAGAGGGCCAGGACGTGCTGCTCTTCATCGACAACATCTTCCGCTTCACCCAGGCGGGCTCGGAGGTCTCGGCGCTGCTGGGCCGCATTCCCTCCGCGGTGGGCTACCAGCCGACGCTCGGCACCGACATGGGCACCCTGCAGGAGCGCATCACCTCGACCACCAAGGGCTCGATCACCTCGGTGCAGGCGATCTATGTGCCTGCCGACGACCTGACCGACCCGGCCCCGGCGACCGCCTTTTCGCATCTGGACGCCACCACGGTGCTCTCACGCCAGATCGCGGAGCTCGGCATCTATCCCGCCGTGGACCCGCTCGACAGCACCTCGCGCATCCTCGACCCGCGCGTGGTCGGCGACGAGCATTACGGCATCGCCCGGCGCGTCCAGGAGGTGCTGCAGCAATACAAGAGCCTGCAGGACATCATCGCCATTCTCGGCATGGACGAGCTGTCGGAAGAGGACAAGCTGGTGGTGGCGCGGGCGCGCAAGATCCAGCGCTTCCTCTCCCAGCCCTTCCATGTGGCGGAAGTGTTCACCGGCTCGCCCGGCGTCTATGTCGAGATCGAGGACACCATCAAGGGCTTCACCGGCATCGTCTCCGGCGAATATGACGACCTGCCGGAGGCGGCGTTCTACATGGTCGGCACCATCGAGGAAGCCGTCGACAAGGCCCGCAGGATGGCGGCCGAGGCGGCGTAACGATGGCGGACGGCAAGGTCGCATTCGAACTGGTCACGCCCGAGCGCCTGCTGCTCTCGCAAGAGGCCGACATGGTGGTGGTGCCGGGTGGCGCCGGCGATTTCGGCGTGCTGCCGCGCCATTCGCCGCTGATCTCCACCGTGCGCCCCGGCACGATCCGCCTGCATGACGGCGGGGGAGAGCCGGCGGAAATCTTCGTCGCCGGCGGCTTTGCGGAAGTCACGCCCGAGCGCTGTACCGTGCTGGCGGAAGAGGCGGTGCCGCTCGCAGAGCTCGACCGCGCGGAAGTCGAGCGCGAACTGCGCGAGGCGCGCGAAGACGCCGCCGACACGGACGACGAGCGCCGCCGCGCCGCCGCCTTACGCCGCGCGGCCGTAGCCGAGGCGAAGCTGGCCGAACTGGGCTGAGCCGAGTTCGGTCCCGCTGAATCCAGCGGCGGAAAAATAGCGCTAGATCATGGTCCGTTCAGGTTGCAGCGGGGCCCTATGCGCAACCCCGATTGTCACCCCGGACGGAGCGCAGCGGAGATCCGGGGTCCAGGGCGCAGAGGTCTCTGTCGTGTTGCACCGGCGGTGCTGGGCCCCGGCTCGGAGGCCGGGGCGACAATTCGGGCTTGGCTCCAAATTCAGTCCAATCGGAACGGGTTTTGCCCTACGCCGCCCGCAGGGCTGCGTCCGCGTCGAGGATGCCGACGGTGGGTCCGCCCTTGACGGTGATGCGCTGCATGATCCGGCGCTGGCCGAAATAGTCGTTCACAGCCATGTGCATCAGGCGGCGATTGTCCCAGATGGCGAGCGTGCCCTTTTCCCAGCGCAGCCGGCAGGTGAATTCGGGCCGTGTCGCGTGGCTCATCAGCCAGTCGAGCAGCGGCAGGCTCTCCTCCTCGGTCATGCCTTCGAAGCGCCTCGTGCTGCGGGAATCGCTCAGATAGAGCGCCGGGCGCCCGGTCTCGGGATGGACGCGCACAAGCGGATGGTATGCCGGCTCGGCGGGCTTGTCCTGCTCCGTCACGCGCATCTGCATCTTTTCCGAACGCGGCGCCTGCTTGTTGTAGAGATTGTGCGTGCGCAGGCGGGCCGCCGTCGCCTTCATGCCGCCGGAGAGCGCGTCATAGCTTGCGTAGAGATTGGCGAACAGCGTGTCGCCGCCGGCCGCCGGCACTTCCTTTGCATAGAGCAGGGTCGCCATGGCGGGCCTCGGCGTGAAGCTCTGGTCCGTGTGCCAGTGGTCGGCAAAGCCTGTCGGGTCGTCTGCCTCGCGCACGATCTCGATGATCTCCGGCCGGTCGTCGAGCCCCTTCAGGTGGGGATGCAGGTGGATGTCGCCCCAGCGCTTCGCAAAGGCGAGATAGGCGTCGGGATCGAGTTCCTGGCCCCGGAAAGCGACCACCCCGTATTCCAGCAGCGCGGCATGCACCGCCGCGAAACCGGCGTCGTCGAGGCTGCCGAGATCGACACCCCGAATCTCCGCACCGAGGGACCCGGAAAGCGGAGTGGCTTCGAACGTCATGGCACAGCCTCCTCGACAATTCGCTACAGCCGCAGTCTAGCCGGGGCCAGCGCTGGAGGGTAGGGCGGCAGAGGGCTTGCGCGAAGAGCCATGTTTAGCTAAGTAAAGTGGACTAGATAACGGGGAGACTGTTCCATGCTCACCGTCAACATGCACGAAGCCAAGACCCACCTCTCGCGCCTCGTCAAGGCCGCCGCCGAAGGCGAACCGTTCATCATCGCGCGCGCGGGTAAGCCTGTGGTCAAGGTCGTCGCTTTGGACGAGCCGGAACCGAGCTCCCGGATCGGGTTCATGGCCGGCGAGATATCTGTGCCTGACGATTTCGACAGCATGGGCGCCAGCGAAATCGAGTCCATGTTCCAGGACGATGCGTGAAATACCTTCTGGATACGCATCTGCTCCTCTGGGCAGCAACCGGGTCGGCTCGGCTGCCCGCGGAGGCGCGCAGGATTATCGACCTCCCGGAGACCGGGCCGGTTGTTAGCGCCGCTTCGCTCTGGGAAATAGCGATAAAAAGCGGGCTGGGGCGAACCGATTTCCATGTCGACCTGCGCTTGCTTAGGCGCAGGCTGTCGGTTCACGGCTACACGGAATTGCCTGTAACCGGAGCCCATGCGGCGGAGATTTGTCTTTTGCCGGCGATTCATCGCGACCCCTTCGACCGCATGCTGATTGCGCAGGCAAGGGTTGAGGGCATTACTCTGCTGACAGCCGACAGCATCGTCGCTCGTTATCCCGGTCCGGTCCGCGCGCTATGATGGCCGCGAACGCTGCCGGAGGAGCCGGAATGAGCATCCGCCCGCCTGAAGACGCAGACCGCGCCGCGCTTGCCGGGCGGGTGTGGAGGGACGATGCCGGGGGGCCGTCCGTCGTCGCGCTCCGCGAAGGCCGGCTGGTCGATGTGACCCGGACGTTCCCCACGATGACGGACCTGCTGTCGGCCGACGACCCGGCGGCGGCGCTCCGCGCGGCGCCGGGCGAGGACCTGGGCCCGCTCGACGCCCACACGTCGCTGCTGGCGCCGGTCGATCTGCAGGCGGTGAAGGCCTGCGGCGTCACCTTCGCAGCCAGCATGCTGGAGCGCGTGATCGAGGAACAGGCGCGCGGCGACCCGGCTGCGGCCGAAGGCATCCGAACCGTGCTGGCGAAGGAGATCGGTGCGGATCTGGCGAGCATTGCGCCCGGCTCGGCCGAGGCGATGCGGCTCAAGGAGATTCTGGTCGGGCGCGGTCTCTGGTCGGCCTATCTGGAGGTCGGCATCGGGCCGGATGCGGAGGTGTTCACCAAGGCGCAGCCCATGTCGGCGGTGGGCGCCGGCATGGAGATCGGCGTGCGCTCCGACTCGGTCTGGAACAATCCCGAGCCGGAGCTGGTGCTCGTCATCGCGCCCTCGGGGCGGATCGTGGGCGCCACGCTCGGCAATGACGTGAACCTCCGCGACATCGAGGGGCGGAGCGCACTGCTGCTGGGGAAGGCCAAGGACAACAACGCCTCGACCGCGCTTGGCCCCTTCATCCGCCTCGTGGACGCGGAGTTCGGCCTGGGCGACATGCGAAGTGCGGAGATCGCGCTGCATGTGGCGGGCGAGGACGGGTTTGTGTTGGAAGGGGCCAGCTCGATGGCCGCGATCAGCCGCGACATCGAGGACCTGGCGGCGCAGACCATCGGCGCCGCGCACGACTATCCCGACGGGCTGGTGCTCTTCACCGGCACCCTGTTCGCCCCGATCCAGGACCGCGACGCGCCGGGCCAAGGCTTCACGCACAAGACAGGCGACCTCGTGTCGATCTCAAGCCCCCGCCTCGGCGCGCTCACAAACCGCGTCACCACCTGCGAGGAAGCCCCCCGCTGGACCTTCGGCGCCCGGGCGCTGATGGCGAACCTGGCCGGGCGGGGGCTGCTGGGGTGATCAACGATTAACCCGCGCCGTGGGTGGGGCCACCACTCCACCCACGGCCCTTACCTTCCCGCCGCGCCAAGCTTCCTCCGTCAGTTTCTCGCGGCGAGCGGCTTTCGGACGGACCACGGCACGCCAGTTTCTACGCACCCGCTAGCGACACCTTGTACTTCATGGTTGCACAACTGCACTCAATGTCCTACATTGCGTGGACGAACGGTGCTGGAGCGACTAGGTGGCGGACGAGCAGGATGACGACCTTAAGGAAGAAGCGAACTTGTCGTTTCGGGCGAATGCGGCAGACCTGACCTCGATGCTGGCCATTGGCGAGCACATCGCTGATTTGACTCGAAACATTGACCCCGATTCCACTGTGACGACCACGACCTCTCGCGCAGGAATCATCAGGTACGCCATTCGACAGGTTAGTCATCTGGTTCAGACACCGGCAGGACGGCATGTATTGACCCACTCCGGGCGCAAGGAGCTTCGGATGTATCGCCGTGCACAGCAGACCGCCTTCGGCGGATGGTGGCATTGGGTCGAAACGTGCTCTGGGTGGCCTACGACGAACTTCCTTGAGCAACTTGACCGCCCGCCGGGGGATACCCTTTGCCCTACGTGCAGAACATTAGAAGACGAAACAGACACATAGTTGGACAACGAGGAGGAATGCAACATGGTGCAAGGAATAGGAAACGGCGATGGACCCATCCCCATCGAAATCGACCCGGAGGATATCATCAAGAAGTTTACCATTTACATTAATGCCCGCTCGGTTCTGTGGGACAAGCCGACTATTAGCTTTACGCAAGTGGTCGGCCAGTGGAACAAACTCGATCCGGATCGCCACGTGATAGGTGATCTTCCGGGGATCAACTGGACGGCGAAGGACGGAACAAAGGGGATCTTCTATCCGTCGGATGAACCAATGGCCGTGGTTGATGAACTGTCGTTCAAGATTGACGACTCGTATCTCGCCTAGGGGAAGAGTGTGTCTGAGCATGAATCATTGGCCCGTCGTGAGGCGGAACGGCGTGGGTGGAAAATTGAGCGCCGAGGCTTGGAAATAGGCGCATTGGGGGTACCTTGCTTTGTCGCGCCAAGTACCGCAGGCAGATGTCACATTTGGGTAGGCACCGCATCAAACACCGACGAACTCAAAGCAAGCCACGACTGGCAACAAGGTGCTTCGCATACGGCCAATGTTCGAGATCTCTCCGGTGGACGATTGTACGACCGTTCTGGCAATGAATTGACAAATGGAGTAATTGGGCGGGCCAATTCCAGCCTTGTTCTTTCGATCAAGCTGAAGGGCCGCGAATATGAAGATGCTTGGGAAGCATTAAACAATTACGTCAAGCAGATATACTCGCTGTTCCTTGGCCGATCCTCATCGAGTGGGGACGCGGCTCCACGCCCTTATACCTTCGACGTGCTTGGTGACCAACTGCCAGAAGCCGTGGAGTGGAGGCGGCTGGTAGCTCAAGAGCGTGTGGCAATTGTTGGCCTCGGTGGTATCGGCGCATGGATAGCAGACTTTATTATCAAGGCCGACCCACGAGAGGTTCATGGTTGGGACTACGACTGCATTGAACCCAAGAACATACTTCGCATGCCCGGTGGACTCGATCCGAACGTCTGGATCGGTAGACCAAAGGCCGACTGGTTTCAGGAGACCTACGCCTTCGTCCACAAGAACATACATGGCCACAATGTAAAGGTGCTTTCCGAAAACGTGCAGGAGGTCATTGAAAAATCCACCTTCGCTTTCGTAGCCGTGGACGACGCTGACGACCGGATGATGGTGTGTGACGCACTCGCCAACGCTGGAATTCCGTTCGTCGTGGTAGGACTCTCGCCAGTGCGTAAGGACAAACGAGTCAATGTTTCCATGCGGATAGTAACTGCCCACGTCGGTGTGGCCTCATGGAGGGAAGCTATCCCTCAAGTTGGCCAGGCGGGGCAGGACGACTATGGAAGCCTTGAATTGCCCGACGTTTACTCAATGGCGGCGGGCTGGGCAGTCCAGTCGTGGAGAAAGATGCGCGGCCAATTCTGGCAGGAGCAAAGGGAAGAGTGCCTATACTATAGTGCTAGTGACCAGTCTCTCATACCGAGGGGGGTGTAAAGTGCGCTTTTGGAGATCGAAGAAGCAGCGGACACGCAATTCTTATCCTAACTATGATGCGAGGAACCGAGAACCGATAGTACTAAAGCCATTGTTCGTCGAAACAATCCCGCATCTACCTGAAATGGAGCAGGGTACACTTTACGTCAGTATGAGGTTCGCCACCCTTTCCCATTTTTGTCCATGTGGGTGTAGTCGTTTGGTTGATGTGACGCTGGACCCTGCGACTCGCAGCTTGACTTACGATGGAGAGTATGTGACGCTAAGACCTTCGATTGGGGTCAAGTTCCCATGTAGAAGCCATTACGCGATTATTCGGAATGCGATCATGTGGTATCCGCCAATTTCCGAATCGGAAGTCAAGTGGTACAGTCGTGTGTGGAAGAGATGGAGCTAGACAAGGACATGTCCGTCTCCGTTTCCGGTAGCTAAGATTGCGGCACTCCAACTGTTTGACGTTTCGGCCAAGCTGCTCGGCTGGCCGAGACGCTGGGCGTGTCCCGGAACCGGATCGGCAACATCCTGCGCGGGCGCTGCGGCGTCACCGCCGACACGGCGCTTCGGCTGGAGCGCGCCTTCGGGGTCTCGGCCGCATTCTGACTGAATCTCCAGCCCCACTACGAGTTGGAACTCGCGAGCCGGAGAGCGGGCCCGGCAATTGACGGGACCGTAAAGAGGTTCGCTTCGCCGGGCTGCGTGGTCGGCAAAGCTGTTTGTTCAAAAAAAGGGATAATAATTCCTAATTCTGCTTGACTCCAGGTAAGCCATAGCCATATTGAGCCGGACGGGGCGGTGATCCGGAAGCCGCTTTGTCGTTCGCGCCGGCGCCGGCGCGAAAAAATCCCCGAGAAACCGACGGGAGACGTGCGCCCTGCGCCGGGCTCGCGCACGCAGGCGCAATCAGGCGCGCGAACCGCGCCGGCGCTAACGGGCGCGCCCGCCCGCGCGC
>Ga0209754_1003627_pt1 | contig 10233 bp, 13 predicted proteins | sample MesohylBB_FD_187295 | JGI IMG/M metagenome (GOLD analysis project Ga0209754, IMG submission 187295) | Host-associated microbial community of the marine sponge Aplysina aerophoba from Gulf of Piran - sponge mesohyl, lysed by bead beating... | ecosystem: Host-associated > Porifera > Sponge >... | reverse complement strand
CGGCCGGCTCGACCAGCCTCCACAGCTCGATCTTCGACGAGGGCTGGCAAGGCCGCCTGGGCATCGACTACGGCGACCTCCAGTGGGAGGCGACGGGAGAGAGGCTGACCAGGGAGACCTTCGAGCGGTACCGCCGCGAGCGGGGCACCGTCATCCTGCACTTCATGAAGGAAGAGTGGATCGAGACCGCGCTCGGGAACGACTGGGTGATCGTCGCCTCCGACGGCATGCCCTACGCCCCGAAGGCGCACCCCCGAACGGCCGGCACCTACTCACGGGTCCTGGGCCGCTACGTCCGCGAACGCGGCACGCTCGACCTGATGACCGCCCTGCTCAAGATGACCCTCCTGCCGGCCGACCGCGTGGCCTCGATGTCCGAGCAGATGAGGCGCAAGGGGCGGATTCAGGTCGGCGCCGACGCGGACATCGTCGTCTTCGATCCCGAGACGGTGATCGACACCGCCACGTTCGAGGGCGGGCTGTCGTTCTCGGAGGGGATCGTCCACACGATGGTGAACGGGGTGTTCGTGGTGCGGGATGGGGAGACGGTGGAGGGGGTTGCGCCCGGGCGGGCGATTGTGGGGCGGTTTGGGGGGGAGCTGTAATAGCTGGCAATCGGGTAGACCGGCCGGTTGCGGGTGTGCTGGCCAGGTGTCATGATCTCGCGCCCTCTGGGGCACCCCTCTCGTGGGAGTTGACGAGGCGGCGATACCTGCGGTCACAGCGCAGCGTCTGTGGAACGGACGAAGGGCCGTTGACGGGCGCGATTCGGGACCGCTAGCGGTGTCGATCCCCGAGCTACAGAAGAACCGGACAGCGGAGAAGCAGAAGCGTTGGCAACGTACCAGTGGATCGACGTCGGCGGAGAGCGTGGGTACAGCCCTCTGGCAGCCGCGTTGGACGCCGTGTTCCAGCCGGAAGCGATCGCTAGGCGTCTCGCTAGGGAAGTCACGGACGCGGTGCAGTCCGTGCTTGTCGAGCATGGCTACGTCGACAAGGACTATCGGAGCACGCTGTACAGCTTCTATGCGAAGAAGGGCCGGGTCTATCGGAGGGACTGTGTTCGGCTGCACTTCTTCAACGGATCGGTGAAGTACGACGAGGTTCGTACCGACATAGCGTGCGCCGATGGTCGCCTCGAAGATCACTACTTCGGCTACGTCGTGCTTCGGCCGACGATGAGGGCGACCTTGGGCAGATCCGTTCTGTCGCCAGGAATCCTGGCGGCCCGCGGCAGTGCGATCCAGTCGGAGCACCGCGTGAACGTACTCGGGCACGTCCTCCCGGTATGGGGGTTTCCCTCTATGGCACAGCCAGCGGATATCGCGGTCTGCGCGCATGTGTCCTGCTGGGCGATTCTCCGTCACTACAGCGAGAGGTTCCCGCAGCATCGGGAGTATCTGATCGGGGACATGGCGAGGTTGGCGAGTGCGTTCGACCCGGGCGGTCTGGTGCCGTCGCTGGGGTTGACGGTGTGGGAAGCGGAGCGCGTTTTTCAGGCGGCAGGCTGCTTCCCCTTGGTCGTAACGAAGAAGAAGGGCCCAGACGGTGAGCCTGTCGAGGACGAAGGCTTCTACGGGCAGCTGATGGCGTATCTTGAGTCGGGCTTCCCGCTGTTTGTGGAGATCCGCAGCCGACGACATGCAGCGGTGGCTGTGGGCTACAGCTGGCGAGACCAGAGCGGAGAACCGACAAGGCAGTTTCCTCATGCCTGGGACAGAGTGGCCGCGTTGCTGATGGTCGACGACAACAGACTGCCGTACCGGAGCGTCCCGCGAGAGGCAGCGCCTGTGGCGTCGGCGTCAGGGAGCTACGCGGGTCAGGACATCGACAGGTTCATCGTGGCTCTGCCCGAGAAGATCCACTTCCCGGCTGATGCGGTGGACGAATGGAGCCATGACTTTGCAGACGCGTATGCGGTGGCGGAGGATCAGGTGGTCCAGCGGCGCTGGTTCATGACGACGATCTCGGAACTGCGGAGACACGCGCGTGAACATGCATCGCAGACGGGCGATACGCTGCTGCGTGTCTTGATGGAGCTTGAGAGCGCGCAGTACGTCTGGGTCGTCGAGTTCTGTAGCCTCGCGCAGTGGGAAAAGGGACACGTCACTGGGCGCGCTATCCTAGATGCGACCGCAAGCAAACGGGACCCGGTGGCGACGTTGTTACTGCACGACGAAGAGCTGGCGATCGTGTTCGACCGAACGAAGGCGTTGGGCGAACACAGGAAGGTACACCTGCGTCGTCCGTCCGGAGCACCGCTGCCGCGGATGGAGCTCAACCTGAGGCAGGTCGTAGGAGTATGACGACTCTCTGGGGGCCGGATCGAAGCGCTGGACAGCGAGAAAGGGAAACGAGAATGGCCAAACGACGCGTGAAGCAGACCGCCGACCCGGTATGGAAACTGCCTGACCGTGGCGTCGTCGCGTCCGTTCTGGGGAAGATGGAGGAGGCGATTCCGGCCATGGTCAAGCGGGTCGAGGAGCGTGAAGCGCTGACTGCCGAGTCGCGGTTCGAGGTGCCGAAGGTCGCGAGACCCACGGCCGTGGAGGACGACAGTTAGTCGGTCTGCACCCGTCTACGCTTGAGGCTGTCGTAGGCCGTCTTGATGATCGCTTCAAGTGCATCGGCGCCCGCGTCGTCGAGGTCCGGATCCTGACGCAGGAGCTTGGAGACCATCGCGATGGGCTCGGGGTTGCTCTTGGGTGCAGCGGTGAACTCTACGGGGTTGACCCCGGACCAGGCGGCCAAAGCCGTCAAGCTGGCGGCGTCCGGTTGGCGTCCCTTGGACATTCTCGACAGCGTGGACTGGGATACCCCTGTCTGCTCACTGACTGTCTTCCAGTTGGCGTCGCGGGCCGTGACTGTGGAACTGAGGGCCTTGTAGAAGGCGGGGAAATCGAACTTGTGGCGGTGAGTCATAGGACCGTGAGGCGGTGGTCGGGCGCTACCCGTCGGAGACGGGCAATTCTAGCGCGTCGCCCATAGCCAGCCGGTGAGTGCACTCCGGGCAGTGTGAGTCCCGCCGCGGGACGACATGCTGGGCGACACCCGTGAGGAAGTGGAAGTGGTGGTAGCCCCGCGCAGCGCTTGGGCTGCGTAGGTCGAGGAAGTCGAAGAGGAAGTCATTCACCGCGTGCGCAGCCGCAACGGCGTTCATCGTGATGACACTGGGGTTGGGTTCCTGAACGCCATAGGCCTGCGCCTTGCGTTCGGCATCCGACTTGGCTTCGATCGCGAGCTGCGTTGGATCGATGAAGCCGTTGCACCAAAGGCAGCCCGCTCCTGGTCTGATCTGGCGTACGGCGGACATGGCGTCTTCAAGCTTGCCGGTGTCATCGGGGCGCACCTTCGCTCCGATCTGTACGGTGGGTATCAGGTACTGGTGGGCAAGTGCGTTGACGACAAGTCGAGCGCGCATCGAGTCGGCAGCCAGGAAGATGAAGTCACAGTCGCGCAGGGTCTGGGCCACGGAGGAAGTCGCGACGTCGTCGGCGATGGCGTGGAGGCTCGCGTCCAGCGCCAGTTCTCGTGCGTGGCGGACGGCGATTTGGGATTTCAGAAGTCCGAGTTCGACATCGAGGGTAGTGGCTCCGACGACGCGCGACAGGTTGCTGCACTCAATCGGGTCCGGGTCGACCAATAGCAGCGTCCCCATGCCAAGCCGAGCGAGGTATTCGACGATCAAGGAACCGACTCCGCCCAGGCCAACGACTGCGACCTTGCTCGCGCGGAGGACTTGCTGGCCGGATTCACCGAACATTCGAATCTGACGGTCACGCGTCGTGTCCGAGGCGGTAGCTTGTCGCGGTCGAGAGTTGAACCGCCTGACGCTTGGACCGACGACACGGTAGGTTCCGAGCGATCGTCGTGTGCCGTCGGGCATCCAGATGTCGGCCGCGACTGATCGGCGCCCATACACGAGAGCGCCAACGGGTACTCCGCGACCGATGTCGAGGAGTGCGGGATAGCCTCGCTTGTGGGACTCTAGGTCTATCCTGCTGAAGTCGACGTGGCGGTCCGTCTGATGGTTGTGGACCGCCAGATAGGCGAGGCCGGAGTCCCGGCAACTAGTGATCTCGCGGTGTATGAACGTCGGGGTCAGTGCTCGGTAGCCGTACTTCCCGGCGACATAGTCGGTCCCGAACCGCGCCGGCTCGACGTTCTGGATCAACAGACGAAGGCCGGAGCCCGAACGGACGATTCCGGCTCGAAGGATGGCGCCATGCTCGTCGTTGTCCCCGGGGAAGAGGTGAGCCATGAGTTGCTCATGGTGCCGTGCGGTCACGAGCACGTCGGCAGTGGACGCGGTCATTGAAGTTCCTCCAGAAAGCGCAGGACCTTGAGGAACTTGGCGACTGCGGTCTGAGGGTAGTTCTGTGTGCGGTTGTAGCGGCGGGAGATCTGGAGTGCCGATCGTTGCTCGAAGTGCGCTCCGCCAGTGACCGGCGCCTCAAACGGCAAGCCGCCCACGCGCCGTACGTCGTCGCCCATGAACAAGGGGTAGATGTCGGCGTACGGGTAGGTCGCGGTGATGTGGCCTCCCAGCCAGGTCGTCGACGGGTCGAACTTCGGACCGATCACCGCGTCTTCGACGATCACAAAGGCACCACCGCTACCGTCCTCTCGGCTGGTAACCGTCGAGGAGGGGAACGCGCGGTCTAGCTCGTCGATGGCGTCGGAGACGTGTTGCTTCATGGTTCTGCCCCTAGCTGTTGTCGTCGGGCGCTATGGCGGTGAAGGCGAGGTGGTCTGACAGCGGGACCTTGTCGTCGTCTCCGATGACCTTCGCTGACCCGTTCGGGAGCTGGAGCTGGAGGACGAAGGTCACGTCAATCTTGACCCCCTGGTCGATCGCGGCCTCCTTGATCTCGAGGCCGCTGGCGGGTCCTGCGGGCATCTTGACCTTGTGCGTGTTGACCTCGATCGTGACTACGTCGATGGCGATGACCTCGGGCTGGTTTGGCTCGGGCATGGAGTTGCTCCTTTGGTGTGGAGTTGCTGATGTGGGAACGGAGTATAGGAGTTGCGGAACGGCATGTCAATTGCTGTCTCGCAAGTCCGATCGAGGCGATGCAGGAAGTCCTGGCCAACGCGATCGCCACCGGGGCGCCGCTGCACATCGTCCACGTGAACAGCATGGCCCTCGGCGAGATCGACACCGTGCTCGACCTGATCGGCGGCGCGCGCCGCCTGGGGCTCGATGTGACGACCGAGGCCTACCCCTACACGGCCGGCTCGACCAGCCTCCACAGCTCGATCTTCGACGAAGGCTGGCAAGGCCGCCTGGGCATCGACTACGGCGACCTCCAGTGGGAGGCGACGGGAGAGAGGCTGACCAGGGAGACCTTCGAGCGCTACCGCCGCGAGCGGGGCACCGTCATCCTGGGCACCTACTCACGCGTCCTGGGCCGCTACGTCCGCGAACGGAGCACGCTCGACCTGATGAACGCCCTGTTGAAGATGACCCTCCTGCCGGCCGACCGCGTGGCGTCGATGTCCGAGCAGATGAGGCGCAAGGGGCGGATCCAGGTCGGCGCCGACGCGGACATCGTCGTGTTCGACCCGGACACGGTGATCGACACGGCCACGTTCGAGGGCGGGCTGTCGTTCTCGGAGGGGATCGTCCACACGATGGTGAATGGGGTGTTTATGGTGCGGGATGGGGAGACGGTGGAAGGGGTGGCGCCGGGGCGGGCGATTGTGGGGCGGTTTGGGGGGGAGCCGTAGGGGTCAAGCGCTTCGTTCAGGCCGCACGCCACCCGATCCGCAGGCGGGCCATGGTGCTGGAGTTGACGAAGGAGCGGGGGATGTTCTTTCTGGACAATGTGTTGCCCGAGAGTGTGGCGGGGCAGATTGACCGTGGGGTGATGATCGGGGCTGGGCGGCGGGAGGATTCGGCGGAGGCGGGGAGGGAGTACAGCGGGCGGGCGATGCCTTGGTAAGACTATGGGGGGCTCGGAGGCGGTAGGCGACGCTCAACGAGCACTCACACCGCGGCCGTACTTCCAGCCCAGAGCGGCCCACGGCCTCCCAGTCGTCTCATACATGCTGAGCCACTACAGACGCTTGACCTTCAACTGCCCAGCGTCTATCTTCTGCTGTCCTTTGCGCGCCGCCTGCACAGCCGAACTGCGGCGCGCGCGTAACGACCGAACGCCTCGCCTCCCGTCTCCTGAGGGTCGGGTGGTCACCATTGGCAGCGCAGGAAAGCCCCAATGTCCCGAACGCCCGTCGTCTCAAGTAGTCTGTCTTCCGTAGGGTATGACTCGGCCGAGCGGACCTTGGAGATAGAGTTTCGTGGAGGACGTGTCTATCGTTACTTCGCCGTTCCAGCGGCCGACTACGATGGCCTCTTGCGTTCCTCCTCGAAGGGACAGTACTTCAACGAGAACATCAGAGATAAGTACGATTTCTCGCGTGTCAGGTGAGTTCAGATGGAACTCTCTCAAGTCAGGGTCAGGAACTTCCGGTCGGTTCTAGACGAGAGACTCTCCTGCGACCGCCTCACCGCACTCGTTGGGAGGAACGGCGCCGGGAAATCGTCATTTCTACGGGCACTCGAGTTGTTCTACGATTCGGCCGCCAAGGTGAACGATGCGGACTTCTATGCGGAAGACACGAGCCGCGAGATCCAGATCGAACTGACGTTCTCGGGGCTCTCGTCCGCTGCTCTTGAGCTCTTCAAGCCCTATCTCGACGGCAACACGCTTACCGTAACTCGGGTCTTTAGGCAAGGTTCGGGCGGTAAGACCGCGAGCTATCACGGAAATCGCCTGCAGCATCCTGGCTTCAACGAGGTTCGCGCGGCGACTTCGAAGCGGGAGACTACGCGCCGTTACAAGGAGCTGCGGAACGACCCCTCCTACAGGGACCTACCGCCGGTGAGAGCCGCAGATGACGCTCTCGAGGCCCTCAGTGCGTGGGAAGCCGGGAAACCGGCTGCCTGCCGCCCTATGCAGGACAACGGCCAGTTCTTCGGTTTCTCGGGTGTGGCGCAGGGCTACCTTGGCCGGTACACACGGTTCATACGGGTGCCGGCGGTGAGGGATGCCCTTGCGGACGCAACTGAGGGTCGAGACTCGCACTTGACCGAGGTTATGGACCTGGTGATACGCGGGGCACTCTCAGAACGCGCTGACATTGAGGGCTTTCGCCGTGACACTCAAGGCAGGTACGAAAAGCTGTTGGATCCAGCAGGTCTTCCGGAACTGAAGGAGCTCGAGAAACGCTTGGCGACAACGTTGTCGCGGTATGCGCCGGAGGCTAGTGCCACTCTGACATGGTCTAGATTCGCGCCAGTTACGATCCCGATGCCCAAGGCCCAAGTCCGTCTGTGCGAGGATGGCTACGAATCGGCGGTGGACCAGACGGGCCACGGCCTTCAACGTGCGTTCATTTTCACGATGCTTGAAGAGATGGCCGCCGCTATTGAGCCGTCGGTGGCGGAGCCTGGGACGGGCGCCCGAGCCGGGGCCTTCCCAGTGTCGTCTTTGCGATTGAAGAACCCGAGATCTACCAGCACCCGGCCCGACAGCGGCACCTAGCTTCGTTGCTGCTCAAGCTCGCGGAGGGAGCCGTACCGGGTGCGGTTGGGAGTATGCAGGTCATCTACACGACGCACGCACCGCTCTTCGTTGGACTGGACCGCTTCGATCAGGTAAGAGTACTCAGGAAGCGACACGTCGATGGTGGTGGGCCGGCTGCCACGGCCGTGACGGCCGTGACCCTTGAGGAAGTTGCGGCGCGCCTAGCCTGTCTTCACAGAGCCCCTCCGGAAACCTACACGGCCGAGCGCCTTCGCCCGCGGATGCAGGCGCTGATGACGCCCTGGATGAACGAGGGCTTCTTCGCCGACGTGGCGGCCCTAGTAGAAGGCGAGGGAGACCGGTTGGCCCTGCTCGCCGTGGCGGCCGCGAAAGGTCGAGACCTGGAGTCACTAGGAATCTGTGTCGTGCCGTGTGGCGGAAAGCCTAGTATGGACCGTCCTGCACTAGTGTTCCGGAATCTCGGCATTCGCACATACTTGATCTGGGACAACGATGAGGGCAGCAATGACCCCAGGCCCGCCACGAATAGGCTCTTATTGAGGCTCGTCGGAGCCGCTGAAGAGGATTGGCCGGTCGGCGTAGGGGGTGAATACGCGTGCTTGGAGGGGAATCTAGAGACCACGTTCGCCGGGAGATCTCCGAGAGTGTGTTCGATGAACTACTGGGGAATTGCTGCGCTCGATTCGACATGACGCGCCGAGAGGCGAAGAAGAACGCGGTTGTATTGCGGACGATTGTGGAGGAGGCGGACAAGCGAGGACGGTCTAGCACGACGCTGACGAACATCGTCGAGAGGCTCGTCGCATTGAGGAGCGGCGCTGGTCGAGCGGGACGTGCGTGAAGGCCTGGCGGGACGCTCAAGCCAAGTGAGAAGCTCAGGAGGGCGAAATTCGTGACCAGACGCTCAGACTTCAGAATCGGGGAGTCGAGAGTCTTGTATGTCGACAGTGAACCCGCGGCGTCGAAGTCGCTTCGGGACGCGATCACGCCCGGTCTTTGACGCTCACGGGGTTGCCCCGCGCACCCTCATCGCGGGGCCGCTGCGCGTCGGAGCTCGGCCACGGTACTGCGGAAGCAGTTGTCCGCCAGCTTCCAGGTGTCGTCAGCCTCGAACCATCCGTCCGCCGTGCAGGCACCGGCGTCTTGGCTGAACCGCATGACGGCTTGTCGGACCGCCTGCCGTCTCAGTTCCATCTCGAGTTCGGTTGGGACATGTCTCGTTCTTTGGATACGAGCCGTCACGTCCTCGGTAGCGGCCGCTTCGTCCCAACGTCCGTCGAGGATCGCCTCGATACAGGAGAGCACGGCGCCCATGGTTGCGTCGCGAGGGATAGGGGGTCTGAGAGTTGAGACCTTGAGGAGGGCGCAGAACGTCCCTCTTCGCGGAGTTGCCGTGCTCGCGCCTCGACCCGCGGCTCGAGGCGGACGCGCTTGGGCGAGACTTCGATCTCGAACTGCTTGAGCTCGTCCATGCAGGCCTCTGCGGCTCGTTCCCGGACGCAGTCGGTGAGTTTCTCGATGGCTTGAGTGACCTTGGCTCGCGGCGACCGTTTGCGCGGACACACTGGCTGCTAGGAACAGCACGTTGGTGGCGAACGTCAGAAGAAAGTAGCTTCTCGTCCACGCGAGCGCGCCATGCCACTTAATCCTCCGTAGGCTCCGGGGGTCTACGACAGTCATGCAGGTTCCTACACAGCCGAGAGAGTCAGCAGACTCAGTTCGAGGTCGCCAGACTCTTGGCGACTTGAGATCCCACGGCAGAAGCGACCACGGCGAATACGCGGTCTTGGAGCCGACTAGCCGCCCCTTCCTCCAGGTGGCATTCGGCGGCGATGCTCTTCACGAAGCTGGACACGCTCTTCGACCGGCTCGCCATCGCTGCGTTCGCGCTCTCCTTGCGATTTGGGATCAGCGTGGCGTCATCCCATCGCTTCAAGAAGGCGGCGACCCTTTGGCGGCGTAGCTGAACGAGTGCCACCTGAGTAGCCGCCACTTTGGCAATAGCGTCCTTGTACTGCTCGACCGTCAGTTCGGCGATTGCTGTCGCCAACTCTTCGTCGTAGGGCGGTTGAAAGCTCATCTGCTGTTCTCCTCGGCCTCAATCCGGTTCGGGCACTCGAGACACGGTCAGTCAACCACGAAGCCGCCGCCTCAGACCTGATCTCGCAGGCCTCGGCGCTGCCGCGTCATCGGCCGTAGCAGCACCGGACGCCAACCGCCGAGTTGCAGCGACACTAAGACGCAGCTTCGACTTTAGACGAAATCTCCTCTTCTTGCGCCTCGAGACCGAAGCTCTCTCCTTGTTGCCGAACCCGTTGCACCCGCGTTGCTGCGCGGGTGTTGGTGGTGCTAGGGCCGTCGGTGCGTATCAAGGCGCCAGGACGAGCGACACCGTCAGCAGCGAAACGCCGCCGCCGACGATCCAGTGTGCATGTTCCGCCGCCGGCCGCCGACCTACGCCGCATCAACTTCGGCTGGGCCGTCGAAGACTTCGCCACCGTAGCGCTAGCGCAACGGAGGCCATTGAGCACGTGTGACCACGACACGGTAGTCAGTTGGAGGCATCGCTCGGAAACTGAGCCACCCATCGCGCAGAAAGTGATCCACCCTCGGCCCTTGGCCGGTAGCTTGGTCTTGTTGAGGAGACCAATGCGATCGGAGGAAGGACTTGCTGAGGATGGAT
>Ga0209754_1003614_pt1 | contig 10255 bp, 9 predicted proteins | sample MesohylBB_FD_187295 | JGI IMG/M metagenome (GOLD analysis project Ga0209754, IMG submission 187295) | Host-associated microbial community of the marine sponge Aplysina aerophoba from Gulf of Piran - sponge mesohyl, lysed by bead beating... | ecosystem: Host-associated > Porifera > Sponge >... | reverse complement strand
CATCCGCTTCCCGGCCCTGGGGCGCGGCGCGAGCGAGCGCGCGGGCCGCCGCCTCCACCGCCGCTGCATCGCGCGAGGCCAGCACCAGAGCCGCGAGCCGGCCGTATGGCGGCATGCCGGCCGCGCGGCGCCCCTCCCGCTCGGCTGCCAGGAACGCCTCCCGGTCGCCCGAGGCCAGCGCCTGCATCACCGGGTTCTCCGGCTGCCACGTCTGCACGAGCACGCGCCCCGGCCGCTCCGCCCGTCCGGCGCGGCCGGCCACCTGGGTGAGCAGTTGATGGGTGCGCTCGGAGGCGCGCAGGTCGCCGCCGGCAAGCCCGAGGTCGCCGTCCACCACGCCGACGGCCGTCAGCCAGGGAAAATGGTGTCCCTTGGCAGCAAGCTGCGTGCCGATGATGAGGTCGATCTCGCGCGCCTCAACTCTCTCGACGAATTCCGCGGCGGCGCGGGGCCCGCGCACGCTGTCGCTGGAAAACATGCCGAGCCGCGCTTCGGGGAAAAGCGCCGCCGCCGCCTCGGCGATGCGTTCCACGCCGGGCCCGCAGGCGGCCAGGCTCTCTTCCGCCCCGCAGGCCGGACATTCTGCCGGCGGCGGGCCGGCGAAGCCGCAATGGTGGCATTGCAACCGCCCCGCCAGCCGGTGCTCCACGAGCCAGGTGCTGCAATGGCGGCACTCGATCCGGTGCCCGCAGGCGCGGCAGAGCGTCAGCGGCGCATAGCCCCGCCGGTTGAGGAACAGCAGCGCCTGCTCGCCGGCATCGAGGGCCGTGCGGAGCGCCGCCTCCAGGGGCGCGGCGAGCCATTCTCCGCGCGGCGGCGGGTTCCGGCGCAAGTCGATCAGCGACACGTCCGGCAGCGCCGCCCGCCTGTAGCGCTCCGCCAGCCTGAGCCGCCGGTACCGCCCGGCCCTCGCGTTCTCCTCGCTTTCGAGCGACGGCGTGGCGGAGGCAAGCACCACCGGCACATCCTCCAGCCGGGCGCGCAGCACGGCCATGTCGCGTGCGTGGTAGGCGACGCCGTCCTCCTGCTTGAAGGCCGGCTCATGCTCCTCGTCCACCACCACGACCCCGAGCGCCGGGAACGGCAGGAACAGCGCCGAGCGTGCACCGACGACAACCTGCGCCTCGCCCTCCGCAATGGCCCGCCAGCCGGTGCGCCGCTCGCCGGCCGGCAGGTCCGAGTGCCAGGCTAGCGGCCGCGCGCCGAACCTGGCCTCGAAGCGCTGCATCCACTGCGCCGTCAGCGCGATTTCCGGCAGCAGGATAAGCGCCTGCCGGCCGCGCCGGAGCGCAGCCGCGACCGCCTCGAAATAGACCTCCGTCTTGCCCGCCCCGGCAACGCCTTCCAGCAGCGAAACCGAGAACCCGGTTCCGCCGAGCCCGGAGGCGGCCTCGGCCTGTTCGTCGGTGAGCGCAACCCGGCTGCCATCCGGATCCGGCGGAAGGAAGGCGGGCCGCGGCGGCAATGCGACCGGCCGGATCGCACCCAGCGCCGCGAGGCCCTTGAGAACGCTTGGCCCCGCACCGGTCTCCCGGGCGATTTCGGCCCCGGTCAGCGCGCCCCCGCCCGCCAGCGCCTCCAGCACCGCCAGACGCTGCGGGGTGGCGCGCATGGCCGGCGGCGCGGCATCGGCCAGCCGCCAGGCGGGGCGCGGTTTCGGCGGCTCCAGCGCCGCCGGAACGCTCAGCGCCATGCGCAGCACCGACCCCGGCGGCGAGAGCGTGTAGTTCGCTACCCGGGCGACGAAGCGGCGAAGGGCCGGGCGCATCGGCGGCACCTCGAACCGGCGGGCCACGGGCTTCAGGCGGCTCGCCTCGACACCGCCCGGCCCGTTGTCCCACACAACGCCGCGCACAAGACGCCGTCCGAGCGGCACTTCCACAATGTCGCCCGGCGCGAGCACCTCGCCGAGATAGTCGTAGGGACCCGGCAGCGGCAGGGGCAACAACACCGGCACGGTTATGGCGCGATTCCGGGCGGACATGTATAGAGTCATAGCGGTTCGGACTGACGATAAGGGCGGGTTGCCATGAAATTCTTTGTCGATACCGCCGACCTGGCGGAAATCCGCGACATGGCCGAGACCGGCATGGTCGACGGCGTCACCACCAACCCCTCGCTGATCGCCAAGAGCGGCCGCCCGCTGCTGGCAGCGATCGCCGAGATCTGCGACGTGGTGGACGGGCCGGTGAGCGCGGAAGTGACCGCAACCGACTATCCGACCATGCTGGCGGAGGGCCGGCGCCTCGCTGCGATTGCGCCCAATGTGGCGGTCAAGGTCCCGCTCACCGTGGACGGGCTGCGCACTTGCCGGGCGCTCGCCGACGAGGGCCGGACGGTCAATGTCACCCTCTGCTTCTCGCCCCAGCAGGCCCTCCTGGCGGCCAGGGCCGGAGCCGGGTTCATCTCCCCCTTCGTCGGCCGCCTCGACGATCTCGGGTTGGACGGCATGGCCCTGGTGCGCGACATCTGCGAAATCTACCGCGCCTATGACAGCATCCACACCGAGGTGCTGGCGGCCTCGGTGCGCGGCCCGCTGCATGTGGTCGAGGCCGCCCGCTGCGGCGCCCACGCGGCCACGGTCCCGCCGCAGACCCTGAGGCAGCTCTACCGCCATCCGCTGACCGATGCGGGGCTCGAAGCCTTCCTTGCCGACTGGCGCAAGACCGGCCAGTCGATCCTCGACCTGCCCGACGCCGCGGAATAGTCCGTTGCCCGAGCCTGCGCCGGACGATGTTGCAGACTATCTCCGCCGCAACCCGGACTTCCTGCGCCGCCACCCGGAACTGCTGACCGTGCTTGCACCGCCGGGGCGCGACGCAGGCGGCGTGGTGGACCTGCAGCGCGTCATGGTCGAGCGCGAGCGGCAGAACAACAGCGAGCTGCGCGAGGCGTTGCAGCAACTGCTCGATCTCGGGGCGAACAACCAGACCAGCATGTCGCGCATCCACGATGCAGCGCTCGGCGCGGTCGGCCTGCGCCGTTTCGGGGACCTCGCCGCCGTAATCTCCGGCGACTGGCCGGAACTGCTCGGCTGCGACGGGGCGGTGCTCGCCTTCGAGACGCGCGCCGAGGCGCTGCCGGCCGCTCCGGGCCTTGTTGCACTGGCGGCGGGCCGCGTGGACGCCCTGATCGGCAAAGGCGCCGCCCGGCTCGAAGGCGGGCTCAAACGGGGTCCGCCGGACATCTTCGGCGGAGCCGCGAATATGGTTGCGAGCCTGGCCCTGTTGCGCCTCGCAGCGGGGAAGGGCGGCCCGCCCGGCCTGCTGGCGCTCTCCTCGCGCGAGCCGGAGCATTTCGAGGCCGGACAGGGGACCGAATTACTGGTGTTCCTTGCACGTACCGTCTCCGCTCAGCTCCCGGCGCTGATCGACCCCCCGGAAGCGTTATGACGCCGGAGACCGCTCGATTTCTGGAGGACTGGCACGGCTGGCTCGCGCATGAGCGCGGTTTTTCCGAGCACACCGTCTCCGGCTACCTGCGGGATGTGGCGGACTTTCTGGCCTTTCTCGAAGGCTATACGGGTGAGCCGGTCTCGGCGGCGGTACTGGCGAAGGTCGAGCCGCGCGACATCCGCGCCTGGCTCGCCGAACGCGCACGCGGCGGGATGGGCGCCGCGTCCCGCGCCCGGGGCCTCTCCGCGCTGCGCAATTGGTTGCGCTGGCTGGCGCAGAAGGGCGTGGGCGATGCGGCGGCGCTCACCGGCATCCGCACGCCGAAACTGCCGCGCCCGGTGCCGAAGGCGCTCGCGCACGACGAGACCGACCGCCTGCTCGCCGCGCCGGGCGAGGACTGGCAGGACCGCCGCGACCTGGCGCTGTTTTCGCTCCTGTACGGGGCCGGGCTTCGGATCGGCGAGGCGCTCGCGCTCGACACGGGCGCGTTCGGCACCGGCGACACCCTGCGGGTCATCGGCAAGGGGCGGAAGGAGCGGGTCGTCCCGCTGCTGCCGGCCGTGCGCGAGGCGGCATCCGCATACCGGAAGACCTGTCCCCATCCGCTACTGCCCCGCGGGCCGTTCTTCCTCGGCGCGCGCGGCGGGCGCCTGCAGGCGGGCGTCGCGCAACTCAGGCTCCGGCGGCTGCGCGCCCGGCTGAACCTGCCGGAAAGCACCACGCCGCACGCGCTGCGCCACAGTTTCGCCACCCACTTGCTGGGCGCCGGCGCGGACCTGCGCAGCATCCAGGAACTGCTGGGCCACGCCTCGCTGGCGACCACGCAGCGATACACCTCCGTCGATGTCGCCCACCTCGAAAAGGTGTTCCGCGCCGCCCATCCAAGGGCACGATAGTCCTTGGCAATGGCGTGCTTCTGTTATAGTCCCGCGATTCGACGTTGGTGGAGCCCAATATCGTGACGATGCCTTTGGTCGGAATTTCGGCCTGTACAAAGACCTTCCATAACTTTCCGGTCCATTCGGTGCATTCGCGTTTCGCCGAAGTCATGGTGGAGGTCGTCGGCGCTGCGCCCCTGCTGATCCCGCCGGTCGGCGAGCATATCGACATTCCGGATCTGGTCTCGCGCTTCGACGGCATCGTCACCACCGGCAGCCCGTCCAATGTCCAGCCGCATCTCTACGGCCAGGAAATCGACCCCGAGAACACGAACTTCGACCCCGGACGCGATGCCACCACCCTGCCCGTGCTCCGGGAGGCCGCCCGCCAGGGCGTGCCGTTGCTGGCGATCTGCCGGGGCATCCAGGAACTCAATGTGGCGTTCGGCGGCACGCTCCACCAGTTCGTCCACAAGGTGCCGGGCTGCCAGGACCACCGCTCCGTGAAGACCCGGCCGATGGGCGGGCGCGCAGCGCTGCGCCATTCCGTGATGCTGGCGGAAGGAGGCCTCCTGCGCCGTATCGCCGAGGGCCGAAGCATCGAAATGGTGAACTCCCTCCATGCCGAAGGCCTGGACCGGGTGGCCGACGGGTTCATGGTCGAGGCCGTTTCGCCCGACGGGGTGGTCGAGGCGATTTCGCGCCCGGCCGGCGCCTTCTGCCTCGGCGTCCAGTGGCACCCCGAGACGCTTTACCAGACCAATGCGTTCGCGCGCGCCATCTTCGCCGCCTTCGGAGAGGCGGTGGAGGCCCATATGCTGGGTGTCGGGGCCGTGCGAGCGGCATGACGGGCGGGGCGGCACGACCGCCGTCGCTTCCCGAACCGTTCGCCGAAAGGTCGGTCGTCGCTGCGGATGACGGCCTTGAGCTGAGTCTCTACCGGCTGCGGGAGGGGAAGGACGGTGCGCCCGCCCTGCTATGGGGCCACGCCAACGGTTTCCCGGCCGGAGGCTACGCGCCGCTGCTGCGCCTGCTCGCGAGCAACTTCCGCGTCTACGCCTACGATGCGCGCGGACATGGCGGGTCCGGCCTGCCGGACGACAAGCCCGGTTTCGACCGCTATGCCGCCGACCTCGACCTCGTCTGCCGGGCGGTCCGGGCGGATGCGGACGGAGCGCCGCTCTTCTATGCCTCGCACAGCTTTTGCGGCGTGGCCGGGCTCCGGCTCGCCGGCGTCTTCGGGCGCGAACCCTGGGAGGCCTTTACCGCCTTCGAGCCGCCGGTCTCGCCGCCTCTCGACCATCCGGCGAGAGGCCATTCCGAGACGGCGTCGCTGGAGCTTTCCGGCATGGCGCTCAGGCGCCGGCCGCGCTGGGCCGATCCCGAGGCCTTTCGCCAGGCGCTCGCCGGGCGCACCGCTTATGAAGGCTTCGAGCCCGAGGCGCTGGCGGGCCATTGCCGGGGTTCGCTGCATCCGACGGGCGACGGCGACTGGCAGCTTGCCTGTCCCGGGCCGCTGGAAGCGCACAATTACGAGGCGGCGCTCGATCCTTCGACTTTCGAGGGGCTTGCCCGCATCGCCCGCCCTGTGACTTTCGTGGCCAGCGTGGACGGCGGCGAATCCGGCAATCCGAGCTGGGCGGCGACAGTGCAGGCCGCCTGCGCCGCCCGGGTGCCGAACGGACGGTTGGCGACATTTTCGGGCGCGGGCCATCTGGTGCCTTTCGAGGACCCGCCGCGCTGCGCCTTGCTTGTGTGCGAGATGCTTGCTGGAGACTGACTTTTTTTGCCGAATTCGCATTTCCGGACTTGTCAGGCGCGACAATCCGTCCTATTTTCGTACCCAAAGGCTGCATGCGGCTTTTTCGCCGCGTTGGGACTCCCCCTCTCGTCCCGCAGTCTTCGACGCCCTGAAGCGCCCGGTCTCCCCCCGACCGGGCGCTTCTCCGTTTAGCGCGACAGAAAGGCCTGAACCGGTATAAGGTGAAATCATGGCTGAGATTCTCGTCGTCAATCCGAACAGCACCGAAGCCGTGACGGAGGCCATCGACCGGGCGGCAGAGCCCTTCCGGGTAGCGGGCGGGCCGGAAATCCGGGCGGCGACCAACCGCGCCGGCCCTCCCGGCATCCAGAGCCAGGGCGATGCCGACGGGGTCGTACCGCAATTGCGCGAGATGGCGTCGAAAAGCGGTGCGGACGCGCTGGTGCTCGCGTGCTTTTCGGACCCCGGCCTGCATGTCCTGCGCGAGGATACCGGCAAGCCCGTGGTCGGCATCGCCGAGGCGGGTCTGCTGACGGCGCTCACGCTCGGCGAACGGGTCGGTGTGCTCGCCATCCTTGCGCGCTCGGTGCCGCGCCACCTTCGCTATGTCCGCCAGATGGGCCTCGATGCGCGGTTCGCCGGCGACCGGCCGGTGGACCTCGAAGTGGTCGAGTTGGCGGACCCGGTGCGCACCCGCGCCCGCCTGCTGGAGACCGGCCGCGAACTGCGCGACCGGGACGGCGCGGATGTGCTGGTGCTCGGCTGCGCCGGCATGGCCGACCAGCGCCCCGCGCTGGCCCAGGCCCTCGGCATGCCGATCGTCGAACCGGTCCAGGCCGCCATCGGCATGGCCGTGTCCTCGGTCACGCGGGGATGGTGAGGCCGGAGCGAGCGGAATCGGAGTGCAGCAGGCCGCATCGCACGGGAAGGCGCGCACCGGGAACTTGATGTACGGAAGGGCGTGGTAAACTGAGAGCAGAGGAAAGGCGGCTTCGGAAGCCGCCTTTTCGATTCCGGAGGACGAAGGAGCCTGAGAGGCGTGTCAAAAGCGGCTGGCGGAAGCACGGGGCCTCATGGCAAGACATGACCGGTTCATGACATGTTTCCCGGCTGCAATCCCGCGGACTCCGGACGGGAACGCCGCGCCCGCTCTCCCGGCGTCCATTCGCGCGACCCTTCTTTCCTGCCTCGCCGATGCCTTGCGCGCGGAGCGGCGGGGCGGGTATGTTGGCGGTGTCGGAGCGTAGCGCAGTCTGGTAGCGCATCACACTGGGGGTGTGGGGGTCGCAGGTTCGAATCCTGCCGCTCCGACCAGGCGCCGGGCCGGCTCCCGGAGAGAGTATCCATGGAGCCGCTAACGCTTGCCGTCGCCATCGCCGGCCTGTTCCTCGGCGGTCTCATCAAGGGCGCCATCGGGCTCGGCATGCCGCTCGTCATGATCTCCGTGCTCGCCATCGTCATGCCGCTCCGCGAGGCGCTGCCGCTCATCGCGGTGTCGCTCATCGCCGCGAATGTCTGGCAGGTCTGGGCGACCTGGCGCAACCGGCCGGGCCTCAGGCAGTTGCTGAGCCTCGTCCTGCCGCTGATGGCGGCTATCTGGATCGCGTCCGGCTTCATTGCCGAGGGAGACCCGGACCTGCTGAACGCGGTCGTCGGCCTCATCGTCATCGGCTATGTCGTAGTTTCCTGGACACGCTGGGAACCCCGCCTGCCGGAGCGCCTGGAGCCGGCCGTCACACCTCTGGTCGGCACGGCGGTCGGCGCCGTGGGCGGCGTTACCGGCGTGTTCGGCCCGCAACTCGGCGTCTATCTGCTCGCGCTGCGCATGGAGCCGGGCGCCATGGTCGGCCTGCTCGGCTGGACCCTGCTTGCCAGTTCGTCCACGCTTGCGGTGGCGCTTGCCGGCCACGGCCTGCTCGCGACCGCCGGGGAGTGGGCGCTTTCGGCCGCGGCTTTCCTGCCGGCGCTTGCCGGTCTCGTTGCGGGCGGCAGGCTGCGTGAGTCCATGCCGGTCGGGCGGTTCCGCACGCTCGTCATAGCGGGCCTGCTCGCGCTCGGCATTGCCAACCTGCGCGGTCTCGTGACATGAAGGCCGCCATGTCCCGCCCCTGCCTCCTCTACATGACGGCCGGCGACCGCGAAGAAGCGCTGGCGCTCGCGCGCATGCTGGTGGGCGAGCGGCTGGCCGCCTGCGCCAACGTGCTGGGCGCGGCCACTTCCGTCTATCGCTGGGAAGGCGCGGTGCAGGAGGAGGGCGAGGTCGTGCTGGTGGCGAAGACCGTGGAGGACCGGGTAGAGGCGGCTGCGAGCCGGGTGCGCGAGGCGCACAGCTATGACAGCCCCTGCGTCGTGGCGCTGCCGATCTCCGGCGGCGATGCGGAGTTTCTTTCCTGGGTGCAGGAGGAGGTGCTGGCTCAGGAGGCGCAGGAGACGCGATGAGAACCGGCCCCTTTCTCTTCCTCTGCGTCGGCCACAGCATCGACCATATCTTCATGCTGATGTTCATGGCCGTGATCGGCTTCACGGTCGCGCCTTTCTGGGGGCTGACCTACGGCGAACTGGCGCTCCTGTTCACGCCGGCTACCATCATGTTCGGGCTCGGCAGCCCGCTCGCCGGCTGGCTCGCCGACCGCTGGTCCGGACCCGGCATGATGACGGTGTATTTCGTCGGCATCGGGGTCTCCTCCGTATTGACCGGCTTCGCGGACGGTCCGGTCATGCTGGGCGCCGGCCTGTTCCTGGTGGGCATTTTCGCCTCGATCTACCATCCGGTCGGCATACCGCTGATCGTGCGCGGCGCGGGCGACCGCCGCGGGCGCCTGCTCGGCATTAACGGCGTGTTCGGCAGCGCCGGCATGGCGGTCACGCCGATCATCATGAGCGGCCTGCTGGCTGTCGGCGGCTGGCGGGCGGTGTTCATCGTGCCGGGCCTGGTGGCGATCCTGCTTGGCATCGTTTTCCATATGCGGTTCAGGGAAAGCCTGCCGCTGCGCAGGTCGACGCGGGCCCGGACGCCGGCTCCGCAACTGGGGCGCGCGGCGCTCATGGAGACGTGGCGGTCGCAGCCGGAAGCGGAACGGCGCGATTTCGTGCGTGCCATGGTCATCCTCGGCATCATCACCGTGGCCACAGGACTGATCTTCCAGGCGCTTACCAACGGCGTGCCGAAGATCGTCAACCATCGCGTCACCACGTTCGGAGACGACATCTTCCTGCTTTCGGCGACGGCGTCGGGCATTCTCGTGGTCAGCGGGCTGGCGCAGTTGATTGGCGGCGAGCTGGCCGACCGCTTCCCGCTGCGCCGGCTCTTCATCGCCGTCTATGCGGGCCTGCCGCCCGCCCTCGCAGCCGCGGCTTTCGCCTATGACATGCCGATGGTCGCAGTCTTCACCCTCGCCACCGCAATCGTTGTCGGCAACCAGCCGATCTCGGACCTGCTGTTCGCGCGCTACATGCCGGAGCAGTGGCTTTCGACGGCCTACGGCATCCGGTTTGCGCTCTCGCTCGGCAGCGGTGTCGTGGCGCTGCCCCTGCTGGGGCTCGGGTTCGACTACACCGGCGATTTCGCACTGCTGTTCTATGCGATGGCGGCGGTGGCGGTGGTGGTGGTGCTGGCGGCGATGAAGCTGCCGGCAGACGCGAAGGCGGACGCCGCCGCAACGGTTCGGGCGGCGCCGGGCGAATAAGGGCCGTGGAGCGCACGCAAGTCGGGATCGTCGGCGCCGGGCCTGCCGGTCTGATGCTCTCCCACCTGCTCGCTCGCGCCGGCATCGAAAGCGTCATTCTGGAGCGCCGCTCGCGCGACTGGATCGAGGCGCGGGTGCGCGCCGGCCTGCTGGAACAGGGTAGCGTGGACCTGCTCAACCGCACGGGCCTCGGCGCGCGGATGGCGAAACTGGCGCTCCGCCATCGAGGTATCGAGATTTCGACCGGCGGGCGACGTCACCATATCGACTTCATGGACATCACCGGCGGCAAGGGCGTCACCGTCTATGCCCAGCATGAGGTGGTGAAGGACCTGGTGGCGGCGCGTCTGGAGGCCGGGGGCGACCTGCGCTTCGAGGTCGAGGGCGTCGGGCTCGAAGGCATCGGCGGGCCGGAGCCGCGCCTCGTCTGGCCGGGTGGCACAATCGCCTGCGACTTCATCGCCGGCTGCGACGGCTATCACGGCGTCTCGCGCGCTGCGATCCCGCCCGACGCGCTGACGCTCTTCCACCGCG
>Ga0209754_1003611_pt1 | contig 10263 bp, 6 predicted proteins | sample MesohylBB_FD_187295 | JGI IMG/M metagenome (GOLD analysis project Ga0209754, IMG submission 187295) | Host-associated microbial community of the marine sponge Aplysina aerophoba from Gulf of Piran - sponge mesohyl, lysed by bead beating... | ecosystem: Host-associated > Porifera > Sponge >... | reverse complement strand
GAACTCCGACGGCCGGCCTTGGTCCACCTTTCGGAAAGCCCGCCATCCGATGAAGCGGGCCCAGCCGATGCGCCCGGGGGGGAGGCCGCGGACCCGCACCGACCCGTCCCATTCCTTCACACTGCGAGTGTCCCAGACGTGAGTTCCCGCGTCCGAACGGCCTCGGTGGACATCCGCCATATCGGCGGTCCAGCCGGCGACGGCGGGTGCTGCGACGAAGTCCCCGGTTCTGGGGGCCGAATGTCCGCGACCGCGATCGACGTCGTAACCTGCCGCTTTCCAGGCGGTCAGGCCGCCGTCTAGCACCCGGACATCGGACTTCCCGTACAGGCGGAAGAGCCACCAGAGGCGCGCGGCGGCGTAGGTTTGGTCATAGACGACGACGGTGGAATCGCTGTTGATCCCGAGCCCGCGCGCGAACTCCTGGAAGCGCTCACGGCTCATTGCCATGCCGTCCCGGCCGGTGTAGGCGCGGCGCGGGGCATGGAGGGAGCCGGGAATATGCCCGAGCAGCCAGGAGACCTGCCGGACCGCGGCCAGCACGATCGGCTTCGGGGCGGGTCCATCCAGCATCGCTTTGACTTCGGCCGCCGTTACTAGTGCATGCCCGCGCGGGAAGCCCTTGTACGGCTCGGCATGCACGGAGCCGTACAGGAGCAAGACGACGAGCGGTATGAGAATGGCGCGAAACGCGTGGCTAGGGGGTCGGTGCCGCGGTTGGCATTTTGGTTTCGGCTCCACCGGCCCCTCCACGTGGGCATGCAACTCGGCTTTGGGCATGCCTTCGATGAAGTCCTCCATGTCTCTATTCTATTTGAACCTTTCCGCATTTCAATCGCCGTCGTTCTCCGGTGGCAAGCTCATGGCTGGTGCTGCGCCCGCCCGCATACTGAATCGCCTTCTCTCAAGATTCGGCTAGATGAGCCGAGCAACAATTAGCAATGAGGGGTGATGCCCTTGGTGCTGCGCCCGCCGGCCTGGCTTCGGACGAGGATGCCACGATCCATCAGATCGCCTACGCAAATTCTTCACTCTCGGGGCTGCCGGTTCACTTCGATTTCCACGTCCCGGATGCTTTCGATCAAGGCATCGAATTCCGGCGCGTCATCCCGAACGATGCCGGCGGTGCGCATGGCTGCGTAGTCGGATTTCAGACCTGCGAGTTGGTCTTCGTCGGGAACAAGTCTCAGTCGGCCGTCCAGGCAATGACTGTAGTTGGCGTATCGCGCATTGAAGAAGACCGTCTTGTGCCGGACGACGTCCTCCAGGAGTGTACGGTCGGAGAGTGCTGTGCGGCTAGTGTCGTGCCGCGCAAGATGCACCAGGTCGAACCAGTGCCGGGAGAGCCGCTCCGGGCCGTGCGAAAGTCTGCGCCTGTGGCATTCGACATGGATCAGTGTGGCTTTCTCCCAAAAGGTTCGTGCAGGGGAAAGGACCGTCACGGTCGCGGCGGGATACTCGAGGTCGTCGGTCAGCGCCGCAAGTTCGGGAACGACCTCGTGCTGCTCGTTGGGATCGATGACATTGCGGCCCCCGAACTCGAGGAAGACCTCGCTTGCGAGGTAGCCGACCGTGTTTTCGACCGTCGACGGGTAGGCAAACCACACGCTCTCGCCATCCTCGCTGATCCGGATGCCGTGCCGACCGGACGTCGTGAGTCCTTCGGCTGCGGCTTCCAAAGCAGGCGCGACAACATCCCGGGTGAAGGCTGCTACGTGGGATCGGAGCCGGTCGCTGAAGCGCTTGATTTGGGACCCGCTGACGCGCGGGCCGAAGGGATCGAAAGTATCGCCGAAAGCCCGGTAGTCCAGGGTGATGTCGACATCTTCCGAAAATCGGTCGATGATACCGTAGACCTTCGAAAGGGAGGTGCCGCCTTTGAAGGCCATCGGGTGGTGGTCGGGGATGGAGAAGAGGATCTGCAGGACCCAGCAGATCCAGATGTCCTTCTCCAGGATGACCGCCGGCCGCCCCGCCCGGGCCGCTACGGTCTCAAGGATTTCTCTCCGGTCCCGATGGTTCAGCGAAAGGAAGGACTCAGCCATGAGGGTTGTTCCGGGCGGTGGCTTCGAGCGCCGTCGCCATCCACGCCGGAACGTCGGCCGACCGGAGTTTCTCGAATTCCTCCGCGCCCACGGCGGATGCGATTGCGGCAACCGCCTCGGTGGTTACGTTGTGCTTCCCGAGATACCAGAGGGCGGAGAGCGCCAAGCCTGCCGTCGCGCCGGCGAATTGAAGCCGCCGGCGGTTCGAGGTGTGGATCATCCTGACCGTGATGTTGCCGATCCGGATCGAGCGACTTGACGCACTGGTAAGGAACACCGGCGTGGTCGGGACCTGGGTGCTGAGCCCGAGCCGCCGCGCGGCTTCAGCACCGTGGATCTGGACCGTTTCGCCGTTGTCCCTGGCGATGGCCTGAATCACTTCAAAGACGCCGGGGATGACATTGCCGACGAACCGGTTCTTCCGAGGGCGAGCGAAGACACCGCGGGAGAGACGCGTGATTTCGCCGTCATGGACGATACGCGAAAGAGCCCGGTCGACGGTGCCACGCGGTCCGCAATGTGTAAAGAGCGAGGTCGTGAAGGGCTTGCCTTTGGGGACGCTTCGTATGTGGGTTCGTATGGCTTCCATCGTGGACATGAGAAGTCTCCCATTTGTCCGAAAATATGCTGGTTTTTAAGACGAATGTCAAGGGTTTGCGGCAAACCAAGGATGGATGCGACCGGTGCTGGCAGGCATCAATGGAACGCTGGTGCAAACCAACATCGACCCCTGAGAACGCGGACGTTCCCATAAACTCGGTCACTCAGGTTTGTCAGGAAACAGCCCGGGCATCCAACGCGAAGCGTGCCTCGCCGGGAAAGCCAATCGCAGAGGCGCGCGCGAGCTTTCCGACACCAGTACTTCGCCCTCCAGCAGTGCGGCTGTCACCCGGCGTGTCTGTCTTTCCCCGGTCCCCAGGATTGCGGCGACATCGCCGCGCGGCAGTTCGCCCCGGAATAGAGCCGCCTCGATCACGGTGCCGGATTTCGGCGGCAGGGCGCCGACCCGCACTTCCTCTTCGACCCAGATCAGGATTCGCGCCCGCAGCCGGTCCGGGGCCATCAAGTTCTCCATGAATGTCACCTGATCGATGCACACTTGGAGAAAGAACCGGGTGAATTCCGCCAATGCCTCTTCGCTCAGGTTGCCTCGTCCATCGAGGTCGTTGCGGCGGGGCTCGTCGCAAGCGGCAAGTAACATCTTGTAGTCTTCCACGTTGCGCGCGAGGCCCCGCGCGATGGACCAGACACCCCCGGTATCAAGGACGTCCCGCAGCATGGCGTGGGACATCAGGCGGGCGACACGCCCATTGCCGTCGAGGAACGGGTGAATCCACACCAAGCGGTGATGGGCGGCGGCGGAAGCCAGGATCGTGTCGGCTTTGCCAAGATGGCTGTAGACAGCTTCGAACCGGTCCAGGAAACGCGGCACGGCGCCCGGACTCACCGGGATGTGCCGGTCGACCCGCACATGTCGTTCGCGTAGCGCTCCAGGGTCGACCCGAAGGCGTTCTCTCGTGTCCGGCTCTTCGACCCACAGCAGTTCTTCGGGGAGTCGCTCGCAGAATCGGCGGTGGATTTCCATCAGGCCGGCGGCGGTGGCCGCGCGACCCTCGATCCCGCCACCGTCGATCCATTCCTGTACGGCTATATGGGCCTCCGCTTCAAGCTGGAGACCGCGCTTTTCCGGCTCCGCGCTGTAGTTGCCCTTCAGCGCGCGCTCGATATCGACGGGAGGAGTGTCGTGTCCCTCGATCAGGTTGCTATAGTAGCAGTTCATCGCGCGGACGAGCGTCCCCAGCGCCGGGCGTACACCTGGTGGCAGGCTACGGGTGAAGCCGGCGGATCGCGCGGCCAGCTCAACGGCGAAGTCGGCCAAGCCGGTGCGGTGCCTCGAGCCTTCGGCGATGAGCAGAGGCTCCGACAGGGCGGTGGTTTCCCCGCGGTCCTCTGCTTTGCGTGAGACCGCCGATATGACCGTTTTGATGTCCTTTTCCATATCGCGCGGAATATAGTACTAACAACAAGTTATGTTGTCCACCAGCAAGAGCAAGACCTATGGGATGACCGCTTTGGCAGCCGCTCGCTCTTCCCTCGGTCGAGCACCTGAAACGGGTTCGTCCGACAGCACACTACGCCGGTTCCGTTGACAATCAATTCGCCCGAAATGTATATTTTCCAAGCGTTCGTGTTGTATCTGTAGAATAAATTTCCAAATCCGTATCCATGAACCAAGGCGCCTCCATTCTCGTCATCGGTGACGTACACCTCGGCACGGCCTGTTCGGGTGTGCCCGAAGGGATTGTATCCCAGGGCGTGGATCCGGGGGAGCTGACGCCCGCGGCCGCGCTCCGGCTTTCGGTGGACTTGGCGATTGAAAACCGCATCGACGCCGTGCTGTTTGCCGGCGACGTCGTCGAGAGCACCAATGCCCGATTCGAGGCGATGGGGCCGCTTGAGGAAAGCGTCCGGCGGCTGCTGGACGCCGGGATCGGGGTCATTGCGGTGGCCGGCAACCATGACGTCGAGGCATTGCCGCGGCTTGCGGCGCTGATCGACGGGTTCACCCTGTTGGGCGCCGGTGGCAAGTGGGAGGCGAGAACCATATCGAAGGACTGCTCGCCGGTTGTCCAGGTGGTGGGCTGGTCTTTCGGTGAAGCGCGTGTGCGCCAAAGCCCGGTGGCGGAGCTGCTGAAGCAGCCGCTTCCGTTGCCGTCGCCTCCTGTCCCCAGGATCGGTCTCCTGCACGCGGATCTGGACGCGTCCGGCGGGCACTACGCGCCCATCAGGCACACCGAGCTCGACGACACCGGCTACGACGCCTGGCTTCTGGGTCATATCCACAAGCCGTCACTCGAGGGGCTATCCACGTCGGCGGGGACCCGGCCCCGCGGTTATCTGGGTTCACTCGTTGGACTCGACGCGTCGGAAACGGGCCCTCATGGCCCCTGGCTGCTGGACGTGTCCCATGACGGCAACATCGACCTCAGGCTGATCCCCCTGGCGCCCCTGCGATGGGAGCCCATGGCCGTGCGAGTGGACGGGCTCGAGCATCTCGACGATGTCCGCGACCGGCTGATGAGGGAAGCGGAGAGACTCGTCCGCCGGCTGGGAGAAGGCGCCCCCCTTCCCCGCGCCCTCGGTCTGCGCGTGCAACTCACCGGAACCAGCGGCTGTTATGAGGAAGTGCGACGGTGGATTGCAGGCGGGGAGTGGAGCTCGATGGCGCGAACCGTCGATGGCACGGCCGTGTTCTTCAACAAGGTCGTCGACTCGATGGAGTTGCGGCTGGACCTCGCGGAAATCGCTTCGGGGGATGATCCCGCGGCCCTGATGGCGCAACGGCTCCTGATCCTCCGGCACCACGATGACCGGTCGAGGGCGCTGCTGGACAAGGCGCGCGCGGAGTTGACCGATATCGCCCGCGAGCAAGCCTGGCAGCCGGTTCAGGAACATCGCAACGCCTCGGACCCGCTGTCGGACGATGCCCTGCGTGAGGTTCTTTTCCGGGCGGGGAAGGCGGCCTTGAACGCCATGCTTTCCGGCCGTGAGCAAGGCGATTCGACGTGAAGCTGAAGCGGCTCGCCATCAATCGCCTCCCGGGTATCAGCCAACCCTTTGAAATCGAAGCGGCGGGAGCGGGTTTTTACGTCGTATTCGGGCCCAACGGCATCGGCAAGTCGAGCCTCTGTCGTGCCGTCGAGGGATTGTACTGGGAAGACCGCGGTTCCTCCGCGCTTGCGTCGGTAAACGGCGAGTTCGAATGGGACGGCGAATCGTGGTGGGGGCAGCGCGACGGGAAGCGCCTCACCTGGCAACGAGGCGGCGAGAGCGCCGTTCCTCCAAATCTTCCTCCATCCCACAACCACCGCTGTTTCTTCCTGCACCTCCGGGATTTGATCGATCCGTCTCGGGACGGCACGGCCGACATCGCCTCCGAGATTCGACGGCAGATGTCGGGCGGATTCGACCTGGACAAGATTTCCTCCGACCTGTTCCCCGGCGTGACCCGCTACCACGGTCGCCGCCAACGCAACGATTTCAACCGGGCGTCGGAAGATGTGCAAGACGCCCTCGTCAAGCAGACCGGTCTCCAGCGGCGCGCGGATGAAATTGGAGACTTGACGGGCCGGCTCGAAGAGGCGGAAGCGGCCACCCGTCGGCGCGCTCTTGTCGAACGTGCCATTGGACTCGCGCGCCGCCGGGAAGAGCTTGGCGGCATCGTGGAGCAGATTGAGGCTTTGCCCGGCGCGCTGGCGAGGATGACGGGCAAGGAGGTCGAGGATGTCGCGCGGCACCAGGAACAGGCGGATACGCTTGCGGAACGGGTGCGTTCTCTCGAAGCGAATCTCCGTGAGGCGCGTGAGGCACAACAGAAAACCGCCCTTGAAAGCCCCATCGAGCCGGCCGATCTTGCGGCCTGGCGCGACAATGCGGACGAGTTGCGGCGCCTCGAGCTGGAGCTTGATGCGGCAAGAAGCGAACGCGGGGGCGTCCGGAGGGAGCTTGCCGCGGCTCTATCCTCGATAGGCCGTGACGATGTCGACCGTATCGCCCTCACTCTGCCCGAACACGGCGAGCTGTTCGAATTCCTGCGTTCAAGCCACGCAAACGATGCCCGGGCCGGCGCCATCCAGGAAAGGCTGCGTCTGCTTGAGCGCCTGGATGCGCCCGAGGACGGCGAGCAAGTCTTCGAGACGTCTCGGGACGCCGTGGAGGCCCTGCGTTCCTGGCTGCGGGTGCCCGAACCTGACGGTCTCGCCAACCGGCTTCGTACCCGGTGGCCCTGGCTCCTGTTGGCCGTAGCGATGCTGTTGGTCAGCGCCGGACTGGCGGTCCTCGCCGATCCGTCCCTGTCCCTTCTTGGCGGCATCGGCACCAGGATCGCCTTGGCGTTGCAGGCGCAGGTGCCGCCCGGGCTGATCCCGCTTGCCGGACCGCTTGGCGCCCTGGCCGGCGGCATCGCCCTGGCGGTGCTGCTGGTCGGCAATCGACGAAGCTCCACGGCCGGCAGGCAGGCCGCGCAGGCGGCATTCGAGAAACTGGATCTTGAGGGACCCGACAAATGGAATCTTTCGGCCGTGGAGTCACGACTGCGCGGCCTGGAGCGCGAAAATGCCATTCTCGAGTCCTCTTTGCAGCGGGCGCGTGACCGGGGTGTGGAACGGCAAGCGCTCGAAAACGAACTGGAGGGTTTGTCCGAGCCGAGAGCCGCCCTCGATGCCCGCAGAGAGGAACTCAAGGGCAGACTTGACCTTGATGCGCTTCCGCCGGACGCGGAGCTCGTGGACTTTGCACGCGCGCTCGACCAGGTCCGCCTGGCCCGTGGCCGCGACGAAGCCGTGGCCGGCAAGGTGGAGGGCCTTGAACAGAAGTATGCCGCTCTTTTGGCCGACGTGGCCGGCATCCTGGAGCAGCATGGCGAACCGCGGCCCGAAGATGCCGCAACGGCCGGGGCGCGGCTCAACAACCTGCTGGACCGGAACTCGCGGCTGGTGCAGGCGATCGCGGACGAACGGATGATGACAGGCCAGATCGAGGAGCACACCGCCGACCGCGAGGCCACGCTCGGTTCCATCCGGCGGATCTACTCGGACGCGGCGTTGAGTGAAGGCGATCTGAACGGTCTCATGTCACGGCTCAATTCATTGCAGCGCTATCGCCAACTGATGAGCGAACAGACGATCCTTGAAGGCCAGATCGCTCTCGATTGCACCGAGCTCGAGAAAGCCGGCGAATCGGTATTGGCGGAATGCGACGTGCAGTCCCTGGAGCGGTTCAAGGATGACTTGTCGCACCTGGAGGCGAGAGCGAGCCAACTGCGGAACGAAATCGCCGAGATCCACGCCGAGATGAATGCGGCCAGGAGCGCCAAGGTCATGCAGGACGTGATCGCCGTCCGTGAAGACGCCCGCGCGAAATTGCGGGACCTCCGCGATGAGGCGCTGTACGCAAAGGCAGGGAAATTTCTCATCCACGCGGCCGAGGAGGAATACGAGCATACCCGGATGCCCCGTGTCTTCGAACGCGCACGCGACCATTTCTCAAGCTTCACCTATCACAACTACAGGCTGGAGCTGGGCAAGGGCGGCGGGACCCCCCGGTTGTTTGCCCGTGAGTCGCGCGGCGGAGAAGCACGGGAGCTCGACGAGCTCTCGGACGGCACCCGGGCGCAGTTGCTGTTGGCCGCACGAATCGCTTTCGCCGAGGAAGCGGAGCAGGGAAAGGTGCTGCCGCTGTTTCTCGACGAGGCGCTCGACCAGAGCGACCCCCAACGGTTCGAGGCCATGGTCCGGAGTCTCGGGTGCGTCGCCCGAGACCAGGGCCGCCAGATCTTCTATCTCACCAGCGACCCTCTCGACGTCGACCGGATTCGCGACGCCCTCGGCAAGGAGGATTGCGCCATCGCCGCCGAGATCGACCTGGGCCGGATACGTACGAACGCGGTCAGCGTACCCGGTCCGCAAGCGCTCCGGGTCGACCCGGGGCCGACGGTTCCGTCGCCCGACGGGCTGTCCTCCGAGGAATACGGAGCGGCTCTCAACGTGCCCGCGTTCCGTCCGGCCCTCGGTTGGACCGAGCAGCATTTCTTTTACGTCCTGTGGGACCATCCGGACCTGCTGCACGAGTTTCTGTCCAACGGAATCGAGCGGGTGGGGCAGTGGGAGACGGTGTCAGGCACTCCGCTGGCCGAGCGGCTGGGCTCCGGTCCGGTGCCCGTGGCGGAGACTGCGTCGAGGCTGGAACTGCTCGAGGTCTTCTGCGAGTTGTGGAATCAGGGTAGGGGCCGGTCTGTCGGCCGCGACGCGCTCGAAGCCAGCAACGCCCTCACCGACCACTTCCTCGAGGATGTGGTCGCCATTGCCCGGGAGCTGGACGGCGACCCGGAAAGGCTTCTCGCCGCGCTCGATGACAACGCGGACCCGCGGCTGCGCGGTTTTCGGAAGAGCAGCGTCGAGAAGCTTCAGCGCTACTTGGCCGACACCGGTTACCTCGACGACCGCCCGGTTCTCACCGAGGCCGACCTGCGGCTTCGCGCACGCACGACCCCGGCGGCCGACCGGCTGCCGGCTGGCGTCGCCAACGACTGCCTAAATCGTTGGTGGGGGTGGGCCCTGAACTCTTCCGATGCGGATTTCCGTCAGTAAAGCAAAGGGACAATGACCGAGCTCGTTCGCCGTGCCGAGGCGCCCTGGCCGCGGCACCCGTGCGGGTCGCGTTAGGCCGGATAGACCTCGCGGCGCAAGGCGCCGGCGATGGAGGCCACCACCGGGCCGAACGCCCGGCGCTGTGCCAGATCCGGCACGATCTCCCGGACGGTGGCCTCGAGTCTGGCCAGCGGCGGCGGAACGCCCCGGTTGGTGACATCGAGGGCGCGCAGGGCGATGGGCACAAGAGTGGCAAGCGCCATGTCGAGACACCGGCCGGCGCGGTCCTGCTTGGACCATGCAAGAAAGACCGGGCTCGCCACGTCGTTCTGTCCGAATCCTCCCGATTCACTGCCGGGTAGCAGCGTGGCCTGGGCGTAGAGCCGGGCCTCTTCCTCGTAGCCGGTCTGGGCCATCGGCAAACACCCCATGTAGGAGCGGGGGACACCGTCGCCGGCTTCGGGAAGGGCCAGTTGATGGGGAAGCAACGAGACGGCGCCGTCCAGGAGCTTCGCACCCTGGCGTTCGGCAAGAACGCAGAGGTTGGCACACGCGGCGGTCAGGGCGTCCATGGCGAGCACCGCGTGGGGGTTGTGGTAGCCGCCGGTCGAGACGAAACGGCCGAAGGGATGGTCCTCGTCGATGTCGTCAATCCATACCGGGTTGTCCGTCACGGCCTGGAGCGACTCCGCGGCGACCTCGCCGGCCATGGTGGCCGCGCGCCGCGCCTGGCCCAGCATCCGCGGAACGATGCGGTAACTCACGGGCGCCGTTTGCCGCCGTGGCCGTCTCCCACCAGTTCGCGAAGGCGCGCCAGCGCCCACCGGTCGTGGGGGTTGTTCCAGTACTCGCCGAGTGCGGCGTCGAGATGGTCGAGCGGCGCGTTGAACGCTTCAAAGGACAGCGCGAAGATCCGCGCCGCCAGGTCGAACCGGTTGTCGGCGACGAGTGCGGCGTCGGTGACAAGCCCGGTGGCGGCCGGCGACCCGTTGATCAGGCACATCACATCCTTGACCGCGGGTTTCGCCTGCTCCGCCAGACCGGTGAACAGGTGGCTCAGCGAAAGGATA
>Ga0209754_1003608_pt1 | contig 10273 bp, 7 predicted proteins | sample MesohylBB_FD_187295 | JGI IMG/M metagenome (GOLD analysis project Ga0209754, IMG submission 187295) | Host-associated microbial community of the marine sponge Aplysina aerophoba from Gulf of Piran - sponge mesohyl, lysed by bead beating... | ecosystem: Host-associated > Porifera > Sponge >... | reverse complement strand
GGGGTGGGCCTACGACCGGTTGGGGCCGCGCGTCATCATGCCCTTGGGCGGGCTCCTGATCGGCGCGGGACTCGTGCTGTCGGGGAGGAGCACGGCGCTGTGGCAGTTCTACCTCTGGTACGGTCTCCTGGCGGGCGTCGGCATCATCTGCCTCGACTTCGTCGGCACCACCACCCTGCTTTCCCGCTGGTTCCGGCGCCGCCGGGCCACGGCCCTCGGTTTCGCCGCCATGGGCCTGGGCGTCGGCATCGTGATCGTGCCCGGCGTGCAGTTCCTGGTCACCCACTACGGCTGGCGCGCCGCGATGGTGCTGCTGGGGCTTGGCGTGCTGGCGTCGCAGGTGCCGCTGAACGCGTTGCTCCAGCGGCGCCGGCCCGAGGACATCGGGCAGCTCCCGGACGGCGCGTCGTTCGAAGCCACGGCTCCGGACCCGGCAACCGCGGGGACCCCGGAAACCCCCGCGCCGACGCGACCCGCCGTGCGCGACTGGACGCCGGCAACGGCGCTGTCCTCGTTCCCCTTCTGGTCCATGGCGCTGGGCCACCTGACGGCCGGCACCGGATTGTCTCTCTTGAATACCCACACCGTCGCCCACCTGGTCCATGTCGGCCTGGACAAGCTCGGCGCGGCCACGGTCTTCGGCCTGGCCGGGGTGGTGCGGATTCCCGGAACGGCTCTCTGGGGTTTCGCCTCGGACCGCATGGGGCGCGACCGTGCCTATGGCATCGCCACCGTCATGGCCCTCGGCGGCATCGGACTGCTTATGACCGCGGGTCCCGAGTCCCCCGCGTGGTGGTTCGTGGCCTTCGCCGTCCTCTACGGCGTCGGTCACAGCGCCGCCAACGCCACCTTCGGCGCCACCCTCACGGACATTTTCTGGGGCAGGCACGTCGCCACCATCATCGGACTGCTGGAGATCTTTTACGGGTTCGGAATCGCTCTCGGACCCTGGTTCGGCGGGTTCGTGTACGATGTCACGGGCTCGTACCAATACGCCTGGATGCTGGGGTTGCTGTCGTATACGCTGGCCTACGTGAGCATACAGTTGAGCATCACGTGGAAGCGGCGGTTCCAACCCGAGACCCGGTGAGGCGGTGGGAGAGCCGAAAAGCCACTACGCGACCCCTACGGCCGCAAGGCCGTCACGGCCGTTCTTCTACGGCTACGTCATCGTCGCCATGTGCTTCCTCAACCTGGTGCTGGTGGGCGGCCTCTTGGCCGGCTTCAGCGTGTTCAACGTCGCCCTGCTGGAGGCGTTCCGTTGGTCGCGCGCCGGCACCGCCACCATCGCCTCGGTGAACGGCATCGCCTACAGCGTGCTGGCGCCGGTGGCGGGTTGGGCCTACGACCGTCTCGGACCGCGCATCATGATGCCCCTGGGCTGCGCGCTCGTGGGTCTCGGGCTGGTGTTGGCGAGCCGTAGCGACTCCCTGTGGCAGTTCTACCTCTGCTACGGCCTGCTGGCGGGGTTCGGCATCGGCGGCATCGACTTCGTCGGCACCACCGCCGTGCTGTCCCACTGGTTCCGCCGCCGCCGGGCCACGGCCATCGGCTTCGCCGCCATGGGACTGGGCGTCGGCATCGTGATCGTGCCCGGCGTGCAGATCCTCATCACCGTTTACGGCTGGCGCGGCGCCATGGCGCTTCTGGGAGCGGGCGTGCTGGTGTCGCTGGTACCCCTGAACGCCCTGTTCCAGCGCCGGCGGCCCGAGGACATCGGGCAGCTTCCGGACGGCGACTCCGTGGACGCGCCGAGCCGTGGCTCGCCGGCAGTGGCGCATCCTTCGGGAAACCCCGCCGGCCACCGCGACTGGACGCTACGAGAGCTGCTGTCCTCGTTCCCGTTCTGGTCCATCGTGGTGGGGCACCTGGCGGTGGGCATGGGGTTATCGCTGGTATACACCCATGCCGTCGCCCACCTGATCCACCGTGGGCTCGGCAAACTCGCCGCGGCCTCGATCTTCGGCCTGGTGGGGGTCGTGCGCATTCCAGGCACGGCCGTCTGGGGCTTTGCCGCGGACCGCATGGGCCGGGAACGCGCCTTGCGCGTCGCTACCCTGATGGCGCTGGGCGGCATCGGTGTGCTCATGGCGCTGGGTCCCGAGGCGCCCGGCTGGTGGCCGGTGGCATTCGCCGTCCTCTACGGGCTGGGCCACAGCGCCAGCAACCCGGTCTATGCCTCCACCATCGCGGACATCTTCTGGGGCCGCAACGTCGCCATGATCGTCGGACTGCTGGAGGTCACGTTCGGCCTCGGCGCGGCCCTCGGTACCTGGTTCGGCGGTTTCGCCTATGACCTGACGGGCTCGTATCGATACGCGTGGGGCGTGGAACTGTTATGCCTGGTGGTGATCTACGCCAGCATCGGGGCGGCCCTGACGTGGAAGCGGCGGTTCCGGCCCGACCCTGCCTGAAGATGCGAAAGGAAGCGCGGAAAGGTTGACAGCGCGCGTTCCTTTGACTAATCTGAACCGACTCCGCTCGTGAATACAGCGCCCCGTCCGACGAACTCCTCGGCGAGTTTCCTTGCAGACTTGAGGAAGCGTGTTTCGTCATCGGCAAGTGACGATGACCACCGGGGGCCACCCTCACGCGGGGAGCCGCGAGCACATCGACCGCAAATCACACAAGAGGAGTAAGAAATGGCCAAAGCAGCAAAGAAACTGGGGGCCCCGGCCGAGCAGATTCACGACCTGCGTAACGCGCTGGAGTGGCTGAAATCGGAGGGAGACCTGATCGAGACGGACAAGGAGGTCGATCCCGACCTGGAGATCACGGCGATCCAGAAGAACCTCGACGGCGGTTGCCCGATTCTGTTCAACAACGTCAAGGACAAGCCGTATCACCGGGCGGTGACGAACCTGTTCGGCGACATGGGCGTGATCAACAAGATGTTCGGGTGGGAAAACCACACCGACCGCACGCGCAAGCTGGCGGACGCCATCAAGAACCAGATTCCGCCGGTGGAGGTAAGCTCCGAGGAGGCGCCGGTCCACGAGGAGATCATCAAGGACCCCAAGGACGTCAACGAGTACATGCTGCCCATACGGCACACCGAGTACGAACCGGAGCTGACCGTGGGCTCGGGCAACCGGCTCATCTCCGGCGAGCACTTCGACGGCGGCACCGACCTCGGCTACAACCGCATGAACTTCCGCTGGGGCAACATCGCCACCTTCCAGATCTCGCCCGGATCGCACATGTGGCAGGTGGTGTCCAAGTACTACCAGGCCGACAAGCCCGTCCCCATCACCATGTGCTTCGGGGTCCCGCCCTCCTGCACGCTGCTGGCGGGCGCCGGCTTCGACTACGTGGTGCTGCCCCAGGGCTGCGACGAACTGGGGGTGGCCGGCGCGGTACAGGGCGCACCGGTGCGGGTGGTCAAGGCCAAGACCGTGGACGCGCTGGCGCTGGCCGACTGCGAGGTGGTGCTGGAGGGTTATGTCAACCCGCGCGACCGCCGCTACGAGACCGAGGAATCCGAGAAGGCCGACATCCAGGGACGTTACCACTTCCATCCGGAGTGGGCCGGCTACATGGGCAAGGCCTACAAGGCGCCCACCTTCCACGTCACCGCGGTGACCACGCGGAAGCGCGAGGGCAAGCCGATCATCTTCCCGCTGGGCGTGCACACCCTGGACGACCACAACATCGACACCACCGTTCGCGAGGCGTGCATGTATCTCTTGTGCGAGCGCATGCAGCCCGGCATCATCCAGGACGTCAACATCCCCTACTGCATGACCGACTGGGGCGGCGCCATCATCCAGGTGAAAAAGCGCAACCGCATCGAGGAAGGCTGGCAGCGGAACTTCATGTCCGCCATCCTGTCCACCTCCCAGGGTTCCCGCCTAGTGGTGGCCGCCAGCGAGGACACCGACATCTACGACATGGACGACATCATGTGGTGCATGACCACCCGGGTGAATCCCAAGACGGACATCCTCAATCCGATTCCCGGCGGACGCGGACAGACCTTCATGCCGGCCGAACGCATGACCGCCGGCGACCAGCAGTGGACGGCTTCCAACACGGTGTTCGAGGGTGGCATGGGCATCGACGCCACGGTGCCGTTCGGATACGAGAGCGACTTCCTCCGTCCGGTGTACGCGGTGGACAAGGTGGACCTCAAGAACTTCTTCAACGACAAGGACATCGCCAACGCCAAGTCCCGCATGCACGGCTGGGTCCACTCGCTGGCCCGCACCGGCCGGTAACACTCGCCGACAGCGAAAAGGCGGCCTTCCGGGGCCGCCTTTTTTGCGCCCGGCGGCGATGGGACGTGGACAGACGGTGCTCGAAATGGCGCCCTTCGACTTCGCTCGGCTACGCCTCGCTACGCTCAGGACGAACGGCTTGGAAAGCCGCGTCTCCGTTCGTTCTGAGCGTAGCGAAGCGAAGTCGAAGGACATACGGCTTGGTAACCGCATCTCCGAAGTCGAAGGACGCACGGCTTGGGTAACCGCACCTCCGTTCGTCCCAAGCGTAGTGAAGCCGAAGGATGCACGGCTTGGGTAACCACACCTCCGTTCGTCCTGAGCGTAGCGAAGCGAAGTCGAAGGGCGCCGTTTCAACTCCAAGGATAGGTTCCACCGAATGACCGACACCGCGCGACTGGAACGGATGACCGGGCTGCTGGAGCGGCACTACGGCGAGTCCGGACACGAGGCGGCCGGGCGCCTGCGCCGCTGGATGAGCGGCGAGATTCCCTACGCGGCGCCGGAGGTCATCGACCGGCACCTCGAAGAAACCCACCTGGCGCTGGTGTTCGACGCATTCCGGCAGGTGCTGCCCTTCGGCACCGGCGGCCGGAGAGGACCCGTGGGCTACGGTCCCAACCGGATGAACCCGTCGACGGTGGCCATGACCGCCCAGGGTCATTCCAACTACCTGAACGGCGACTCCCCCTCCGATTCCCGGCCTGGCGCAACCGTGCCCCCTCGGCCCCTGAGCGTGGTGGTGGCCAACGACGTGCGCGTCTTCGCCGACAACGCCGGCGTGTACGGGTTCCTGGGGCCGGCGCATCCCATGCTGGGCGTGTCCTCGCGCTCCCTGGCCAGACTGGCGTGCGAGATCTATGCCGCCAACGGCATCATCTCCTACCTGGCGGCGCCCGAGGACGATCACGCGGTGACCAGCACTCCGGAGCTGTCCTTCTTCATCGTCCGGATGGGCGCCGCGGGCGGGGTGAACCTGTCGGCGTCCCACAACCCCCCGGACGACAACGGCATCAAGGTCTACGACGCCTACGGCAGCCAGCCGGTGGCGCCCGAGGACCAACGGCTGGTGGAGATCATGGACAAGGCCACGGCCGTCCGCACTGTCCCATTCGCGGAGGGCCTTCGGTCGGGAATGATCCGCCCGCTGCCCGCGGACCTCCCGGCCGCATACGTCGAAACCTATGTCAGCCTCTACGGGGACCTCTACCCCCCCAGGGCCGACGCGCCGGTGGTCTACACGCCCCTGTGCGGCTGCGGCGTGAACACGGTGAAGGAGGTGCTGGAACGGCTGGGCTTTTCCCTGTTGATTCCGCCGGACCAGGGCCTGGACGGGAGCTTCGCGGCCATTCCCTTCAAGGCGCCCAACCCGGAGGTGCCCCACGCCACCGCCCCGGCCCGGGAATTCGCCGACCGGCACGGCGTCGGCATCGTCCTGTCGAGCGATCCGGACGCCGACCGAATCGGCATGGAGGCCCGCCTTGCCGACGGCTCCTGGTACCACTTCGACGGCAACCAGATCGCCGCCATCCTTTGCCACCATCTCATGCTCGACCCCCAGGGCCCGCGCCGCCGGGGCCTGGTGATGGAAACGCTGGTGACCACCCGGCTGCTCGGAAGGGTCGTGGCGGAAGCGGGGGACTCGTGGCTGATCGACGACCTGCTGGTGGGCTTCAAGTACGTGGCCGACGTGCTCAAGACCCTGGAACGGTCCGGCCGCTACAAGCACGTCGCCTGCTCGCCGCGGGACCTGGTCCTGGCCGCCGAGGAGAGCCACGGCGTGGTCATGGCCCCCGGCATCCGGGACAAGGACGCCACGCCCGCGTGCATGGTGCTGGCGGCCCTCTACCAGCGGCTGCTGGACCAGGACCGGACCATGCTGGACTACTACGTCGACATGCTCCGGGAGCTGGGAAGCTACGACAACGTCAACCGTGGCATCACCCTGGCGGGAGCGGAGGGGTCCCGGAAAAAGGACCGTATCATGGCCAGTCTCCGGGAAGCGCCTCCCCGGGAACTCGGCGGACACCCGGTGCGCGGTTTCGTGGACTATTGGGACGCGGAGCGCTTCGGCCCCATCGCCAGCGAGACCGACCGGTTGCCGCGGAACGTGCTGCAGGCCCACACCGACCACTTCATCATCACCGTGCGGCCCTCGGGCACCGAACCCAAGCTCAAGCTGTATTGCCAACTGCTGCCGGATGGAGAGGCGCTTGACGCCGCCGGAACGGACCTGCTTGAACAGGTGAGAGCCAAGGCGGACCGGGTGGCACGGTCCCTCTACAACGAGCTGCTCTCGTGCATCGACGTCTCGCTGGACGAGGCCGCGTTGCTGCTCCCGGACATCGTCGACCTGGAGAACAAGCAACGATTCGGGAGCGAGACGGTACCGCGCCTGCGGGACGCCATGAGGAGCGGCCGATTCGCCGGCCTCGACGAGCTGCTCCAGTGGCTGCGCGGGGAAACCGCGGCGATGACGCCGGCGGCCGACCCCCTGCCCGCGCTCAAGCGTTCCCTGGCGGGCCTTTGCCGCGAGTGGCGCGACGAGCCCGGCATGACCCTTGTGGAAGAACTCCGCCGGTGGACCACCGGCGGCGCGTAACCTGCGAAGGAGCTTCGAATGAAGGACAAGATCAACGCAAGCCTGGAGATCGAGCGGGTGCAGCAGGAATGGCTGGACGCCATGGCCAGGAAGTACGAGCTGCCCGACCCCGCCAAGGCCCTTCGTATCGTGCTGAACCACGCCCGCACCAGCGCCGACGAAAAGGCCGTCTTCGAGACCGTGCGCTGTCTCGGCTGCGACTAGCGGGAAGAGCCGGCGCCGGAAGAATCGAAACCGGCCACCCGGCGTCAGCGCGCCGGCGCCTCCTTGCGGATGGCTTCGATGTCGTCGACTTCCTTGGGAATGGCGGCGGACAGGACCTCGTGCCCGTTTTCGGTCACCAGCACGTCGTCCTCGATGCGCACGCCGATGCCGCGGTAATCGGCGCTCACGTCCTCCAGGTCCTCGGCGATGTAGAGGCCCGGCTCCACCGTGAGGACCATGCCGGGCTCCAGCGGACGTGACACGCCGCCGACGCGGTACCGGCCCACGTCGTGAACGTCCAGGCCCAGCCAGTGGCCGGTGCGGTGCATGTAGAAACGGGCGTGCTCGCCCTTCTCGATGAGCTCGCCGGCCTCCCCCGACAGCAGCCCGATATCGAGCAAACCGTCCACCAGCACTTCGGTGGCGCGCCGGTGGACCTCGTCCATGGACCCGCCGGGGCGCACCGCGGCGATGCCTTCCTGTTGCGCCCGGAGGACGATTTCGTAGATCCTCCGCTGGGGCGGCGAGTAGCCCTTTCCCACGGGAAACGTCCGCGTCACATCGGAACAGTAGCCGTCGAACTCGGCGCCGGCGTCGATCAGCACAAGGTCGCCGTCGCGCATGCGGCGGTCGTTCTGGGTGTAGTGGAGGATGGTCGCGTTGGGGCCGGACGCGACGATGGACGGATAGGCCCAGCCGGAGCCGCCGGCCGAACGGAAATGGTACTCCAGCAGCGCCTCCAGCTCGTATTCGAAGGCGCCGTCCCGGACTTCCCTCATGGCCGCCACGTGGGCGCCGGCGGACGCGGCCACCGCCTTGCGCATGAGTTCCAGTTCCCCGGGTGACTTGTAGAGGCGCATTTCGTGCAAAATCGCCGCCGGATCCACCACGGACACGACGCCCCGGCCGGTGCGGGCGCGGCCGGACCGGCTGTGGTCGATGAGCTCTTGCAGCAAGGCCGTCATCCGCTCGTCCCGGCCCGGCGCGAAGTAGACGTTGTCGGTCTGCGCCAGATGCGCCGGCAGGACCTCCCGCACCTGGTCGATGGTGTAGGCGGCGTCGGCGCCGAACACCTCCCGGGCGCCGTCGACGCCGTACCGTTTTCCGGTCCAGGTCTCCTTCGCACGGTCCCGCGGCTGCACGAACAGGATGAAGCGCTCCTCCTCGTGTTGCGGCGACAGCACGCAAAGGCAGTTGGGTTCCGGGAACCCGGTCAGATAGAGCAGGTCATTGTCCTGCCGGTACCGGTACTCGACATCGTTCGACCGGGTCGACTGGGGCGCGGCCGGGATGATCGCCACACCCTCGCCCATGTTCTTCACGAAAACCTCGCGGCGTTCCCTGTAGCTCTTGGTATCCATGCCGCATTTCCTTACGGCAAGTTCCGTCCGGTGGCAAGGGACGAGTTCCGGGAGGATGGACGACTTGCGCCGCCCGGCCCAGGAGCGGAGGTCTTCCTCGCTTCACGTGACCGGATCTGCTACAAGGGTCTCCACAAGCGGAGTCCGAACCGGGCTTCCAACCGGGCGGCACGGGATCGCCCGAAAGAGGCCTTCGGAACACGGCAGGCCCAGTCCGGTGGGGTCGCGTCCAGGAGGAGTTCCCATGGCGGAAACAGTCTACAAGGACTTCAAGCGCGAGGAGATGGAGTACCAGTTCAATCCTCGCACCACGGTGACCGAGTATCCGCGGTTGGCGGAGGAGCGGGAGAAGGCCAGCGAGGTCACCCGCGCGAAACTGAAACACCATCGCGACGTGCGCTACGGCGACAGCCCGCAGATGTTGCTGGACATCTTCCCGGCGGAGCAGGCCGGCGCGCCGGTGCAGATATACATACACGGCGGCTACTGGCGCGGCGGCAGCAAGGACGCCTACAGCTTCATTGCCGAGCCCTTTGTCGAAGCCGGCGCCACCATGGTGCTGCTGGAATACGACCTCTGTCCCCAGGTCACCGTGCCCGACATCATGCGCGAGACCCGGGAGGGCATCGCGTGGGTCTACCGCCATATCGCCGAGTACGGCGGCGACCCGGAGCGGATCTACCTGTCGGGATCCTCGGCCGGCGGCCACCTGACCGCGAGGGCGTTGAGCCACCCCTGGGAAGAGGACGGCCTGCCCGAGGACATCATCAAGGCGGCGGTGGCGATCACCGGAGTGTACGACGCGGACCCCGTGTTCTACGTCTCGTCCAACGACGACATCCGGCTGACACCCGATACCGCCCGGGAAATCAGCGCCATGCTCCACCCTCCCCTGGACCGGGCCCCGTTCGTGGTGGCGGTGGGCGGGGCGGAGACTCGCGGCTGGATCGGCATGTCCAGGGACTTCTTTGCCCTTTGCCAGGAGCGGGGCCTGGACTGCAGCTATCTGGAGGTGCCGGGTAAACACCACTTCTCGGTTTCCGGTGGACTGGGCGAAAGGGGCAGCCTGATGGCGCGCACCGTGTTGTCGCAGATGGGTTGCCTGCCGGAATCGTCCTGACCGGCCATCCGGCGATGGCGGCAGGGGAAAGGGTTTGAAGCCGCGGCTCCAGTGCTCGTACGAATGCTTATGAACCGGCAACACCAAGGGTTTGAGCGGATTCATGGGGCGGTCCGCGCGGGTTGGCTCATTCTTTTGACGGTGCTCTTGTCCGCCTCGTTCTCCCACGCGCAAAGAGTCTACGTCAGCGGCTATCGCGAGATCATGCTGCGCTCCGGACCCAGCGTGGAGCACAGGATTATCGCCGCGCTGAAAACCGGGAACGAGATGGAGATCGTAGGAGTGGAGGGCGACTACAATCTCGTGTCGCTCCCCGACGGCCGGCAAGGCTACGTGCTCACGAGCTTCCTGACCGAGGAGGCGCCGCCCCTGCGCCAGGTCGAAGAGTTGACGGCCAAGGTCGAGGCCCAGTTGGCCGAGCTCGAACAGCTTCGCGGCGAGAACCTCCAGCTCACGGCCCAGAACGAGAAACTGAAAAACAGCAACCAGAGCGACCAACGCCAGCTCCGGCGGCTCCAGCAGGAAAGCACCAACCTCCAGCGCGACATGCGGCTGTGGTGGTTCGTCGCCGGTGCGGGGGTTCTGCTGATCGGCTGGCTGATGGGATGGACCCGCGTCCGCCTGAGGAGAAAGGTCCGGTCCCGGAGCTTCACCTAGTGTGGTGTCTGGTTAATTCGCATCATAATCTGCGGGTCTTTTTCGCCGTCGGCTGCGTTGCTCTTCCTCGCGTGGTGCCCGCCACTGCTCGTCATCGCGCCTTGCCGACGAC
>Ga0209754_1003601_pt1 | contig 10308 bp, 10 predicted proteins | sample MesohylBB_FD_187295 | JGI IMG/M metagenome (GOLD analysis project Ga0209754, IMG submission 187295) | Host-associated microbial community of the marine sponge Aplysina aerophoba from Gulf of Piran - sponge mesohyl, lysed by bead beating... | ecosystem: Host-associated > Porifera > Sponge >... | reverse complement strand
CGCTGCCTGCGCATTTATTTCGCGTGGGACGAGGAAACCGCCAAGGTCGTGATCGGCCATCTGCCGGGGCACATGAAGACATGACGGAATCCGGCCGGCGGCCCGGCGCGTCCCCCACCGGCGACCATGCGTCCTGAAGCGTCCGGGCGGGTGTCTTGCCGTCCAAATGCTGGCGCCGACGGTCGAACCAGCGCCGGACGCTGATATCGCTGGACGTGCCGGCACGATCGCCGACGACAAAGGCCAGGAATGAAGCCGGGCGGCGATCGTGTCCGGTGTCGTGGGGGTACCGGACAGGTCGTGTCGTGCACTGGATTGAGAGATTCCCAGCAGGCGGGTGAGCAACTCAGGACCCGGAACGACCTGCATGGCGCGCCACTCTTGGGCCGGGGCCGGAGACTGATCCAGAGCTTCGCTGGTTTTTTTTTCGAGCAGGATGGAAAGACCGTGCGGATCGATGCATGGCAGCCGCTGGAGTTCAGTAAGGAAGGTCTGGTCGATGCCGGCTTCGGCCATGCCCACCTTGAGTCCGGCCAGGGCGGAATCATCCAGGCAGGTGACCGGTTTGGAGAGCAGGCCCATCGCGTCCGCACGGATCAACGCATCGACAGCTGCGGCCGCAAGCCTCGGGTCGTTGTTTGGAGCGCGAACGGACTGGATACGAAAATTGGTCATGACCGGAGAGTTGTCCGGTGGTCTGAGCCGGGCCAACCACGGGCTGAATCCGGTTGAAATGGTACAGGGCGTCTACAGCCGGATGTGCAGGTGTGCTCGGCACAGTCCCTGCGCTCGCGCTGTCGGAGGTCATGTGCGAACGGGTTCTTTCGACGGTGCTGACGGCGCTCGCCCAGGCGGATCCCTCGATGGACTGTCCCGGCGCGCCGCGCCAGACCACGCATCCGGGCCGTATCGAAGTCGCCCCGAACCGGCGCACCTCGGTCCGATCGTTGCATCTGGTTCGGTGGCTTTCGCCATTGATTGAGGGTCGCCTCAACAGTGCCAGGGCGACGACATCAATGCGGTGCCCGGGTGCCGCCTGCCGGTCGAGCCGCGCCCATGTCAGCCCAGCGTGTCGACCAGCCCCGCTTCGGCAATTCTCGTGTCCCGTGTCAGAAGTGTCGCTCCGAGCACGCGGGCGGTCGCTACCAGAATGCGATCGGCCGGGTCGCGATGAAAGGAACCCGGCAAGGACGCCAACTCGGCCGCCACCGCCGGAGAGATGCCGTGGCGGCGCACCAACGGCGCGGCGACCGCCTTGTCCAGCCACTCCCGCAGTGGAATGGTCAAGCGGACCCGTCCCAGGCTGTACAGCATGGCCACTTCCCAGAGCGAGATATCGGAAACTTCAAGCGGCGAGTTGGCGCCGGCGGCCGTAATGACGTTCCGCTGCTCCCGGGACAGCTGATCCCGATCTCCGTGCCACCGGAGCAGGATGTGCGTGTCGATTAGATACATCAAAATCTGAGGCCGCTTCACCCGTCGTCGCATGCCGCTCCTACGGCGCGATGGCATGCGATAAACGATTGTATTGACGGCATTATTCCCCAATGGTACACTGTCCTCCACTTGGCCAAGCCAGCGATGAGGCCGTCACAGCCCACGTCCACTGTTGCCGTCACCATGCTACCTCTGCGCTTACGGGCCAGCTACCGGAAATCGCCGCGCAGAAACCGCCTCGAAGGACCGCCGCACCATGGCCGAACGCCAGTACCGCACCCTCACCAAGCGCACCGTGGACCGTCTCTCGGTCAACGGCAAGGACGCCGTCTTCTGGGATAACGACCTTCCCGGCTTCGGCGTACGAGTCTACCCCTCGGGCAAGAAGGTCTTCGTCGTCCAGACCCGCGCCTTCGGCCGCTCGAAGCGCGTCAGCCTCGGCCGGCATGGCGACTGTCCAGCGATGGAGTCGTCCGCCGCGCCAGGGTAGTGCTTGATCGGAGTTGGCCAATTCCGCCCACAAGCAGGGGCCACTTCCTCGTGTCTCCCGGTCCAATGCAGGTTGCCGGAACACCGTCCCGCCTCGAATTCCAAGCGGCAGCAGACGTCTATGGTTGCGAGAAGTGCCGCAAATTTGAAGAACGTGGCGCGCGCCCGACGTTAGAGGACGACGGGGATCTCCGCGGTGTCCCCGCTTCCGAGCACGAACTCCGCCAAGTATTTGGGGCCTACAATGGCTACTTGACAAGGGCAGAAGGAAGATGACCGAAGTGCTAGAGTGCACCCTAGCACTCAAAACAGGGATAAGTCATGCTCGAACAAATGTTCGCCTGGTTTTCTGCGAACCATTGGGCTGAACATCTCATACAGGCGGTTATTGTGTGGGGCGGTGCAATGGGATTCGTAAGGTGGGTTACAAGCGGCAACAGGGAAGATTTGAAGGAGGTCAAAAAAATCCTCTTAGCATCTAAGGGTTCCGCCGACTCGACCCAACCTGGCCCTGGATTAGAGGCCAGGATTGATGGGGCAGAATGGGACTGGGACAGGTTCAAGAAATCGGACCGGGCCAGGCCGATCCTGGAAGACATGTATAGGCAGAGTGAAACTGACAATGGCCCAAAAGACACCTTTCTTGCTCGAAAGCTGCGCAAATGACCGTCTATCAACTAACCTTTATAAGCCCCGTTGCATACCCGAGACTGTCCACCAACCGATCGGTTTCGAGTGCACCGAACAGCCGTTCGGGCGGCGACCTGAATTCGGGCTGCCCCAACAACCTGTTGATTCCGGCGACTCAGCGAGCGTGTTCTGCTCGTGACGCTGCGTCCCGCTCTTCGATGAGTTTGCCGATGCGCTCGCGGCGGAATTCCAGAAAATCGGCTACATGCTCCATGCCACCCACGGGCGCACTCCACTGGAATTCGTCGACGGCCCAATCTGGGTTTTCGCAAGGCTTTACCTCCAGGGGCGGCGGCACCAGGCAGCAAACGTCGCTGTAGAGTTGCTGCGCCCGTCTCTGGATCAGGCTCCGCAGCCTGGGCGAAAGGTCCGTGGGCCTCAGGAAGGCGCCTGGCGCATACACCGCGTTCGCCGCGCTCGTGAACAGCCCGTACGGCAATACCGGCTGCTCCATGCCCGGTGGCTCCTCGAGCTCGTCACGCCACCGGTTCCCGTACTCCTTGTGATCGAAGAGGTGCGCAAGCTGGTAGCCGTCCGGACCGCGCTTGCGAAACTGCTTGCCGGTGAAGACGAATGCCCACAGATGCTTCGGATAGTCGTTGTCGTCGAGCGATAGGCATTGCGGAGGAGCTTCACTGGACTCGGTCCGTTTCCGGAACACTGCAATTTCCGTGCTTCCGGCATACCGCCGAACTCCCGGAAATACGCAGGGCGAGCCCTCCCAGAGATAGATAGCGGGATCAATGCCGAGCGCTTCCAGGCAGATGGACCACTCGCTCCCCAAACGCCGGTTGTCTTCGACCACAGAGCCGACGATTTCCGGGTCGAGAAACCGGACGAACGGCGCCATCGCCCGGGCGAGATTGAGCAGGTCCGCGTCCTTCGGTTGCGGCCAGGCGGGCCACTGGGCTCGCGATCGCGGACTCCGCCCCTGTCGTCGCTGTCGCTTTTCCGAATTGTCCTCCGAAGAAACTGCTAGCCCGCCATCTCGCCGGAAATCGCGATAGAGGCTGACCGCGTTCTTCAGCGTCGCCGTGCCGTTGTACACGTCTCCTGCAATCGGGATCCCGTGCTTGGGCTCCCCCGGATTCAGGCTCTGCAACAGGCCGCCTAGTTCGTCGGAATCGTAGTGTGCGTCGAGATCGCCTTCATGGCGCTCTACTCTCCGGCAGTTGCTGGTTCGACTTCCCACGGTGCTTGCGTTTAGCCCCCTCTCGACCTCCAACCAGACCCTGAATACCGCCTCCTTCATGCCGCTCCTTCCTCCGCGCCCGTTTCGGTCAGCATCGGCCTGCAGCGCAGCGTCCGCTTTCGTCCAATTCCGGTCCACTTGCCGAGATCTCCACGGTTGCTACGGCACCTCGACCTCTTGCCTCGGACATCCTGCGCATCCCCCGCTTCCTACGTCGGGACGGTAATGGTTTGCATTTCCTGGCTGTCGAACCGCGATGGATGGATTGCGCCACACTTGTGCGTCAAATCATCCTAAATCACCGTTATTATTGATGTTTCTTATCTTCAGTCTCACTCCGTCATCAAATAGTCACCGGATTGAGTGCAATTCATGACCCGGTATGTCCTGACATGTCCTGCCAAACCTGTCCATTCCCGAATCGCCCGATTCCGGCATCTCCACAAACGGGCGTGTGGTGCCCGCCGGCTGCCGTCATTCTCCGCCGCAGGGATCCATAGCCTCCGCTCCGTTGCACTGAGGTCGACCATCTTGCCGGCGACGACCGTCATCCCTTGCACGATGGCGGCCGCGGCAATCAGCGGGTCGCCGCCAACACCTTTAGGCGGTTCCAACGCTCTTGCACGCGAGCACGGTGAGGACACCCTACCGTCGCGCCCGTCTTCCGGGCCGTCCGTCACTTCAGCGCCGGCGCCGCATCTGTAGAGCCGCCGTCTTCCGCGACGACGGCCCTTTGCCGTGGTCTCCCCCGAACGTCCCCGCGGCGCCTCATTCAGCCGCGGGCGCTCGATGGCTCCGTTCACTCCGGTGTGTCCCACCCCCTCCCGTGGCAAGGGGGTCCAGTCCTAGAACAAACGTATCTTCGCAATCGAGTGGCTCAGCGGAATAGCCTCTTGAGGCAGGGTCTGTGGACTTTGCAGCTCCTGCTTGCCGTAGAGCTTGAACCATGCCTCGCCGGCACGGGGATCAACGCTGATCATGGCGTAGGAGCTCCGCGCGTACAGCGCCAGACGCTCGAAACGGTAACCCTCGTCGGTCTCGCCTTCGTCGGCAGCGCCCAAGCGCAAGACCCAGGACTGGGGCAGCGAGAGGTTGTAGGTAATGGCGCTCGACGTGAGTTGGTAGATTCGGCGACCCTGCCCGTCGTCGATCGCGAAGACGGCGGAGACATGGACATCGCCGCTCAGCACCGAGACCTTGATGCCTTTGGCGGCGGCGCTGAACAGTACGTCCATCAGCGCTTCGCGCTCGGTCTTGTGCAATTCGTGCTCCCACGAATCGCGCAAATCGTCGCCCAGACCGCCCAGCCGCTCGTCGGCCTGGACCAGCGCCGCTCGCGTGTGCAGCACGGGCACCGGCGAAACCACGAACAGGAAAGGCGTGTCCTCCGGCGTCAGACCGCCCGCCCACTCGGCGAAGCGCTCGAACTGCTCGAGGCCCAGGATGCGGTAGCTCTCACGCCCGATGTCGCGCCGCCCGCGTCCGTCCAGTACGTAGAAAGCGCAGCCGCCGCGCTGGAAGGCGTAGTCCAACACCCCGTCCGCGGTCGGTGGATTGTGACTGTGCTGGTACTCGACATAGCTCTGCCTGGCCGCGCGGAACATGCGCTGCATCAGCTCGAGCCCCTCGTCATAGCTCAGCCCCCGCTCATCGAGGTCCGGCAGCATCCGGCGCAGGCCATCCTGTCCGTCGTCACGACGAAAGTAATGCGACCCCCAGCCGTCGCCGATTTCGTGGTCGTCCCAGATCATGTAGGTGGGGAAGCTGTCGAACACCCGCTGAACGCTCTCGAAGCCCCAGTAACCGCGATAGATGTCGCGGTACCAGCTGCGCATCGCGTCCTCGTCCGGCAGCACGTGGCCGCCCTCCTTGCGCATCGTGCGGTTCAGATGCCGCCAGATGTCCAGCGTCTTCACGCCGTCGCTGTAGCATTGGTCGCCGCCGGAGATGATCAGGTCCACCTCGTCCCCGTGTCGGCGAAGCGCTTCGCCAAGGAACTCCCACATGTCGAGGTTCGCCGCCTCGGTGCGAGTCGCAAACAGCCCGTTCACGGCGTAGGGCATGTGGCAGGACAACACCGCGAACTGGAATGGCCGCCGCTCGCTTTCCGGCGCCGGCGTGCGGAACCGCCGCAGCCGGTTGTGGCCGAGCGTCACCCGCTCTCGGTCGCGAGCGTATAGCGCGTAACCGTAGCGCGTATCGGGTTCGAGCCCTTGCAGATCCACCACTGCGGTGGTGTCCGACTCGTAGTCGGCCATCTCGAAGTCCTCCCGGTGCATCCCCGGCAGTGAGGCCGCTGCGTCGTCGAGCATCAGGGGCGCCGCGCTCAAGGCGGCCCGCAGTGCCGCTTCGCCCGCGCAAGATGCGAGCGCCCCCGCATGTGGATACACGAGCAGGGAGAACGCGCCCGGCCGGCCGGTACGCAGCCACACCCGCGCACTGTCCTCGGTGGCGTGCCCGACGATGGCCGCCACCTTCAGACGCGGATTCGGCCACGGCCGGTCCGTCTTGAAGACGAACGAGTCGGTTGAAGGGTGTGATTGGACCATGATTTCCTCCCGGCAATTCAGCCCCACTCAACGGACGCGGCAGCCCGCCTCGGACGGCTCGCTCTCGACAACCCCCGCCATGGCGCATCGGTCGACGATCTCACCCGCATTGCCCGGCGGCGGCCCCACAATTTGCGCCACGGCAGTCGTCCGGTCGATCCACCGGTTCGTACATCCGCTCCAGCCCGCCGCGGCGTCGCCACCAAACCGATCCCGAAGTATCGGCGATCGTCGACCGGAAGCAGCCGCAAAGAGCCTCTCGACCGCACTGCGCGAGCCGGTGGATGGTCGCGCTCTCGCGCCGGCGCCCTGCCTCGCTGTAGTGAAGCAGCAGCGTATCGGGAGAGAAAAAGTTGCGCGCAACGGTGCCCTGTACCCGGATATTCGTTCGCCTGTCGCCGGCGTAATCCACCGCAGCCTGTGTCGGTCCCCGGTCGGACAGTTTCTCGCCATGCCCTGTCAGCTTCAGGCCTTCCTGAACCAGCAGGACCTGGTAAGTCACCTGAAGGCCCTTGAACTCGGCCAGCGCCGTCTCTTCGTAGGCCACCGTGAATTTCCAGTTGCCGGACAGATCGGGTGGCGGAGCGATGTAGTCGTTGAAGATCATGTATCCCAGACTGAGCGAGACGGTCGTCACAAGGGCCCCGACGATCTGGCCGCCGAGAGACGAGGCTCGCTTCCACAGCCACGTTCCGCCCGTCCCCCTGTCGTCCGGTCCTGACCGGTCATCCGTCATGGTGCGCTTCCGACGACCGTCCCCGGTCATTGCGTTTCGTTCGATTGTTCCGGTGACCGGATTGTCGCTGCCCTCCGTCAGACTTGCGACGCTAGCCAGGTCGATCGTCCCTGCCGGCATTCGACGGGTCAAGGCGCTCCCAGGACACATGTCCTCATCCACGTGGCGGTCAGGCCACTGACGCCCAGCCTCCTGTTGCGAGCCCGCCGTGCTATTCCGCGGACGACACGCCAAACTTCGCAGAGGCAGTAGCGCACTGCCCGAGAATCGAACCCGTGGCCCGCTGCGATGACGCGGTCCCCCCGTTCCCGACGTTCGGCACGAAGGAGACGGCACGATGAACGCGGCCATGGCGCTTTCCGCCAACTCCGATATGACCATCTTCACCCACCTGTTCGCGCGGGTCCTCTGAGGACGACCGCTACGTCGTGGAGCGCTTCCAGACTCTCACCGACGGCGACACCCACCGCATGCCCGGCGTCGAGCCGGCGAAGGAGGGTCGGCGCAAGGCGAAGCCCATCACCGCGTCGCTGAAGTACGCCCAGGGGCTGCGGCCCGCGCAACGAGATCATCATGTGCGCCGGTTTGCGCAACAAGGCCAGCGGAATCCAATATTGGGCTCGCTGTCGACCGGCCTGTTCGCCGACCGGGCGTCCGCCGCCTGGATTCCAACCCCGGCGAGGACACCACGATGGCCGAGCAGGAGATCGAGATCCGCCGACGCGCGATCTGGAAGCCGGGCACGCACCCGGCCAGCATTGACGACGCGGGGGAGAGCATCCGCGCGCGGGCCGGGCTGCACAACGTGCGCATCCACGGCATCCGTCACTCTTGTGCATCAAATTCTACTAAACGACCGTTATCATTGATATTTTTTGTCTTCTATCCAAACCCGTCATCATATAGTCACCGGATTGGGTGCAACTCCTGACAGGGCATGTCCTGACAAACGGCGACATATCTGTCCATTTCCTATTTCCGCATCCGTTCCGCAAAGCCGTGGAGCCGACCGGCGGGCCGCTACGTTCGATGTGTCCTGACGGCAGATTTCCATGTACTGCGCGCAGTGACCACCTCCGGTCGTTCGGGCCAGCACGGCCACACTTACTCCGCATCGGTAGCCGGTCAGTGTCGTTTCCGGGCCAGCGACGTTTCCGGGTTCCGCCCGACAGTGGTTGGCTTCTGTCCGCCCACGTGCCCCGCTTCCGCCGTTCAGCAGACGGTCGAGACCCTGCCTTCAGCCAGGCGGGATCAGCACGAGCTTGCCAGTGAACTTCTTGGCAAGGAACACCTCCTGCGCCCGGCCGATGTCGCGGAGCGGAAAGGTCCCGGCAACGACGGGGCGTAATCTCTCTGCGTTCGATATAGGAGACCAGGTTCTCGAACACGACGTCGTCCTGAAACGTGCACCCGAACAGCGACAGGTCCTTGAGATAGAGCGTTCGCAGGTCGAGCCCGACGATCGGGCCGGCGATTGCTCCGGCCGTGGCATACCGACCTCCGCGTTTGAGAACGTCGAGCAAAGACGGCCAGACGTCGCCCGCGACGAGATCGACGACGACATCGACGGCATCACGCCCGATGGCGGCGGCCAAATCGGCATTGCGGTCGACAACCTCATCGGCGCCGATTGCGCGGACGGCATCGGCCTTCGACGCGCCGGCAACGGCGATGACATGCGCGCCGCGACGCTTCGCCAGCTGCACCGCCGCCCCGATCCCACGCCGCCCGACGCACCCGTGACCAGGACCCTCTCGGCGCCGACGGACGCCCGATGCAGCATGTTCTCCGCCGTCAACCAGGAACACGGAACGGACGCCAGTTCCGCGTCCGTCCAGTCGCAGTTCACGGCATGGGTCTCGCGGGACGGCGCCCTGGCGTACTGCGCGAAGGCGCCGTCGCACTCGGACCCGAATGTCCAGCATTCGAACGGCCGGTATTCGACGTAGCTCCGGAGCATGTTGCGGACGATCACCCGCTCGCCGATGCGCGCGGCGTCCACGCCCTCGCCGACAGCGACGATCTGGCCGCAGCAGTCCGCGCCTTGGATGCGGGGAAACGCAATGGGCGCGCCGGACCACGTGGCATCGTCGTCGTCGACCTCCTTGAACCCGCCGGCGCCGCCGGTGTCGGTCGCTTCCGTAACCTTCTTCGAATACCAGCCGATACGGGTGTTGATATCGGTGTTGTTGACGCCGGCGGCGGCAACCTTGATGAGGACCTCACCGGCCCCGGGCGTGGGCGTCGGAACGTCTTCCCTATACCGGAGAGCGTCGAGGCCTCCGTGCCCAGTCAACTGCACGGCCGTCATCCGCGCCGGAACCTGATGGCCCATTGTCATTCCCCCGGGTACGGAATCACCTGGTGGCGGTTTGGAGGCAACGCCGCCTCGAAGGTACCGGTCGGTGTCATGGCGGCCGGAGCGGAAACAATCAACCGGCAGACGCTGCATCCGTACCGCTGCCCTGCCCACCGGCCAAGCTTGCCGGGCTCGTGAGACCGAAGCGTATTGGAAGGGCGCCGCCGCTGGCCGTCAAGCAAGTCGCACCGACGATACGTCTTGTCGAGCCCACGCGACGATCTAGACTGAAGTTCCAGCAGTGTTGAAACGCAAGTAGTTGATATGAATAGGAATCATGAGATTTCAGTGGTGTGTTACTGGGTACACTATGTCCGGATCTCCAGGAGTTCGAGTGCCTTGCGCTGAAGCGGCGTGGGCCGTGTGGTGACCTGGAAGGGTTCGGCGCCCGGGATGTGGGGCGCCACGGTGTTGCGGGTTATGGTGGCAAGATCGTCGATGAGGGTGCGGAAGCTGTGCACCGGATCACCGTCGGTGGTTGTTCTGGTGGCCGCCTTGTCCTGAGCACTCATTGATCTCTTTGCCGGCGCCACGACGGACGGGCGCCGGGCCTCGGCGCCTTCGGCATCCTCGTCGTCAAACAGCATGGGTTTGAGCTTCCGGCGCATGTGCCACTCCACGTAGTAGGCGAGCATGCACAACAGGACGTGGGCCCGAACTCGGGGTTCGGTGCGGTGGAAGACGGGGCGGACCTTGAGGTCCATGGTCTTCAAGCTGCGGAAGGCCCGCTCCAAATCGCAGAGTAAATACGTCGATAAACTTGACGCCGGCGGACGGTCATGTAGTATTGCCGGTGCAGGTGCTACTAGATCTGGTGGACTGGCATGAGAACCGTGCGCCAGGATGCCGACAGCCC
>Ga0209754_1003598_pt1 | contig 10312 bp, 10 predicted proteins | sample MesohylBB_FD_187295 | JGI IMG/M metagenome (GOLD analysis project Ga0209754, IMG submission 187295) | Host-associated microbial community of the marine sponge Aplysina aerophoba from Gulf of Piran - sponge mesohyl, lysed by bead beating... | ecosystem: Host-associated > Porifera > Sponge >... | reverse complement strand
GACCAGGGCCACCACCGCTTCCACGCGCCCGTCCTTCCGCCCGGCGAGTTCCTCCGTGGACGCCGTGGCCGCATTGCGGATCAGGATCTGGGCCGAGCCGCGCTCGGCCACCCTCAACGCCAGCCGGTAGGTGAAACCCGCGGCGGTCCCGACGAAGAGCGTCAGCGGTTCGAAAGCGGCAAACCCGCCGAGGCCAACGCTCGAAACCTCCCCGGGACGCAGGTACACGTCTCCGCGCGCCGCGTCGTGCTCCACCATGAAACCGTCAGGTCCCCGTATGATGCGCGCGATCCGGTCGCCGGCAAGCGCAATGCGGCTCACCGCGCGGTTGGAGATCTCCGCCTCGAGCTCCGCGTGGTCCACGGCGTCGAGGATCTGCATCGCCGGCGCCGCGGCAGGCATGCAGGAAAGCAGCGCCGCCCACATGAACGCAGGGACAGGCAGGTGGCGGAGGATTCTCCGGGTCCAGCCTGCCGGCCGCCTCTTCGCGTTCCAGTTTGTCTTCTCTCGTTTCATCTCCGGTCCTCCAGTTCCTCGAAACGCAGGAGGCCGATCCGCCCCGCGTCCACGCGGAACGCCAGACGGTAACGCTTGCGCTCCCGCGACACGGGCTCGCGCCCGATCCAGGCCGCGAGCTCTCCCGTCACCACGACCGTCAAACTCCGGGCGTCCGCCTCGATCCTCTCGGGATAGAACGCCGTCGCAAAGTCGCGCCGCTCCATGCGGCGGGCTTCCGCGGCCACCCATGCCCCGATCGCGCCCCGGGCCGAGGCGTGACTCAGCCGCGCCGCCGCCTCCCGGACGTGCTCCGCGTTCTCCGGCGTGAGCGTCAGGAGCGTCACCGCCACGGTCCGTCCCATGTCCTCCAGGTAGCGCCGCCCGGCCCGGCTCGTGCCCACCTCCCACGAAGGCCCGGCGACCGCCGGGATCAGCACCGCCATGCGCTCCACCGAAGCCAGGCCAAGGCTCAACGCCAGGTTGGCCAGGAGCGAGAGCGCCAGCAGCACGGCCAGCACCGCCCGCCCGTCGCGCACCCGGCGCCGCTCCGCGTCCAGCAGTTCCCGTCTCATCCAGGCCTCCCTATCCGATGAACCGCCGCGCGTGGCTCGGCGGCGCTCCCCTGAGCCCCAACGCGAAGGACGGCAGGAACCAGTAGAGCGCGCAGATGGCCACGTCCGCGCCCCCACCCCGCTTGGCGCGGCGCAGCAGCGCCCACGCCCCGACCCCCGCCGCGAGCCCGGTCACGAAGGCGTTGGCGGCCAGTCCCAGGACCGCCGGCCCCAGGAGCGCCGCCGCCTCGTCGAGCGTCCAGAAGAGCCAGCGCTCCGGGTCGTCCAGGCGCGAGGGGATCGTGTGTCTGGCCACGTCGCTCATCCCCAGCCCTCAAATGATCGCCGTGCCGACAAGGCCCGTCACCACGCCCGTGCCGGCCCCGGCCGCGATGCCCACGCCCACGGCCCCCGCCAGTTGCGCGGCGTTGAAACGCAGAACCGAGCCCACCAGAGCGGCTCCGACCGCGAGCGTGGCCGCAAGCTGCCCGCCGGTTCCCGAGACGATGTTCGTCACCGTGCCCAACGGGCCCGCGAAGGTCGTGTCCGACGTGGCCCACGCCAAGTCCGCGCTCGACATCGTCCAGACGAACGCAAGGAGCGTCCATCCGGTCAGTGAAAACGTCCTCATGGCCTCTCCTCCCGTCCGGCCGTGCCGTCGTCCGACGTCGACAACCGCCGCCGTGCCGAGGCCCAGTCGTCCAGGTCCGCCGCCAGGTACCGCACCCGGCTCCCGAACCGGTGGAACGCCGGCCCGTCGCCGCTCACGCGGTAGCGGTCCAGCGTCCGGGGCGAGAGCCCCAGCCATGCGGCCGCCTCCCTCGTGCTCAGATACTTCGTGCCGTTCGCGTACATTCCATTCCCTCCTTCCTCTTCCAGGTTGATTCCGGCCCCCGCCGACGATAGCGGGGCCGCCGTTGATCCAGGCCTCGCGGCCTCAAAAAAATTGTGGTTCTCTCCGATCCTGGCGCGGATGGCGCCCATCTCTTCCACGCTCGCATGGGCGGCCATCCAGGCCCGGACCCGGTCGACCGTCCTGAGCCTGGGCGACGCTCCCCGGCGCAACCTCCCCACCAGCGACCGGTTGCCCGCCGCCTCCGCCCCCAGCAACGAGGCCTTGGCGCCCGTCACCTCAAGGAACGCCTCCACCTCGCCCCGAAACGCCGGACCCAGCGGCGGATGCCCCATGTAGGCCAGGACACGGTCCGCCGTCCCGAGCCGCACCGAGCGTCCGCGCCCCTGCGAGAACACGAAACCGGGATCTCCCAGCGCTTCGGCGCCGAAGCGCCGGGCGCTCACTCCGTGGCGCTCCCGCCAGGCCGCGACGGCGTGGCGCAGAAGGTCGTCCAGAGGGGCGTCGGGGTGGAGGTCAAGCGCTGCCATGCGTCCCAACATAGGCCAGAAATTCGCTCTTGACAATAGGTTTTAGTCGTGTATAGCCTACAGATAACCGCATCCTTGCGAAGCCATGCTCTTGTGTGCGCTCCAACGTGGCAAGTTTTTTTTGACGTCCCCGGCCGCTGCTTATGAAAGGAAACGGATGAGTCCTGACAACACGACTGAAAGGGAGGCGGTCCGGCGCGACCCGGTCCGGCTAAGGCTCAAGGACCTGCTCCGCCGAAACGACCTCACCCTTGCCGCGGCATCCCTGGCCATTGGCCGCAACAAGACCTACCTGCAGCAGTACGTGGACCGGGGCATCCCGGCGGTGCTCGGCTATCGCGACAGCGAGACCCTGGCCGGAATGCTCGGCTGCGATCCCTCGGAACTCCGCCACGAGGTGGTGCCGAAACGCCGGCCCATGACGCGCAAGCCTCCGCGGACGCCGGCTAAGCTTCCCGGCGCGCCGGTAGCGGTCATCCCGGAGGTTACCGTGGAGGTTTCCGCCGGAGCCGGAACGTTCGCCGAGGAGTTCGTCTCCGAGACCGCCCTCTGGCAGTGGCCGGAGAACATGATCCGCCACGAGGCCGGCGCCGAGCCCGGGAACCTCCGCATCCTGAGGGTCCGGGGCAACTCCATGGAGCCGGAGTTGAGCGACGGCGACCGGATCGTCGTGGACGTCTCGCGCCGGCTCCCGGCCACGGGCGAAACCTTCGTGCTCTGGGACGGCATCGGGTTGGTGGTGAAGCGCGTCGAGGTCGTGCGTGCCGATGCCGCCGGTGACGACGACCCGGCCCGCCTGAGGCTGATCTCCGCCAACCCCGACTATGCTCCGTACTCTTGCCTCGCCCAGGACGCACACATCCTCGGCAAGGTGTTGTGGGCGGTAAGGAGGACGTGACCTTCCGATCTTTCCTCGAACAGCCGGCCAAAGAGTGACTTCCCGGCTATGCCTCTCGACATGAGGCTGGCGAACTCGGCTTGCCGGCCCACCCCGGAACTCGCCCGAAAACGTCCTTACCGGTAAGGGCAAGGTTATATTCTCTGACAGAGGGACCATACACGTCCGGGGGTTGCCAGATGCAGTCCAATGACCGGTATCGCCGACGACAACGTGCGCCTGTACCTGTCCGGCGCCCGCGAGGCGGGGACCGTGGCGGAGGGCGGCGGCGGACCCGGGCCGCTCACGCTGCTGGACGGAACAGGCCGTTTCGCCGGCGTACAGGGGAGTTGCACCTGCGGCACCGCCTGTTTGGAGAAGAAGCGGAATCTCACCACCATGGACGGCGCCTGGAGCAAGGAATGAAGGAGAGGGATGCCCGCTGAAGCGAGGATCGAAGACGAAGCGGCGAAGGCGTTGGTCGAGTTGGTGCCGGCCGAGCTGCCGGAGAGCGCGATGACCGACGATGAGCTGCCAGTGGATCGGTGAGTACCTCAAGGATCTCTTGGGCGCCGAGATCGGCCACGCCGTGCCGTCCACCGATAGAAACTGCCTGACTGAGGTCTCGAGTCGGTGAAGGCCGACCTTGTGAAATGGTTGTTCGGCGCGCTGATCGCCCAGGGCGGCCTGATCGTCGCCCTCGTCAAACTTCTCTAAACCCGCCGGTCTTCTACAACAGGGTATCCGGGTATTCAGGTTCACGATTACGCGCCGTGAAGCGACACGGTTGCGCCCGGCTGCGGCAGGACGCCGCTGGCGGGTTTCGGCAACGCCGCTGTTCCCTTCCTCTTCTACAGCCTCAGCCTGATCCCGAGACGGCTCGGCGCGCCGCAGGTCGGCGCCCTTATCGTCAGCGCGGTGATCACCCAGGTCACCGGCTTGATGTTCGTAGACCTCCAGGGCAAGACGGCGCGCATCCGCATCGTCTGGCGCGGCGTGCCCCTGGCCGGGCCGTTTGCTTCGCCGTCTCCGGCGTTGTCCACGCCATCGGTACCATCCTCATCTTCCGGGCCGTAGTCGACGCCCCGCGGTGATCGTCAGATGCATCTGGAACATCCAGCCCCTGGTCACCTTCGCGCTGGTGCACTTCACCCTGACCTGAAGGGAATCAAGATCGTGCGGGTGCAAGACGGCGTGGGCGCCTTGTAGCCCATTCGCCTCCCGGCGCCTCAACCAGCCACCTCGGCGATCCTGCTTGAGATGCGGTTGGCGGCGGACTTGACGGGGTCGTTGGCGAGGTGGGCGTAGCGGGCGGTGGTCTGCACCCTGTTGTGACCGAGCAGCTTCCCGATCATGGGCAGGCCCTCGCCGACCAGCAGGCCGCTAATGGCAAAGGAATGCCGCAGGTCGTGGATGCGCAGGTTCTTGATACCCGCGCACTTCAGGATGAGGCCCCACGGCCGATACAGCAAGGCGAGATGGGCGCCGCGCTTCTATGCCCCGGGGCGCGGCGACGAACACGCGGAGACCTTCCTCAAGGGGTTCAGTGGCGTCCTGCAGGTGGACGGCTATGCCGCCTACAACCGGCTGCCCGCCCCGGACCGACGGGTGAGGCTGGCCCTGTGTTGGGCACATTGTAGACGCAAGCTGGGCCAGGCCATCGCCGGCACTGGGACGGCCTGCGGGTGTTCCTCGAGGACGGACGCGTCGAGATGGACACCAACTGCGTCGAGAACCTCATCCGGCCGGTTGCCCTGAACCGCAAGAACGCCGTGTTCGCCGGTCACGACGAAGGCACTACCGCCTGGGGCCGCATCGCCTCGCTCATTAATGTTGAACGTCGCATAATGTTGAACAGAGGGATGCCGGCCCTGCGGAGCGGCGCCGCAGGGCCGGCATCACGTAACATTATTCGCGTGGGATTCGAGTTTCCTGCAGAACCGCTATTACCCGGTCGGTTGCGTCCTTGAACATTCCTCTGGTGATCGAAGGCGGAAGAGTCTCGCCGAGGATCTCGAGTTTTCCGACGGAGTCACTGCGCAGGTAGATTTTCGTGCTCTGTATGTTGGCATGGCCCAACCACAAGGAGACCTTGCGGAACCGGGATGGCGCGAGCGGAAGCGCGGGACTTGGGCGTGGTCGCCCCGGACCGTCGCACAAAACGGTTCCCCCATTCGGATACCGAGGTTCGCTTGCGTATTTCGTGACGACCGAGTTCCGGGGTGACGGGCCCGGTGACGTTTCTGACAGCCCGCGAACACCACGCGTATAGGCATCGGAAACAGCATGGCCCGTGCGCCAGGACTTCACCCGGGGGTGGGAATGTTGAAAGGTTCCCCCCCTGGACCCGCGGCTGCTGGAATGGCTGCCACTGGCGCCGCTCGGGCTTGCCGGTGCTTCATCCATCCGGGAATCGAGGGTTCCCGGTAAGCTGAGGTGGTCCCGGGAATGCGGACCACGCCACATCTCCACCCACAGGCATGAACTCCCGCTACGCCGCTTTTGGTGGATGTTGCGGATCTTGGCGGGCCGGGGCGGTTGGCCGGGTCATCGATGTAGAGTAGACGTGGTTTCATCCATGGGCCGAGCCGTGGCCCGCCATGCGATTCGCGGGCCCGCCGGTGCGCCACGCTGACCCGTTTCTGGATCCTTCACATCGGCGTGCTGCCGACGGTGACGCGTACGACGTCGACCTCACCGGCCAGCACTAATGGGAGGCATGAGCATGGCGATGATCGATGCACCTCATCCCGCACGCAGCGTCCGCGAGAATTGTCCGGACCGCTCGGTCTGGCGCGACCGGCGCGGGCGCCGGGCGCCACGCCCTGCCCAGGGTTCTCAACGGCCATGCCAGGATCTTTCCGGAGATGGCGCTCCGGCTGGAGAGGGCGGGCTGGTCGAACGCCGAGCTCTGAATCGATTATCTCATGGTGACAAACGCGAGGTTCTCCGGTACAGACCCGGGAACGACAGAACAACGAAAAAGAGGGCAGCCCAAGGAACTGCCCTCTTTCACTGCGTCTCCATATCCCCGAAGACAAGGGGGTTGGCCGTTTCCTACTGCTTGTGCGCTCCGAACGCGCCCACGTAGCTCTCGGTCACCGCGTCGTCGCCGGTTCCCGTTTCGCGGGTCACGCCGAACGTGCCCGCCACGGACATCGGGTGCTCGGTGACTTCCTCGCCGTCGCCGAAGAAGCCGCCGCTCCAGGTGCCGTTGAAATCATGTGTCGCCTGACCCGCCCCCGACTGCATGCCCATCACGGCATTGCCGTCGAAGGCGTTCGCGCCGGCCGCAATCGTCGTCTCCACCAGGTAAATGGGATCTTCCATGGCCTCGCTCCCGTTCACCCTGATGTTGTTGATGGTCCCCTCGATGGTCCCCCCCTCGGTCTCGTCGCCGAACTTCGCCGTCAGCATGGCATCGGCATCGAACCAGTTGATGCCCACGCCCGTCTTGTGATGGGCGCCCACCGCCTTCCCCTCATACGTCGCCGTGCCCTCCAGAGCATCCACATTCCCTGCCGTGAACGCATGGCCCGGGCCGCCGACCCCGAACGCCCCGAAGGTGTCCGCGCCGTCGGCCGCCGCCTCGTTCAGCCAGATGCCAAACAGCAGGTAGTCGTCGTTGGGATCGGCGTCCCTGCCCTCCACGGCCGCCCTGCTCCCGGTGAACCGGTAGCCCTCGATCTCGGTCACGGTGTCCCCGCTTATGGTAAGCGAGCACGGGGCGCTTGACGGACTTGACGGACACGTGAGGGTTCCCATAACCGCGGGCGTGTTGGCGTCGCCGTCATCATCGTATTCCACGCCGGTGTACGCGTTGCCCGATTTCGTGCCCAGCTTGTCGATCTTCGCCGCGTCGGCCTCGACGTTGTCGAGGGTGATACCCGTCACGGCGGTCACCGCCGCCGTGGCCTGCATCCGGTCGGTGAAGGCCAGCACGCGCGTTCCTCCGCTCGAGACGTTGAACCCGTGCAAGAAGGCCCCGATGCCGTCGATCTTCCTGGCGTTGGGTGCCGTGTCGCCGGCGTCCTCGAAGTCGCCGTCGCCGTTGGCGTCCGTGCCCACCGTGTCAGACACGATCGCCGCGCCGCCTCCGATTGTGGAGGTGACCTGCAGCATTCCTTCCGCCGACTGGTCACCATCCCGGTTCGGGTCGTCCGGCGTGTCCGCGGCCCACGCGGCGGCAAAGGTGTTGCCGGCGCCGATCTGGTCGCCGTGGTTCGCGGCCGCAGCGGCCGCCATGGCGCTGCCGATGGACTCGACCTCGGCCGCCTTCGCCTCGGCCACCGTCATGGATTCGTCGGCATCGGTGGTGGGATCGTCTCCGACCGGCTCTGTCACGTCTTGGGCGTTCGCCGCCGCGAACAACCCGAGGACGTGCGTGCCGGCGTACGCCTCGGCCTTCGCCGCCGCAGCCTCGGCCGCCATGTACTTCGGCCCCGCGCCCATCTCGCCGGTATGGTTCGCCGTGGCGGCCTCGTTCGCCGCCATCGCTTTGTCGCGCTCGGCCTCCGCCTCATCCGAGGTCATTGCCGCCATCGCGGCCATGTAGGCGGCAGCGGCGGCCTCAGCGGCCGTCTTCGCCGCATCGCGCTCGGCCTCCGCCTCGTCCGCGGCCATCTCCGCCACGTCCGCGTACCTGTCGGCATTCGGGTAGTCCGTGCGGGCGCGCATGGCCTTGTTCGCGGCCGCCCGCGCCGCGGCCGCCCGCTCCCTCGCCATGGCGGCCTTGCCCATCGCCGACTCGTAGTGGCCTTGCGCCTCTACCTTGTACTGCTCCGCGGCGTCCCGCGCGGCGGCGATATCCTGCTCTTCCTGCTGCCTGGCGGCCGCATCGTGCGCGGCCTGCGCCTGGCGCTGCAACTCCCGCGCGTCCGCGAGCTTCATTTCCGCTTCCGTCTTCTTGTCCTCCGCGGTCCGCTGCTCGGCCATCGCGTCGGCGGACGCCTCGTCGTCCTGCGCCCTCACCGCCGCCTCCTCGGCCGCTCTTGCCGCCGCTTCCGCGGCATCGGCCGCGGCATCGGCCGCCATGGCCGTAACGGAACCGGCGCCTAGGAGTTCGGCGACCTTGTCCGCCGCCGCCCGCGCGTCGGTGGCCGCCGTCCGCGCCGCAACAGCCGCGCCCATGGCGGCGTCCTTGGCGTCGGCCAAGGCTCTCGCTTCCGCAGCGGCCTCATCCAGCAATCTCTGTGCCTCCGCCACCATGCCCGCATACTGCATGGCCTTGTCCCGCTCCGCCTCGGCCTCCAACTTCTTCATCCGGGCGATGTCCCGCTGCGCCTCGGCGGCAGCCACCGCCGTGGCCGCCTGGGCCGCCGTGTTAGCCACCGCTGCCGCATCGGAAGCTGCCCTGGCAAGCGTGGCCGCCTCCTTCGCCACCGCGTGGGAGGCTGGATCGGCAGCCTTGTTCGCCTCCTGGTCCATGACCGCCCTTTCCGCGGCGTCGGCTGCCGTACCGGCCGCCGTCGCTGCTTCCATTGCCGCCGTCTTCGCGGCGGCCAGATCCGCCTGACTCGTATCCGGCGGAGGTGGCGTCCCTGGAGATGAACCTCTGCTGCCACAACCATACATCGCCACGGAGAACACGGCAGACATGCAGAGCAACATGAATGTGCGACCTGCTCTCGACCCGATTCCGATATCCCGTTTTCTCATTTCCCTATTGCCTCCCAAAGCAGCACCGGAATTGCGCTTTTAGAATAGATTGATTTGTCGGATAGGACAATAGCACGAAGATCACGACCGAGAGCGGCTTGGGCGCCGGCCTGGCTCCCTCGACTCATCGCGGCAAGACAACCAACGGTACCGAGTACAGACTGTTGCATTGTCAGGCGGTCAGCGGACCATGCCCGCCACACGGGTGAGGCCTTGCGTCTTTGTCAACCAACAGTCTCCATTGCTTCCTTCGCGGCTGCGAACGAGTTCCCTGCCGTGGCAAGTGCGGAGAGAGCGGAGCGGGAGTCGGCTGCCGCATGTCGAGGCGGGACGTCTCATGGTCGCGGCGCCGGCTCTTCTGGCCGATGAACGCGGGCAGGACACAATCGCCCATCCCGACTCCTTGCGGAGTTTCCGCGTCGGACCTGATGCACCTCCGGTGGCTGGTTGTGCCGTTGGCGCCCTTGGTGTCCCCTCAGGCTTTGGGCGCGGCCTCCGGGCGTCTGCATTTTGCTGGACCGCGCACGTATTTCAGACTCCAGTGGTCAGGAAAAACCCAACTTATGGAGTTTCGCGAGTCCCGCTTTTCGGAGCCTTCCCGCTTCTGCCTCGGCCTCGTCCTCGCTGATCACGTTCTTGACATCACGTTCGGCCAGACTCTGCCATCGCACGTTTACCCGGGTCGGCGTGGCATTGAGGTGAACCATCTCCACCGTGGCGATCTTCGCCGCCAGGCAGGCCTTGGCCGAACGCTGATTGCGCCAGGCGAAGTCCTGGAAAGGAGGATGCCATGAGCTGAAACCTTTCGTAGCGATCCAGCGGGTTCGACACCCGCCCGGCAAAGGCGCAGCCCGCCAGCTGGAAGCGAGTCTTGCACGGCGTGCGGCAACGCCCGTCGTGAAGCGTAGACAGCGGGCGACAAAGCGGCGGAGGAAACCTCGAAATCCGTAAACTGATGACGCCTTTATTGTTAAGCGTGTGGGGGCAGCACCGGAAGCGCCGTTACAGGCGAGGCGCAACGGGTCGTCCGGGGTCGTGGACCGGCGCAGAGTCACGGGATGGATCGTCAGGGAACCTGGGAGGTCCTGCCCTTGCCCGTGGGCAAGGAAGCTGGAGAGGGACGGCCAGCATGAAATCCAGACCCCGGTCCGTCGCCGGCGCCTGCGCGGCGGCGGGAGCGCCCTCGGGCGGGCACGAACCCCGGCAGGCAACAGCCCGCGGAGCCGGCTGGCGAAAACAATGAACTGAAGGACATGCGGGGGCAGGAAGTCGTAGCGCCCTGATAGTACCGCCGAAGGCGGGGAACCGTGGCCATCGGGACCCGCTGGAGGGAAGCGGGGCGTCA
>Ga0209754_1003596_pt1 | contig 10315 bp, 9 predicted proteins | sample MesohylBB_FD_187295 | JGI IMG/M metagenome (GOLD analysis project Ga0209754, IMG submission 187295) | Host-associated microbial community of the marine sponge Aplysina aerophoba from Gulf of Piran - sponge mesohyl, lysed by bead beating... | ecosystem: Host-associated > Porifera > Sponge >... | reverse complement strand
CGCCGCCTGCCGCCGAGGCCATCGCGATCGAGGCGAGCGCGAGGAGAAGGCGGGGGCGGGGGCGGGGGAAGGAACTCGCGTCTGTCACGGTCTTGGGAGTATACGCACCGGTGTCCAGGGCGGTTCGCGCTGTCGGCGCCCGCCGTCCGGGGCAGCGACGGAGATTCCTGCGCCGGCCGGGCCGATCCCTTCAGCGGACACGGGGTCGCTCGCACCCGGGCCGCGGAGGGCCGATCTACCATTGTCGAGACGCCGCCGGGAAGCGGGGAGGCCGTGGGTTTGTCGGCGGACCGCCAGAGCGTCGTCGCGGAGGGAGCATGCGTACGAATCCGCTCGTCACCTGCGTCGCGGGGGTGTTGCTGGTGGCCGCGACATGCGCGTCCGGGGTGGCGCGGGCCGAGAACTGGCCGGCCTGGCGGGGACCCACGGGCGACGGCGTCAGCACCGAGACGAACCTGCCCGTGGAGTGGGACACGGAGCGGAACATCGCCTGGAAGCTCGCGATGCCGGCCTGGTCGGGGTCGACGCCGATCGTCTGGGGCGAACGGATCTTCCTCAACGTGGCCGTCGACGACGACAACATCGAGCTCTGGTGCCTCGACCGGGGAACGGGGGAGCCGCTCTGGAAGCGGCATCTGGGCGACGGGAATCGCCGGCTCCGGAAGCAGAACATGTCGTCGCCGTCCCCGGTGACCGACGGCGAGCGCGTCTGGGTGATGACCGGCACCGGCATCCTCAAGGCGTTCGACGTCGACGGCGACGAGCTGTGGATGCGCGACGTCCCGGCCTCGTACGGCCCGTTCGGATTGAACTGGGGCTACGCGTCGTCGCCCCTCCTCCACGGCGACGCGCTCTACGTGCAGGTGCTGCACGGGATGCGCACCGACGACCCGTCGTACGTGCTGCGCATCGACCGCGACACCGGGGAGACGGTCTGGCGGGTGGAGCGGCCCACCGAGGCGGTGCGGGAGTCCCCGGACTCCTACACGACGCCCGCCCTGCTCGAATACGACGGCGTGAAGGAGATCGTCATCACCGGCGGCGACGCGGTGACGGGGCACGATCCCGAGACCGGTCGGGAGCTGTGGCGCGCGGACGGCCTGAATCCGACGCGCCAGCGCGACTACCGCATCGTGGCGTCGCCGTTCGTCCGCGACGGGCTCATCTACGCGCCGACGCGCGTTCGCCCGCTGCTGGCGCTCCGGCCGGGCGGGCGGGGCGACGTGCTCGACAGCCACGTCGTCTGGTCCACCGACAACGGCCCGGACGTGCCGACCCCGGTAACCGACGGCGAGTACTTCTACGTGGTCAACGACCGCGGGATCGTCTTCGTCTCCGACGCCCGGACGGGAGAGCCGGTGTACGGCCCGGAGCGGATCCGGCGCGGCACCTACAGCGCGTCGCCGGTTCTGGCCGATGGGCGGATCTACGTGACCAACGAGGATGGGGTCACCACCGTCCTCCGGGCCGGCCCCGAGTTCGAGATCCTGGCCGAGAACGACCTCGACGACTACTGCCTCAGCTCGCCGGCGATCTCCGAGGGCCAGATATTCATCCGGACCACCGGCCACCTCTACGCCATCGGCGAGCGGCGCCGGCCCTCCGCCGCGGGCGGGACCGCCGGCGCGGCGGTCGCCGCCGTCGAGGCGCTGCTCGACCTGCTCGACGAGTCGCAACGGGCCGCCGTGCGTCACGATCTGGACGCTGCCGTGCGCCGCAACTGGTCGAACCTGCCCGCCGGCGTCGTCGACTTCGACCGGAACGGCATCCGCCTGGGGGCCTGAGCGACGCCCAGCGCGCCGCCGTGTTCGACGTGCTGCGGGCGTCCCTGAGCGCGGAGGGGCTCGACAGGGTGTCGCAGATCGTGCGGGCGGACGAGGACCTGGCGCAGGGGTCGGGCAGTGCCGGCCTCCGCGGCGGGGTGGCGGGTTGGTCGGAGGACAACTACTGGATCGCCCTCTTCGGGACTCCGTCCGCCGGCGGCGTATGGGCCTGGCAGTTCGGGGGCACCACCTGGCCGTGAACGTCACCTTCGACAGCGAGCGGATGTCCCTTTCGCCGACGTTCCTGGGTGTCGAGCCGGCAACATTCGAGGATGGGGGCGCCGTATACGCGCCGATGCGCGCCGAGCTGGACCGTGGCCTTGCGCTGCTCGGAGCGCTCTCGCGCGTGACTGAGTCGCAGTCTCACCTCCGCGCCCGATCGCGCGGTAGGTTGGGAGGAGCCGCCCTCGTCACGGGCGGGAGGAGGAGTCGCATGAAGGGGCAGACCGAGATCATCGAGGGGCTGAACGGAGCCCTCACCGTCGAGCTGACGGCGATCAACCAGTACTTCTGTCAGGCGAAGATGTGCGCGGACTGGGGCTTCCACGACTTGGCGAAGAAGCACCACGAGGAGTCGATCGGCGAGATGAAGCACGCCGAGAAGCTGATCGAGCGCATCCTGTTTCTGGAGGGGGTGCCCGAGATCGCCCGCTACGACGTGATCCGGGTCGGGACCGACGTGAAGGAGCAGTTCGAGAACGACCTGAAGCTCGAGATGAAGGGCGTCGCGCACTACAACACGCTGATCGAGCTGAGCGTGCGGCTGGGAGACAACGGTACGCGCGAATTGGCGGCGCCGATCCTCGTCGAGTCCGAAGAGCACGTCGACTGGCTGGAGACCCAGCTCTTCCGCATCGACAAGGTGGGGCTGCAGAACTACCTGGCGGAGCAGATGGGCGGGCACGACGGCTGACCGCCGGCGTCCAGGTAGCGCTGCAAGACGGGGTGGCACGCCGTGCAGCCGTCGCCGGCGCCGATGGCGCGCCGGAGGTCGCGGAGCGTGTGGATGTCCGGATGCGTCAGAGTGCCGAGCAACTCGCGCTCCGTGATCCGCAAGCAGGTGCAGACGAATCCGGATGCTCCGGCGGCCGGCTGGGCAGTCTCCACCATCTCGGTTGGCGTAGCCGACGGCATGGGCAGATCGTATCCCGTCAGAGATTGAGACGCAATCTCATCCGCCGCCTCCGTTCCGTCGCCGACCGAGGGCGCCCGCCCTCCCCCCGCCGCGCGCCGCCGGCACGTCCCGGGGCCGGTGGCGGGCCGGCGTAGCGCGGAGCCTCCTGCTATTCTGGAAGTCGTGGACTTCAACGAGCGGGGGGACCGATGATGGCGCGAAGCGTGGCGGCGATCATCCTTCTGGCATTCCTCGGTACGGCGCCGCTCGCCCTGGCGCAGTCTGGGCGCGTCGCCGGCGACGTCGTCGACGAAACCGGCGGGGCGCTGCCGGGGGCCACCGTCACCCTGAGCGGCCCCGGTCCGTCGCGCGTGGTGCAGACGGACGGGGCGGGGGCGTTCGTCCTCGAACGCCTTGCGAGCGGTACCTACTCCGTGTCGATCTCGCTCGCCGGTTTCTCGCCCGAGGCAAGGGAGGTGGCGGTTTCCGAGGACCCCGTGGATCTCGGGAGCATCACGCTGCGGCTCGCGGGATTCGGCGACACGGTGGTGGTGACCGCCTCGCGCAGCGAGGTTCGCGTGGTCGACGCGCCGGTCACGACGTCGGTCATCTCGTCCGACACGCTCGAGGCGTCGCCGGCCACCAACTACGGGGACCTGCTGCGGACGGTGCCCGGAGTCAACGTGGTCCAGCTCTCCGCGCGCGACGTCAACGTGACCAGCCGGCAGGCGACGGGGGCGGTGGCCAACTCGCAGCTCGTCCTGATGGACGGACGAAGCGTCTACCTCGACTTCTTCGGCCTGGTGCTCTGGGACCTCCTCCCCACCAACACGGACGACATCGAGCAGATCGAGGTCGTGCGGGGGCCGGCGTCGGCGACGTGGGGCGCCAACGCCATGACGGGCGCGGTCAACATCCTCACCAAGCCGCCGCGGGAGTCGGTCGGCACGACGGTGACCTTCACCGGCGGCGTGATCGACAGGGACGCCGGTTCGACCGCGGGGCGGAGTCCGGGAACGCTCTTCGGGGCCAACGCGACGGTCACGCGCGCGCCGACGGACCGGCTGGCCTACCGCATCAGCGCCGGCTACTTCACGTCGGACGCGTTCCCGCGCCCGACCGGCCGCATCCCCGTGATCGCCGACCCCCGGGAGCCGGGGCGGCTGGTGGGGGGCGCGTTCTATCCCACGGACGCGCCCGGCGCGTTCGGGGCCGCCGCGTTCGCCAACCGCGGCACGAGCCAGCCGAAGTTCGACGTGCGCGTCGATCAGGAGCTGTCGGACGGGCGGCTGACCTACGCGGCCGGCGTGGCAGGCACGGAGGGCATCGTGCACTCGGGGGTCGGGCCGTTCGACATCCAGCCCGGTTCCTACCTCGGCTACGGCAAGGTCAACTACACGCGGGGGGACTTCCGCGCCCAGGTCTTTGCGAACTTCCTGCGCGGGGACGCACCGAACCTGCTGCTGCCCGACCCGGCCACGGGCCAGCCGGTGCAGCTCGGATTCCGCACCGAGACGTTCGACGCCGAGATCGGCCATTCGACGTTCCTCGGCGAGCGGCACCTGCTGACCTACGGTGGGAACGTGCGGCAGAACAACTTCGACATCACCATCGCGCCACTGGCGGAGGACCGCCTCGAGGCGGGGGCCTACCTGCAGGACGAGATCTTCCTCGACCCGTTCCGTTTCGTGCTCGGCGGCCGGGTGGACAAGTTCGGCAACCTCGCCACCCCCACGTTCTCGCCGCGTTTGGCGTTCATCATCAAGCCGAGCGAGGACCAGTCGCTGACCTTCTCCTACAACCGGGCCTTCCGGGCGCCGTCGACCATCAACAACTTCCTGGAGATGAGCATCCTCAACCCGGTCGACCTGAGCACCCTCGCACCCTTCGTGCCGGCGGCGCTCCGCCCGGTCATCGGTCCGCGCCTGGCGCAGCCGTTCCCGCTCGTGGTGCGGGCCGCGGGCAGCGACCGCCCGATCGGGGAGATGGAGCGCCTCCCGCTCCGGGAGGAGTCGCTGACGGCGTACGAGGTGAGCTACACCGGGACGTTGTGGCAGGGAGGGACGATCGGGGCAGCGGCCTACCTCAACCGGCGGGACGATCCGATCAACTTCGTCCCGGTGCGATCGGATCTCGACCCTTACACGGCGCGCAACCTGCCGCCCGGCTGGGCGGCCTACCTCGGCGCGGACCAGTTGCCTGCGCCGCTTGCGGCCCAGGTTCCGGGCCTCCTGCTGCAGCAGATGGCGCAGTTCGGCATCTACCTCCCGCGGACGGCGTTCACGTACTTCAACCTCGGGCCCACCCGCCAGGTGGGCGCCGAGCTGTGGTGGGACCAGCGCCTCTCACGCTCGGCCTCCGCCTGGATCAACTACTCGTGGCAGGCGGAGCCGGAGATCCTCGAGGCAGAGAACCCCTACCTCCCGGAGGAGCTCAGCCTGCCGCCGACCCACCGCGGCAACGCCGGAATCTCGTGGAACGGGTCGCGGTACATCGCGAGCGCCTCGGTGAGCGCCGCGACCGACGCGTTCTGGAGCGACGTCCTGACGCGCGACTACCACGGCTTCTCGAGCGGCTACACGATGGTGAACGGGAGCATCGGCATGCGGTGGCAGGACGGGGCCGTCACGACGGTTCTGAAGGGGACCAACCTGCTGAACCGGCACATCAAGCAGCACATCTTCGGCGACATCCTGCGGCGGACGGTGCTGCTCGAGGTGCGCTTCCGCCTGTAGCGTCCTCCGGCGCCCGGGGCGTACGGATAGGTCGGATGAGCGTGCGATGACACCGAAGCGTGCGCGGCGTCCCACGGCGGCGGAGCTGGCTGCGGCCGTCGACACGCGGCTCCGTCGTGCCGGTGTCCCGGCGCGTGCCGAGGGCGAGAAACGCTACCTCAAGAGCGACCTGACCTTCTACGGCGTCGGCCGGCCCGGCATCCGCGAGATCGTGGGAGCCGTGCTGGAAGAGCACGCGGGCTCCGCGACGTACCCGGGCTCCGCAGGGCCGGGGTACCCGCTGGACCGGCGGCAGGCGCTGGCCACGGCGCGGGCTCTCTGGGCGCCCGCGGTACACGAGCGACGGTGCGCCGCCATCCATCTCCTGGATCGCCACGCGGCGCTCTTTCAACCGGCCGATCTCGTCCTCGTCGAGCGCTTCATCCGGCAGTCGCGCACCTGGGCGCTCGTCGACTGGCTCGCGATCCCGGTCGCGGGGGCGCTTGTCGAGCGCTTGCCGGAGCTCGGGGCGGAACTCGATCGCTGGGCGGGGGACCCGGACTTCTGGGTGCGTCGCTCGGCGCTGCTGGCGTTGCTCCCGGCGCTGCGGCGGGGCGGGGGCGACTTCGCCCGTTTCAGCCGCTACGCCGACGCCATGCTCGACGAGCGGGAGTTCTTCATCGCCAAGGCGATCGGTTGGGTGCTGCGCGAGTTGGCGAAGAAGCGGCCCGCGCTGGTCGTCGCCTGGCTGCTGCCGCGCGCCGATCGAGCCTCCGCCGTGACCAGGCGCGAGGCCGTCAAGTACCTCCCGGGGCGGGATCGGGCTAGTATCGCGCGGGCTGCCGAGGGCGCGCCCTCCCCGGCGCGCTCGTAGTCTGCGCTGCCGCGCAGCACCCGCAACGCGCGTTCTGCGGCGCAGACTCCTACGGCCGGATCGCGGACTGCCGGAAGCCGCCGAGGCCGGCAAAGGTAGCCCGGCCGCCGAGGTCGTGCTCGATCCGCAGGAGGCGGTTGAACTTCGCGGTGCGCTCGCCGCGGCAGCCCGAGCCGGTCTTGATGTGGCCACAGCCGGTGGCGACTGCCAGATCCGCGATGAACGTGTCCTCGGTTTCGCCGGAGCGGTGCGACATGTAGGCGCCGTAGCCGTTCCGTTGGGCGAGGCGGACGGTCTCCAGCGTCTCCGAGACGGTCCCGATCTGATTCAGCTTGACGAGGATCGAGTTGCCGACGCCGCGGTCGATGGCGTCCTGGAGGATGCGGGGGTTGGTGCAGAAGATGTCGTCGCCCACCAGCTCGATGCGCTCCCCGAGGGCCTTCGTCAAGTCGCCCCAGCCGTCCCAGTCGTTCTCGGCCAGCGCGTCCTCGATCAGGACGATCGGATAGCGGTCGATCCACGACCGCCACAGGTCGATCATCTCCGCCGTCGAGCGGCGCGACCGATCCGACTTGAACGCGACGTAGCCGCCGTCGCGCCACATCTCGCTCGTCGCGGGGTCGAGGCAGAGCGCGACGTCGGTTCCGGGCCGGTAGCCGGCCGCCTCGATCGCCTCCAGGATCAGCTCGACCGCCTCCTCGTTGGTCGCCAGGTCGGGGGCGAACCCGCCCTCGTCGCCGATGCCGGTCGACTTGCCCCGCTGCTTGAGGAGCGCCCGGAGGGCGTGGAACGCCTCGATCCCCATGCGCAGCGCCTCGGCGAACGACGGGGCGTTGTGGGGGGCGATCTTGAACTCCTGGAAGTCGACCGTGTTGTCGGCGTGCCGCCCGCCGTTGATGACGTTCAGGCACGGAACGGGGAGGATCGCTGTGTCGTCGTCGCCTCCGCCGCCGAGGTGGCGGTAGAGCGGCACGCGCGCCGAGGCGGCGGCCGCCCGGGCCGCCGCCATCGAGACGCCGAGGATGGCGTTGGCGCCGAGCCGCGACTTGTTCGGCGTGCCGTCGAGCTCGATCATCTGCCGGTCGAGCCCGTCCTGATCGGACGCGTCGAACCCGACGAGCGCCTGGTTGATCTCGCCGTTGACATTGGCCACGGCCTGCCGGACGCCCTTGCCGCCGTAACGCTCCCCGCCGTCGCGGAGCTCCGTCGCCTCGCGCTCCCCGGTCGATGCGCCGGACGGGACGCGCGCCTCGGCCACCGTGCCGTCCTCAAGATGGACGCGGGCCTCCACGGTCGGGTTGCCGCGGGAATCGATCACTTCCAGCGCATCGATGGAACGAATCTTCATAACACTCTCCCGCAGATGTCCTTGCGCCGCAGCATCCGGCGCTGCCCGCGTGTCACATGCTCCGATCTGGTGGTCGTATAGATCACTCCTCGAACGCCCTTTCCGAGGCCGGTCTTGAAGTCCCGCTGGAGGGCCCTGTCGTTCGAGTACAGGAGACGGGTGCCACTGACCGTCGCGAGGGCGATTACGTGGCTGTCGTTGGATTCAAGCGTCCCGGCTTCTTCGATCCGCTTGGTTTCGCGCGCCACGGAGTCGTCGGGAATCTGGAACGCGCGGCCGAGGGAGACTGCCCGGGCGAGCCATGTCTTGAATCGAGCGCTGGTGAGCAACTCGTCCTTCAGCCTGCCTCCGATGACTAGCCGGCCGGATTTCGTGCTCAGCCAGTCGAGGAACAGGCGTCCGGCCTCGGTGGGGTGCTGCCCGAAAACCTCGTCGCGTGCGTTGGCGTCAACGATGGCACACATCGACAACGACTCACAGTCCGAGCGACCGCGCCGTCTCCTGCATGAAGAACGACCCGTAGCTGTCCGGCGCGTTCAGGACGTTGCCGGAGGTGTCTAGCCTGAGGGAGTGAATGCAGACTCCGTGGTCTGCCCGTTCGAAGTAGAGGATCGACACGTCGTCAGGCGACAGCTTCGTGGACTTGTCCCGCGTGTCCATGCGAACGCGGTTCAGCAGGTGGTCGCTGTGGGTCTCGATAACGAGTTGCGAGCGCCGGTGCGCGGCGACTTCGCAGAAAAGGCTGCCCAATGCGGCCTGGGCTCGTGGATGGAGGTGCACCTCGGGCTGCTGCAACAGGAACAGCGACGGGACGTCCTTGCGGAGCAGTTCGGTGACCACCGGAAGAACCTGGCTTACGCCGTATCCGACATCGGCGATGTTTCGTCTCGGACCCTTCCTGCCGCGGGCATACTTTCGAACCCGCAACTGAAACGGTCCGCCTTCCGTGTCGCCGAGGCGCTTGACGTCGAGCTCGTCGAACAAGCCCGCGGCCAGTCCGAAGCCCTCGATCGCCTGTTTCAGGCGCTGCCATTCGTCGCGTGCCGCCTCGTGCAGACGTGCGAGAAAGAGCGGAATGTAGGCTCCTTCCGGGTCGGCTCCGATGTTCGGCGGGTCGTAGATCCGTCGCGGGCTTGACCGCACGGGAGCCCCGGCGTACGAATGGGTTCTCTCTCGGAACGGCACACTCTCCGCCAGCCGGAGCAGCGCCGAGAGGTCCTCGGGGCCGGGAGCGCCGTGGGGTTGGTGGCGCAGCGCCTGCGTAACGGATGCGGGCGGCGGATCCGTGTCCAGTGTCGCAAGATGGTAGCGCATCGAAACGAGGCTGACTTCGAACGACTCGGAGTCCAGAGTGCGCCTCTGCCGGTCGTCGAAGTGGTACTCCCACTCGCCCGTTGCCGTGCCGAAGTGGTGGACGCGGGTTCCCTCGTCGATGCGCAACTCAATCCACGTAGCCCCCCTGGCGAAGCGTGTTCTGACGGGGTACGGTTCAGCGTCCCGCTTCCCGAACTCCACCCGCACTCGCAAGGCAGCGTCGTCGGACGGCACGGCTTGGCGAGCACGCGCTCGCTTGCCGCGAGCAGGTGATGCCGACTCGAATCCGGCGCTGAACGCGAGCGCAGGTGCACCTCGCGAGCCGTGGTTGTGGGCAATGTCGCGGAACGTCCCCAGGTCGTAAGGCGCGCGACGGAAACTGGGCCGGGTCCCACCGTGCCCGACGTCCCACAGGGCGCGCAACATCGCCAGGAAAGAGGTCTTGCCCGTGCTGTTCTCCCCGACGAGCAGCGTCAGCGGAGCCAGGCGGGCGGTCTGCTCGTCCTCGAAGCACCGGTAGTTCTGTAGGGTGACCGTATCCATGGCCGTTTTCAGACCGCCCCCCGGTCCCGGAGGGCGAGGATCTCGCCGTCTTCGTAGCCGGCCTCGCGCAGCACGTCGTCGGTGTGCTCACCGAGAAGCGGGGGCGCCGACCGGATGCGGGCCGGGGTGTCGTCGAGCTCGATCGGTTGGCCGATCATCTTCACGGCGCCGGCGGTCGGATGGGGCCGCTCCACCACCTTGCCGCGCTCGGTGAGCTGGGGATTGGTGCAGACCTCGGCGACGTTGCGGATGCGGCCGCACGGGACGCCGGCGGCGCCGAGATCCTCCATCCACTCGTCGACGGTTCGCTTCAGCGTCAGCGCCTCCACGATCGGGATGAGGTCGGCCCGGTGCCGCACCCGTTCGGGCGCGGTCGCGAAGCGCGGGTCGTCCCGGAGATCGGGCCGGGCGATCGCGTCGCAGTACCGGCGCCAGAGCGCGTCGTTCGCGATGCCGAGGTTGATCCAGCCGTCGGCGGCGCGCAGCGTCTGGTAGGGCGCGACGGACGGATGGTCGTTGCCGCGCCGGGTCGGCGCCTCCCCGGTGGCGAAGTAGTTGCCGGTGTTGTACGTGAGGAGCGAGGCG
>Ga0209754_1003587_pt1 | contig 10350 bp, 8 predicted proteins | sample MesohylBB_FD_187295 | JGI IMG/M metagenome (GOLD analysis project Ga0209754, IMG submission 187295) | Host-associated microbial community of the marine sponge Aplysina aerophoba from Gulf of Piran - sponge mesohyl, lysed by bead beating... | ecosystem: Host-associated > Porifera > Sponge >... | reverse complement strand
AAGTGGGTCTCCTGTGCTCGTCCTCGTTCCAGCACGGGCGCCGGCCGCCGGCGTTGCCGTAGCTAATCTGCACACCGATTTCATCCAGCCGATCCGTCAAGAGGGCCCAAAGATCGGCAGCATTAGCCGGTGCGCCGCCGTCCAGTGTCTGGCATATCCGATTGATGTCGGGGTGACGGTATTCGGCATCACGCCGAGCGGCTTGCTGATCCTCCGATGCCTGGAGCAGTATGTCGTGCCAGGGTGAAAGCGCCGGGTCGTTCAGTAATTCGCCGAGGGTTTCGCTTGCACTCCGGGTGTCGGAGGCGGCAAGGTGCCGGATGTACTTATGCACAAGGTCGGAAGCCTCCATCCGGGGTGTCACTGGGCCATCCTCTCCTGTGAACACGAGGCCGGGGCCCGCGTATCTTCCGACAAGGAGAACCACGATTCCCGATGTCGAAACGGGCAATTCGCCGAGCCCGGTTGCCAAGGGGTCGTCCAAACGCAGAAATTCGGCGAGGTGTTCGGTTCGGCCTTGCTTGCCCAGCACGAAATCCTGTAGTGGTTTGCTGTACTCTTCTGGCAAGACGGTGCTGCCGGCCGCCAGCCAGTAGACCCGCTGGGCAATGGTGGCGCTTGCTTGGGATGTTTTCTTTTTGATCAGTTTCAGGAATTCATCCGTCTCGGCATGCTGGATGGCGGCCCAGAGAAGATGCGCCAAGGTTTTGAGTTGCCTTTTTCCACATCGGGCCGGGAAGGCGCGCAGCAGGGGCAGGCCGGTTAGTCTGGCCACTTGAGAGTGGGCCTTGTCGTGCGCCATTTCCCAAAGTTTGTAGATATGTTCGCGTCCCGCCTGGAGTTCGGGAATGGCGAAGCGGACTTGCATGTCGGCCACGACCTCGGGACGGGCCTCAAGCAGGTTTCTGTACCATCGGGGTCGGTAGTTGCCGTGGGGCGTGGCGTAGTAGAACAGCAGCGCCTTCCGAATCCGGTCCTCGTCCCACTGGGACGGATCTTCCGATTCCGTCCTTTCGATTTCCGCCAAGGCTGCCAGGAAAGGTATGCTGAAGTAAGAAATCTTGCCCTGTTTTCTCAAGTCAAGAATTTGGTCGGGGATCGGGACATCTTGCCGGTCGGCCACGCGGCGAAGCCCCCGAAGCACGGAGTCGGCTAGGCCGGCATCACCCTGGAGGCGTTCCCTGATGGCTCCCGGGTTTCCTCCGTCCCGTTGGGAAAAGTGGCCGAAATAGACGCGGGCCATGTGGAAGAGAACGCTGGGGTTTGCGCGATTCTCGCGCAGGTCGGTCTCGTTGGCGCGGATATGGGCCAATAATTCGTCTTTTGCCGGACTGCGTTTTTTCTGTTCAGGGCGGGACTGTGTTCGTTTCGTCTCCGGTGGCGGAGCCATGATCTCCCGCAGCGTTTCATTGGTCTTGGCGTGCTCCTCCAAAATAGCAAGCGACAAATCTGTGTTGCCCACTTGGGTTCGGTGCGCCCGCACGGCCTGGTCCAGCAGGTATCGCTCGGCAGGACTTCCGGGGGCTGCCGTGGTGCGGGCCTCGTTCAGGCACCAGATGCCAAAATCAGGAGGCACTTCCGCGCAATAGAAACGTTGGTTGAAATCCAAGTCGATCTCGTGGACGTTCGAGTTTGAATGCCGTTCCAGTCCTTCCCGGACGAGGTCCTTTCGGGTGTCCGGGTGTTGTTCAAGCCAGGAACGTATGGAATCAAGCGGCTCCACGTCCCATGAATTAAAGGCTGCATCCATGCCGAGCCAGTTGTACAAGCGTTCCGTATCAAGGCGGCCTTCATGCATATGAAGGTGGCGTGCCAACAGTTTGGCCGGGAGGCTTCTTAGGTCGTGATGCTCTAGAGCTGGGCGCAATGTGGTGAATCGCTCGCTCAGGTGATTTAGGAGGGCGATAATCTGGTCGTCCGAGGATTTGTCGCAAAGATCGGTTTCCCAGAAGCGGGCGTACTGCCCGATCAGATTTCCGTTTCCGCCCGTGGTCAGGCAGTCGAATATTTTCGAAGGCGGAAGGCTTTCAGGGTAGAGTTCGGAGAGCAGAGTCCCGAGCAGTTCGTAATCGGGGTCCAGGACGGTTCCCTGACAGATGTCCGCCAATAAAGCTTTGAGTTCATCGTCCGAATTGCCGGGGCCGGCGCAGTGGATAAAGGCATCCAGCGCCCGCATGTTGATGTACGGCCACCGGGTGTTGTCGCGCACCATTCCGGACAGAATCTCGGACAGGCCCGGAAGGGCCTGCCCATGGGGAAGAAAGGCAAGGACGAATCCGGTCAATTCCTGATGTCCTTTCTCCCGTGAGGGGGAAGCCAGTATGCGCCTGATCTCGGACTCCATGCGGGGTGTGGCAAGAGGCCCAAAGGCGGGTTCGGTCCATCGCGTATTGCTGCGGAGATTGGTTTTCTGGCCGAGGGATTCGAGAAGGGCGCGCTTGTCTTCGTGCGAATACCCGCTGATATCTCCATATCGACCCACGCCCACAGGGTCGCGCTCGATGAGATCGATCCGGGCTTCGGCACATTGGGCGGCCAGCCATGCGGCGAGGCCCCTCAATTCTGTGACAACATTTCCATCCCCTCCACTCATTAAGGAGAGCACTCTCCGCGCCGGCAACCCGCCGGAAATAATTTGGGAAAGATATCTGGCACCGACAAATTCGGCAAGGTGGCGGTGGATGGGGACGACGCAGCCTTCAGTGCTTGTAAACAATTGGGTCTTCAAAGCTTGTTCAGTCTGTCGAGCGTTGCTGCCGCATTGATGTGTCGTGGGGCAGTCGGCTGTGGCTTGGTTCGCATGCTGCGCATATCCGAAGATGCCAGAGATCAATTGAATGGCGCACAGACGCCCGGCGATTTCCAAGAGTTCAGAAGGGGCTTGAGGAGAGGCGGCAAGCACATGTTCTTCGTTGTGCTCCCGGGTCATCTGCAGGCAAGCTTTTTCGAAAACTTCCAGGCGACTTTCCGGCCAGCGTCCACCGGGTGCGATCGTTTCGATGAGCAGCTTGAGTGTGAGTGGGTTCCTGATCAGTTCCTCCATGCCTCGCTGTTTTGCTTCCTCGATGAAATGTGAGGTGTTAATGCCGACGTTTTCAGAGGATTCCAGGATCTGCTCGATACTGGAATCACTCAGCTTGTCGAGAGACAACACGGTGACCTCGCCCCCGGTCACGACTTTCTCAAGATGCTTCTGGTCATTTGACCCGAGCCAGTCCGCGGCCCGGCACGAAAGGCGAAGGCGTGGTGGACGAAGCCTGTCCAAACGCTGCCGGACTTGGTCGAAGGGGGTCGCCGCGTTTGATTCGCCGGCACGGATTTCATCAAGGCCGTCAATGAATAAAGTCTTGCGACACCATTCAGGGTGATTGTTTTCGTCGAGAGCAAGGAAGTCGCGGGCCGTGACTAGGCAGGCGCTATCTCCCAGAGTATCGCATTCCGATTTGAATGCAGTTGTTTTCCCGGCTCCCGGGTCTCCCAGCAGCACGTATATGCGCACATCGCGAAAATCTTTCAGGGGTCGGGATGTCCCCTGACGGGTCTGCTCGTCTCCGAACAGTATTTCGGTGCAGGTTCGAGGGACGAGCACTTTCATGTTTCCGAGAACCATTGATGGGCGGGGGTCGTCAGAAACTCGTTCAGGGGGATCCCGTTTTCCCCGACAAGCAAAGACCGCCAAGGGTGGAATTTCTCCTCGAAAGCTTCGAGACCCTGCAAGGAGGCTTTCTTCCGGCTGCTTTTGACCTCAATCGCGATAATTCGGGAGTCGCGTTGCAGGACATAGTCAACCTCATGCGGTTGCTCGCGCCAGTAATGGAGGCGCATGTCGGAGGTCATGGTGCTGAACAAGTGCGCCCCGACTGCGCTTTCGGTCAGGTGCCCCCAGAAAGTCCGGTCTGCTTGTGCTTCCTCGAAAGAATATCTCGACCCGGCGGTCATCAGGGCCGTGTTGAGGACGTTGAGTTTGGGGCTTGACGCTCGGGTGCGTTGGAAAGATCCATAGTATTTCGGCAGCCCGGCGAGCAAGCGAGTCTGCGCGAGCAGGTCCAAGTAGCGTGCCAAAGTGGTGGTGTTCCCCGCATCCTGGAGCTGCCCCAGCAGTTTGGTGTACGACATGATTTGCCCGGAATAGCCGGTGCCCAGTTCAAAGAGCTGCTTCAGCAATGCGGGCTTATCCACACGGTTCATCGAGAAAATGTCGCGCTCGATGTTGGTTGCGATGATGGTCCTGAGGATATATTCGCGCCACCGTTCCTGCTCTCGGCAGAAGCGGGTGGCTCCCGGATAGCCGCCGAAGTAAAGGTATTGAGGGAGGTCGAAGCCGAACGCCTGGGACATTTCCCCGAAAGACCAGTGGCGGACATCAAGCGGCTCGAAACGCCCGGCCAGGGTTTCCGTCAGCCCTGACTGCATGAGCAGCGGGGACGAGCCGAGAATGACCACACGCAGGGGACAATCTTCTATCCGGTCGGCATCCCACAAGCCCTTGACGGTTTCCGACCACTGAGGAATTTTCTGGATCTCGTCGAGCACGAGTATGAATCCTTGGCTGTGTCTTTTCGCCTCCTGCCGGGCCTGCTCCCAGTTTTGCACCAGCCCCTGGATGTCAAGCGGTCGGGGATCGTCGAATTCGGATTCGTTCGCATTGGAGAAGGTTGGGGGAATGGTAGAACTGGGCCGGTCGACTGCGACATAATGACTTTTCCATCCCGCTTCTCGGAGCATTTCAAGCGCCTGGAGCACGATGGTGGTCTTGCCGGACTGGCGTGGTCCGGACAGGGTGATCAGGTGGTGGGGGTCTTCGGTTAGCCTGTTGACCAGCACGTCCACTTGAGGGCGTCGGTATTCGTCCATGGAGAACAATTTTACTATATTGAGTAAAATTACTCAATATAGATTATTATATTCGTATCATATTGTTTATACATTGATTTTATAGGATTGAAAAGCAGTTATACATCCCAGGAATCCCGTTCTAGCCATTCGCACAGGTTTGGGCTACATTCTGAGAAGGAGTCCGTTTCTATCCATCACAGCCTAAAGTGCTCTGGAAGGTCTCCGCTGCGAGGCTGCTCCCGCAATGCCATGAGGGGATTATCAGCTACGCTTCTTCTTGCGTGGTTGCCGTTTTCTAGTTGTCGCTGCAAGGGGCGAAGACATTCTCTCGTAAAGCACAAAAAGATGCTCGACGCGTTCGCGCCCGGAGCCAAACCTCTTTGCGCGATATAGCCGGTCCACCGCGCGATCAAGCGCCTGATGCCGAAGACCTCAAAGAATTCGTTGTAGAAACTCTGCGTTTCGCCTTTCTCGTACCGGGCATCCTTCCATTCTTCAGCGAAGGCGGCGGCGCGGGCGCGCATCTCGTTCCATGACAGGTGCATCGGCCTGCGTCTCCTTATCGATCAGTTCGCATTCATCCGGTCCACTCGCCCGGGCCACTCGCACAGGTCGGAAATCCCGCATTCCGGGCACTTCGGGTTGCGCGCGGTGCAGGTGTAGCGGCCGTGCAGGATCAGCCAGTGGTGGGCGTCCTTGAGGAACGCCTTGGGGACCTGGCGCATCAGGCCGTCCTCCACCTCGCGCACGGTCCGCCCCGGCGCGATGCCGGTCCGGTTGCCGACCCGGAAGATGTGGGTGTCCACCGCGATGACGGGTTCCCCGAACGCGGTGTTCAGGATGACGTTCGCGGTCTTCCGCCCGACGCCGGGCAGTGCCTGCAGGGCCTCGCGGGTCTGCGGCACCTGGCCGCCGTGCCGCTCGATGAGCGCCTGGCAGGTGGCGATGATGTTGGCGGCCTTGCTGTTGTGCAGGCCGATGGATCGGATGTAGGGCGTGAGGCCGGGGACGCCGAGCGCCAGGATGGATTTCGGGGCGCGGGCGCGGGCGAACAGTTTCTTCGTCGCCTTGTTGACCGCGACGTCCGTGCACTGGGCGGACAGGATCACCGCGACGAGCAGTTCGAACGCGTTGCGGTAGCGCAGCTCGGTGGTCGGTTGCGGGCGAAGTTTCCGGAAGCGGCGGAAGATCCGCGCGCACTGGCGCGCGTCCATCAGGAGGGCGTCGTGCGGTCTCGCGCCCGGCCGACGGCATCCCGGATGGCCGTCCGCCGCGCATCGGCGCCGCCGTCCCGGAAGCGGGCGTGGGCGTCCTGCAGTTGCCGCGCGTGCGTGCCGCGCAGCACCGCCAGGCGCCGCAGGCGCTGCTGGGCCCGGTCGCGTGCCCGGAGACGGTAGTCGTGATTACGGGGCGGGTGATCCGGATCCGGCCGCAGGGAGATGCAGTCGACCGGGCAGGCTGGCAGGCACAGGGCGCACTCCGTGCACAGGTCCGGAAGCACGCAGTGGGTCTTCTGCGCGAGGCCGGCGATGGCGTCGAACGGGCAGGCCTCGATGCACAGGGTGCAGCCCACGCACTGCGGGCGGGCGATCCAGGCGACCCGGGTGGTGCTCACCGGATCTTCATGCCCGGCTGCGCGCCCTCGTCCAGCGTCAGCAGCCAGGTGCCCTCGTCGTCCCCCGCGGCCAGGATCATGCCCTCGGAGGTGCCGAAGCGCATCTTGCGCGGTTCCAGGTTGGCGACCATCACGACCCGCCGGCCCTGCAGCTGCTCCGGCGTGTAGGCGGCGCGGATGCCGGCGAAGACCTGGCGCTGTTCGTCGCCGAGGTCCAGGGTCAGCGCCAGCAGCCGGTCGGCGCCTTCGACCAGGCGGGCCTCCACGACCCGGGCGACCCGGAGGTCGACCTTGGCGAAGTCTTCGTAGGGGATAGTGTCGGGCTGCGCAGGCTCGGGCGGCGGCGCATGGGCGGATTTGGTTTCTTCGATCATGGCATTGACGGATTTCGGGTCGATTCGGGTGGAAAGCGGGGTGAACGGTTGGATCGGGCAGTCCAGTTGCGGCGTCAGGCGGGCGTCCCAGTCCAGCGGGCCGGAGTCGAGGAAGGCCTCGCTCTTGGCCGCCAGCGCAGGCAGTACCGGCTTCAGGTAGGCGACCAGCACCCGGAACAGATTGAGTCCTTGGGTGCAGGCCTCCCAGGCCTGCTCGCGGGTGGCGGCATCGCGCACCGTCTCCCAGGGTTTCTCCTGGCTCAGGTATTGGTTGGCGCGATCGGCCAGCGCCGTGATGTCGCGCATGGCGTGGGAAAAACGCCGCGCCTCGTAGTGCTCGGCCAGGCCGTCGGCGGCCGCGGCGAAGTCCTCGAACATCGCGGGTTCCGGCAGTTGCTTCGCAAGCCGCCCGCCGAACTGCTTCTCGATGAAGCCGGCGCAGCGGCTGGCGATGTTCACCACCTTGCCGATCAGGTCGCTGTTGACGCGGGCGACGAAGTCGTCCAGGTTGAGGTTGATGTCGCTGATGTCGGGCGACAGCTTGGCGGCGAAATAGTAGCGCAGGTGCTCCGGGTCGAGGTGGCGCAGGTAGGTGCGGGCCTCGATGAAGGTGCCGGTGGACTTCGACATCTTCTCGCCGTTGATGGTGAGGAAGCCGTGGCACCACACCGCGTTCGGCGTCCGGTACCCGGCGCCGTGCAGCAGGGCAGGCCAGAACAGGGTATGGAAGTAGGCGATGTCCTTGCCGATGAAGTGGTACAGCTCGACCTCGCTGTCGGCGGCCCAGTAGTCGTCGAACTCGAGCCCGCGCTCCCGGCACAGGTTCAGGTGGCTGGCCATGTAGCCGATCGGCGCGTCCAGCCAGACGTAGAAGTAATGGTTCGGATGGCCGGGGATCTCGAAACCGAAATACGGCGCGTCGCGGCTGATGTCCCAGTCGCGCAGCCCGGCCTCGAACCATTCGTCGAGCTTGTTCTTGATCTCCGGCTGCACGCCGCCGTGTGCGGCCCACTGCTGGAGGAAATCGGTGAAATCGCCGAGCCGGAAGAACAGGTGCTCCGTGTCCCGCAGCTCCGGGGCCGTGTCGCTGAGCGTCGAGCGCGGGTTGACGAGTTCGCTCGACTCGTAGGTGGCGCCGCACTGCTCGCAGGCGTCCCCGTACTGGTCTTCGGCGCCGCAGCGCGGGCAGGTGCCCCGCAGGTAGCGGTCGGAGAGGAACATCCCGGCGACGGGGTCGAAGTAGCGCGAGATCGTCTTGCGGTGGATGTGGCCGGCCTCGGACAGGGCCTCGAAGATGCCGCAGGACAACTGGCGGTTCTCCTCGCTGTGCGTGCTGTGGTAGCGGTCGAACTCGATCAGGAAGTCGGCGAAGTCCTCGCGGTGCTGCCGGCCGATCTCCTCGATCAGCTGCTCGGGGCTGATGCCGCGCTGCTGCGCGAGCAGCATGATCGGCGTGCCGTGCGCGTCGTCGGCGCAGACGTAGGTGCAGTCCTCGCCGCGCAGGCGCTGGTAGCGCGCCCAGATGTCGGTCTGCAGGTACTCCACCAAGTGGCCCAGGTGGATCGGCCCGTTGGCGTAGGGCAGGGCGCTGGTGACCAGGATGCGGCGCGGGGAAGACATCGGACGGGGGGACGGGTTCGCTGCGCCATTGTAAATGGGACGGGAACTTTCGCGTATCCGCGGGCTACCCCGTGCCTCCGGCGGTGTGCCTGTGGCAAGCCGAATAAGCCAAGGCCCGGAAACCGGCCGACCCTATCGGCAGGCACACGGGAGAGGCGCCGGGAGGCAGCGGATGTGCCGTCTCCCGGCGCTCCCGAGACAATCGGCTAGGCCGCTTGCGCCTGATTCTTGTCGGACTGGGGAGGCGACAGGAGTCCGGCGGCGCGGAACCCTTCGAACAATCCTTCCATATGCGACACGCGACTTTCCACGGCCGACAGGCGGTCTTCCATCGCCGACATACGGCCTTCCAGGGCCGACAGGCGGTCTTCCACCGCCGACATACGGCCTTCCAGGGCCGACAGGCGGTCTTCCACGGCCGACAGGCGGACTTCCATGGCCGACATGCGGCCTTCCAGGGTCGACACGCGACCCAGGATGATCTTGCCGTGCGCGAATACGCTGCCGAGGATCGTCACGATCAGGATGATCAATTGGATGTTGTCCATTATCATGATGCGTCCAGGTCGGTCAGCCTTATGTCCCAACCTTGGGGTGGTTCGGAATCCCTCGTCCATTCCGTTTTCGGAGGGGGCGCGTCGACGGGAGTTTAGCATGGACGAGCCCGTCCCTAATGGATGGTCACGAAAAATCTGCAAAGTCATAATCCGGCCATGGAAGTCCATCGCACCCTCCGCTACCGCCGGCATCCGGATTCCAGCCGGAAGCACCGGTTGCGCCATGGCACTGCCGAGCCTGCCGGTTCGCCTGGAACCCCATGGCGGGCAAACTCAAGGATGAATGCGAGTTCGGCATCAAGCCGGACTTCCGGCACTATTCCCTATGCGAAGTCGGCGAAGTCCTCGCGGTGCTGCCGGCCGGTCTCCTCGACCCGCTGCTCGGGGCTGATGCCGCGCTGCTGCGCGAGCAGCATGATCGGCGTGCCGTGCGCGTCGTCGGCGCAGACGTAGGTGCAGTCCTCGCCGCGCAGGCGCCGGCAGCGCGCCCGGATGCCGGTCTGCAGGGACTCCACCAGGTGGCCCAGGTGATCGGCCCGTTGGCGTAGGGCAGGGCGCTGGCGGCCAGGATGCGGCGCGGGGACGGGTTTGCCGCGCCATTGCAGCGGGGTCTCTCCCCTCGGGAGCATGGGCCGTGCGCCATTTCGCCGACCCGCTATAATCCGGTCGGTGTCCAGAGAGGGTTTCCGTCCGGTCGAGGTGCAGCAAGGCAATGACCGAAGTCAACGAAGAAATGTTCCAGCGCATGACCCGGGCCATCGTGGACGAGGCCGACCCGGAGCAGGTCATCCTGTTCGGTTCGCATGCCCGGGGCGATGCGGGAGAGGATTCGGACATCGACCTGATCGTCATCGAGGCCGAGCCGTTCGGCGAGGGCCGGTCTCCGCTTTCCGAGATGACGCGCCTGTACGATGCGACGAAGGACTTCGACGTGTCCAAGGACATCTTGGTGTTCAGCCTGGAAGATGTCGAGTACTGGCGCGATTCCCTGAACCATGTCCTGGCGCGCGCCCTGAGGGAAGGCCGGGTGTTGTATGAGCGATCCTAAGCCGGCGCGCCTGCTTCTGGATGTGGCCGAGCAGGACCTGGCGATGCTCCGCGCCATGGAGGACGAGTCAGTCTTCGTCGACCGGGCCTTTGGCTTTGCGGTGCAGCAGGCGGTGGAAAAGATCCTGAAGGCTTGGATTTGCGTGTTGGGCTCCATCTATCCGCACACCCGCAACCTGGAAGTATTGATGCGCAGGCTGGCCGATCGGGGCGAAGAGGTGGAATCATTCTCGGGCTTGGCCGGATACACTCCCTACGCGGGCATGTTGCGCCATCAGCCGGGCAGTCCTGCGGCAGGGCC
>Ga0209754_1003579_pt1 | contig 10374 bp, 9 predicted proteins | sample MesohylBB_FD_187295 | JGI IMG/M metagenome (GOLD analysis project Ga0209754, IMG submission 187295) | Host-associated microbial community of the marine sponge Aplysina aerophoba from Gulf of Piran - sponge mesohyl, lysed by bead beating... | ecosystem: Host-associated > Porifera > Sponge >... | reverse complement strand
GCGCGAGTTCGGCATCGGCGGACCATTCCGGGCCGGGATTGATGGCGATGCCGCTGGCGGCGGACGCGGCTGACAGCTTCATTGCATCCACGGCGTCGGGCAAGGAAATCCAGAGGAAGATACCCCCTTCCGGCGGCACGAATTCGGCAGCCGTGCCGAAATGCTCCTCCAGCGCCCCGGTCATGGCGTCGAGCTTTTCCTTGAGCAGAACCGTTACGCGATCGACATGGTTGTCGAAGCGTGTGCGGCAGTATTCCGCCAGCATTATCTGCTCGAGCGCACCGGTGCCGCCATCTGTCTTGCAGGCGACCATCCGGGCGATCAGCGCGGGCTCCGCAACTATGTATCCGACGCGCAACGCCGGCGCGATCGTCTTCGAGAACGAACCGCAATGGATGACCCGGTTGCCCTCGTCCATCGCCGCGATGGCGGGAGGGCGCTCGCTTGCCCACAGAAGGTCTGCGTAGCACTCGTCCTCGAAGATCGGCACGCCGTATTCCGCCGAAAGTTCCAGCAGCTCCGCACGGCGCGCGCCGGGCATGATGCTGCCGCCAGGGTTCTGGATCGTCGGAATGACATAGATGAATTTCGGCTTCACGCCCTCGGAGGCGAGCCCGGCCAGCTTTTCCGCAAGGCGGTCCATGCGCATGCCGTCGCCGTCGAGCGGGATTCCCACCGGCGTCGCGCCGAGCTTGCGCAGACGGGCGAGCGCGCTGCCATAGCTGAACTGCTCGACCAGCACCGTGTCGCCCGGGCGCAGGAAAATCTCGTTGACGAGGTCCAGCCCCTGGTTCGAACCCGAGGTGATGAGGACATTGTCAGGCGAGACCACGAGGCCGCTGCGCTTCTGGAGCTTGGACGCCACGAACTCGCGCAGCGGGCGGTAGCCGAGCGGGCCGCTCTCCATTCCGTAGGTCGCAAGCGTCGTTCCTTCGCGGCGCAGTGCGGCTGCGGTCGCCGTAATCATGTCCTCGACCGGCATGCTCGCCGCGTCGACATTGCCGCCGATGAAATTATAGGGTGCGAACCCGTTCCAGCGGGGCGCGGGCGGCGGCAGGTCCGGCGCCAGCAGGGCGTCGTAGTCGATGGTGGCGGCCACTATGCGGCTCCCTGGTTTCGATTGGCGGGCAACACTCGCACTCCGGCTACTCGGGAGAGACGTGCCGGCGGAGATCCGCCAGGTCGGCGATCCGCGCGCTGCCGCCCCGGACGGCGACCCCGTGCTTTCTGAGGCTGGCCAGCGCTCTCAAGAAGGTTTCCGGCTTCATGCCGAGCCGGTTTGCGATCAGCTTCTTGTCATAGGGCAGACGCACATCGACAGCGCCGCCGCCCGGCCTCGGGGGCGGGCAGAAATGCAGCAGGAAGGCGCCCACGCGCTGCGAAGAGTTGAGGCTGCTGCCTATCTCGATCCGGGAGACCAGGCGCTTCAGGTTCATCGCGAGCGAGGCGAAGGTCCTCACGACCAGTTCCGGATCCTCCCGCAACCGCTCTATATAATCCGCAACAGGCACGGCCAGCAGCCGGCCGTCCTCCACCTGCTCGGCGGACACCGGATAGCCCCCCTCCATGCAGATCGCGCCTTCGGCAAAGGATTCGCCGGGGCCGAAAACCTCGATGATCACTTCCGTTCCGTCCGGGCGCAGGCGAAACAGCTTCACCCACCCGGAGAGCACCGCGAAAAAATGGGTGACCCGCTGGCCCTGCTCGAAGATCGCGGTCCGTTTCGAGTAGGCGAGGACCTCCGCACCGCCGACCAGAGATCGAAGCGCGTCCGGCGCCAGCCCCTGGAACAGGGGAAGCTGGCGAATGGTCTCCAGATCGTTGCGGCTGACCGCCATCCTTTGTCTCCGGCCGGCCGGAGGAACGCTCCGGCACGATCGCGCGAGGGTTACAACGCCAATGGCTGCCCTGCAAGAAACCCCTGCCTATTCGCCCGATCTCCGACCGGCCTCGTCCAGCGCTTCCAGCACGGCGCCTTCGGTCAGCAATTCCGGCAGTGGAATCCCGGCGGGCGCGCCCGGGCCGTATACCGCGTTGAAGGGGATGCCGTAGCGGGCGAAGCGGGCGAGATAGGCTGAAATGGCAGCGTCCGGGCGGGTCCAGTCGGCACGCATCGCCACCAGATCCCCGGTGAGACGGGCCGCGACCGGGCCCCGGTCCAGCACGGCCGCCTTGTTGAACTTGCAGGTGATGCACCAGTCGGCCGTCACATCGACGAAAACCGTCCGGCCTTCCGACACCAGCGGCCCGATCCGCGCTTCCTTGAACGCCTGCCAGCGGCCGTCCGGGGCCGCCGGCTCCATGGAGGCCGGCAGGACCAGCACCGCTGCAAGACCGGCCGCGGCCGCCAAAGCAGCCCCGCCTGCAAGGATGCGCCCGCCCCGCCTCGCCCAGGCAGCAAGGAGGCCGGCAGGCAGCGCTGCTGCCGCCAGGGCCGTCGCGGCCGCCGCCCAGCCGAGTTGCGCCGCCAGCACGGTCAGCAGCCACACCGCCGTGCCCGCCAGCGCCAGCCCCAGGACGAAGCGCAGCCGCACCGTCCAGCGGCCGGGCTTCGGCAGCGCCGCCGCCACGCCCGGCAGTGCGGCCACTGCGAGATAGGGCAGTGCCAGTCCGAGGCCGAGCGCCGTGAAGATGAGCGCAATTTCCAACGGTCCCCGCGTAAGCGCGAAACCGACCGCGGTGCCCACGAAGGGCGCTGAACAGGGGGTCGCCAGCAAGGTCGCGAACATGCCGGTGAGGAACGGCCCGCCCCGGAGCCCGCCTGCGAAGCGCGGCGCCGGAATCTCGAAAAAGCCCCACAGATTGGCTGCGAACAGGAGCAGCAGGAACAACATCGCCGCGAGGAAGACCGGCTGCTGGAACTGGACTCCCCAGCCGACCGCCATTCCGGCCTGGGTCGCCGCAACCGCCGCTCCGGCCAGCAGCCAGAACGAAAACAGGATACCGCCGGCAACGGCCAGGAACTCCGCCCGCGCCCGGCCCCGGCCGGCCCCGCCGAGACCTGCGAAATGCATGAGCTTGATGCCGAGCACCGGCAGCACGCAGGGCATGAGGTTCAGGATGACGCCGCCCGCAAGCGCAAGCGCCAGGATGATCGCGATGCCGTAGCCCGCCGCCTCGCCGGCCGGGGCCACGCGCAGGCGTTGCTCCACGGCCTCGCCGCCGCCCGTGACGGTCGCCACCAGCTCGCGGCCGATCAGCGCCTCCGGCCCGCCCTTCGCATAAGCCACCGGCACTGCGAGCCCGCCTGCGACCGGCGACGGCCGGCCGAAAGCGGCGAAGTTCCCCGCTTCGACGAAGATGTCCTCCGCCTCGATGCCCGGCAGGGCCACATGGAGGACCGCCGCGTCTCCCGCGCCGACCAGTTCCGCCCGGCCCGCCACCGGTTCGGGCCGGGGCGTGCGGCCCCGCCAGCGGTCGATGGCGAATGCCTCCGCCGAAGGCTGCGCCGGGCCGGCAGGCAGGGCCAGCGCGAGGTCGGCGCTTTGCGGCACGCAGATGTCGGAGCAGGTAAGGTAGTCCACCCGGAGCCGGGCCTGCACCGGCTCGCCCGGCTCGGGAACCCGCACATCCATGGGCAGGAGCACACGGTCCTCGTAGCCGACGCTGTCGATGCCGAGAATGGTGAAGCGCGCCGGCGCCGGCCAGTAGAGGCTGGCCTCGCCGAGATTGCCGCTTCCGGCCCAGTCGAGCGCCGGCGGCAGGCCCCCGTCGCCGGGGCTGCGCCAATAGGTCTTCCAGCCGGGCGCCAGTTCGAATTCGAGTCCGAGGCGCAGACGGTCCAGGCTCCCGACAGCCTCACTCGCCGACACGAGGCGCACGGCGGCCTCCGGCGTCCGCGCCCATGGCGACGTAGCGGCGCGCGCGTCCGAAGCGACCGCCAGCGCCGCCAGAGCCAAGGCGAGGAACCGCAGTCGGGCCGCGCTCGTCAAGCCCATCGGCCGCCCCGCTCGCTGCCCGTCATCGCGCTGTCATCCGCCTTCACACCCGCCTCCGCTGTGCTACACTCGACGCCATGACGCAAGATCGCTCCGAAGATGGCTGGCTGACCGGGCAACTCCTGATCGCCATGCCCAGCATGAGCGACCCGCGCTTCGAGCGCACGGTCATCTATATGTGCGCCCACAGCGATGAGGGCGCAATGGGTCTCGTCATCAACAAATCGTTAGAATCGCTCTCCTTTACGGACCTTCTGGAGCAATTGGGAGTCGAGGACAGCGAAGCCGACATGTCGATCCTCTCCGGCGGACCGGTCGAGACCGGACGCGGCTTCGTGCTCCACACCGCCGATTACGACCGGGAGGGCTCGCTCACCGTGTCGGAGGATATCCGCCTGACAGCGACGATCGATGTGCTGAAGGCCATCGCTGTCGGCCACGGGCCGCAGAAGCGCCTGCTGGCGCTCGGCTATGCCGGCTGGGCGGCGGGGCAGCTCGAGGGCGAAATCCAGGACAATGGCTGGCTCACCGCCCCGGCCGACGACGCCATCCTGTTCGACGACGCACTCGAGTCCAAATGGTCGCGCGCCATCGCCAAGCTCGGCGTGGACGCCTCCATGCTCTCCTCCTTCGCCGGCCGGGCCTGATGCCGGTCCCCGGCTGCCGGCCATTCCCTGTCTCCCGGAGACACGTCCGGTCTCAATGAAAGACTGACCGCCGGCAGGTCCCGCCGCGGCCCTGCCCATCCGGGAGTCGCAGGAGCGCCCAGCCCTAATGTCCGACTACCAGTCTTCCAGCGTCGAGGTCCGTTACGGCTGGGTGGTCGTCTGGGCGTCGCTCATCCTCAACGGCATCGCGCTTGGCGCGCCGACATTCCTGTTCGTGGCGCTGAAGCCCATTGCCGCCGATCTCGGCGGCGAGCGCTGGGTGCCTTCCTTCGCCTATTCGGTGCTCATGGTCGGCACCGGGATCGGCGGCGTCGCGATGGGCTGGTGGATGGACAAGCGCGGCATCCTCCAGCCGATCCTGTTCGGCTCCGTAATGATCTGTGTCGGCAGCCTCGTGGCGAGCCAGTCGGAGGGCCGGTGGGGGCTCTGGCTCGCCAACGGCCTCCTGATCGGACTGCTCGGCAAGGCGGCGATGATCGCGCCGCTGGTTGCCAACGCGACCCGCTGGTTCGACAGGCGGCGCGGGCTCGCCATCGCCATCATCGCGTCGGGGCAGGGGCTGGCCGGCGCCGTCTGGCCGACGGTCTTCGGCCATCTCGAACGGTCGGTCGGCTGGCGGGAAACCTATATCTACTACGCCGTCTTCGCAGCGGTGACCATGCTGCCGCTCTGCTGGCTGATCCGCCCGAAGCCGCCGGTTCCGCCGCCGGGACCGGTCCGTCTGGCGGCGTCCCGCGGCGGCAAGGTGCTGGATTGGCCCCCGGAAATGGTGCAGGGCGCGCTCTGGATCGCCGTGATCGGATGCTGCGGAGCGATGGCCATGCCCATCGTCCATCTGGTGTCCCATACCTCCGATCTCGGCTATGCGGAGGAGCGCGGGGCGGAAATCCTGTCGGTGCTCATGGTCGCCGGCTTTTTCAGCCGGATCGGCTTCGGCATGCTGTCGGACCGGATCGGCGCGGCGCCGACCCTGCTGATCGGGTCCATGTGCCAGTTCGTCATGATGATCGTGTTCGCCATGGTCGAGAGCCTGACGGGGCTCTATGTCGCCGCGCTCATGTTCGGGCTCGGCTTCGCCGGCATCATGCCCTGCTACCCGCTGCTGCTCAGGCTCTGGTTCCCGGCCTCCGAGATCGGCTGGCGGGTCGGCGCGCAATACATGTTCGCGGGCGCCGGCATGGCCATCGGCGGCACGCTCGCCGGATACATATTCGACGTGACCGGCTCCTATGCGCCGGCTTTCCTCTCGGGCGCGGCCTTCAACGCGATGAATTTCATGGTGATTGCCATGCTGCACCTGCGCTCCCGAAGCCTCGGCTTCAGCCCGCGACCGGTCTGAGCGCCGCGGAGAGGAGTGGCGCTACGTCCGTGAAACGATCCTGAGCCCGTTCAGGAACTCCCTCACCTCTTCCACCGACCGCTTGCCGGAGCAATCGTTGAACGAGACGACGGTGTCGTAACGCTCGTCCGTTGCCCGGTTCTTGCCGGTCCGGCTCAGGAAGGCCAGCCTGGCGACAATGCAGTCTGCCCCGGTTGCCTTTTCCGTCACCCTGCCAACCCAGCCTCCGCGGCTGCCGTATTTGCGGATACGCCCCTTCTCCAAGTCCGCCGGGGGGACGTTGTATCTGGACAAATACCTGTCCACGACTTTCGATGCGCTGTTGTGCCTGTCTGTCACCTGGACGTTATAGACTGCGAACGCGCCGACCAGATGCTCCAGATAGACGTGGCCCCGCCCATCGAACCGCACGCGCTGCTGCACGATCGCGTTGTCCCTGATTCTTTCCGCCGTGTAGGTGACGGCGGCGCCGTCGAGCCTTCCGAAATCGATCAATACCCGGTCCGGTTCGATCTTGCGCCACTCGGTGTTGTATGTCCGCTGTCCAGTGGTGGTCTTGCCTATCGTCTTGTCCGCCGGCCCGCAGGCGGCCAGCAGAACGCTTATCGATGCAGCGGCAATGCAAATGGTCGTTTTCATAAGTCGATGTCCTTCTTTCCAGCCTGCAAATCGTCCAATTCTTCGCCGCGCCGTCAACCGTCCGGATCCGCCAGCACGTCGGCAAGGCGGCCGAGCGCGTTGAGGGCGGGCGGGAAGCCGGCATAGGGGGCGGTCTGGGCGATGGCCGCCGCGATTTCGGCGGGCGTGAGGCCCATGGCGCGGGCCGAAGCCGCGAATTTCGCCAGCGTGTCGTGCAGGCCCAGCACGGCCATGCTCGCCAGCGCCACGATCATGCGCCGCCGGTGCGAGAGGCCCGGCCGGTGCCAGATGGCGCCGTAGCCGTAGAGGATCGCGATGCGGTAGAGGCCGGCCGAGCCCGCATTGCCGGGCGCGGCATAGCCCGACTCGGCGCGCTCGCCGTGCAATTCGTGCATCGTCGCGCGCCCGTCCGCCTCCAGCGCCGCCAGATCGCGGGCATCCTCCTCGTCCCGGTCCGGGTGGCCCAGTTGGGCGTTCAGCGTGTCCAGCGCATGCGCCGCCATCGGCAGCCCGCCATAGAGCCCGCATTGCACGAAAATCTCGCGGAGTTCCCGCGCTTCCAGACCCGCCTTCACCGCTGGCCGGATGTGCGCAGCAAGATCGGCCTGCCGGTCCTTCTGTGCGAGCGCGCAGAGCACCGCGACCATGCGGTCGGCGGGCGGCAGCACCGGGTCCGCCAGAAGCGAGCCGAACCCCGCCTCCAGCGCAAAGGCGTCGAGCCCCGGCGCTCCGGTCGGCACCGGCAATCCCAGCTCTTCCGCCAGCCGCGCCCCGGCCTCGCGGAGCGCCGAGCGGTCGTTCGGTTCGGTCATGGGCGGTTCCTCCTCCGGGTGTCCGGGGCGGCGCATTCGACTATGGGAAACGGAATTCGGGCAGGGCTATTCCGCCGGGGCCTCTGCGCGTCCGTCCGGGCCGGCGTTACGGCCGAGGATATAGTTTTCGATGAACCCCAGCTTGCCTTCCATTCGCGCCTGCCCCTTTTCGACGGCGATCAGGCGGTCCTCAATCCGGTCCATGCGCTTGTCGGTCCTCTGCTGCCCGGCCAGCATCAAACCGGCCAAAGCAACGCCGACGCCGAGGACTGCTACCAGTTCGGAACTGATGTCCATACCCGTTCCCCACAGTGGCCCCGCACCGGGACCGGAGCGCGATCCGGCCCGAACGTAGCAGTGCCGTCAGTCGCTGTCATCCGTTCCCCCGCGGGAAGGGGCTGCGCTCATCACAGCGTTCCGGTTCTCCATTCGATATAGAGGCACAGCAGCAGCACTGCGATTCCCGCACCTGCAATAGTCAGCGCCGTCCACATTCGATCCTCCGTAACGTGATAGGCCGCGCCTGTTCCGGTGTCACGCGCGCCACTGCTTGCGGTTGCGTTGCCTGCTGCCGCGCGTTCCGGTCACGGGATAACAGGTGATGAGCTTGTCATCGACAATGACCGCCTTCCAGCCCGCAAGACGCTCGGCAAGCTGGATTTCCCGCTTCAGGTCCGATACTGCCTCCCAGGACCCGCGTCGTGTGAGATGCTCAATATCGCGCTTCAGGGACGATATGTACCGTTTGGCGTCCTTCCTGGTGAACATGCGCGCATCGTGCGAATATCGGGAGGATTCGTTCAGCAAAATGCGGAGCTTCCTGCTGTGCAACCCACGTTGCTGAATCCGGTCCTCGGCATGGCGGGTCGGGGTAGGTTCTTGCGACATCGTCAGCTCCTTCTTGGAATTGCGCTCTAGAATTCTGACAGTAACGACGTCCGTTGGGCGTTCTCTTCCTCAAACACCTTTCGCTCTTCTTCGGGAATGCGCGCAGTCATCCATTCGATACGATCGTTGTCTCTTTCTTCCCCCAAAAGGTCATCGGGAATATCATCGACCTTGACATGGCCTCTATACATGGCGCGCCAAGCCCATTGGTTCCCTGCAGTCAGGTCATCGACTATCCCTATGCCAACAAAGTACTCTGGAAGGTCCCGAGATATTTCATCTGCAATAAAGATATTGTCGCACTCAACATTTCGGGCGACGTCTCGCAGGTAATCCACGAACGCACTTCCGATGTCAGGGCCAAATTCTGTTTCGGAATCGGCCCAGTGCCCGAAAAAATCTCGTTTCTCGATTGATTCTTCCTCCCAACAGGCAAGCTCCTCGGCCCGATGTGCGATAACTCCTGAAGAGTGGGAGCTCTCGCCAAACGAACGAACTTTATCCGCGGCCGCATTGAGCTCGTCGAGCCGTTTCCGTCGCCAAACGAGGCTTCCTTCCGCCATAAGCGCAACCAGCAGCGGGGCTATGACGATTTGGTCCCTAGTAGAAACTCCATAGATGTGCTCCACCATGTCGTAGGACAAAGCCGTGGTGGAATCGACCGTCTCTCTGAGCGTTCTGTAACCGAGTTCACGAGTCTCCTTCACGCTACTCGGTTCCCCGGACAGTGCCTCCACCGCAACTCCGAGCGCACGGGCGAGACACTGCGCCGTGTGCAAGCGCACATCGCGCGGCGCGTTCGACGCTTCAATGCGTTTGATCGTGGCGATCCCAACCGTGCTTGCCGTGGCAAGCGTGTCTTGGCTCAGACTGCAACGCTTCCTGAGCGTCTTCAGGGTTTCGGGATGGATTGCGACCATTGATCTTCTCCTCGACAAGTTCATGCTGGAGAAGATGGCACAATTAGATGCTTAATAATAGTATCATAATAGCATCATGCTCAGAGATGGTTCCAGACATAGGGAGAATACTGAGCCATTTGGTATCACATCACCGAGTCAGAGCGGCCCACGTATCGGGCTCTCGGCTATGCCCCGCCTTCCCCCACAAACCCGCCGACGATCCCGCAAGCCTCCGCCAGGCCCACGCGCTCCAGCGCGACGCCTTCGGGGAAGGCGCCGGCGAGGCGCGACGGCATCATCGGGTCGAGCAGCACGAAGACACCGCGGTCGTCGCGCCGGCGCACGAGGCGGCCGAACGCCTGGCGGAGCCTGAGGCGGGTCAGCATGTCGTCATAGTGCCGGCCGCCGAAATGCGCGCGTCGCGCCTTGTGCAGGATGGTCGGCCGCGGCCAGGGCACGCGGTCGAACGCGATCAGCCTGAGCGCTCGGCCCGGCACATCCACCCCGTCGCGCACCGCATCCGTGCCGAGCAGGCACGAATCCGGCTCGGCGCGGAAGATCTCGATCAGGGTCGCGACATCCATGCGGTCCACATGCTGGGCCAGCAGCGGGATACCGGCCGCGTCCAGCGGTTCCGCCAGACGCTCATGCACGGCGCGCAGCCGCGCAACCGCCGTGAACAGCCCGAGCGCGCCGCCGCCGGCCGCCAGGAACAGGCTGCGGCAGGCCGCCGCCACCTGGTCTACCGCATCCTTGCGCACATCCGTCACCACCAGCGCGCGGGTCTGCGCCGGATAGTCGAAGGGCGAGGGCGCGGCGGCGCGTATGGCAGGGGCTGCGAGATGCTGCGCCCCGGTGCGTATCTCCGCAGCCTGCCAGGCCTCCTCCGGCTCGCGGGCATTGTCCCGCAATGTCGCCGAGGTGACGAGCAGGCCGTGGGCGGGCTCCGCCACCTCGACGGCGAAGGGCGCGGTCGGGTCGATCCAGCGCCGGCGCATGCCGACATCGCGCTCGCGGCCTTGCGCGCGTTCCAGCTCGAACCAGTCCACGAACGCCTCCGGCGGCTCCGCGTCGAGGGCTTCCAGCATGGCGCCCCAGGCCGCGAGCTGCATCTCGGCGCGGCGGTGGAGCACGCGCGCCAGCGCCTCGATGCGGATGCGCGTGCGGCTATCCAGGTCTTCGGCCTCG
>Ga0209754_1003576_pt1 | contig 10379 bp, 10 predicted proteins | sample MesohylBB_FD_187295 | JGI IMG/M metagenome (GOLD analysis project Ga0209754, IMG submission 187295) | Host-associated microbial community of the marine sponge Aplysina aerophoba from Gulf of Piran - sponge mesohyl, lysed by bead beating... | ecosystem: Host-associated > Porifera > Sponge >... | reverse complement strand
GAGGCCCACCACCGCGGCGGTGGTGGAGGCGACGAAGGTCACGAGGATGAGGAAGAGCTCGGACATCGGCTGGGGTTCAGGAACCCGCCGGATCCTGTTCCCGCACGACCGGATTGCGCAGCGTGCCGATCTGGCTGATCTCCACCGCCACCACGTCGCCGTCCTTCATGTTCTCGGTGGCGCCGTCGGTGCCCATCCACAGCACGTCTCCCGGCACCAGGGTCATGTAGCGGCTCATGGCGCTGATGTAGCGGGCGACGCCGAAGATGGCCGTGCTGACGTCGTATTCGCCCACCGCCCGGTCGTTCAGGGTGATGGTGACGTGCAGGTCGTCGGGGTCGAGGTCGGTGACGATCCAGGGGCCCATGGGCTTGAAGGTGTCGGTGTTCTTGGCCCGCCACAGGGTGCGGTCGGACTTCTGCCAGGTGCGCTCGCTCACGTCGTTGCCGATGGTGTAGCCGAACACGTAGTCCAGGGCCTCGTCCTCCGGCACGTTCCGGCACCGCCGGCCGATGACCGCCACCAGCTCGCCCTCGTACTGCACCTTCTCCGAGGCATCGTGGGGGATGACGATAGGGTCTTCGTGCGCCGCCAGCGCGTTGACCGCCCGGTAGCCCACGTCGGGTTTCGCGGGAAACACCGGTTCCTCGCCGCGCACCTGCGCCGCAAAGGTCACGTGCTCGCGGTAGTTGACGCCCGCGGCGTAGAAGGTCGGCGGAACGATGGGCGCCAGCAGCTTAAGCTCGCCCAGGGCATGGGATTCGCCGGTCACGGCGTAGTTCTCGAACGGGCTCCCCTTGATGACGGTGACGGTGTCCGCGTCGTCAATGATGCCGAAGCCCGTCTTGCCGTCCCGCTGGAATCTGCAGAACCTCATTAGACCTTCTCCTTCCCGTCGCTGACCGGTCCCACCGTTCGTCCTGAGCATAGCGTAGCGGAGTCGAAGGGCGATCCATCACCATCAATGCTCGTCCGCCGTCACCCAGTGGTCCATGAAGTCGCGAACCCGCATCCGTTCCAGCGTGTCTCGAGAAGCACAAACCTGCAGGATCACGCCGCACTGGTCCGGCGACAATCGCGCGGCGATATGGCGTTCGAACTTCTCCTGCAAAAGCGGCACGCCCTCGCTCCGCCGGCGCCGGTGGCCGATGGGGTAGGGCACCTCGACCCGCGCGGTGGAGCCCCCGTCCTTGAAATGGACCTGCACCGCGTTGCCGATGGCCCGCTTGTCCGGGTCCATGTAGTCCACGGTGAAGTCCGGGTTCTCCTGGACCTCCATTTTCTCTCGCAGCGCGTCGATGCGCGGGTCCCCGGCGACCTCGTCTTCGTAGTCCCGTGCAGTGAGCCGGCCGTGGATCAGCGGCACCGCCACCATGTACTGGATACAGTGGTCCCGGTCCGCGGGGTTGTTCAGCGGTCCGGTCTTGTCGATGATCCGGGAGCCGGCCTCCTGGGTCTCGATGACGATGCGTTCGATGTCGTCGAGCCGATCCTTCACCGCGCCGTGCAGCTCCAGCGCCGCCTCCACCGCCGTCTGGGCGTGAAACTCCGCGGGAAACGAGATCTTGAACAGCACATTTTCCATCACGTAGCTGCCATAAGGCTGGCTGAACGAGAACGGGCGGCCTTTGAAGAGGACGTCATAGTAGCCCCAGCCCTTGGCCGAGAGCGCCGAGGGATAGCCCATCTCTCCCTGGAGCGCCATGAGCGCCAGCCGCACGGCGCGGGCGGCGGCGTCGCCGGCGGCCCAGCTCTTGCGCGATCCGGTGTTGGGGGCGTGCCGGTAGGTGCGCAGGGCGCCGCCGTCGATCCAGGCGTTGGACAGGGCGTTCACGACCTGCTCGGGGCCGCCGCCGAGCATGGCCGCCACCACCGCGGTGCTGGCCACCCGCACCAGCAGCACGTGGTCCAGCCCCACCCGGTTGAAGCTGTTCTCCAGGGCGATGACGCCCTGGATCTCGTGGGCCTTGATCATGGCCGTCAGCACGTCGCCCATGGTGACGGCGCGGCCGTGGCCTTCGTCCGCGCGCCGGTCCAGGTAGTCGGCCACGGCCAGGATGGCGCCGAGGTTGTCGGAGGGGTGTCCCCACTCGGCTGCCAGAAAGGTGTCGTTGAAGTCGAGCCAGCGGATCATGGCGCCGATGTTGAAGGCGGCCTGGACCGGGTCGAGCTCGTAGGCGGTGCCGGGCACCCGTGCGCCGCCGCTCATGACGGCGCCGGGCACCACCGGCCCCAGCAGCCGGGTGCAGGCCGGGAACTCCAGCGCCGCCAGCGCGCAGCCCAGGCTGTCCATGAGGCACAGGCGCGCCGTCTCCCGCGCGTCCTCCGGGAACGGTCCGCCGGAGAGGGCGTAGGCGGCCATGTCGGAGAGGACCGCGTCGGGTTGGGGCCGCTGGGCGTCGCGCACGGCGGAGTCGGTCATGGTGGGAGCCGTTGGTGGGAGCTATTCCTTGCTGAACAGGGCGTCCAGCTTCTGCTCGTAGTCGTGATAGCCGAGGACTTCGTAGAGTTGGTCCCGGGTCTGCATCCGGTCGGTTACGCCGCTCTGGGTGCCGTCCTCGCGAATCGTCCGGTACACGTCCATGGCGGTCCGGCTCATGGCGCGAAACGCCGATAGGGGGTAAAGCACCAGGCCCACCCCGGCCTCCCGCAACTCGTCCACGCCGAAAAGCGGCGTCTTGCCGAACTCCGTCAGGTTCGCCAGAACCGGCACCTCCGCGCTTCCGCAGAAGGCGCGGTAGTCCTCCAGCGTGTATACCGCTTCCGGGAAGATCATGTCCGCCCCGGCGTCGACGTAACGCCGCGCCCGTTCCAGCGCGGCATCCAACCCCTCGCTGGCGAAGGCGTCGGTGCGCGCCATGATCACGAACTGGTCGTCTGTGCGGCCGTCGGCCGCCGCCTTGATCCGGTCCACCATCTCGTCGGTGGAGACGATCTGCTTGTTGGGCCGGTGGCCGCAGCGCTTGGCCTGGATCTGGTCCTCCATGTGGACCGCGGCGGCTCCCGCCCGGATCATCTCACGGATGGTGCGGGAGATGTTGAAGGCCGTGCCCCAGCCGGTGTCGATATCCACCAAGAGCGGCAGCTGGCTAGCGGCGGTGATGCGCCGGACGTCTTCGAGCACGTCGTTCAGTGTGGTGATGCCCAGGTCCGGCTGGGCGAAGGAGGCGTTGGCGACCCCCGCTCCGGAGAGGTAGAGCGCGCGGAAACCCTGCCGCTGGGCCAGCAGGGCGCAGTAGGCGTTGATGGCTCCAACGACCTGAAGTGGTCGTTCTTCCCGCACGGCGCGCCGGAACCTCGCTCCTGCCGATCTCGCGTCTTCCATGTCGTCGTTCTCTCCCTGCCACTAGCGCAAAGAACAAGTATCCGATCGCCCTTGGCCTGTCAATTCAAGGTTTCCGTACGATTCGTTTCCCTGTACGAGCCGCCGGCCGCCGCGTTCAGAAGTACGACAGGTCCAGGGCGCCCAGTTGTTTCAGGTGGGCGATGTCGCCCCAGGTTTCCAGGCCCCAAGTCCCGTCCTGGCATTTAAAGACGTTGACGCTGGCGTTCTTGAAGGAGAAACGCCGGGGCGCGTCCAGCGGGATCGCCAGGGTGTGCCGGAACAATGCGCTCAGGACGCCCCCGTGGGTGACCACCATGATGATCTCGCCGGCGTGGCGCCGGACCAGCTCCTCCAGGCACAGCATGTTGCGCTCGGTCTGTGCCCGGAAGCTCTCTCCCGAGGGCATCGCGTGGTCGGCGCCGCCGTTGCGATGCTCCTGGTACTCCGCGGGATAGCGCTCGCGGATTTCGTTGCCGTCGAGGCCCTGGAAGATGCCGAGGTTGCGCTCGCGCAGACGCTCGTCGGCGATGACTTCATGGCCGGTCTTCGCCGCAATGATCCTGGCGGTCTCGAAGGCGCGCCCGAGGTCGCTGCTGTAGATGGCGCTGCAACTCTCGGGGGTAAACCGCTCGGACAGCGCTTCCGCCTGAGCGCGTCCCTTCTCCGTGAGGGTGCTGTCCAGGTGTCCCTGGCGCCGGCCCTCGATGTTCCAGTGGGTTTCACCGTGCCGCACCACGATGACGTAGGTTGCATCCATGCCGCCAATCCTAGCCAAAGGGCCTTGAAATTTCTATCGGAATGCGGGATAGGCCACTGAGGACATCCCCAACCGAATCACCCATCCCCAAAGGAGGAGAGACATGGCAGCACAAACCTTTACGGTCAAGACTCCCTGCATCACCGACGGCCGAAGCCACATGCCGCTGGTGCGGACCGACGTTCTCATGAGCGGTCTCAACTACTACGCGCCCGGCCGGAAGAACAAGCTTCACACCCACCCGGGCGAGGACCACATGTTCGTCGTACTCGACGGGCAGGCGACGTTCTTCGACAAGGACCAGAAGGCTACGGTGCTGGGGAAGGGCGACGGCATCCTTCTCCCGGAAGGGCACTTCTACCAGTTCGAGAGCTCCGGCGACACGCCGTTGGCGTTGCTGCGCTTCGCCGCCTACAAGCCCGACCGGAAAGATGTCCGGCGAATCGACGCTACGGGGGAGAACGCCCGCTCGGAAGACGAGATGGACTACGTGTGCGTCGACGGCGACCCCATCGATGGGGAGGAGTGGACGCTGAGCTGATCGGCGCTATTGCCGATAGTCCGCCACACTCTCGGTCCGGTCAACGCGGGCAAATTGTAAATTGCATTTACGATTTGCCCGTTTTCTTTCCGTCAGGGCTTTGCGCTTGAGTGGTTGGTGAGCCGTGTCGGGCTCGAACCGACGACCCTCTGCTTAAAAGGCAGATGCTCTACCTGCTGAGCTAACGGCTCGTGCTGTCGCAGTGCGGGAGTGACGGGCAACTGGGGCCACGCCACCGATTCGATTTTAACAGAGGGGCGCGGCGGCGGGCAAACCATTGCCATCGCGCCTCCTCGTCACGCTGTCGCCGATCTGATAGACAGGGGCTGTTCGCCATGGAATGGGAGGCTCGACGGCGAGGCGCGCGGAACCGGTCTGCGGGTCCAACGGGCCGAGAGGGGAGTTGCCAATGCTGCTGATCACCGACCCCGACGTGAAGCAGGTGCTTCGGGTGGAGGATATCATCGACGACATGGAGCGGGCCTTTGCCGAGGAGGCGCGGGGCGTTGCCGTCAACCGGCCGCGGACTCGTTACAAGGTGCCGCCTGACCGGGATTCCGACGGCTACATGGCCAACATCATCCCGGGCGCGGTGCCGAGCTCCGGGGTGGCGGCGCTGCGTTACGATTCCATGGTGGTCCGGGAGCGGATGGTCGACGGTCTCAAGCGCATGGATTACCCGTACCCCGCGCGCCGGAGTTGGGGTTTCGTGCTGCTGTTCAGCCTGGAGACCGCCGAGCCCCTGGCCATCATCCACGACTTCAGTCTCTCTTCCATACGGGTCGGCGCCACCACCGGCGTGGCCACCCGCTCGCTGTCCCGGGAGGACAGCCAGGTGGTGGGACTGTTCGGCTCGGGCAACGAAGCCGAGCAGAACCTCGCCGCCATCTGCGCGGTGCGGGATGTCCGGGAGGTGCGCGTGTACAGCGTCACGCCCCAGCACCGGGAACGGTTCGCCATGGAGATGACCGGCAAGCTCGACATCCAGGTGCGCCCGGTGGACAATGCCAGGGCCGTGGTGGAGGGCGCGGACATCGTCATGTGCGCCACCAACGCCAGCGCGCCGGTATTTGACGGTGACTGGCTCGTGCCCGGCCAGTTGGTCACCACCATCGTCAACACCGACGGCGTGCACAGCCGCACCGAGGCGGACGCCACCACCTTCACCCGGGCCGATCTGATCGTGCTCAACAACCGGCAGACCTCGCTGACCAACCAGCAGCGGGAGATGCTCGATCTCATCGACGAGGGGAAGATAAGCTGGGACAACATCTGCGAGCTGGGCCAGGTCCTCATTGGCGAGAACCCCGGGCGCAAGAGCGACGACGAGATCATCTACTACAAGAGCAACACGGGCGTCGGCATCCAGTTCGCCGCGGCCGGCGCGGTGATCTACGAGGAGTGCAAGAAGAAGGGCCTGGGCCGGGAGCTCCCCACCGAGTGGTTCGGCGCCGACCTGGGCGAGTGGCTGGACAAGGGTTATTCGCCTTCTCCGTAGGCCCGGCAGCCGTGCGCGCCTCGTCCTGGTCGGAGGTTGTTTCCACGAGTCCGTTCTCTCCAACATCGCGAGGGTCTCATGATCGTTGACTTCCAGCATCACTACGTGCCCAAAGAGCTCGCCCAGAAACACGGCCTTTACTCCGAAGAGCCGTTGTTCGCCAAGCTGGACACCGGGGTTCCGCGGTTGACCATGCACGCGCGGCTCTATGACGCGGAGATGCAGCTCCGGGACATGGACGAGGCCGGGGTGGACGTATCCGTGCTGTCGTGCCTGCTGGGCTGGGACGCCACTCTGGAGGACAACCGCACCATCAACGACAGCCTGGCGGAGCTGCAACGCCGCTTCCCAGGGCGCTTCGTCGGGCTGGCCCAGGCGCCGCTCCTGGGCGGCCCGGAGGCCATGGCGGAGTTCGACCGGGCCATCGGTGAGTTGGGTCTCCACGGCGTCGCCACCACCTCCCAGTTCCGGGGCCTGCCGCTGGACTCGGAGCAGCTCTATCCCTTCTACGAAACGGTCAGCGCCCTCGACGTGCCCATCTTCGTCCATCCGGCCATGGTCCCCGAGGGCTACGGGCTGCTCATGGATTACGATCTGGCCCGCATCCTGGGACGCGAGGTGGATCTGGCCGTGGCCGCCACCCGCATCGTGGCCGGAGGCGTGCTGGAGCGGTTCCCGGGCCTCAAATTCGTCATCGGCCACTTCGGCGGCGGCATCGCCGGGGTGAAGGACCGGCTCGTGGCCAAGGCCTACCGCTTCGGTACGCTGGACAAGCCCTTCGAGCACTATTTCGACATGCTCTACTTCGACATGGCCGGCTTCGAGGGCGGCACCGTCGCCCTGGGCTGCGCCCTCCAGGGCATCCGGCCCGACCGGCTGGTGTTCGCCACCGACTACCCCCAGGACTTCACCGGGGTCAGCACCGACACCGGCAAGGGCATGACCGCCCTGCGCGACTACATCGACGCCATCCGGGGGCTGCCATTGACCGACGCCGACAAGGACGCGATCATGGGCGGCACGGCGGCCGGGCTGCTGGGCCTCGATTCATGACGGCCGGGCGGTAACGCCACGGCTGGTCGCCGGCATCATCATGATCATCGACATCGACCTCGAAAAATGCACGAGCTGCGGGGACTGCGACCCCGTTTGCCCCGCGGACATCATTCACATGGAAGAGAAGGCCGGCCGGCTGGTGCCGGTGCTCAAGCACGTGGAACACTGCGTCACCTGCTTCAACTGCGAGATCTTCTGCCCGGTACAGTGCATTGACGTCCATCCCATCGTGAGGCGCCGGCCGCTTCCCTGGTAGCCGGCAGCCGACAGGACACCCGATGCTCGAAAGGATCGGCAGACTCATCGACACCGACGTGCTGGTGGTGGGGGCGGGCGCCGGCGGGCTTTGGGCCGCGCTGAGCGCGAAACGCCATCTTCCGGACGGCCGTGTCACTCTGCTGGACGCCCACATGGTGGGCCGCACCGGGCACACGGCGTTTTCCAACGCCTGGATGGTGGCGGTCACCCCCGACGACGACCTCGACGCCTGTGTGCGCGACATTGTGGAAGGGAACGAGTGGATCGCCGAGCAGGAGCTCATCCGCGACGTCCTGTCGCTTTCCCATTTCCAGTTGCTGGAGCTGGAGAAGATGGGGCTCGTATTCCCGAAAGAGGACGGCCGCTTCGTCCGCCGTCCCACCCGCGGCCTCAAGGTCACCAAGGTGCTCAAGCCGGACGGCGGCGGGCTGGAATACTGCTGGCGTCTGCGGAAGGCGCTGGAGGACGAGGGCGTGGAGCTGGTGGAGCGGGTCTTCATCACCGATCTCGCCCGGGACGACGAGGGGCGCGTGGCCGGCGCTTTCGGCATCGACGGCCGGACCGGGGAGTTCGTCACCGTCCGCGCCGGCGCCACCGTCCTGGCCACCAACAGCGTGACCTTCCGGGCCGGGTTCGTGCGCGACCTCACCGGCACCGGCACACGCCTGGCCTACGACGCCGGCGCGGTGCTCACCAACGCGGAGTTCGGCTATCTCCGGCCGGGAACCCCCAAGTTCTACTTCGAGGGCATCACCTTCGCCATCCAGGACGGCGCCAAGTTCGTCAACGCCGACGGCGAGCCGTTCATGGAGCGCTACGAGCCCGGCTGGGCGGACTGGGCCGACGTGCAACTGGTGAGCAAGGCCATGGTCCAGGAACGGAAGGCGGGACGAACCCCTCTCTATCTCGACATGTCGCTCATCCCGGAAGCGGAACGGGGACAGTACCTCCAGAGCTCGGTGGCGTGGATGGATTATTTCTTCCGGAAGCTCGGTGACCGGGCGCGCATCGACATGTTCGGCAAGACCGAATACTACCCGCTGTTCCAGATGACCAAGCTGGGCATCAAGACCGACGCGGCGTGCCGTTCGTCGGTGTCCGGGCTGCTGGCGGCCGGTTTGGCCCAGGCGAGCTGCGCGAGCCATTTCGCCGGATTCCACATCGGCGCCTGCAACGGCACCGGCTGGATCGCCGGCAAGAGCGCCGCCGCCGACGCCCGGTGTCTGGATCCACCGCGGATCTCCGAAGGCAAGGCCCGGTCGGTGAAGGCGGAGGTGTCGGCGGGCTGGCGCGACGGAGACGAGAAGAGCGACGACGATCTCCTCCGCCTGCTTCAGACCCTAATCTTCCCCTACGACGTTTCCATCCTGAAGCACGAGGCCCGCATGCGGCAGGCGCTAAAGGAGCTGGAGGTCATCGCCGAGCGCGCCGACGAGAGCCGCGCAGCCCACGTCCACGGGTTCGTGCGCCTGCGCGAGACCCAGTGCATGGTAGAGACGGCCCGACTAATGCTGGAAGCGTCGCTCCTGCGCCGGGAGAGCCGCATGAGCCACCTGCGCGAGGACTACCCGGAGCGCGACGACGAGACGTGGCTCAAGTGGATCCTGATAGAGAAAGGGAGAGAAGGGCCGCGCCTGTGGACCGAGCCCATCGCGACGCCGGTGGTGCCGCCGCCGGGCATCGAGGCATGAACGGAGAGGCCTTCGGCGAACGCGGCCTCCACGTGGTTCCCCGTTGGTCGGATTCGCCGAAGGGCGTAACCCGACACGCCGCCGCCGGGAACCGCTAGAACAGATCCGGGAACACGTCGTCGGGAACCTGCCGTCCGACTCCCTGCCGCACGGCCGCTTCGTAGACCTTCCCCGCCAGGGCGGCGAACTGGAGCCCGAACCCCACGCTGTTGTTGAAGCAGGTGATCTGTTCGGCATTCGCCCGGCCCGGATGGCGTCCCAGCAGCAGGTCCGGGAGATCGGGGGTATGGGCCCAGTCGATCTCCACGGCGTCGCCGGGAGGATAGCCCTTCTCGATATCCAGCAGGACCTGTTTCGGGAGCGGTCCGTGCGCGTTCTTGGCGACGAAGGTCGTCGGTCCCAGGTTGTCCCTGGAATTGACCGCGAGGACATCGAAACGGCCGAAGGTCTCCGGTGCGATCTCGCAGTGTCGCACCGAGCAGACGTATTGCCCGGGCTCCAGCCAGCCGGTCCGAATCACCGGCGTGAGGGCGTTGGTGGCGATGATGACGATTTCGCTGCCGCGCACGGCTTCCTCCGCGCTGCCGGCGGCGGCCACGTCCGGGCACCGCTCCCAGCGAGGATCCTCGACGAAACGCTCCCGATGCTCGGGGTTGGGGCTGAACACTCGAACCGACTTGACGCCTTCGACCGCGTTCAGCATGGCGTCCACGTGCGCGCCGGCCATGAAACCGGTGCCCAGCACGGCAACCGAGGAGGCGCCGGGCTTGGCGAGATATCTCGCCGCGAGACCCGCGGCGGCTCCCACGCGCAGATTGCGTATGTGTCCTTCGCTGATGAGGGCGAGCAGGTCACCGTTTTCCAGGCTGAAGAGGAAGAGCAACCCCCGGGTTACGCTGTGGGCCCGTTGAGTCCCCGGCGTCCGGTCGCGGCGGAAGTTGCCCCCGCGTTCGTGCCAGAAGAGCTTGTCGGTGAGGAAACGGATGGCCGCGTACTTCTGCGTGGAGGCAGACATGGTCTTCAGGCTGTGGGCGCCCGGCAACCTGTTCCCATCCTCGTCCACGTAGGAATCGGGGGTGAGGAGATCGATGCGGGGGCTGGTGATGGAGGCCCCGGTTCCGAGGTCCCGGTAGGCCTCCTCAAGGGCCGACAGGCTCATGGGCATGTCGAGAAGTTTTTCCGTTTCGGCGTTGTCGATGGCGAGTATCATAATAGTTCTCATCTCCGAACGGTCCGGCGTTGTCAATCGAGAA